>Ga0265294_10000133_pt1 | contig 85434 bp, 82 predicted proteins | sample MunlanPumphouse3_FD_192504 | JGI IMG/M metagenome (GOLD analysis project Ga0265294, IMG submission 192504) | Groundwater microbial communities from a municipal landfill in Southern Ontario, Canada - Pumphouse #3 | ecosystem: Environmental > Aquatic > Deep subsurface > Groundwater | place...
GGCTCCGCCCAGGACCAGGAGGGGATCATCGCGAGCACCATCAGCAGGACAAGAGCCGCGAGGATGATGGTGATGACAACCATCAGGAGTGTGGCGTGCGTGTGCGAGAGGGCGCAGTCGCTTCCGGCGGCGTGCCGGAGAGAGAGGCACGGCGGAACGCGGAAGCCGCCATGCGGCCGGTCCTTGATACGGCAACGGACCTCCTCCTCTCGAGCGTGGCGATTGCACGACCCGCTCTTGGGGAGGATCACCAGACCTTTAAGCCGTTCACGTGCTGTATCTCTGGCCCGTTCCGGGGGATAGCGAGTCTCTGCCTCTCCGGACCGGTTACGTTCGCCGGGCATATGCTAATGAGAAATTTATTATTGGAGATATAAATATTGCCAAAAAATATCCGTTAACAGCGGGAGGGATCTGGAAATATTGTTCAGTGCACTCCGGGATACCGGGGCCAGAGCCGGCATACCAGGGACAGGGGGAACCCGGAACGAGAGAGCCCTGGATCGGTACGGGTGAGGGTTAACCTTCTTCATCCCCACGCCCATTGAGGGTCATGGCTGAAGCGGAAGAAATTCAGCTGCCCGGATACCTGCGCCTCTCCGGGAGCGGCGAACTTAAGGAACGGGCACGCCAGGCGCACGAGGTACTCCGCGACTGCGTCGTCTGCCCCCAGGAGTGCCACGTGAACCGCATCGAAGGCGAACTGGGATTCTGCCGGACCGGCCTCCTCCCGGAGGTCTCAAGTTATAGCCCCCACTTCGGCGAGGAGACTCCACTCGTGGGGAGATACGGGTCGGGGACGATATTCTTCTCCGGCTGCAACATGCGGTGCGAGTTCTGCCAGAACTTCGAGGTCAGCCAGTGCGGGGTCGGCACGGCTGTCTCGTACGAAGACCTCGCCGGAATCATGCTCCACCTGCAGGAGCGCCGGTGCCATAACATTAACTTCGTCTCCCCCTCGCACGTCGTCCCCCAGATCCTCTGCGCAACCGCCCTCGCCGCCCTCCAGGGCCTGAAGATCCCGCTGGTCTACAACAGCAGCGGTTACGACTCCGTAGAGATGCTCCGACTCCTCGACGGCGTCATCGACATCTACATGCCAGACGCGAAGTACGGGCGGAACGACGTGGCATGGGAACTCTCTCATGCCAAAAATTACGTGGAGCGGATGCGGGCGGCGCTCCGCGAGATGCACCGGCAGGTCGGGGACCTCGTCGTCAGGGACGGGATTGCGGTGCGGGGCATGATCATCCGTCACCTGGTGCTCCCGGGAAACCTCGCGACCAGCGAGATCGTGATGAAGTTCATCGCCGACGAGATTTCACGGGACTCTTACGTGAACATCATGGCCCAGTACCACCCGGCGTGGAGGGCGGTCGAAGGAGGGAGGAGCCCGGTGCTTGCAGCACTCCAGCGCCCGATCACCGCGCGGGAGTACGAGTATGCCATCCGGTGCGCAGAGGAGAACGGTCTCTCACGGGGGTTTCCGTGAGGGACGCTCCCCGGGCAATGCACCACCAAAAGGGTATTCCCGCAAGGCCGCCCAGAGGATTGTGTAATGCAGGGACAGTCAGGAATCCGGTATGCGGCGATGAGCGACCTCGGGAGACGGGATCGCAATGAGGATGCGTTCGTTACCGACCGGGTGGCCGGGTATCACATATTTGCCGTCGCGGACGGGCTCGGGGGGCACGCCTCCGGGGACGTGGCAAGCAGGATGGCGGTCGAGATCCTCGCGGAGGTTACAGGCGAGGGGTTCCTGGAGACCGAACCGGCCGCACTGCTTGAACGCGCATTCCAGCGTGCAAACACCGAGATCTGCACCTATAACCGGGAACACCGCCTGAACGCCGGGACAACGCTCTCGGCGGCGATCGTCGGTGAGTCGGGCCGGTGCTGGATCGGTACGGTGGGCGACAGCAGGACGCATATCATTACACCGTCGTCCATCTGGCATACGCGCGATCAGAGTTACGTCCAGGGCCTGGTGGAGTCGGGGATGCTCTCCCCTGCCGAGGCGATGCTCCACCCGAAGAAGAACATCCTCACCCAGGCGCTCGGCCTCGCGCCCCGGTTGCAGGTCGACCTCGACCTCGTTGAACTCGCCGGGGCGGTCCTGGTGATCAGTTCGGACGGGCTCCACGACTCTGTCCCGGCGAGCACCATCCAGGAGATTGTCCTCGCGAACGAACCCGATGCAGCGTGCCGGCAACTGATCGACGCTGCCAGGGCCGCGGCAAGCACCGACAACATCACCGTGATCGTAGTGAGAGACGACCGCCCGTAGTGCGACGGACGGGCATGTCGTGAGGTTAGGAAACCCACGGGTTTCGAGGTACTAATCCCCCTCGGCTCCCGCTTCCCGAAGAGCTGCAAGGATTGCCGCACGGACACCGTCGGCCGCCTCAACTTCCAGAGCCGCGCGAAGCAGGCCGATCGCCTCCTCACCGGCGATCCTCCCGAGGGAAGAGGCAGCACTCCGCCGCACGAACTCATTCTCGTCGCGCTGCATCACCCCGAGGTGCGCAACCGCCCGGCGGTCGCCGAGCAGTCCGAGCCCCTTCGCCGCCATATAGCGGACATGATCCTTTCCGTCGACGAGGGCAGCATCGAGGGGCGCATACGCCTCGCCGTTGCCGATCAGCCCGAGGATCTCCGCCGCACGGTAGCGCACCTTCCAGTCGCGGTCCTGCAGTAAGGCAATACAGGCGGGGACGGCTGGTTCACCAAGGGCTGCGAGCATGGCTGTTGCCTCAGCCCGTACCGCCTTGGCCGGGTTGGAGAGCCGGGAGAGAAGGGTTGAGAGGTGCTGTTCGTCCGTAATCCCTGTCATGGTCGCTCGTATCACACGTTGAGGTGGATCGGTAATAAGCGTTGATCATCCACCCCCGGACGATCCTTCGTTCCCGCCGCAGGGCTGGCGGGCGGCAGAAGACGGGGCAAAGCCCGCCCTTGCGGATGCCGGGATCCGGTATGCCCCCGGATCCGGGTCTCCCTGATCTGCCGTCAGATCAAAAATCCACAGGTATATATTGCCAGGCTTGCGAGAGCAAAGATACCGGTCCCGATGATGAGAGCTCCCAGAATATTGAATACGCGATCGCTCTCAACCCATTTTGCCAGAACGTGCATGACACCGGATACTGCATCCCGGTATATATATTTTACTTATAAAATAAAATTAAGTCCCTCTATATAACAGTTATTAATCCTATCGGCCGGCGTATTACAGTGATTGGGGATTCCCGGAAGACCTCGGGTCGTTCGCGCAGCCCGCCCCGGTATGGAGAACACCTTGCGGAAAGAGGAGAATGGTGCACGCTCCGCTCCTTGCTAGAGAAGTAAAAGGAATGGACGCCCAGGACGGAATTCGAATCCGTGTCGACGGCGTGACAGGCCGTCATGATAGGCCACTACACTACCTGGGCACTCTTGGTTGCTGGATCCCGCCTCCCGGATTCGAACCGGGGACATCGCGGTAGCCGCGCAGTTCGCCCGAGAGCGATGACTATACTACAGCCGCGCACTCTACCAGTCTGAGTTAAGGCGGGTCTCTGCTCTAACAATGTTAGAGAGCGTAGTAATTAAACATTTCGCTGAAATCTCCGGCCATGCAGCGCCCGGAACATTATCCTATTTATACAACCTCCGATAATGACTATGTATGAACCCTACAAACGCTGAAGCACCCAGGAACGCTGAAGCGTACTGTCTTCTTCACCGATAGCCGTGCGAAAAAGAACATCACTGTTTTCGACACCACACTGCGCGACGGTGAACAAACGCCGGGCATCTCATTCACGCTTGAAGAGAAGCTCGGTATTGCAGAGCAGCTCTCCGATATCGGGGTACACGCCATCGAAGCGGGCTTTCCCGCATCCTCCGACGCCGAGCGCGAGATCGTCAAAGCTATCAGAGGCCTCGATCTCTCGACGCAGGTCTGCGGTCTTGCGCGGTCGCTCCGGGCCGATGTGGACGCGTGCATCGACTGCGACGTCGATATGATCCATGTCTTCATCCCGACGTCCGACGTCCAGCGCGAGTACACCATCAGGAAGACCCGCGAGCAGGTCCTCGAGGCCACCGGCGATATCATCGCGTATGCCCGCGACCACGTCGGCCAGTGCATGTTCTCCGCGATGGACGCGACAAGGACCGACTGGGATTACCTGATCGAGGTATACCGCGTTGCGGTGGACGCCGGGGCCACGGTCATCAACGTGCCCGACACCGTCGGCGTGATCACCCCGACGACCATGAAGCGCCTTATTTCCCGGATCGATCAGGAGGTGAGGTGTCCGATCGACGTCCACTGCCACAACGACTTCGGGCTTGCGGTGGCAAACACCATCGCAGCGGTCGAGGCCGGCGCCTCCCAGGTGCAGGTGACGGTGAACGGCATCGGCGAGCGGGCAGGCAACGCCGACCTCGCGCAGACGGTGATGATCCTCTCGTCCATCTACGGGATCGATACCGGCATCCGGACGACGAGCCTCGTCGAGACCTCAAGGCTTGTCTCGCGCTACTCCGGGATGGGCATTCCCGCCACACAGCCGATCGTCGGCGAGAACGCCTTTGCTCACGAGAGCGGGATTCACTCCCACGGCGTCATCACCCGGTCGGATACGTTCGAGCCCGGGATCATGACGCCGGAGATGGTCGGTCACCGGCGCAGGCTGAAACTCGGCAAACACGCCGGGAGGCATGCAGTCAGGCAGATGCTCGCCGAGGTGCATATGGAGCCCGTCGATGCCCAGCTCGACGAGATCGTCCTGCGGGTGAAGGCGATTGCCGGCAAGGGCAAGCGGGTGACGGACGCTGACCTCTACGAGATCGCCGGAAGCGTCATGCAACTTGCACCCGACGAGAAGACCCTGGAACTCCAGGATGTCGCCATTATGACAGGCAATCACGTGATCCCGACAGCCAGCGTCATGGCAACCGTCGATGGGGTTGAGCATATCTTCTCAAGCGTCGGGAACGGACCGGTGGATGCGGCCGTGCGAGCGATCCTCGGCATCATCCCGGCCCCGGTCCAGCTCAAGGAATTCAACATAGAGGCAATCTCGGGAGGGACCGATGCGATCGGGCACGTCACCATCGCCGTCGAGGACGAGCAGGGCCGGGTCTTCGATGCCAGCGCCTCAAGCGACGACATCATCCTCGCATCCGTCGAGGCGGTGATCAACGCGATCAACCTCGTCTGCCGGACGCGAAAGCTCGACCGCGAGCAGGAGAAGTGAAGATCTCACTTCAACATTTTTAAAAAAAATTTAACTCGTGGGGGTAAAGGGGGTGGAGCGGGAAGTCCCCACCGTTCAGGGTGGGGATGAAAGCGGAGCCGCCCTTCGTCACTTTCACCCTGCACGGATCAAGTATATTTTATTTCAGATGAACTCTCTTGTTTGTCTATGCTCATTTCCTACAAGTATCGAGCGTATCCAGACGCAACCACTGAGGCACGGCTGAATGCCGCACTCGATACCTGTCGGTGGCTCTACAACAAACTCCTCGAAGAGTGCAATACCGCACGAGAGGCCGGGATCGCTCCGACAATGCGAGGAACGCAGGCGCGGATTGTCACCCTGAAGGATGAGAGTCCGTCTCTGAAGAACGTGTACTCCAAAGTACTTCAGATGGTGAACGCCACCCTCTGGAGCAACATCGCCGCACTCTCGCAGACAAAGAAACGAGGACGGAAGATCGGCAAACTCCGGTTCAAGAGTGCAGTCCGGTACCGGACGCTCAACTATAACCAGTCCGGGTTCAAGATCGACCGTGAGCATAGTTCGATTACGTTCTCGAAGATTGGAACAATTCCCTTCACCATGCACCGACCCTACACCGGAAAGGTGAAGGGTATTCTGATCACCCGTTCTGGGGATCGATGGTATGTGATCGTTCAGGCGGAACAGAAGGTCTCTGAATCGAAACGAGAAGGGAGATCTGTCGGGATCGATGTCGGTCTGAACTCGTTTGCAGTCGATAGTGACGGTGCGGCGATCGAGAACCCCCGGTTCTATGAGCACTCACTTGACCGGATCAAGAAGTTACACCAGAGTATTGCCCGGAAACAACGGTTCTCGATAAACTGGAAGAAGGCAAAAGGGAAACTGGAGAAGGCGTATGAACATATCACGAACCAGAAGAACGATTTCCTGCACAAACTTTCTCGTCAGTATGTTGACACCTATGCAACGATCTGTGTTGAAGACCTGAATATCAAGTATCTGAAAGAGCACGGCACATCTCGCGGGCTCCGGAGAAGTATCCACAGTGCGTCGTGGGGACGATTCTATTCTCACCTCTCGTACAAGGCTGAAAGTGCTGGTACGAACTTCATTCAAATCGATCCCCGAGATACGACGCAACTGTGTGCAAACTGCGGAAGTATCGTGACGAAGGATCTCTCGGTGAGAGTTCACGATTGCCCATACTGCGGGTTTGTTGCCGATCGAGATTACAATGCTGCGGTGAATATTCACCGCGTGGGGATGGAACAGCCCTTCGAGCCGGTGGAGCCGAGACCTCTCCATCACATCTCTGTGGTGCAAGTGTTGGCCATGAAGCAGGAAGCCCCGCCCTTCAGGGCGGGGTAGTTCACTGTTCAGGTAGCGCCGGGAGGCTGCTGTTTTCCTTCGAGCGCGCCCCGGATCTGTGAAGAGAGCTGCTCGAACCTGCCCTGCAGGGCCTTCTCCTGCTTCTCGAGCGACTTGACCCGGAGTTCGAGCGTCTCGACGCGCTCGTTTAAGGAAGCGAGTACCTGCTCTCTGCTCTTCTGCATCATGACGCTGCCGACGTTCATGAAGACCGCCGCGTTCTCGGGGACGTCGGCCAGATCCTCGACCGCCCGCCGGGCTTCGCGGATCGTCAGTTCGTACTGTGCTTTCTGCGAGACTACAGTCTGCAGTTGCTGCTGCATCTGCTGGAGCATCGCCAGCTGGTTCTGGACCTTTGGTGGGATATTTTCCATATGCATCAACCCTCCTGAAACGGGACAAAGTTGGTAACAATATTTCAGGTAACCGACAGAGAACGCTCCGTCCTCTGCCATCTCTTTACATGATAGGGACGTGGAACTCATTAAATGTGAGGGTTCGGAGAAGGGGGATCTCATTCATCCGGACGGGGCAGCGATCTCCCGCATCTCGATCGCTATGGTGATCAGCCGCAGCCAGGTGTTGAGGGCCGCCCGAAGCGCCGGGATATCGGTGGCTATCACCTCGAGGACGAGCGTATCGTCGCCCACGAGCCGTACGCGGGCCGACGACCGATCTCCCACGTCGTCCATCTCCCGCGAGACCGAGAGGTAGAGGGCGCGGGCGTCGTCGGCGGTGAACCGGAAGACTGCCGTATGCATCAAGGGAGAACCTTCAGGGTGTACCGTTTCCGTTGCGTTCCGTCAAAGACGATACGGTGGTCCGGGATGGTTTCCCCGGCGAACAGAACGTTGAGGTAGTCCTTGAGGGCCTCATACACGGAACGGTCCGAGACGAAGAGCCCGCGGGCGATCACTCCGGGACGCTCTGTGACCGTAAATGACTTAACCGTGATCTCCGCCGCCGGTTCACCATCTGAGAAGGCCTGGATGAGAAAAAAAGGACCTGAACGGGAGACGATCACAATTGTCCCGTCAAGGGCGAAAAGGTCGCCCATGCCCGCCTTGCCCCGGGTAAGATACTCGGCGCCGGCCGCGAACGCCAGGTCCCGGGCGAGGGAGCGCACCTCGGGGACCGGTTTACGTGACGTCGTGACGACCGTCATCGAGCCTTCAGGTCTTTTATCGCGGCTCCGCGTTCCTTGAAGAGGATGCGGTGCCCGCAGTAGGGACAGCGGATATTGACGTCGATCTCCACTTTCTGTTTGCAACGAGCGCACTTATAGGCAGCCACGACCTATTAGCCCTCCTTCTGCAGCGAGCGCTCGATGCTCCGTGTAGCGACGCGCATCGCGGGCGTCTCCGGGACGTAGCTGCCGCCCGCAAACTTAAACCCGCACTTGCGGCACGTCCAGATACCCGTTCCCTCACGCTTGACCGCTGCCTGGTCGCAGCGGGGGCAGGTGTGACTCGCGCGGGAGACCGTCTCGATCTGGTTCACTCTCTTGCGGATAAACCGGCCATACCTCGGGCCAAAGCGCCCGGAATTTCCGACTACCCTGCCCTTTGCACTCTGTTTGCGGCTTGCCATTTCGCGTACCTCTGATATGTCCTATAATTTTTGCGTTGGCGACTAATATAGTTACTCACAACACGCGTTCGATGATCCGGGTCTCTGCATTTCCCTTTGAAATTTTGTTCACCAGGTCATAGAACTCTTCCTGGATGCCTGCTGGAATCCTGACGACGGCGATCCAGGAACCGTCTTTCTGCCACTCATCCTGTTCGAGCATCCCGGCGTTCTTGATTTCGTAGCCTCTCGCGGCGTAATCCGGCGGGAGCTTCACGGCGATGCGGATCTCCTCGAAGCGGATGGGGAGAAGCGGCCGGAGTGCCTTGATCACCTCTTTGACCTGCTCCTCGACGGATTTGAAGGGATCGATGCTCACCCTCGCCTCCTCCATGGCGAGTTCGATGCGTTGCGGGGGGTGAGGGAACCCGGTCTGCGGGTTGACGGCGTTCCTCGATATGAACGTGACGACCCGGCTCCGTTTCTCTGCAATAAGGTGGCGGCGCTGTTCGGAGGTGAGGTGGATCTCGCCCTTCTTGATGATCCGTATGGCGGCCTCTTCAAACTCAGTCGTCTTGAAGACCTTCAGGAGAGATTCATCGGATGCCCGTTCGGCATGGGCGGCGTTTGAGAAGATGGAGTCGGCTGCAACCGCGTCCTCCAGGTCGACGTCCTCCCCCTGCCGGATACGCTGAGCCTGGTCGGGGTCGACAAGCACCTCAAACCGTTCGCCGTAACTCTCAAGCCGTGCTACAACTGCCTGGTCCAGAGGTATCATAGGGGGTGTCACTCACTCTTCGAACTGGTCGACGTAGATCTTCACTTCGTCCTTCTCCAGCTTCCGGAATTCCCGGGTCGCGATGGAGACGAGACCGATCTCGATGGCGCTCACGTCGAGTTTGCCTTCTGTTGCGGCGTGCAGGGCCTTGATACCGAGCTTGATGGCGTCGGCAAAGTTCCCTTCCTCGTTGTACTCGTCCTCGAAAACCTTCATGACCGCGGGCCGGCCCGTGCCGATCCCGGTTGCCTTGTACTCGAGCAACGTGCCGCTCGGATCGGTCTCAAAGAGCCGGGCCTCGCCGTCGCTGACGCCTGCAATCAGGAGAGCGGTCCCGTAGGGGCGTGCACCGCCGAACTGGGTGTAGGTCTGCATGTGGTCGCAGAGTTTCTTGGCCAGGGTTTCGACGTTGATCGGTTCGTTGTAGGAGACCCGGTTGATCTGGGACTCGACCCGCGCCCGATCCACGAGGGACCGCGCGTCGCCGACGAGGCCGGAGGATGCCACACCGATATGCGAGTCAATCTTGAAGATCTTCTCGATGGAGGCAGGCTCGAGGAGACGGGACGTCACCCGTTTGTCGACGATCAGCACGACGCCTTCGCTGCACTTGATCCCGACTGCCGTCGTACCCCGTTTCACCGCTTCTCTGGCGTACTCAACCTGGTAGAGCCTACCGTCCGGGCTGAAGACAGTAATCGCCCGGTCATATCCCATCTGATATTGTGGTTGCATTATCGTTCCTCCAAATCGGCTTCGGTGAAAAATAATAACTTCTGATGTTTAATACCTTGTTCAACCAAATCAACCTTTTGACGGGGGTAGCGGTACACCGTGAAACAGTGCTCCGCGAACCTCGTTTCTCCTGCCTCAGAGAGAGGCCGGATTGGTTTCATCCGGCGCTTCAGAGCATGGATGGTCCCGGAGACGGCGACCGTCCGGAGGGCAACCGGCCCATCGGCGATCGCGGTGACCGTTGTAAGGGCGGTGGCGATATCCTTCTCCGTTCCGCGACGGCATCGGACCACAACGTACCCGGTGTCGCAGAAGACCACCGCCGGCTGTGCGAACCCGACGGCCGCGTCGCCAAAGAGCGAGGTCGCGGCCTCGATGACCGAGAGGTATGCCTGTTTCTGGTCAGGGGTCACTCCGTACGGGAGGACCCGAACCAGGATGTAACGCCTTTTTGCCCGCATCGCCGGGGGCCTCGGCTTCATCCGACCACCCTCACGGGCTGCTCCGGTTCGATGAACCGGCCGACCGACGCGAGAGCCTCGCTCACTTCCGTTCCGGTCATGCCGAAGAGCGCGCAGAGGCCCCGGACCTCGCGGACCGACCGCTGCTCGAGAATCGAGTGTGCGTCGGACGATATCGTCAGTGGGAAGCCGTAGCGCCGTTGCAGCGAGAGGATGTCAGCGTACCGCTCCAGCGCCCTCTGGCGTCGGGTTCCCCGGAGCCGGATGATGGGGGCAAGCGAGATGTCCACCGCCACGCCACGCTCGGCCGCTGACCGTGCGGCAACGTGGTCGAACGCGTTCCTCCGGGCGGCATGGATATTTCTGATGCCATTCACCTCTCTCAGCCCGACGACGGCCCGGTTGAAAGAGGTGTCGCCGGCATTGACAAAGACCACGTCGGCACGCCGGACGGCAGGCTCGCGCACCCGCCTGATGACCTCCTTGTGGGACGCGGCGCTGATCACGACCCCGCGGATAACCTCCGCCCCAAGGGGTTGACGCCCGACCTCGCCGATGGCGACGATGCTGTCAAACCCGAGGTCCGTCGCCTCAAGCGCCATCCGTGCAAGCGTCGAGTCGCCGGTGGGGTAGGGATATACACTCGCGTCCGTGACCTTCATCAGGAGTAAACCGTATGTAAAAAAAGGTAATTATTTGCCGCGGTTCGCATGGGAACGGATGCTCGGGCGAGTCTTCTCGGTCCCGTGCCCGCGCGTCCGCATCCCGCGCCCCTTCATGCCGGCGGAGGTCTTACCGCGCTCCGCCCGGCCCCGGTGAACCGGGTCGGCCAGCCATGCGAGGTTGCGGTCGCTCCGGATCGATGGGTGGTGCCCATCGACCAGGATCACCTCAAACCACTTTGACCGTCCATCCTCGCCGACCCAGTAGGAGTTTAAGGCCTCCATATTCGGGAACTTGCGGGATGCACGCTCTTCGGCCATCCGCTGCAGGCTCTTTGCCGGGGTCATGCGGCGCATACCCATACGTGCGGACCGGCGCCCGCGAATGTACCGGGGCTTCCTCCGGCCACCGCGGCGGACCTTGACCCGCACGACGATGATCCCCTGCTTGGCCTTGTAGCCAAGCGAGCGGGCCCGGTCGATCCGGGTCGGATGCTCCACGCGTACGATACTCCCCTCGCGCCGCCAGACCTGGAGGCGCTCCCAGAGGAGACCTTTCACCTCGGAACGGTCGGGCCTCTTCCATGCCTCGCGAACGTAGGCATACATTGACTTTGCCATGCTTTTAATCACCTCAGGTTCAGCGTTTCCGCCACATTCCTTTTCCGGGACGTGTCCCGTGGTTCCTAACAGGTTGGCGAGAGCGCTAATAAAGAATTCCTTTCTCCGCGGGAAGACCTAGATGCCCTTCCTCTTCTCGACGACACGGATGGCATCGATCCGGGTGACCGGGTACTGCCCGTTCTCGTCTTTTTCGGCCGATTTGACCATATCCCAGACGGTGAGGAGCGCAACGGAGACGCCGGTGAGCGCTTCCATCTCGACGCCCGTCCTCCCGTAGGACTTCACGCGGGCGGTCGCCTCAATGTAGCCGTCCCCCTCCTCGAAGTCGATGACGATGCCCGCAAGCGGTATGGGGTGGCACATGGGGATGATGCGCGCCGTCTCTTTCACCGCGAGGGTGGCCGCCACCCGCGCGGTCGCGAGGACGTTGCCTTTGACCGCCGTCCCTTCCCGGATGGCCCGAAGCGTCTCGCTCCGGAGGTAGATCCTCCCGGCCGCAACTGCTTCCCGGGGGACCTCGGTCTTTGCCGAGATGTCAACCATCTGCGCGCGGTCGTTCTCGATGTGGGTGAAGACCGGGGTCTTGCTGTGTTCGCCGGACTCGCTCATGTGAATCAGGAGATCTTCGGTCTCTTTGGGGATAAAAGGAAACGCCCGGGGTGAGGTCACTCCGCCACCGGGCGGCCGAAGAGTTCCTCCGGAATGCAGTCCAGCATGTCGGTCGCGAGCATCCCGCATCCGCGCCCCTCCGCGGCCCGCATCCCGGCCTTGCCGCAGACGTACGCGGCGATGCAGGCCGCCTCGAACGCCGGAACCTGGCAGAAAAGCGCTCCGGCGACACCGGCGAGCAGGTCACCCGTCCCCCCGGTGGTCATTGCAGGGGTTCCGGTCCGGTTGAACCTGACCCGCGTTCCGTCGGAGACTACGTCGACCGGCCCCTTGAGCAGGACGGTCCCCGCCGTTGCGGCGGCTTTCACGCACCGGCCGCGCGCCGCGAGGTCCGCCGGGGGTTCTGTCCCGGTGATCCTGGCAAACTCCCCTGCATGCGGGGTGTAGATCGTCTCCTTCGCCGCCGGCAGGGGGTGGGCGAGCGCATCGGCATCGAAGACCGCCCGCCTGGCCGCCCCGGCGACGGCGAGGACGACGTCGTGGCTCTCGACCCCGAGACCCATGCCGCAGACGACTACATCGGCCCGCCCGGTGAGCCGGAGGATCGTCTCCAGGTGGTCGGCCGTGATCGCCTTCCCTTCTAAGGGCTCGTAGATCAGGTCGGGCATGGGGATGTATGCCGGGGAGGCAATCCGGACGATATCCGCGCCGGCACGGAGCGCCCCCATCGCCGCGATGTAGGGCGCCCCCTGGTAGGGCCCGCCCCCGATGACGAGCACCTCACCGCCGACACCTTTGTGGGCCCCGGACGCCCGGGCCGGGACGAGCGTGAGGTCACCGGGCCCGCAGAAGACCTCAGCCTCGAGCGGGATGCCGATACCCACGACGTCCGCGCCCGCCACCTTCGCCCGGTGGAACGATACGACACGGTCAGCCCGGAGGCCGGGGGTGGGGATATCGACGGCGAGGACCGGCGCGGCGCTCGCGTTCGCCCGGGCGACGAGGGTTGCAAACGGCTCCCGCACCGCGCCCGATCTCCCGGTGCCGAGCATCGCATCGACGATGAGATCGGCCGCATCGAAGAGATGGCCGAGCCGATCGACGTCGGCGGCGCACCGGACCGGGTGGAGGGCGACTGAGCAGCGGTGGAGGAGCGATTCCTGGAGAGCCGCCGCGGAGGTGATCGAGCCGCAGTCAGGGTAGACGACGTCGACCGCATCGAGGTACTGGAGGTACCGGGCCACCACCATCCCGTCGCCGCCGTTGTTCCCCCGCCCGCAGAGGACGAGGACCCGGGAGGGACCGGAGGCGAGGACAGCGTCCGCGACGGCCCGTCCGGCGCTCTCCATCATCGAAAGCGACGAGTGGCCGAGCGCCACAGCGTTCCCTTCGACCGCCCGCATCCGGCCGGCGTCGATCACGCCGGTCTCCAGAAACTCATGCATATCGTTCGTTGTCATGCTCTGCACCTCCAGGAGTGTTGCCTGGTTGGTGCTATGGTGTTTCTTTCTTAGATAGTTTTAGTTTTTTTTGACCGGGAGAAATGCCGGGGGGCCGCCGGGTTAGAGCGGTGGAAAAACCCCGGATGCTGGACCGTGGGATATCGCCACGCGGGGGCGGGGCCGATGGGGGGGCAGTTCCCCTCCCCTGTCTCCACGCTTCAGGTATGACGGTAACCCCCTCACCCGTCATCGATCCCATGCTCCCATGCTTTATTGACCTTTCACGACGCACTCCTATGGAGATGGGCCTCGAAAACGATCTACGGAGAGCAGCGGATCTGGCCTGCGATGCGGAGTCGGTGACGATCATCTCCCACATCGACGCCGACGGCATCAGCACGGAGTCGATCCTCTCGCAGGCGCTCAGCCGCGAGGGTATACCCGTCACCTCCGTCTTCGTCCGCCAGCTCGAGCCGATGGCGATGCGTCACGTCCCAAAGGACGACTCCCTGAAGGTCTTCACCGACCTCGGGGCCGGCCAGCAGAGCCTTCTTGCGGAGCACGGCCTCTCTGCGGACGAGGTCCTGATCCTCGACCACCACGTCAGCCAGCCCTGCGAGACGGCCTACCCCCAGGTGAACAGCCTTGATTTCGGCATCACCCGGATGAGCGCCGCCGGTATCGCCTACCTGGTCGCAAAGGCGATCGACGCAACCTGCACCGACCTCGCCAAACTCGCCGTGGTCGGGAACGTCGGGGACATGATGGCCCGGGAAAACTGTGGGCTGGTCGGTCCGGCCCGCGATATCGTCCAGGATGGTGTGGAGTACGGCAACATCGTCGTGCAGAAGCCGGACTTGAACTGCTACGGGACGTCCACACGCCCGATCCACGTCTGCCTCGGCTACTGCGACGACCCCTACATCGACGGGATCTCGAACAACCCAAACGCGGCGCTCCGGTTCCTTGAGAAACTCGGCGTCGAGTTGAAATCACCCCGGGGCGGCTGGCTTGTCTGGGAAGAACTCCCGTTCGACGACAAACGCACGATCATCAGCGCCCTTGCCCAGCAGCTCATCGCTCACGGGAGGGAGACCGACCGCCTGCTCGCCGAGATCTACATCTTCCCCGACGAGCCGGAACGGACACCGCTCCGGAACGCCTCCGAGTACGCCACCCTCTTGAACGCCTGCGGGCGGTGGGCAAAACCCGGGATAGGGGGGAGCATCTGCCGCGGGGATCGCGGGGACGCCTACCGCGATGCGGAGTACATGCTCGCCCACCACCGGACGGTCATCCGCGACCTGCTCCAGTACATCCTCGATACCGGGGTGACGGAGCTCTCGCACCTGCAGTATATCCACACCGGCGACCGGTTCCCCGACACCATCGTCGGGATCGGGGCGGGGATGGCACTCTCCAAACTGAACTGGAAGAAGCCGATCATGGTCTTAAGTGCGATGGTGGACGAACCGGAGGTCACGAAGGTCTCGATGCGGACGAACGAGTGGGCGCTCGGCCGCGGAGTCGACCTGCAGGAGGCTCTCGTCGAGGCGTCGGCAGAGGTCGGCGGCGCGGGCGGCGGGCACCGGATCGCGGCCGGGGCGTTCATCCCCTACGATACAGAAGAGGAGTTTGTTGATAGTGTCAACCGAATACTCAAACGACAGTTCGCTTCGGCGGATCCGGACAATCGCTGACTTCCAGTTCGGCACCGGAGCAGGAGACGCAGTCTTCCCCGATGAGTGCACCTTCCAGTTCTCCACGACGGGGCGCGTCCGCCAGGTGCGCCTCGGGAAGGAGCGGCTTGCAACCGTTCGCGCACAGGACGGTCGCCTGACCCTCGGAGTCGGCGGAGCGGCGCGACTTTGCGCCCATCTTCCTCCGCCGGCCTACCGGGTGACAGTGCAGGAAGATGTGGCGACATTTATTGCGGACGGGAAGAACACGATGGCAAAGCACGTCGTCGCTGCCGACGACGGCATCCGCGCAGGGGACGAGGTGCTGGTGGTGACCGGAGACGATGTGCTCCTCGCCACCGGAGCAGCCCTGCTCTCCGGTCGGGAGATGCTGGCATTTAATTACGGTGTAGCGGTAAAAGTACGACAGGGAAGGGGATCTGAATGTTTCCAGGTAAGATAAACCCGAAAAAAATGAAGCAGATGATGAAGCAGATGGGCATGGAGATGGAGGAGATCGAGGGCGTGGAGAAAGTGGTTATCTACACGCCCGCGGGAAACTACGTCTTTGACGAAGCCCAGGTCGTCGCGACCACCATGCAGGGGGTCACCACCTACCAGCTCACGGGAGAGGCCCGGTTTGAAGAGGCGGTCCCGGAGATCCCCGACGAAGACGTCGCCCTCGTCGCGTCCCAGACCGGAGCAGCCAAAGAGGTTGCGAGGACAACACTCATCGAGACCCGCGGCGACATCGCCGAAGCGATCCTGAAACTCTCGCAGCAATGATCGAGGATGGGGAACACCTCCTGCTCGTCGGCGGGGAGCGCGAATACTTCGTGAAGGCGGGCGAAGGAAAGTTCTCCACCGACCGGGGGATGATCGATCTTTCGGCGCTCGCGGGCATGAACCCGGGAGGCGAGATCAGGACCCACCTCGATGTCCCGTTCACCGTGCTGCGCCCCCGGCCGACCGACTTCTTTGTCCACGCAAAACGGAGCGGAGCCCCGATGCTCCCCAAGGACATCGGGATCGTCATCGCCTACACGGGCATGAACCGCAACGATGCGGTCCTCGACGCCGGGACCGGGAGCGGCGTCGCCGCAATCTACTTCGGAAGTATCGCCCGCGCGGTGAAGACCTACGAGGTGCGCCCGGAGTTCGCCAGACTTGCGGAGAAGAACATCAGGAATGCGCGGCTCGAGAACGTCGAGGTGGTCGCGGCCGACATGCTTGAAGCGACCGGTGAGTTCGACGTCGTCCACCTGGACCTGACGATAACCCCGGCACACGTGGAGCACGCCTTCTCGCTCCTCTCGCCCGGCGGGTACCTTTCATGCTACACCCCGTTCCTCGAACATACGTTTGTTGCGCTCGACACCGCAACGCCGCTCTTCCGCGACGTCCACTGCTATGAGTGCATGGAGCGGGAGCTGACGCGCTCCGCCCGGGGGACCCGGCCGTCGACACGGGTCGCCCACAGCGGCTACGTCACGATCGCGCGAAAATAGGTGGGCTTACTCCTTGAGCGGGTGTTCCCACCCGGTGTAGCCGCAGTAGATGCAGCAATCGCCGTCACAGTGATGGCACTTCTGCGAGGGCTGCGGCACCATTACCGTACCTTGTTTGTTGCAGTAGGTACATCCAAGCCCTCCGCAGTGACAACAGACCTCAGGGGCATACTCTTCCTTCTCTTCGGACATGTCTCTCCTCCCAGAGTAGTATGATGTGTGCGGAGGTGACAAAGGTTTGTCTTTGGTAGTGTTGGAAAAAAGGTATTAGTGGATGCGGGGCGAACCAGTATTCAGGAGAGAAGAGGTGTTTTGTCCGCGTCACGGCGGGAGGCGGGATGATCCGGGCGCCACCCCCGCCGGCCGGGCTGAAAACCCCGGAAGGTAGCCACACGATGTACCACATTATCTCTATCCGCGATTTTGAAAAGAGCGATCTCGATCACCTGCTGGACCGGGCTGAGGAGTTCGATACCGAGAAGTACCGACCCCGGATGCTTGAGGGCAAACTTGCGGCCCTCCTCTTCTTCGAGCCCAGCACCCGCACGAGGATGTCGTTTGCGACGGCTATGGCCAGGCTCGGCGGGGACTCGATCAGCGTGGACTCCGTGGAGGCAAGTTCCATCGTCAAGGGAGAGACGCTGGCCGACACCATCCGGGTGGTGAGCGGCTACGCGGACGCCATCGTGCTCCGCCACCCAAAGGAGGGGGCGGCACGGCTGGCAAGCGAGTTCGCCACGGTGCCGGTCATCAACGCAGGGGACGGCGCGGGGCAGCACCCAAGCCAGACGCTGCTTGACCTCTACACCATCAGGCAGTCGATGCCGATCGACGGGCTCGACGTCGGCCTCCTCGGCGACCTGCGCTACGGCCGGACCGCGCACTCGCTGGCGCTCGCCCTCTCCCTCTACGGCGTCACCCTGCACACGATCGCACCGGGTGGACTGGAGATGCCGGCGAACATCGCCCTCGAACTGCGTGAGCGCGGGATGGACGTGATCGAGCATACGGACGTGGAGGAGGTGATCCGGGAGTTAGACGTCCTCTACGTCACGAGGATCCAGCGCGAGCGGTTCCCGGACTCGGCATCCTACTACAACGTCGCGTCCAGTTATCAGATCACGCCCGATCAGCTCCGCGGTGTCCGGGAACACCTGATGATCCTCCACCCGCTCCCGCGCGCCGGGGAGATCGACCCTGCGGTGGACCAGACGCCGTATGCGCGCTACTTCGAGCAGGCGAGGAACGGGGTGCCGGTCAGGATGGCCCTCCTCTACGAGGTGATGAAATGAGCAGAAAAGACCCGTCAGGGGGGTTGGTCATCAGCCCGATCAAGAACGGCACCGTCATCGACCATGTCACTGCCGGAGAAGCTCTCAACGTCTTGCGGATACTCGGCATCACCGGATCGACCCGGGAGTGCCTGAGCATCGCAACGAACGTCAGGAGCAAACGGATGGGGAGGAAGGATGTCGTCAAGATCGAGAACCGGGAGCTCCGTACGGAGGAGGTCGACCGGATCGCCCTGCTTGCGCCGCAGGCGAAGATCAACATCATCCGGGACTACCAGGTGGTGGAGAAGAAAGGTGTCGAGATCCCGCACCTCCTCAGAGGTGTGGTCCGGTGCCCGAACCCCGGCTGCATCACGAATACGAATGAGCCGGTGGAGAGCACATTCGAGGTGCTTCCGAAAGGGCTGCACTGCCTCTACTGCGACTGGCTGATCAAGAATGATATTGCAGGCCACATCATCTGATCAGGTTTCCGTGCCGGTCGATCTCCCCCCGGTAGATCCGGGTGCTCGAGATCCGTCGGCCGTCTTCGGCGAGGACGCATGAGATCTCATGGAGGTCCACTTTTCTCTTCCCTCGCTCTCGTCGGCGTTCGTTGATCTCCACGGCGACCGGGAAGGTCTCCTCGGAGACGACGAGGATATCGAATTCCGTATCGAGGGCGCTGCCGTAGCGGTCAGCGAGCGGCTCGACCTTCCACGCCGCGGTGTAACCGCGCTCCTTGATGAAGGACGCAACGGTTGCCAGCCGTTCCTGGTACGAGTGGACGGGGTGGACCTTCGCCCCGGCAAACTCGTCGGTTGTCAACCCGATGATCACCTCTCCGTCAGGCCCGGCGAGCTCAAAGGAGCGGGCGAGGAGTTTCCTGTGTCCGGCATGCAGGGGATCGAACGTCCCCCCGACCATCACTCTCATCTGGAGGCGTTTGACGTGAGGGGGTTTATGGGTAGTGGTCGGCAGTGGTGCGGTGAGCACGGTCCAGTCTTCCCCCTCACCGCCGGGGGAGAGCATTTTGTATCGAAGCGATCAATAGTAGACGTACATGGAGAGCGGATCAATTGTGGGGGACCGCGTCTTTATTGCGGAGAACGCAACCGTCATCGGCGATGTGACGCTTGCCGATGATGTGAGCGTCTGGTTCGGTGCCGTTGTCCGGGCTGATCGGGATACAATCGCCGTAGGGACGGGCTCAAACATCCAGGACAATGCCGTCGTCCACACGACGCCCGGGTTCCCGGTCGGGATCGGGGCGGGGGTCTCAGTCGGTCACGGCGCCATCCTGCACGGCTGCACCATCCGTGACCGGGTGCTCGTCGGCATGGGTGCCGTCGTCCTGAACGGCGCAGTGGTGGGCGAGGGCTCCATCATCGGGGCCGGCGCCGTCGTTACCGAAGGAAAGGAGATCCCGCCGCACTCGCTGGTCCTCGGCGTGCCCGGGAAAGTGGTCAGGGAGACGACGCCCGAGCAGCAGGAGAGCATCATTAAAAACGCGCGTGAATATATCAAACTCGCAGGGAGGTACCGCCATGGCTGACGTCGTGGTCATCGGCGCCGGGGTTGCCGGCATCCAGGCGGCGCTCGACCTTGCCGACCACGAGGTCCACGTGCACCTCATCGAACGCGAACCGACCATCGGGGGGCACATGGCCCAACTCGACAAGACGTTCCCCACCAACGACTGTTCGATGTGCATCCTCTCTCCGAAGATGGTGGAGGTGGCCCGGCACAGAAACGTCACGATCCATACCTGCTCCGAGGTCGAGTCGGTCGAGGGCGAGGTCGGCAACTTCACCGTCCGGGTCCGGAAGCACCCCCGCTACATCATCGAGAGCGAGTGCAACGGGTGCGGGGACTGCACCCGGATCTGCCCGGTGGAGGTCTACAACCGGTTCGACGCCGGCATCGGGGTCCGGAAAGCAATTTATAAACCCCACGCCCAGGCGGTTCCCGATATCGTCATCAAAGACCAGGAGCACTGCATCGAGTGCGGCCTCTGCTATGACGTCTGCGGCAGAGAGGCGATCCTGCACGAGGAAGAGGAGCGGGTGTTCGATATACCGGCGGCAAGCATCGTCGTGACAACGGGCTATACGACGTTCGATGCCCGGAACAAGAGGCAACTGCGCTATCTCATCATTCCGGACGTCATCACGAGCCTCGAATTCGAGCGGATGATCAACGCGAGCGGCCCGACAGGGGGTAAACTGAGACGCCTCTCAAACGGCAAGCCGCCCCGGAGCATAGCCTTCGTCCAGTGTGTCGGCTCCCGCGACCTCGCCGCCGGCCGTCCCTACTGCTCAGGGGTCTGCTGCATGTATGCGATGAAGAACGCCATGCTCGTACGCGAAAAGAACCCCGATGTCGAGGTCACGATCTTCTATAACGACGTCCGGGCGTACGGCAAAGGCTACGAGGAGTATTACGAGCGGGCGAGGAACCTCGGGGTCCGGTTCGTCCGCGGGTTCCCGGGCGAAGTGCTCGAAGAGAACGACCACCTGATGATGGTCGCGGAGAACACAGAGACCCGTGAGGTGGAGACGTTCCACCCCGACCTGGTGGTGCTCTCCGTCGGGATCGAGCCTGCCGACGGCGGGGAGGCGATCGGCCGGATGCTCGGCATACCCCGGGACGACTCCGGATTCTTCGGGGTCGCCGACCAGAAGGTCGGCCCCGTCCTCACGGTGAAGCCCGGGATCTACGTGGCCGGGACCGCCACCGCGCCGAGGGACATCCCGGACTCGGTCGCCATGGGCGGGGCGGCGGCGATGCGGGCGTACCTCGACGCGATCAGGGTGGGATAGATGCAAAAAGAGCCCTACACCATCGCATGGGACGCGGAGACCGACTGCATCGTCTATATCGACCAGACCCTCCTCCCGGGGAGGTACGACGTGATGCGGTGCACCACCGTCGAGGACCTCGCCCGGGCGATCAGGAGACTCGAGATCCGGGGGGCACCGGCGCTTGGCATCGCCGGCGCGATGGGTGTTGCACTCGCGGCCGCCCGGAGCGCCGAGACGGATCCGGGGCGGTTCCAGGCGGAGATCAGGCGGGCCGCCGGCCTGCTCAGGGGCACTCGCCCGACCGCGGTCAACCTTGCATGGGGGATCGACCGCGTGGCAAGAAAGGTCGCGATGGCCGCGTCGGTCGCGGAGGCGAAGGCGCTCGCGGTCGCTGAAGCAAACGCCGTCGCCGAAGAGGACGAACGGACCTGCCGGAGGCTCGGTAACTTCGGCGAAGAACTCTTTCCGACCACGTGCACGGCGCTCACCCACTGCAACGCGGGAGCGCTCGCCTGCCGGTGCTGGGGGACGGCGCTCGGCGTGATCCGGTCGGCGGTTGCGACCGGAAAGGACGTCAGGGTGATCTCCTGCGAGACCCGGCCGCTGAACCAGGGGTCGAGACTTACCTGCTGGGAACTCGCCCGCGATGGGATCGACGTGACCCTTATCCCCGACTCCTCGGCAGCATACCTGATGCGGAAGGGTGAAATCGACCTCGTCATCGTCGGCGCGGACCGGATCACAAAGGACGCGGTCTTCAACAAGATCGGGACCTACATGCACGCCGTTGCCGCCCACCACCATGGGATACCGTTCTATGTCGCGGCCCCCCTCTCCACCTTCGACCTCTCCCGCAGGGAAACGGATATCGTTATCGAAGAGCGGGATAGGGCCGAACTCGCCGGCTGCGGCGACCGACAGCTCGCACCCGACGACGTGAAGGTGCTCAACTACGCCTTCGACGCCACCCCGCTCGACCTCGTCGATGCGATCATCACCGAGATCGGGGTGTTGCGACCGCCGTATGATAAGTCGTTCCGACTGGTCAGTGAGCCGGCAGAGAGCCGGGAGATCTAACCATGGGGTTCTTCGACTCTGGGATCTGGATTCAGTTGATGACCATCGTCGGGGAAGTCACGTTCTTTCTCATCCTCGGCATGCTGATTGCGGCAATAGCCCTCGCAATCATCGCCACCGCCTCGATCACCAGAGGGAAGTTCTACCTCCCCCGGATCCTGATACCCGGCATGGTCCTCCTGGAAGGGCTCGTGAAGGCGTTCTGCAAACTCCTGGGGCTGGACGACAAAGACCTCGTCACGTTCTTCATAACGCTCAGGAACACCATGAACACCAAGGCCTTCGCCGAGACACCGGTTGAGCAGCGGGCGGTCTTCCTGCCCCAGTGCCTGCGGTCGGCACAGTGTCCGGCGCACCTGACGCCGGAAGGCCTGAAATGCCGGCGTTGTGGACGCTGCTCCGTTGGAGAGAACGCGGAGTGGCTGGAGGGTGTCGGCTACCGCGTCTTCATCGTCCCGGGCTCGACGTTCATCAAGCGAATGGTCAAGAAGTATCATCCGCAGGCGCTCATCGGCGTCGGCTGTCTCATGGAGGTGAAGGACGGGATCGATATGTGCGACCGGGTGGGGATTATCGCCATCGGTGTCGTGAACGTCAAAGACGGGTGCGTGGAGACGATAGCGGACTGGAACGGGGTGAGGGATGTCGCCCTGCTCGGCCTCGAGCACCCGTCAGTTCCCGTAGACCTTCACGGCCCTGCCGAATAACCGCTCGCTGGTGACCTTGCCGTAGACATAGATTGTCTCGGCGCTGTTCACGTCGCCGACCCTGACCCCGGGCCGGAGAGTGATGTTTCCCCCGGCCTGGATGGAATGGAGAGACGCGTTATCGCAGATGGTGGCGGTTCCTTTGATCCGGAGTGGCCCTTTTATCTTCGCATCGTGTCCGACAACGATGCTCTCCGCCTCGATGAAACCGCCGACCGTTGAACCCGACCCGAGTTCGAGACAGCCGGCAACTACTACATTGCCCCAGATATGCGTCTCCGGAGGAGTGATGAAATTCCCGTCTACCTTCACGTTTCCGTCAAAAAAGGAACCTTTCGGTGCTATGTATGTGTCCCCGTGCCGGTAAACTTTCATGAAGATCTCTTCCGGATAACAGGTCGGTCCGAAACCAGATAAAATTATCAGTAGGTTTATCCGAAGATTGCAGAGCTGCATCTGTTTTTGCCGGCCCATATTCGCCAGGTACTCACCCGCTGGCTAAAGCCTAGAAAATTCCTGCACCGACCACAGCCCGGCAACCCGGCCTCGCGGAGCAATGCGTGGCGATAGGTGACGCGTGCCCCCCGGGCAGGCGGAGTTCGAGCACCGTCAGGTGCGCAGTCCAGGGGAAAGACGAGCCCCAGGGAGCGAGTTGGGGCTCCACCCATTTCCCGTATCATCCCGTCTGGTGGACCGTGGAGGCTATCGCCATTGGGGGAGTGCGACGGGCCGACGGGTGCGACGTTCCAGCGGAATGCGACGGGCCGAAGGGTGCGATGGTCCGAAGGACCAGAGCTTGAGAAAACGCGAAGCGTTTTCGGGGCCGGAGCATGAGCACCGTCAGGTGCGAACGGAGCAGGAGAAATCCTCAGGCTTCGATTCCGGAGCTGGAGAAACCCAAAGGGTTCCGGGCCGGGAGCATGAGCACCGTTAGGTGCGAGGGGCTGACGGGGAGTGCGATGTTCCGGCAGGAACGGAGCATGATAAGCCGTTTGGCTTTGAGGGGGTTTGTCCCCTCCCCTGTCTCTATCGCGTAAGGCTCTATCGAAAGCCCCCACCCGAAGGTCTTCGAGGGGAGCGGGGAGGGGGTCTCCCCCTCCCCGCAGGTGGGTACCCATACAGCTCTCTGTCCCAGGACAGAGCAACCTCGAGATCTTCGCGGCAACGCGAGAGGTACCAACCTGACGAAAATTAAGGTGCAATGCTCCAGTAGTGAGCCACTGAGGCTCCCGTGGTTATATCACCGCGGCAACCGCAAAGACCGCGAGCGCGACGAACATCCCGGTCCGCAGGATCGACGTCGCCCGGGACTCCCGGACACACCCCGGTGTCGTGCATGAAAGGCCCCGGGAGGCCCCGAAGAGGATGACGGCATCCACAACCGCAATGGCGGCGAGGTAGAAGGGGCTCCACCAGTCGCCGACGGGGAGGACGCTCGCCGCGACGGCGCCGCAGGCGCAGGCGAACGCGAGTATTCCCGTCCGCCGGACGCCGATGATCATGGGAAGCGTGTGTGCGCCTCCCGCCGCATCCCCGTCCACGTCCTCTGCATCCTTCAAGATCTCCCGTGCTATGGTGGCAAGGAACGTGATCGCCGCGAGCGAGAGGTTCTGGACGAGCCCCCCGACGCCCGCGAACGCTCCGCCGAAGAGGAAGACGCTGGCAGCCAGGTAGGCGACGGCCAGGTTGCCGAGGACCGGGATCCCCTTCAGCCGGGTGGCGTATGCGATGAGAATGATCGAGTTGGCGAGGGCGATCGCGAAGCAGAGCGTCGTCGTCAGCGCGGCGAGCGCGATTCCGCCGGCAAAGAGCGCCGCCGTATACGCCCCTGCACCGGCAAGGCTGATCTCTCCTGCCGGTATGGGCCGCTCGGGCCGGTTGATCCGGTCAATCTCGACGTCGCAGATGTCGTTGATCACGTTCCCGCCGGCAGTGATGAGCGCGACGACCGCGGCGAGCAGGAGCGACGGCGGCGTGAGGGTGCCCGTGGCGATAAGGTACCCGACGAGCGCGGTAAGGCCGGCAACGACGGCGTTGTGCGGGCGGGTGATCCTGACGAAGGCGGAAGCGCTCATTCTCGAAGGGTTAGGTTCTCAGGCGGACGATAAATAACCCGATGGTCTATCAGGATGGGATTTGGAAAAACGACGGGCTTGGGGGGATTTGAACCCCCGACATTCAGCTTAGGAGGCTGACGCCATGTCCGGACTAGGCCACAAGCCCATACTATCGGAGTAAAAGTATTACTCATGAGAAGGTATAAGGGTATCGAGCATCCACCTTTTCCGGAAGCATGGATGTTGTTGCGGTTACGGAAGGAAAAACCCGGTTCTTCGTGCCCATACAGGATCCTCACCTCCAGTTCCCGCCGGGAAGCGGTCCGGTCTTTTATAACTCGCGCATGGAGTTGAACCGTGACGCTACCATCCTCCTGCTCTCCGTCCTCCGGCCGGAGGGTTATCTCGACGCAATGGGGGCATCCGGCGTCCGGGGGCTCCGGGTGGCGCACGAAGTCGGTATACCGGTGACGATCAACGACCGTAACGTCAAGGCGGTCGATCTGATCCGGCAGAACGTAGAGACGCTGGGTCTTGCCGCCGAGGTCACCAGGGAAGATGCAAACGCGCTGATGAGCGCAAGAAGGTTCGATGCGGTCGACCTCGACCCCTTCGGGACGCCGGCACCGTTCGTCGATTCCGCGGCACGGAGCGCTGTGAAGTATCTCTTCGTCACCGCCACCGACACCGCGCCCCTCTGCGGGGCGCACCTGAAAGCCGGCATGCGCCGCTACTTCTCCCGTCCCCGGAACACCGAGTATCACGCCGAGGTCGGCCTCCGGACGCTACTCGGGTTTGTTGCACGCGAGGTGATCAAGTACGACCGTGGCTTCGAGCCCCTCTTCTGCTACGCGCACGAACACTTTCACCGCCTGCACCTCCGTATCCGGTACGGGGCAGCGGCGGCCGACCGGACGCTTGCGCGGATAGGCTACGTGATGCAGTGTCCGCACTGCCTCTATCGTTCGGAGAGGACCGGGATGCTCCCGGAACCCGAGGCGTGCCCCCTCTGCGGCGCAGACCTCGTCCCGGTCGGCCCGCTCTGGACAGGGAGGATAGAGGACGACGCGACGCTCTCTCTGATGCAGGAGGCATTACCGGGGGTCACGGCCGGGACCGGGGCGCGGATCGCGCGGCTGCTCGATACCTGCCGTCAGGAGCTGGAGACCTCAAGCCACTACGACTACCACATTATTGCAAAAGCGTTGCGGGTCTCTCCCGGCGGGATCGGGACTGTCATCGAGCGGTTACACACGCTCGGCTACCAGGCGAGCCGCGCGCACTACTCAGGGACCGCCCTCAAGACCGACGCGCCGCTCCCGGTCCTCGAAAGCGTGATCAGCGGCGGGTGACGACGGTGAGGATGTCCTGGTCCTCGAGTTTGTGAGTGAGGCCGACGCGCTGCGCGTCGTGCTTGGCCGAGTTCCCCCAGACCTTTGCGTACCGGAACTTGTCCGCGAAGTCCCGGTGAAGGCGGTTGCAGACGTCCTCAACCGTCGCCGGGCTCCGGATGATCAGCGGCTCGTCCATATCCGCGGGGCCGCCGACCGGTTTTAAGTAGACCCGCATGAACCCCAGGTTATCGAATATGGCGTCTTTGAGGTCTTCGATGCGGTAGCCGCTGTGCGCCGACACCATGATCGGGGCTTCGTCGAACCGTTCGGTCAGTTCTCCCTCGATCTCCGTCCGCGTCTTCTGGTCGACCAGGTCCACCTTGTTGACCGCGATGAACGCAGGGACGTAGACCCGGTTGCCGATCATCGCGTCGATGAAGTCGTCCTGGGTGACGCCGTTGCGGATCAGGACATCGGCATTGACGATCTTGTTCTCTGCGAGGATTGCGCGGATATCCTCGAGATCGAGGTCGACGGCGCCGACGGTGTTCAGCCTGATACCGCCGCATCCCGCCTTCTTTATGGTGATATCGGGTTTTGGCCGGTTGATCCGAATGCCGGCGTCGTGGAGCTCGCGGAGAAGGACATCCACGTGCTTCTCGTTGAAGACGTCGACCAGGACCAGGATCAGGTCGGCGCTCCGGACAACGGCGATCACCTCTTTCCCGCGGCCCTTGCCCATAGCCGCACCGGCGATCAGGCCGGGGATATCCAGGATCTGGATCTTTGCGCCCCGGTGCTCCATTGCGCCCGGGATGACGGAGACGGTCGTGAAAGCATAGGCAGCCGTCTCGCTGATATCCGAGCCGGTGAGCCTGTTGAGCAGCGTACTTTTTCCAACTGACGGGAAGCCGACCAGGACGACGGTGGCGTCTCCCGACTTCTTCACGGAGTAACCTTCGCCCCCCCCGGAGGAGGCCATGGCCCGGGCTACCGCTTCATCACGAATTTTTGCAATTTTTGCCTTGAGGCGGCCGATGTGCTTGGAGGTCGCCTTGTTGTACGGGGTATTCTTGAGCTCGTCCTCAAGTTCTCGTATCTGCTCTTCGACACTGCTCATTGCTGCCGGTACAGATATGTGTGGCAGCTACTTATTGATGTCTATGATGGAAATCATCGTGCCGGGAGGAAATTTGAGCCAGGAAATGACTCCGATTGCCGGGTTAGCGGCAGGACCGGAGGGTGGGGGACATGAGAAAGACTTAAATAAAAATGTATCTAACTATTTAGAGCACGTTGGTGCGCGCTGCTATAGTGTAGACCGGCCAATCATGCAGGACTCTCACTCCTGCGACTGGGGTTCGAATCCCCATAGCAGCATTCCGTTTTTCCAGACTTCACTTCCGAGACATTCCCATGGACCAATCCCCCGACCAAGACGTTAAAACTCAGCGATATCTTGGCGATAAGGGCCTGATCATTCTGATCGCTCTCCTCTCCGCCTTCGTCCCGCTCTCGACCGACCTCTACCTCCCCGCCCTTCCCGGCATGGGGGATTACTTCGGCGTCTCCGCGACCCTCACCAACCTGACCCTGATCCTCTTCTTCATCTTCTTCAGCCTCGGCCTCCTCTTCTGGGGGCCGCTCTCCGATAAATACGGCCGCAGACCCGTCCTGCTCGCGGGGCTCGCCCTCTACATCGCCGCAAGTCTCGGGTGCGCCGCGTCGGGAGCGATCTGGCATCTGATCGTCTTCCGCATCCTTCAGGCCGCCGGGGGGAGCGCGGCCTCCGCGGTCGCGACCGCGATGGTAAAAGACGTCTACGACGGGAGAAAGCGTGAGTCGGTCCTCGCGCTCGTCCAGTCGATGGTCGTCATCTCGCCCGCCGTCGCCCCGGTCCTCGGCGCGTTCATGCTCCCCTACACATCGTGGCGGGGCCTCTTCGTGGCACTCGCTCTCATCGGGGTCGTCTCGATGGCCGGCGGTCTTCTCCTCCAGGAGACCATTCCCTCTCGGTATGCCGGCACCGTGGCGCAGTCCGTTCGCCGGCTCGGCGTCGTGCTCAAAAACCCCGGCTTCACCTCGCTCCTCATCGTCTTCTCGCTCGTGAGCACCGCATCGCTTGCGTTCGTCTCCGCCTCGTCGTACATCTACCAGGAGGGGTTCGGGCTCTCGGAGCAGGGGTACAGCCTCTACTTTGCCATCAATGCCGTCGCCCTGATTGCGGGCCCGCTCCTCTACCTCCGGCTCTCCCGGAACTTCAGCCGCAGGGCAATCGTCGGGGCCGGGTTTGCCGTCATGATTGCGGCAGGCCTGATCGTCTGCTTCTTCTGGAACCTGGGGCCTCTCATCTTTGCCCTCGCTCTCTTCCCGGCGTCCTTGATGGGGAGCGCTGTGCGCCCGCCGGGTGCATTCCTGATGCTCGACCAGCAGAAGGAGGACACCGGCTCTGCCGCCGCCCTGATCAACTGCTCAAGCCTCGTCTTCGGCAGCGCCGGGATGGTCCTCGTCTTCCTCGGCGGAAGCAGCCTTGCTTTTGCCCTCGGCGCGATCAACGTGGCCGTCGGGGCGGTGTGCCTCGCAGGGTGGGCGGCGATCGGGAGAAGGGAGGTGGTGAGGTGCTGAAGGGAGGCGTCCTTCGCGGCTCCCGAGTTATCCTGGTTTGATATCCTCGGATGAGCCCTCAGAATATCCCCACTGCTGAAGGCATCTCGGTCATCGCAGCTCCCGGGACGGCAGAGCCTCTGTAGGAGGACCGATTCCGGAGAAGATTGCCAAAAAAGCAACTGGCAAAATTAATGCCGCGTGAAGCCGAGTTTCTGAAAGGGGTTTTTCATGGGCCGGGATATTGATAAACAGTTCTCCAGTTGCTTGAAGCGATAGCAAAGCGTGAGAATACAACCGTTGAGATGCTGGGAAATACATTTGCATCTAAGGAGATCGAGAACAGAAGGACGTTTTACCGTCCAGATCTTTCCCAAACTCTGTGCGTGTGATATCTACCAGGAACAGAGAGCCACGGTTGCAGGAAACCTCCTCAAGATGCTCTCCCATACGGGAAACGTCCCCATCACCGAACTGGACCAGGTAGGCCTCGATCTCAGGAAGATGGACCTCTTCGAGGTTTTCATCCGCCTCTTCGCAAAGAACCTGCTGACTACGATAAAGAACTCGCTGAGAAGAGAGTACATCCGGAGCTCAGATGAACTCCATGTAATCCGGGGGCGGATAGACTTCCGGCACCACATAAACCCTGCTCGCATGCATATCATTCCCTGCCGGTATCACGAGCTCTCGGCCGACAGTCTCCTGAACCGAACCTTCAAGTATACCTGTTATCTGATGTCGAGGACAGCCTCTGACTTTACGACGATCCGGCTGCTCGGCGCGATCGTCAACCTCCTCGAGCCGGTGACGCTGACACCGATCTGCGTAGCAGAGATCGATCGCATCGCATACTCCCGTCTCAACCGCATCTTCGAGCCCTATATCCGGATGTGCAGGATATTCCTCTCGAACTCTTCCCTCACCCTGCAGGCTTCAGAAGTCGAATCATTCTCTCTGCTGATCCCGATGGAGAGGCTGTTTGAAGAGTTTATCGGTACAGTCCTTGCAGAAGACCCGGCCTACTTCTTCGGGCGGAATGTGCCGGTCAGATCGCAGGCAACCGTGGGCAGGCTTGCCAGGGATGCGAACGGGGCTGAACTCTTCAGCATGAGGCCGGATATCATCGTCGGGTGCCCGCAGATCGAGGCCGTCATCGATACCAAGTATAAGCAGCTGGACACGGCCGATCGGAAAGCAGGCATCTTACAGGCAGATCTCTATCAGATGTATGCATATGCAGCGAAGACAAACGCCAGGAGATGTATGCTCCTCTATCCGGAAGTACTCCTCAAGCAGAAGCAGGACTTCTTCCTCACAGTGCGCTCTCTGGAGGGGATGGACGTGGACATTTTGCTCATGATCCGGGCTATCCGACTCTCCCACGACCTCAACCGTCGGGAGGGATGGGAAGCGTTCCATAGCGAAATCCGGGAGATTGTCAGGCCCCTTATCGCGAAGCAGAATCCCCTGGCGACAGGGGGAGCGGCAGAGCTAACGCATAGGTGTAATCACCTTGCCATGAGCATGCCCGTAAAGCGGAAATGACGCCGCTACATCACATCGCTGTGCTGTAAGGGGTCAATAGACAGCAGCCCCCGTCAGGGCGGGGTAGTTGACTCGCTAACGGTATCAGTTCTCCGCTTGCGGTGCCGGCTCCCGGACGGACAGCACAAAGATCCCGCAGACTGCTGTAGCGATCAGGAAACTCACGAAGAATCCCGGGCCAAACCCGGCGGCGGCAACAATGATCCCGGTAATCAGGGGCCCTGCCGAGTGCCCGATGTCCATGATCGACGACAACGCCCCCATCGAGGCCCCCATCTGCTCTTTTTCTGCAACGTCTGCGACGTATGCACTGGTCGCAACCGTAGAGAGCGACATACCCAGAGCGAGAAGGGAACTTATGAGGAGAAACGTCGTAAACGTCGATGCAAACGGGATAACGGCAACCGAGCCCCCCAGGATGAAGAGTCCTACGACGATCTGGAGACGTTTGTCGACCTGGTCGGCGAGCCTGCCGAAGACTGGTTTCGACACCGCGATGATCAGCGTCTGGGCAGCGAATAGGATCCCCGCCTGGTACGCACCCATCCCCCGGGAGAGCAAGACGAGCGGCAGGAACGTCTCGAACGCCCCGAAGGCAAAGTAGGTCGCCATATCCACGAGTGCCGTTGCCCGCAGTCTCCGGTTCGTGAAGAACGTTACAAAGCTTCTGCGAAACGCCGAGAACGGGAGGACCTTCAGGGGGCCCGGAGTATCCTCCCGGTAGAGCAGGATCAGGATAACTGCCGGCACTGCGGCAATCGCCGCAGTGAGGTAGACCATCCGATAAGGGATAATTCCGGGGTAAACGATGAAGAACGATATGATAGCCCCGCCGACGAGCGGGGCAAGGGTCCTCCCGATCAGCGTTGCGGAAGAATACTGCCCGAGCACCTCCCCCTTCTTCCCGGGAAACCGTACTGCAATCATCGCAGCGATCACCGGCCCGAGGATTGCGGTTGCCATCCCGTGGAAGAACCGGACCGGGATCAGCCAGAGCGGGTCGGTGATGAAGAGGTAGAGCAGAGGCGCCGAGAGGAATACCGCTCCGGATGCGATGAGCAGCCTCCTCTTCCCCAGGTGATCCGAGAGGACCCCCACCGGGAACGAGAAGAGGATACCGGCGAGCGGGGAGACTGCCGCAACGAGACCGATGACCGCATCGCCGGCACCCAGGGCCTGAGAGAAGAGGGGCAGCACCGGGTTCTTCGAGATGGTCGTCGAGAAGATTGCAAAGAACCCGATCAGAAAGAGACCGTACATTGCGTCCGGTGCGGAATGGTGCCCGACCATGGTTCTTATCGCTGGAGATCTCTTCCGCGAGCGGGCTTATACGTTGCGATTGACGGGGAAGGGTCTCTGCATGACCTTCCGGACAGCACACCCCTGCAAGAATCGGGCACGATATCCCATCTCCCGGACGGCGGTTTTTCAGCGAAGATCCCGGCCCCCGCGGCCGGGCATCCACGGGAGAGACCTCACGCAGGACACACGAATGGCGGATTTATCTCAATGGTCCAGGCAATTCCGCCAAAATCTGCTGAGATCCGGCACCTTCTGGCGGTATTTATCATGTTGAATCATTACAAAACCTATAAAGCACATATGAGACCACGCTTTACAGTTCATTCCGACCTACTGGTTTTGCTTTCCCGGAAACGGCCCATCGTTCAGGGAACATGAACTCGCAGGATCATAAAGACACCTGAGTAGAGATACTCAAAGACATGAGGAGACAACCATGGTCAAAAGAATGCTGAGTGAATTCGAGTCGTACGATCTCCTGAAACAGTACGGTGTACCAGTACCCGAACATGCCATCGTCAAGACCCCTGCCGAAGCGGGCAAAGTGGCGGAGAAGATAGGTTTTCCGGTCGTTATGAAGATCCACTCGCCACAGATCGTCCACAAGAGCGACGCCGGTGGTGTTATCGTCAGCATATCGTCAAAACAGTCCGCGGAAGAGGCGTTCAATAAGATTGTCGCGAACGCGAAGGCGTATAACCCCGATGCCGAGATCAAGGGCGCCATCGTCGAGCAGCAGGCGGCACCGGGGCTTGAGCTCATCATCGGGGGGAAGACCGATCCGGCGTTCGGGAAGGTGCTCACCTTCGGTATGGGGGGGACGCTCGTCGAACTGATGAAAGACGTCACCCTGCGTATCCTCCCCGTCACTGAAGAGACGATACGGGAGATGATCCGGGAGATTAACGGATACCCGATAATCAAGGGCTACCGGGGATCGAAACCGAGGGACGAAGAGACGCTTGTTCAGGTAATTTGGGCGATCAACCGCTTTTTTTCCGAGAACACCAACATCGTCGAGTTCGATATCAACCCGGTCAGGCTCTACGAGTCCGGCGCCTGCATCGTCGACGCCCGGATCTTCGTCGACGACGAAGCCGTCGAAAAGGTAGCCAAAGAGCGACCGTTCGTGCCGATCGAGTATTTCACACCCCGTTCCATAGCGGTTATCGGCGCGTCCTCCGAACCCAAGAAGATGGGATACGCCGTGATGCACAACCTCCTTCACTTCCCGGGGCAGCTCTACCCGGTGAACAACAAGCGCCCGGAGGTCCAGGGGCTCAAAGCCTACACCTCCATCCTTGAGATCCCGAACCCCGTCGATATGGCGGTCATCACCGTCCCGGCAAAACACGTTCCGAGCGTGATCGAGGAGTGCGGTCAGAAAGGAGTCTCCATGGCGATCATCATAACGGCCGGGTTCAAGGAGATGGGCGAGGGAGGAAAAGCCCTCGAAGAACGGGTCCTCGCGATCGCAAAGGGCTACGGGACGCGGATCGTGGGACCGAACTGCCTCGGGTTGATCGTCCCCCCGAAGGGCATCGACACCACCTACGTCCACGAGTCCCCGAAACCCGGCAACATCGCCTTCATCTCCCAGAGCGGCGCCATCGTCAACACGGTCGTGGACTGGAGCATCAGGCAGGACATCGGTTTTTCCGCCGTCGTCTCGGTGGGCAACCAGGCGGACCTCAATTTCATCGACTTCCTCAGGTTCGTGGAGCGTGACCCCAAGACCAAGGGCATCATCCTCTACATCGAGGAGATCCAGGATGGCAAGACCTTCATGAAGGTGGCGAGCGAGGTCGCAAAGACCAAACCCATCGTGGCGATCAAGTCCGGTTCGTCCGAGAAAGGACAGGCGGCGGCCTCGTCCCATACCGGTTCGCTCTCGGGCTCCTACGACGTCTACATGGAGGCGTTCCGCGAGTCCGGCGTGATTCCCGTCCACACCCTGACCGGCACGTTCCAGGTCGCAGAGATGCTCTCGCTCCCGAAGGGCTACCCCCGCGGCAAGCGGGCGGTCGTGATCACGAATGCCGGCGGGTTCGCCGTGCTTTCCTCCGACTACGCCGAACGCTACGGCATCGATCTGATCACCCTGCCGCCGAAGGTCTTGAAGGAACTCAACGAGATCCTGCCCGATTTCTGGAACAAGAACAACCCGATCGACCTCCTCGGCGACGCCAACGAAAAGCGATTCGAGCAGGTATTCAGCGTCCTCGCCAGGCACCAGGACTGCTGGGACATCGCGTTCGTCGTCGGGTTCCCCAACCTCGTCATCGGCTCCGAGCAGCTCGCAAACCAGATCATCGGGTTCTCAGGAAATACCGAGAACATGATCGTCTCAACGCTCCTCGGCGGCGGGTCCATGGACCGGGGCCGCAAGATCCTCAGAGAGAACGGCATCCCGCTCTTCGATGAACTCGACTTCACCTTCCGGGTGATGGGAAGAATCCTCTGGCAGAGATTCCGGTAAGGCTTCTCCCGGGACGAACACCTTTTTTAGCCGGCGGTCATTCCCCGCCCTCACCGGGCACCACTCGCCCATCCCTCCGCCAGACCACCAGGAACGACGAGAGGACGACCAGAGTGTAACTGGCCCAGAAGAGCGGAATGGCCGTACCTGAACCCGATCCCCCGGAGGCGAGCCGCACGATGCCGACAGTCATCGATACCAGAACGGCCGCGATCACGATGAGGACCGGTGCTATCCGGACCCGGGCGGACCCCGACGCCACCTTCGGCGTCACGACGAACGGCAGCTGCTTTCCCGAGACGGCGTACCATATCCCCCGGGCGTAGACGAAGGCGAGCGTGTTGAAGATCGCCTGCGAGAGAGCGAGGTCACGCAGGGAGTACTGCCGTTCGCGGATGCTGATGATGACCTGGATCGCGATCACCACGGCGAGCACCACGGCAAAGACCGGGGGGAGCCAGACAGGCAGGATCGGGACACCGAAGATCAGCGTGGCGACGGGGAGAAGAAAGAGCACCACGTTCACCCCGCCGAGCAGGTAGATCGAGACGGTCACGATGAACTCAAGCCACTGTACCGGGGCCATGCTCCCGGGGTGCATCACGAGTTGCCGGAGGATGGTCCCGAGGAGCCTGGTGTTGCCGTATGCCCAGCGGAGTTGCTGCGTGAAGTACGCGGCGAGGTTCGGCGGCGCGATGCCTTCCGCGTAGACGACGTCGAGAAATACTCCCCGGCGTCCGCAGAGGTGGAAGAGGAAGGACGTGGCGATGTCCTCGGCGATGCTCATCTCGTCCATTCCCCCGATGGCAACAAGGTGGCTCACCCGGAAGATGCAGTTTGAGCCCGTCAGCATGGCGGTGTCGTTGGCGGAGAGCCCCCTGCAGACGTGTTTGTTGTAGATATGCTGCTGGTACGAGAACGTGACACTTATCGAGTCATTCCGCTCCGACCGGAAGAACTGGGGGGTCTGGATGAAGGAGACGGAGGGGTCGGCATCGAGGACCGGGATGAGGTCAGCCAGGATCGCCGGCTTCACCTTCTGATCGGCGTCGATGACCATGAGGTAGGGTGTATCGGCGCCGAGGAGGGAGACGGCATGGTTGATCGCCCCGGCCTTAAACCCCCCCCTATGGTTGCGGTGGACGTAGCGGAGGCGGTACCGGCGACAGATATCCTGCATCGATACGCGTTTCTTCTCATCCGTGGAGTCGTCAAGAAGGAAGATGCTGACGTCCGGATAGGCAATCGCCGTGCATGCCCGAGCACAGGCCTCGACCACATCGGGCTCTTCGTTGTAGACAGGGATGAAGACTGCAACGCGAGGGAGGAGTCCGTCGGATCGTTGTGGCGCTATGGGATGTCCAGAGTAGGCGTAGAGCGAACGGAGGAGGTGATCGGCGTAACTCACGAACTGGATCACCCCGAACGCGGTGACAACGACCAGGAAGGCCGAGAGGAGTCTCGCAACAAGTCCCCATTCCGCTCCGGCGAGGATGAGGTGCAGGTCCCGGAGGAGGACGAACGCGAGCAGCGCCATGAGCGTGGCGGTAAAGAGCGAGATACGTGTTGCCGTCTTCATGGAGGGTCCACCGTTGTCCGGATAAGCACGCGTGCGTACGACGCCTTCGCGGTTGTACGGAGATCCGGTCATGACCGGGGTACCGGGGCGAGGTTCCTGGCGCGCGATGCGGTTCAGGTAGCATCCATCATACCGGTGCATTTAAAGGTTGTGGCGAGAGGTGCGCCGGGGGTTTCGGAGCGGTCCTTTCAGGTGGGTCTTCAGGCTGTCGGGAATAATCGTCGAAATACTCGTGCTCAAGCCGGATCTCCGGGCATGATAGGGTTGGGTCGTATCCGGGCACCCGAACCGCACACGTCGGGCAGAGACGCGGGAGAGCGCTCTGCCGTATGACCGCCGGCCGCCGTAACTATGAAATAGATTGCTTTCCTTCTGACAACTGATAACTATGGCTGCACAGAAGATGGCAACGACGCCGTTGAAGAAGTATGAACTGCCGCCCCTGCCCTATGCGCCCGACGCTCTCGAGCCGCACATCTCAAAAGAGCAACTTTCCCTCCACCACGACAAGCACCACCAGGCATACGTGACCGGGGCGAACGCGAACCTTGAGAAGCTGGAGAAGGCACGGCAGGAAGGCGCCGAGCTCGACATGAAAGCACTGTTAAAGGAACTCTCCTTCAACATAGGCGGTCATGTCCTGCACACCCTTTTCTGGCCGACCATGGCACCGGGAGGCAAGGGCGGCGGCGGAACCCCGACCGGTGCCCTTGCAGAAAGGATTGACCGGGAATGGGGTTCCTTCGACCGGTTCAAGGCCGAGTTCACAAAGACCGCCGCGAGCACCGAGGGGTCCGGCTGGGCGGCGCTGGCCTACGACGCCATGACGGACCGCCTGGCGATCATGCAGGTCGAGAAGCACAACAACAACGTCTACCCTTCGTTCCCGCTCCTGATGGTGCTCGATGTCTGGGAGCACGCCTACTACGTCGATTACAAGAACAACCGGGCCGGGTTCATCGACGCGTTCTGGAACGTCGTGAACTGGGATGTCGTGAGCAAGAGACTGGAAAACCTCTAACCTTTTTTTCCCTCCACGAGCCCGCACCCGGCTTCTCACTAAAGATGCCTCCGGGGCAGTCACCGTTTCTCTATACCGGGCGGGTCGGGGGAGGAAGCGTCGCGTCGGGGGGAGAGGTGGCTCTCTCACTGCATCTATCACAATCTTTATGTGGTCCCCTTCGGATCGTAGTCAAACGTCGTTGTCAATAAAGGGGGGGACCAATGAACCGATACTGCAGGCCGTATACCGCCATCCTTAGATATCCGGGCTCTTCAAGGGGAGGGCCGACCGGTAGCCCTCATGTACGGGCAGCAGGGGCCAGAGACCCCTGCACCTCATCATGTCATACTCCGGACCCGTTTTCATGGGTAGATCTGGCCGGCGCAGGGATCGACCATGCTCAGTAAAGCTCTCCCGGCAGACGAGCGGATCCGGGACGCGATCACAGCGGGGGCGATACGTCACCTGCTGCGCGAAGAGGACCCACGGCTCCGGAACTTCCAGCTCTGCAACGCATGCGGCTCCTGCACGCCCTACTGCACGGCACAGATCAACGATCCCGGGACGGAGAGAGACTGGGGATACCTTGCACGGAAGGTGACCGCCGCCCTCCAGGCAGGTAGGTGCCCGGATATCGACCTCTCCGACTGCGTCCAGTGCTATTCCTGTGAGACTGCCTGCCCACGATCCGTCAGCATCGGTGGGATCATCAACGCGGTATACGAGGCGGAGCATGCGCAGCCGCTCTTTAGAAAAATGCTCCTCGACCGGGGGTGCCTCCCCCCTCCCGCCTTCCTCCCGCTGTACACCGGCAGGGGCCGGTTCAGGAAGTTCGTCGCAAAGGCCGCCCTGCGCCCGTCCCCGGTGGATGCGAGGGCCGTCGACGAGGTCCGGAAGATGCTGCTCCACCCCGTCCGGGCATCGACGTTCTCCCATCCAGGCGGGCACGTGCCAGAACGGCCCTCCGCCCCCCCGGATCGAGTCGTTCACCTCACCTCCTGCTGCGCCTTCAACTACCCGGGCTCCGACCTCTCGCAACGGGCGATCCTCACCTCGCTCGGGATCCGGTATGAGACCTCCGGGATGCAGACCTGTTGCGGGGGAGCGCCTCATTACATGGGCAGCGCAGGGTTTGCGGACCGGCTGCTCCTCACCGCCCGGAACCTCAGTGTCTTCCAGGATACGCCCGGAGCGGGCGACGAGATCGCTATCACCGGGATATGCCCGACCTGCAGCGACTCGTATGCGTCCACACTGAAGCTGCTCTCCGGGAACGGGAACAGAGCGGCGGTGAACGAGGTGCTGGGCCGGATCGGACGGCATGTGGGCGATCCGGGGGTCTTCCGGGTCGCAAACATACTCGACCTCTACCCTCTCTATCTTGACGAACTCCGGCGGCTCGTCGAGACGCGGCTATCGAGGCTGCGCGTCGGGGTGCACGTCAGCTGCCACTACCGGAAGATGAACGGCAGCCTCGCCGTCCCGCCGGGGCTGCGGGACCTTGCGGCGGTCACCGGGGCGAAGGTCGTCAGGAGCGAGATGGAGCACTACTGCTGCGGCGGGGTCAAGAACCTCTTCGACCGGCACCTGACGTTCCCTGTCGAGGGACTCTCCCGATTAAACCAGATGGTCTACCAGGACTTCGTGCAGCAGCATCTGGACGTGATGGTCGTCGACTGCCCGGGGTGCGAGCTGGTCTACGACCACATGGGGGTGCCGGTACTTCATATTACCGAGCTCCTCGCGCTCTCGCTGGGTGCCGACCCCCGGGAGACGGTCCGTATCCAGGGCCACCTGACATCGCTCAAACCGGCACTCGGCCGGATCGGGCTTTTGTAACCCCCGGCAACGGTGAGCAGAGGGGCGCCGGCCCCCGGTGCTCTCCCTCCGCCGCACGGAGAGCATGCAGCCTCCAGAAGGACGAGAGGTGCGCATACATTGGCCCACCAGAACCACCGGCAATCCGGCTTTAAGAGGGTTATTACCGCAAATCTCTTATCTACAGGAATATGAGTTTGTTTACATAATTTCCACCGAATAATATTCTTGAGGGGCAAATTCATATGAGCATTGTAGATTCGGTGTCTACTCAACCGGAAGAGACGTTTCAGATCCTCGACGAGCCGGGTGTGGGCATCTTTGTGCTCAATCGGGATATGCAGGTGACCTGGGTAAACGCTTACGCCAGGGAGATCCTCTCGGCCAACGAGGATGAACTCCTGGGATCCGATATCTGCCAGGTCCTCGATACTCACCTGATGCCGCTCGTAGACGAGGAGGAAGAGACAGGGAAACTCCTCGCCGCGGTTGGTGCCGGAGACGAGGTGCCCTGCCTCGACCTCCGGGTGCAGGACGGCCAGGGAGAGGCACGCCGCTACGTCTACTCTAGTCGGCGGCTGAACCGGGAGCCGTTCGCAGGGATGTGGGTGCTCCGGATACGGGACGTCACCGGCAGGAAAACGAGCGAGCGGCTGCTCTCCGCAAACAGACAACTTCATATCCTTAACCAGATCATGGGGGTATCCGCATCGTCCCTCTCGCTCGACGAGCTGCTTGAGGCGTCCCTCTCAAAGACGCTGGACCTGATCGGCTTCGATATCGGGCTGACCTGCCTCCTGAACCCGGAGAGGACGCTCGCGCTGACGCGCTACCACCACGCCGTCCCGGCGGAGTTCCTCGCCCGAAACAGGGCGATAAAAGTCCACCACTGGCCCTGGAACTTCGTCTTTATTGCCGGGCAGCCGCGCTATCTTGAACTCTGCAGCGAGCCGGGCACGATCGAGCGAGATATCCTTGCATCGCTCGGGGTCGCCACCCTTGCCTGCATCCCTATCCTTGCGGAGTCAGTCGTGGTCGGCGCGCTCTTTCTCGGGAGCAGGGAAAGAGATAGACTGCAGGATGAGGAGCGCCGCCTTCTTGAGTCAATCGGGAACGAGATCGGCTCGGGGGTCCTCCGGAGCATGCTCCACAAGCGGCTGGAGGCAGCCCACCGCGAGACGAACCTCTACCTCGACATCATGACCCACGACATCAAGAACGCGGGGAACGTCGCGAGCCTCTACTGCGACCTCTTGCTCGACATGCTCGAAGGAGACGCCGCAACATACGCGAAGAAACTCAAGGAGAGCGTCAGGAAGAGCACGGGCATCCTCCAGAACGTCTCGACGATCCGCCGCATCCACCAGGAGCCGCCCGAACTCGCACCGGTCCACCTCGGCCACGTCATCAGGGCCGGGCTCGACCGCACCCCGGACACGAGCGTCTCGTTTGAGGGGGCGTCGGCCGAGGTCTGGGCCGACGACCTGCTCCCTGAGATCTTTACGAACCTCATCGGGAACGCCGTTCAGTTCGGCGGACCGGAGGTCGGGATCACGATCCGGGTGGAGGACTCTCCCGAAGAGGACCAGATGGTAGTGGTCTCGGTGGAGGATACCGGCCCCGGCATCCCCGACGGGATGAAAGAAGCCGTCTTTGACCGGTTCAACCGGGGCTACGGAGAAGGGCTCGGCCTCTATATCGTCGGGATGCTCGTTACGCGCTACGGCGGCAGGGTCTGGGTTGAAGACCGGCTCCGCGGGCGGCCGGACGAAGGGGCGTCGTTCCGTTTCACGCTGCGCGAGGTGGTCCGCACGGGGACCGACGAGACGGCGTGAAGGTGTTCTTCACGCTGCTGCCGCTGCAGCCTGCCTACCCCTGAGCCCTGTGGTATAGCGGCGCGCCCAGGCGTACCCGAACACCGCACCGACCGCGTTGCCCGCCGCGACCCCCCACCAGACGCCGGAGAGGCCGAACCCGAGTTCGATCGCAAAGACCCAGACGAAGAGGGCCGAGAGGACGACGGTCTGCAGGACCGTGATCGTGAGCGACCGTGCGCCGAGCCCCGTCCCCTGGAAGAACGACGCCGAAACGAACCCGAACCCGATCATCGGGTAGACCAGGCTCATCACCCGGAGGTAGGTTGTCAGTTCCAGGGTTATCCCGGCACCGTCGCCCGGCGCCGCAAAGAGTGCGGCGATCTGGGGGGCGAAGACGAACATCCCCACCGCGAGGCCGAGCCCGATGAAGACCCCGAGCCTGACGGCGTAGAGGAGGGCGGACTCCATCCGGGCATACGCCCGGGCGCCGTAGGTGGCGCCGGTGACCGCGACCACTGCCGAGGATATGGCGAGGATGGGGGTTAAGCCGATGCTCACGATCCGCCACCCGGTCGAGTAGACCGCGACGCCGTCCGTGCTCGATATCAGGACGATGACGCCGTTCAAGACCAGAGTCATCAGGGCAAGCGAGAGCTGCTCGACGGCGGCAGGGAAGCCGACCCGCAGGATGTCGCGGGTGGCCCCGGCGTCGGGGACGAACTCCCTGAGGTGAAGGGAGACATAGGTATCCCGCTTCACGAAGAGCCAGTAGACCATCGGGACGGCGGCGATGACCTCGGCGATGATCGTCGCCCAGGCTGCGCCGCCGATCCCCAGATGAAGGGTGTAGATCAGGATCGGGTCGAGGACGACGTTTGCCACTGCTCCGAGCGCCATGGCGTACATCGCCCGTTTTGCGTCCCCTTCCCCGTGCATGAGCGCGTAGGCGATCTCGCCGAAGAGGAGGGCGAACGTCCCGAGGAAGAGGATCCGGGCGTACTCGGTGGCAAGGCCGGCGGCACTCCCCGCCCCCATCAGGACGAAGATCTCTTCGGCGAAGAGGGAGAGCGGGATGGTGACGGCGACGGCGAGGACGGTCATCAGGAGGATCGTGTGCATCGCGACGCTGCTCGCGCCGGGCCGGTTGCGGGCGCCGATCATCCGGGAGAGCGCCGCTTCACCGCCGGTGCCGAGGCCGGTCGCTAACCCGATGGTTATGATGGTAAGCGGGAATGAGAACCCGACGGCGGCAAGAGCATCTGCACCGAGGCCCGAGACCCAGAACGCGTCGACGGCGTTGTAGAGGGTCATGAGGGTCATCGCGACCATCATCGGCAGGGAGAGCCGGATGATAGCGGTCTTCGGATCGGCGAGGAGGAGTTTTGTTCCTTCTGTCTCGTTCTGGTTACTACTTGATGGTGTGTCTTCTTCTGAGTCGCTGGTTGGCATACATATCGCCTGCTGGCGTGCCCACGCCGCGGCTTCCCGGTCGAATCCGGGAGCGGTTATAGGGGGGCTGGGACGCCGTGCCGTTCTGTGGCTACTGATTGTCAGGTCCGCCCGGTACCGGTGGCCGAACTGAAAACGGCCTTTAAGGGATTATTTCCATCACCTGATTTCCGGGCGGCATACGACAATACAAGAGAAATATGAGCGCGGATTGGTAAATATACCTTTGTTCCGGGGAAGGGGGGCTCACCCCCGGGAAGGGGCAAAAAAGGTTCAACGGGCGGGCGACGCTGCGATCGCCGCCGCCCCCCGCTTCTTCACGGCACGGTCGTAGAGAATCCAGTTCTCTTCCCACTCCGGATTCCGGTCATGGAACTGCTCGAGCACCCGCCGCCGGATCTCGCCGGTAGGCATCCCGTCGTAAGCGACCCGTTCGATCGCCTCCCCGATCGCCCGGGCATCCTCCGGCGGTGCGCCTGATTTGAGCGCACTCACGATCACCTTCTCCCGCACGAACGGTTCTCGCCTGCCATCAGCCTTGACAACATCGACCACCTCATACACCTCCAGGTGGTGTCCCGGGTCCGCCCGGGGGTATTAAGACTTACGGTCAGGCCCGTGCCCGGGTCCCCGCACGCCGCCGTAGACGATGACGTTCCTGATGCCCCGGGCCCCGAGCATGCGCATAGCCTGCTCGATGAGGAGGTCGGAGGCGAAGACCCGGTCGGCCATTCTCTTCGTCCCCGCGGCGGCCAGGAGTTCCCGGCCCATCGCCGACCGCCACGCCCGCTCGTAGGCCTCGAGGGGCTCGCCGGCGAGCAGGTGGCGTGCGGTGGCAAGTCCGGCGAGCCGCCCGCAGATCATGGCGGTCGCGATCCCGCCGCCGTTCGAGGCGACGACCTGCCCCGCGGCATCCCCGACGGCGAGGACGTTGCCGCGGACCGTCGTCTGGATGGGACCGGAGACGGGGACGAACCCGGCCTGGACGTCCCGGGCGGCAAACCCATGCTGCGAAAGGAACGCCCGGAGGAGGACGGGGACCGGCGGCGCCGGACGTTGCACGCCGAGCCCGACGTTCGCGCACCCCCGCTTCGGGAAGATCCACGCGTAGCCTCCGGGGGCGACGCGGCTCCCGAAGAAGATCCGGAGGCGGTCGCCGAACTCCCCGTCGACCCGGCAGGTGATGGCGGGGGCGAGGACCGCGCTCCGCTCCATCCCGGCAAAGCGGCAGACCCGGGAGAGTGGGCCGTCTGCAGCGATCACGATCCTGGCTTCGACATCGCCCCGGCTGGTCCGCACCCGGCGCCCCTCCCGGCCGAGGAACGTGGTCTCCGGCGCGAGCGCGGCGCCCGCACGGACGGCCGCATCCGCGAGGTGCCGGTCGAAGGCATCCCGGTCGACGGTATACCCATCGAGATCGAACCCGTACTCCCGGCCCTGCGGGGAGACGGCGATCATGCCCCGGATCGCCCGCCTGACCTGCCCGGGATCGACCGGGAAGAGTTCGTCGAGACCCGGGGCGTTCGGGAGCGCTTCCGCGAGCACCGCAGGGGATGCGTTGAACTCCCCGCAGCAGACGGGGGTGCCGATCTCCTTCTTCCTGTCGATCAGGAGGACGTCGAGCCCCGTCTCCGCCGCGTAGCGTGCGGCGGTGCTGCCGGCGGGGCCTGCACCGACGACGAGGAGATCGCACCGGTCCTGCATCGGTGCTCCCGTAGGAGCAGCGGGATATAAAAGGGTGGGGTTATTGGCCGCTACGACTCTTCAGCCGCGCGATCCGCTCAGCGACCCGCTGCCGGGCCGCCTCGGTCGCCTCGACGTCCCGGCGGACCGTCATCTCCAGGATATCCCCCTCCCGGGCATCGCCGGGGAGGAGGGCGACGGGGAGGGTGAAACGGACCGACTCGTCCTCGCGGAGGAGGAGGACGGCGAGTCCCTCCTCGACCCGGTCGAGGCTGACGCAGAAGGTCGACTCCATCTTCACCCCTCCAGGGTGCTGACGACTGTCCCGTTCGCGTCGGCGAGCGTGGCGGTGTCGCCGTCGTTGTTCCAGACCGCACTCGACCGGCCCCAGTAGAGGTCGGTCGCGGTGTCGTTGCCGCTCCCAGAGTGGACGGTGACATCGGCGCCCGAATCAAGGGTGAAGACCGGGAAGGTGTAGGTGTTCCGCATCCCCTCGTCGGCGATCGTCCAGCCGGTGAGGTCGACCGGCTCCGAAGCCCCGTTCGTGACGGTGACCCATTCCTCCTGGAGGTCAAGCGCCGCGATGGAGACGCGGGTGGCGGCCGCCGTCGGTGCCGGCGTCGCTACCGGGGTCGGGGTCGGGGTCGCAGTCGGAGTCGCCGCCGCAGGCGTCAGGGTGGCGGCCGGGGCCCCACCGGCCGTAACGGAGAGCGTCCGCCCGTCGGTGGCGACGACGACCGTCCCGTCAAGGTCGGTCCGGTAGATCCTCGAGCCCGTTGCCTCGATGCGTTCGACCGCCTCCTCGTGCGGGTGGCCGTAGTCGTTCCCTTCCCCGACATGGATTACGCTGATCGCAGGGCTGACTGCGGCGAGGAAATCGGCCGAAGATCCGTGCTGGCTCGCGTGGTGGCCGACCTTCAGGACATCGGCATTCAGATCGAGCCCCGCCTCCATCATGCTCTCCTCCGCAGGCTTCTCAGCATCGCCCACGAGAAGATAGGAGATGCCACCATAGGTGACCTTCAAGACGACCGAGTCCTGGTTGATGTCGCCGATCGGTTCCGCGGCCGGGTTCAGGACCAGGACCTCAAGGTCGGGGGCGAGGGGAACCGTCTGCCCGCGTTCGGCGGCCGTATACGGTATCCCCTGCTCCTCGACCAGGACAAGCAGGTTCTCATAGGTCGCGGTGGGGTGGACCTGTGCGGCATCGACGAACTCACCGACCGGGAAGGCCGAGATGACGTCGGGAAGCCCGCCGATATGGTCGGAGTGCGCATGAGTCGCCACCACCACATCGAGTCGGTCGACGTTCTGCTCCTTGAGATATGCGACGACACGCTCTCCCATCCCGCGTTCGCCGGCATCGATGAGCATGGCCTTATCGCGGAACAGAAGAAGGGTCGAGTCACCCTGGCCGACGTCGATGAAGTGAACGGCGAGGTCTCCGGAGGTCCCCGGGATGATCTGGGGCTGATCTCCTTTGACGAAGCAGCCGGCAGTGAGCAAACAAGCTATGATGCAGGCACAGAATGCGATGCTGGACAGGTATCTGGGTATGAACGACATGCTGCTCAAGAGGTATCGGACTCCCGGGTATAAGTACGCTGGGGTTTGGCGGAAAAACATTCAAAAGGGAGATTCACCGGGGGTAGACGGCCCATTCCAGATACGCGGCCAACCACCAGAGGAGGAGATAGAAGGCGCCGGATAAGGAAACGCACAGGATAGAAAGGGTGCGCAGGAATAGAAAGGGTGATATGTGTCGACCGGCACCTCTTATCTGTAAGAGCATGAAAGAGACAGCCCCTCTCAAGATCTACAATGAGTTCCACGGCGACATTCAGGCGATCTTTCGGTCGAGACTGCTGACGCAGATACTGCTTGTCCTCGGGGACGGGACCAAACCTCTCTCGGTCCTTCGTGATGTCACGGGGAGTTCGTCGCAAGCGCTCATCCCAAAGATCCGGCAGCTCGAGGCCTTGCATTACGTCGAGTCGGTGCGGGGCGACTACGCGCTCACCCCTATGGGCAGGCTCGTCGAACCGGAGATTGGGCGGCTTGCGGCGCTTATGGGGGTATTCCAGCGTCATCGGGAGTTCTGGGTCGAGCACGAGATCGAGGGCATACCACCCGGTTCCCTGATAGAGATAGCCCATCTGTACAATGCGGAAGTGATAAGGGACGTTGAGGAGGATATCTTCGCCGTGTACGCAACTTTTTTGAGCATACTCAAGAAAGCTTCGTGGATCCACGGTGTATCGTCGGTTATGAGCCCGGTCCATGCAAATGTGATTACAGAGGCAATTCTGGACGGGAAAGAGGTTGAACTCATCGTCTCCCAGGAACTTGCTCCCAGACTGATCGATGAGCAGTATAGCGCTCTGCGGAGGGCTGTAAATGGACATACCAATTTCAGAATATACATCTCCTCCGAGCCAATCCGCCTTGGGATGACGGTGACTGACGCATATCTATCGTTAGGCCTGTATAAATATGATACGAACTCCTATGATGCCGCCACGGACTTCGTCAGCACCGACACGGCGGCGGTTGCCTGGGGCGAGCGACTCTTCAAGCGCTATAAATCGACCGCCAGAATACTGCAAGTGTCCCCGGAATAACCTATTTTTCGATCTCCAATATCCGGCGACCGACTGAGATCCGTGGTAGCGTGATCGCTCCACGGCCGGCCAGGGATAACAGATCTTCTCGAATACAGCCATCCCCCTCAAGTACCGTTACTACCGGCCAGGGACAAGCCGGAACAGAGTGTGACCACTCAAGGTAGCGGAGGTACACCTCGCATGCTCACGCAATCTCTCCGGAGCACCGCGCTCAGGCACCCGCATTAATCGAACTGATGAATCTTCATCATCGTAAGAAATGTTCACATCATTTATCACAAATAATTCATGTTCAGATTCGTCAATCAAACCGACCTGATTCAATCAATCTTCCAGGCCTCCATCCACTTCATCGTGTACAGCTCCCTGTACCTCTCTGTCGCAGGAGCGGCGATGGTATACATTTCATGCCTCCTGCAGGGCCTCCCCTTCGACCCGGTTGCCGCAGTAATAGTAATGCTCGGCACGTTTGCCATTTACAACCTCAACCGCAAGACCGACGAGGACGAAGACGCCATAAACCACACCGAACGGTATGTTTTCACAGAAAATTACGGATCCATCCTCTTTTGTTCGGCAGTCGGCACCTACGCCCTTGCCCTCTGTTTCTCAGCTCTCCAGGGGTTCGGCAGCCTTCTGATCGCTGTGGTCCCCCTGGCTGCCGGGATTGTCTACAGCGTACCCCTCTTTCCCGCTCGGTTCGGCTTCCGGCGATTGAAAGAAATACCCGTCATGAAAAGCCTTGTTGTCGCATTCTCCTGGGCCGTTCCCCCGGCCCTTCTGCCGGTCTGTCACGCCGCCCTTCCCGCGGGCATCGCCACCAGCACCGTCGGTGTCTTTCTCTTTTTCCTGGTCTTCTTGAACACAGTAGTTTTTGATGCCAGGGATGTGGAAGGTGACGCGGCATCGGGCGTCAGGACGATCCCGACAATCCTTGGTATCCGAAGGACACTCCATCTCCTGACAGGTATTAACCTGACCATCGGGGTCGCCCTGGTACTCATCAGCAGAACTCTCCCGGGATCCAGCACGGCATTGATACTGGCATCAGGCATAGCCTACGCTCAGGGATACATTCTGTGCTTCGAGCAACTTGTAAAGGAGAAACTCCTCTTCGAGCTGCTTGCAGATGGACAATTCATCATGCTGGGCAGCGCCCTCTACCTGCTCACCCTCGCAATGCCGTCTCTGGTATGATTCAACGCTGCTCCGCCACTCTACCCCTATTTTTCGAGTTCTCCGTAGCAGCACTGCTCTAAAACGCCCTTTAACACAGATAACCTTTAACACAGATAAAGAGGCCGGGCTCCGGCCCCCGAGATTTTTAATCGTGGTGATGAATATTCACCGGCGCAATAAATGTCTGGCAGCCCGAGAGCATCTTATAGTACGACAATGAAGTTACTCAACAACATCGATCCGCTGAAGAGTAACACCGGCACCCAGTATTACGGACCATCGGATCCGGAGACTCCGGGCCGGGACGGCGGTAGCGTGTACGAGCTCTCAACAGACGGGTTAACGCAGGAAAACGAGGAGAAGCCACGACGCTTTGAATGTGTTTCATGCATGTACTATGAACCTGGGCGGGTTTACTGCACGTACATCCATACACCTATATCGATCCTGTTCGTCTGCCCGCAGACCCTCGATAACCGCAGGTAACTCCCGGATTTCAGCCAATCCGTGGCCTGCACGGCCTCCCGTCCTTCACCGCAACACGACAGGCCTTGCATACATCCGTATGCTACAAGAGCGACCGGGAAGACCTGATCACAGACGAAGACCATACCGATCCTGTTCGGCGCAAGGTTGCCGGTTGCGAGGAACCAGGAAATATGTCCGAAGCCAGGGCCGATGGAAAATCGGTCACGCCGGGGTGAGGACCATCCGACCCCCAACACTTTTGTATCACTTGCGCTATGGCGTAGCCTGAACGCCATGCCAGGTGCAGACTACATATACCCAAACGTCACGGAACTGGCCCGGCGGGGCGGGCTCCTGGAACGCTGGCACCTCGCTGAACCGCTCGGGTGCACGTACATAGAGATTCCCGCAGACTTCGTCAAGAACAGGACCGAGGTGGAACGAACCGGACAGGAGATCGGCTCCATGCTCACCCGATCGTCTATCGAGCACCTGTACGAGCAGGACCGGGACCTCCCGGGCTCCCTCAGCTACGTCATCCATACCGAACCGGCCATCCCGCGGAGAGACCAGCACGGCCGGCAGGTGACGGCGGCGCTGCGGTGGCACGACGCGGACTGGGTGGGCGCTTTCTCGGACATGCTTCTCGAGATCGAGGATTTTCTTGGCATCCCCCCTGATATCATCGAGATCCACCCCGGCGACCGGAAGAATACCCATGCCGCTATCGTCGCGGCGATGCATACCCTGATCGTCGCCCACTGGGACGCGTTCGGCGTGGAACCGCTGGTGCTGGTCGAGAACCACAAGGATCAGGGCGTCTCCACCGGGAGCCGGATCCAGGCATTCTGGGCTACGCTCAAGAACCTCCACCCCGAGATCGCCGGCCTCGCCGGGATAGCGCTCGACCCCTGGCACCTTTATTCCGCCGCGAGAGAGGAGTTCCCCGGATCGCTCGGCGAGATTCCGGCCGAGGCGTTGCGGGCCTTTCATATCCATAACAACCTCAATTTGCCGTCGATGAACGACGCGATACCCTGGCGGGAGGTATTCCGGGTGATCAGCAGGATCCCGGAGACGCCCCGCATCAAACCCGTTGTCTACCAGAAGAGCAGGGTTGCCGGAGCGATCGCCTTCTGCGACGAACTGCTCGCCGCACTGCAGCCGGTGATCGCAGCGCCGCCGGCGTAACTCACCCGGATCGCGAAGGTTCATAATCCCGGACAACCAGGGGTGCCACATGAAACCGATAACGGCCCCCGATCTCCCCGCAGGTCTGGAGTGGTTCAACGTCGACCACCCCCCCTCCATCCGCGACTTCTGCGGCAGGGTGGTGCTGCTCGCGTTCCAGACGTTCGCCTGTTCAAACTGCATGCGGCTGGCGCCGGAGGTCCGGCGCCTCAGGGACGAGCACCCGAACCTGGTGGTCATCGAGGTCCATTCCCCCGATCTAGAGTCAGGTGCCGCCACCGGGAACATCCGGGAGGCGATTCGCCGTGCCGGAGCGGATTACCCCGTTGCCATCGACCCCGCCTGGCTGCTCAGGCGGGCCTTCGGGGTCCGGGACTGGCCGACCTTCGTCCTCATCGACCCGGCGGGAAACCTGGTTGGAAAGACCGCCGGAGAGGGGCTCTACGAGCGGCTCAGCCCGAAGATTGACCGGCTCACCCGCGAGTTCGAGCAGCGCGGCCAGCTTGAGAAGGGACCGTTGCAGTCCGGGGCCACACTCGAGACGGAACGGGAAGGGACCCTCTATCGGCCCGGCAAAATTGCAGCGGACAACCCGGGGATGCGGCTTTTTGTGAGCGATACCGGCCACCACCGGATTGTCGTCGCCGACGGAGACGGCAAAGTTCTGGAGACGATCGGCTCCGGGACCGCCGGAGACGCCGACGGGGGATTCGGTGAGGCGGCGTTCTATCTGCCGGAAGGCCTCGTCTTCGACGAAGAGACGGGCATCCTCTACGTTGCAGACACCGGAAACCACACGATCCGGCAGGTCACCTGGCCCGACCGGAGGGTGATAACGATCGCCGGGACGGGGCTCGCGGCCCCCTCACCCGGCGAAGGCGGACCGGGCACCAGTGTAGCGCTGAACGCGCCAAGGGACCTCGCGCTGCTCGGGGGTCACCTCTACGTCGCGATGGCCGGGACAAACCAGATCTGGCGGATGGATCTTGCGACCCGCGAGATTGAGCCGTACGCCGGGTCGAGCCGGGAGGGCCTGGTCGACGGGCCGCTTCATGAGGCCGCCTTCGCCGGGCCCTCCGGGATCGTCACCGACGGCGAGGCACTCTACGTGGCTGACGCCGAGGCGTCGGCGATCCGCCGCATAAAGCGGGGCATGGTCGAGACGCCCATCGGGCACTCCCTCGAGGACTTCGGTGACCTCGATACCATCGCTCGCATGGCACGCATCAACCACCCGGTGGGCGTAGCCTACCGGAACGACTCGATCTACATCGCCGATACTTACAACCACAAGATCAAAGAGTTCAATCCGGCCACCGGCTGGGTCCTCACCGTCGTCGGGAGCGGCGACCGCGGCGACCGGGACGGGCTCTCGGGGGACGCACGCCTGAACGGGCCGGGGGGTCTCGCGGACTTCAGAGGACTCTGGTACATCGCCGATACCGGCAACCACGCCATCAGGGTCTATGACCCGGTCCGTCACGTGGTCTCGACCATGGTGCTCTGGAAGTAGGAATGCCCGGATTCTCTCCCGGGCTCCGGAGACCAATGTTTTATCTAGATGAAGGGAGGAGAAAGTCTCCAGAAGGGGACCATGCGAACAGATTATACGCTCATCATAACCGCCCTGGCCGTCGCGGCGGTGCTCGCCTGCGGTTGCACAGCCCCACCGGGAGACGGAACCCTGAACCGGACGAACAGCACGCCGGCCGGCGAGAGCCTGCCGATCGACGAGGTGCTGGGCCGGGACGGCAACTTCTCGACGCTCATCGACGCCATCAAGTTAGCCGGGCTTCAGGGGATCTTCACCGGCCCGGGCCCCTACACGGTCTTTGCGCCCACCAATGAGGCTTTCGACCGGTTGCCGGACGCCGTGATGGAGGACCTCCTCGGCGATCCGAAGGGCCACCTCGCCGAGGTCCTGCTCTACCACGTGGCCCCGGGCAGGCATACGGCAGCCGGTATCGCGGAGAACGATACCCTCGCAACCGTGCAGGGCAGCCCGCTTGCCGTCGACGCCGCCGGCGGCGAGGTGACGGTGAACGGTGTGAAACTGCTCCGGGCCGACATTCCGGCCTCAAACGGTGTCATTCACGTCATCGGTACGGTCATGCTCCCGCCGGACGTGCCCCTGCCGGAGGGGACGGCGGTGGTGGAAGAAACCGGCAATACGACGAACGCGACCGGGTGAGAGGGCTGACCCGGCTCCCTCCTTCCGCGCCGGAATAGTATACAATATATATACGATAGTATACAATATGTATTCGTGCTCGAACGGCTCATCCCCTCTAAGACCCGGGTGAAACTCCTCACTCTCTTCCTTCTGAACCCGGAACGCGAGATCTACCTGCGAGAGGCGCAGCGGATGACCGGGGAGAACCTCAACGCTGTCCGGCGGGAACTCACGAACCTCGAAGAGATCGGCCTCCTGATAAGCACCCGCCGTGGTAATGCGCGGTACTACGTGGTAAACAGGGATTTTCCGATCTACAACGAGTTGACCGCCATCATCCTCAAGACCGAAGGAGTGGCAAAGGTCGTACGAGAACACCTCGCTGGCGTCGGCGGCGTCGATACCGTCTTCATTTTTGGCTCCTTTGCCAGCGGAAAGGCCGGTGCGGCAAGCGACATCGACCTCTTCGTCGTCGGGCATGTTGATGAAGACCTCCTGATGGCCGCCGTCCGGGAGGCAGAAGCAGCACTTGGAAGAGAGATAAACTATGTTCTCTTCCCGAGAGAGGAGATGGATCAAAGAATCGCCGAGGGCGATCCGTTCGTCGTGAATGTGCTCAATGAACCAAGGGTGATGCTGATTGACAAAAAGTGAAGACCTGGAGCGACAGGGGCTGATCCGGAAACTCCCCCCGGATCCAAAGGCAGTGGAGAACGCTATCGCTCTGGCACACAGAGATGTAGCGGTTGCGAGAAACGCCCTTACCAGCAACGCCGATTGGGCATATACGATCGCTTATAACGCCATGTTACAGGCCGCAAGGGCGCTTATGTTCTCGAAGGGCTACCGCCCGGCAGGAAACAATCAGCATGCCACGGTGGTCCGCTTTTCCGGGCAATTCCTCGACGCTGAAACGGTGGATGTTCTTGATCGGATGCGAAGGAGGCGACATATCGTGGTCTATGACATGGCGGGCACGGTCTCAAAACTGGAGGCAGAAAACGCCGTTTCTCGCGCCGAATCATTCCTCAGTGCCGTTGAGGATCTTCTTCGTTGACGGGGATCTCGACCTGTTTCCCATATCTCGTCCAGATAGCAAAAAAGCCCGAATACCAACCATTTTCCCGCGGCGGCACAAACAGGTGAGTCATTACGGGGGCTTTCCCCGGGTTCTTCCATGCCCCGCTTCAACCTCAGTCCGTCGCTCATCGGCTGGTTCTTCTACCACGACTGCGAGCGCTACCTCCGCTACCACGCGACTCCCGAGCAGGAGCGGGAAGCGGCCGGCATCCCGGCGGTCGCGACCGACCGGAGCCCGGTGACGCAGGCCCTCCTCGCGGCGGGCATCCGGTGGGAGGAGGAGGTGGTCCGGACAAAACTCACGGGCCGCGTCCGGGTCCCGGACGGGACGGGGCCACTCTCCGGGCGGTCGTTCTCTATCGAGGAGAGTTTCAACCTCCTCCCCCGCCTCACCCCGGGGGAGGTGCTCTACCAGTCTACCATCCCGGTCTCGGTCCACTTTCTCCGGAACTATGGCCTCAACCCGGACCTGCACCGGTTCTCCCCCTGCCGCCCCGACCTGATCCGGTTCGGGGAGGGGAGCGACGGGGAGCCGGCCCTCTCGGTCATCGACATCAAGGCGAGTGAGGACCTCAGCGTCAGCCACCGGATCCAGGCGACGCTCTACGCCCTGATCCTCGACCACGCCCTCACCCTCCTCGGGATCGATCTCCCGGTGGACCTCGACCGGGCGGGGATCTGGCTCTACGGCGAGGACGAGCCGGAAACGTTTCGCCTGCACCTGAATGTCCGGGTGATCGAGGACTTCTTCCGCCACCGGATCCCGGGCGTTTTTGCCGGCCCGGCGGCGGACGTTCCCTGGCACATCACCTCGCGGTGTGAGTCCTGCGAGTTCTACCCCCACTGCCGGCACGAGGCGGAGACGACCGGTTCGGTCTCGCAGATCCCCGGCCTCTCCTCCGTCGGGCGGCGTTACCTCCGGGAGGCCGCGTGGAACGGCGGCCGTCCCATCAACACGCTCGATGACCTCGCGGGGTTCCTTTCGGATCCCGAGAGCGACCGCTGTCTCGACGGCTGCGGATCGCTCGCCGGCCGGGGAGACCGCCTGCGGGAGACGGTCCGGGCGATCCGGACAGGCGAGGTCGTCCCCCTCGCCGCGACGTCGCTCGCCCTCCCGATCTTCGAGGACGTCGGGCTTGTCCTCACACTCCAGAAGGACCCCGTCTCCGGCCGGGTCTACGCCCTCGGCTTCCGGCGAAACAGGGGCAATGCGGTCTATGGGACCCCATCGCGCGAGGAAATCTTCATCGCGGCAGACGAGGGCGACTGCGACCGCATACGGCGGGAGTTCGTCCGTGCGCTCGCCGCGGAACTCAGCGCCGTCGATGAGTACAACCAGGACCGGGAGTGGGCCGACAAAAAGTCGGTCCAGACCTACGTCTACGACACCTACGAGGAGGACCTCTTCACCCGGCTGATCGTCAAGGCGATCGAGGACCCCGCGACGGCGGAGGACGCCCTCCGGCTCCGGTTCTACTACCAGGACCCCGGCATCGCCACGGGATCCGCCCACCCATCAGGCTCGGTCCCGTTCCCGCTCGTCGTCCTGACCCGCGAGATCAGGCGGCTCCTCGCGCTCCCGGTCCCGTTCACCCTCCGGATGCCGGAGGTCCTCGCGGCCATTCCCTCCTCCCGCTTCGCCTACCGGCTCAACGCGGGCGACCTCTTCTGGAACGAGCAGAGCAACGCCATGAAGAGCGATGCCGTCATCATGGCCTGGAGCGGGAGCCAGCCGGAGGCTGCGGACTGGATCCGGCAGGAGGTCTCGCGAAGGCTGATCGCGGCAGGCAGCATCCTCGACGGGCTCCGTGAGCGGGTGAAAGGCAACCTCGTCCGCTGGGCGGAGAACTTCCGGTTCCCGCGGCCGTGGGATGCCGAAACGCCGGAGATCTCCCGCCTCCTCTTCATCGCGGAGTACGAGTCGGCCGTGGGTGCGCAGAAGGTCCAGGAGATGCGGAGCAGGCCGCGGGACGCCGGGGTCCGGGACGGGATCAGCATCCCTCTCAGGAAGAGCGAGGGGAACTTCTGGAAGGTCCTCGCCCCCCTCGACCTCGCGCTCTTCGAGCAGTCGCAGGTCTTCAGTTACCTCCTGGTTCGGGACGACGACGCCGGAAGGGAGGCGCAGCTCTCCTTTGAGGACGCCCGCTACCGGGCGAGCATGAACCCCGGCAGGAGCGGGGCCTGCTTTGCGATGGTCCGCGACAGCATCGTCGACCGGAAGGCCGGGCTGGTCAGGGGGCTCGTCCTCGAGGTGACCTACGGCCAGGGGTTCCCGCCCTTCGAGGAGGGCGACCTCGCGGTGCTGCACCCCCGGTTCACGGACTTCACGGTAGAGCGCGCCGTCGAGCGCCTCCTCGACCTCGACGCTCAGCCGGGGAACGCGTTCATCCGCCTCCTCCGCGACCCGCGGGGCTTTGCCGTCCCGGTCAGGGAGCGCGAGGAGGTCGTCTGCGATGCGGAACGGCTCGCCCGTGACTCGGGGTTCACGAAGAGCCAGGAGCGGGCGTTCCGGCAGGTGCTGGAGAACCGGCTCACGCTGGTCTGGGGGCCGCCGGGGACCGGAAAGACGCATTTTCTCGCGAACGCTCTCCTCTCGCTCGTCAAAGCCCGGCGGGTGCATGGGGAACAGGTCAGGATCGGGGTGACGGCGTTCACCCACGCCGCCATCGAGAACCTGCTCGTCAAGGTCCAGGAGTCCGTCGGCGAGTTCGGGCTGGACACGGATCTTGCGATCTACAAGTTGAAGGGCACCCGGACCGCGAGGGGCGAGCGGAGCCTAGAAGCCCTCCCCCACGAGCGGGCCGATACCGTCGTCGGCTGCCCGTCGCTCCTTCTTGGGGGGACTGTCCACAGTTTCGGCAAACTCGAGAAGTCCCTCCCCTCTCTTGACCTCCTGATCGTCGACGAGGCGTCGCAGATGCGGCCAGCGGAACTCGCGATGGTCCTCTCGGTGCTCGGCCGCGAGGGGAGGCTCGTCCTTGCCGGGGACGACCTGCAGCTCCCCCCGGTCGTCCAGGGGGCCTACCCCCCGCCGGAGGACGGCCTCCCCGGCCTCGAGGACTCGATCTTTGCCTACCTCCGCCACCGCGACGATGCCGTCCGGCCGGCCTACACCTGCCAGCTCCAGGAGAACTGGCGGATGAACCGGACCCTCTCGCGGTTCGCGGCCGAGACCCTCTACGGGCCCGGATACGCCCCGGCGACCGATGCGGTCGGCGGCCGGCATATCGCCCTCGCGGAGGGGGCGGCGGAGGAGTACATAGAGTGGGTCCTCGACCCGGCCTATCCCCTGGTCCTCTGCGTCCTCGAGAACGTCCGGACGACAGTTGAGAACCGGATCGAGGCGGGGCTCGCCGCCCGGCTCGCCTGCACCCTCCGGGAGCGGCTCATCGACCCCGACACGGGCCGGCCCTACCCTGCGGGGGGCGACGGCGACGCCCGCTTCTGGCAGCACGGCCTCTTCATCGTCAGCCCGCACCACGCCCAGATCGGCGCCGTCCAGGAGAGCCTCGCCCGCGAGCGGGCCTGGGAGTCCCGGCCGTTCGTCGATACCGTCGATAAGATGCAGGGCCAGGAGGCGGAGGCGGTCATCGTCAGCTACGGCGTGAGCGACGTCGAGACCGCCCTCGCGGAGGCGGAGTTCATCTACAGCAGGAACCGCCTGAACGTCTCGTTGACCCGGAGCCGGGCGAAGTGCGTCGTCTTCCTCCCCCGGCCGCTGCTCGAGCCTCCGCTCGACCTCGTCGGAGACGAGACGGCGGCGGCGGGGCTCGAGCACATGCTCGACCTCCAGGAGTTCTGCCGGACCCACGGGGAGATGCGGACGTTCTCCCTTGATGGGGAGGCGGAAGGGGTCCGGCTCACGGTGATGCGGGCGCAGATAGAGTGAAGAAATTCCGAAAAAGCAATCTCCCAATATTTTGAGCCGTTCAGAGGTTTTCAGCAGATTTTCTCCCCACGTGTCCTGATATAGTGGACCGTGATGGCTATCGCCACGGGGGGAACGACGCTCCGCAGGAGCGGAGTTCGAGCACCGAAGGTGCGAAGTGGGGCTGACGGGGAGTGCGATGGGCGGAACGCCCGGAGCTCGAGCACCCGAAGGGTGCGGAGTGCGAGCGAAGCGAGCTTGAGCACCGTTAGGTGCGAGGGGGTCTCCCCCTCCCCTGTCTCAACCCCACCCTAATCCGCACTTCTCGTCAACCCCACCCCGCCCGGCCTCCGGCCTCCTCAGTCGCACCTGCGGTGCTCCAATTCCTGCCGTTCCGGCAGTCGTTCCCAGCCCCAGGGGGCAGGGGCAGTGCGTGGCGATAGGCGACGTTCCGGTAGGGACGACTGTCCGTAGGACAGGAGTTTGAGAAGCCATCAGGCTTCGAGGAACGGAGCTCGAGCACCGGCAGGTGCATAGTCCGATGGAAATCCGTGCCAGGTGTTGCAATGGCATAAACACAACCCACGCAATTCAAGAGGCCCACACCCCCCGCCCAACCTATTTCCCCCTGTCAGACAAACCAGATGGTGTGATCGGCAGCCTCGACCCCGACCAGAACGACCTCGAACGGCGAATCCTCGCAGAGACCCGCGAGCACGGGCCCACCCCGGAGGCCGTCCGCCTCTTTCGCGACCTCATCCTCTCGCACTTCCGCACCCACGGCCGCGACCTCCCCTGGCGGCGCACCACCGACCCCTACCGGATCCTGGTCTCCGAGATCATGCTCCAGCAGACGCAGGTCGAGCGGGTCGCCGTGAAGTACCGCGAGTTTCTCGAACAGTTCCCGGACTTCGGGAGCCTTGCCGGTGCCCCCAGAAGCGAGGTCCTCCTCGCCTGGCAGGGCATGGGCTACAATCGCCGGGCGCTCGCGCTCCAGAGGACTGCACAGCGGGTCGTCGAGGAGTACGGCGGCCGGCTCCCCGCCGACGTCGAGACGCTCGCGACCTTCCCCGGCATCGGGAAGGCGACCGCGGCGGCCATCTGCGCATACGCCTTCAACACGCCGGTCGTCTACATCGAGACGAACATCCGCCGGGTCTTCATCCACTTCTTCTTCCAGGACCGCGAGGGGGTCAGGGACGACGAGATCCTCCCGCTCGTGGAGCGGGCCCTTTACCGCGAGAACCCGCGGGAGTGGTATAGCGCCCTGATGGATTACGGAACGGTCTTGAAGAAGCGGACGGCGAATCCCAACCGGCGGAGCGCATCATACTCCCGGCAGAGCAGATTCGAGGGCTCCGACCGGCAGGTGCGCGGAAGGCTCCTCGCCCTCGTCCTCGAGGAGGGTTCGGTCACGGAGACGGAAGCGGCCGCCCGGACCGGGGAAGAGCCCGAACGGGTGAAGCGGATCCTCGCCGACCTCGCCCGGGAAGGGTTCGTCGCCGAGAGTGGGAGTACCTACACCTGCCGGTAAGATTGATGCCGGGCGGGCGCCACCCCTGAAGGGATGAAGATCGGCTACCCGTGCATCAACCGGAGCATCGGCTGCTCCAGCGGCCGCACGTTCCGGCTCGCCTCCTACTCCGACGAGCGGCTGATAACGACCGTCCGGGAAAACCTCCGCTGTCTTGACGCGATCCTCCGCTTCAACCTCGCATCGGACCTCCTCTTCTTCAGGATCACCTCCGACCTCGTCCCGTTCGGGTCGCACCCGGTCTGCACCGCCCCGTGGGAGGAGATCTTCGCCGGCGAGTTTATGGCGCTCGGCCGGTTCATCACCGACCACGGGATGCGGATCTCGATGCACCCCGACCAGTTCGTCATCATCAACGCAAAAGACCCGGAGATCATCGGCCGGAGCGTCGCGGAGCTCCGCTACCACGCCAGAGTCCTCGACGCCCTGCACCTCGATGCAACGGCAAAGATCCAGATCCACGTCGGCGGCGTCTACGGCGATAAGGAGGCCGCGATGGAGCGGTTCTGCCGCGAATACGCCCATCTTGACGAGAGCATCCTCCGCCGGCTTGTCGTCGAGAACGACGACTCCCGCTACACCCTTGCCGACTGCCTCCGCATCCACGACGAGACCGGCATTCCCGTGCTCTTTGACTTCTTCCACCATACCGTCAACCCCTCCGGAGAAGGGGTGGCAGAGGCGGTCGAGCGATCCGGCGCGACCTGGCGGTCGCCCGACGGCATCCTGATGGTCGACTACAGCACCGCGATGCCCGGCGGACGGCGGGGCCGGCACACAGAGAGCCTTGACGCTGCCGATTTCGCGGAGTTCCTCAGCCGGACCGGACCGGCGGATATGGACATCATGCTCGAGATCAAGGATAAAGAAAAGAGCGCTCTCGCCGCCGTCGGGATTGCCCGCCATGACGGGCGGTTCCGCCGGCCGGAAGAGCAAGATCCGGTCAGGGCGTGACGATCTCGATCGTCGGCGGGACGAGCGCTGATGCGATCGCGTGGCAGATGCCGTTCGTGCAGACCGCGTCGGTCTCGACAAGCGGGACGCTGTTGACGGTGATGCCCCTATCCGATGACCGGAAGACGAGGTCCGTCCCGAGGCTCGACCTGATGGCGGCAATGTTCCGGAGATCCTCCGAGGTGAGGTGTCCCGGCACGACGTGGTAACTCACGATCAGGAGAAGTTTATCCGGATCCTGCCGGATTTCGTCCATCCGCGCTTGCGGGACCCTTGAGAATGCCTCGTTCGTCGGGACAAAGACCGTGAACGGCCCCTGCTCCCGGAGCATCGGCTCCATGCCCGCAATTCGGACCAGCTCGAGGAAGACGCTGAGGCCCTCGGAGTCTTCCAGGGTTTCGATGATGTTCTTCATACTGCTCTCTCCACCTGCCCCAGTCGTGCGCCGGGATATTTAAACGTTCTCACGGGGTCCAGCCTTACGGAGCAGCTGCCCTGACGACGGGCGGCAGGAGCAGGGTGTAGATCGCGTGACAGATGCCGTTTGTGCACCACGCATCGGACTCCACGAGCGGCACGTTGTTGACCACCACCCCCTCCGGGGCAATGTCAACGGTCAGGTCCCCTCCCTGGAGCGACCGCAGGGTCCGTATGCCGAGGAGGTCTATCATGGAGTGCACCCCCGGGACGATATGGTAGTTCAAAACATCGACGAGCCGGTCGGCGTCCCCCCGAATCGCGTCAAATTCCGACCGGGGTATCACCCGAAGCGCATCGTCGTCCGGGGCAAAGATCGTATACGGCCCTCCGGTGCTCAACCGCTCTTCCATGCCGGCTGCCTGTATGAGGTCGAGAAACGTGGCAAACGACCCGGATTCCTGCAGGGTTGCGAGGATGCTCTTCATGCGGACCAACTTTCGGCGGGAGTATATATAAGTGCGGATGGTTCCGCGACGGGCGTGATCTCCCCCGGCTCACACCAGCCTTTTGACCCGTGCCTCGACCGCTCGCGGCAGGAGCACCCTATCGACGATGTGGTAGATGCCGTTTGTGCACTCGATGTCGGGCTGGATTACGGTGGCGTCGTTTAACTGCAACGCCGTGATGGGCCCCGTTATATCCAGGAAATCTCCCTGGAGAGTCTCGATAGCCTCCAGCTGTGCGAGCTCATGCACGGTGAGTTTGCCCTGGACAACGTGGTACCTGATCATACCCGTGAGCCTCTCCCGGTCCCCCATGATAGCGTCCAGCATCGTCCAGGGGAACTCGGAATACGCCTCTTCGATCGGGAAGAAGGCCGTATACTCGCCCTCTCCCTGAAGGGTCTCCGCTATCCCTCCGACCTGCACCATCCGAACAGAAGTGCTTAACCGGCTGTCTTCCCGGGCTGTCTCAAATATGCTCTTCACGCTTGATCCTCCGGGAGCGCCCCGAACCCGGGCTCACTGGCTCGCTGCCGTGTAGGCCTCGAAAGCCTGGGAGAGCGTCACGAAGGGAACGCCGTCAAGGACGTGGATGATCCCGTTCTCCGCCTCGATGTTCCCCTCGAGCACGATGGCCTCGTCCACCTGCGTTCCCTGGTCGGTCTTCCTGACCATGATGGGATTGCCTTCGACCGTCTGCACGACGTTCTTTGAGAGCAGCGCGTCGAGCGTGCATTTATGATTGCCGATTGTGAAGAAGTCGATGAGGTGGGAGAGCATCTGTTTGTCGTTTAAGATCATCGCCCGGTTCGACTCGGGGATCGCGTCCCATGCCGAATCGACCGGGGCAAAGAACGTCATGGGCCCTTCGCCCTGCAGCGCCGTATCTTCGCCGAGGGTCTGAATGATCTCGACGAGCCGGGTGAACCTTCCATCATTCTTCAAGGTATCAAGGATCTTCGCCATACGGGGTTACCTCCTTCCAGGGGCTCTTCGTGGTATGTTATCGTATATATTGATTATTATATCCTCAAAAATATGAAAACTGAGAAGGTACCTTCCCCCGGTTCCGGGCCGGATGACCGGCTGCCCAGGGGAAGGGATATCCGGGCTTCAGAGGACCGGTCATGCCGGACGAAGACCGTCACTCCCGGGTAAGGTCGGCGATATACCGCTCGAGGAGGTCGAGCGCCTCCCACTCCCGCTGGCCGCCGCATTTCCGGACAAGGCCGGCGTGATGCTCGATCAGTCGCCCGAGCCAGGGGTCGTGGTTCCTGACGTAGCGGGTGGCATGAACCGTTGCGTCTACGATGCTTGCAAACCCCCGGTTCACCGGGTGCAGCCGGAGCCTGAGCACCTCCTCGTGGAAGGGAATGAGCCGGACGATGATAGCCTCGGTACTCGACCGCTCCACGTCGGCGGCAAACGCAGCCCAGGCCTCCACGTCGCGGAGACGGCAGATAATCCGGCCGTCGACCTCCTCCCGGACGAAGTTCTCCTCGGGGAGGTCCTCAAAGGCGGTCCGGACATAGACTACCGGGTCAAAGACGAAGTTTGCCACTACCGAACGTTCTCGGGCGATGTTCCGGGCCGTATGGCTCCCCCGGAAGAGGACCATATGCAACGAGCCGCCACGGTTGATGATCCCCATCGGGGCGGCGTTGCAGTCGGTGGTCGCGATGACCTCGTTGATCCCCTCGGTCAGGAGTCCCACTGCCATCCCTCCCCGAGCGCCACGTAAAGCCCCGCGATGGTGATATCGGCGATCGAGCCAGGGTTGATCCCGTCCCGGACGCACTCCGCGTCAAAGGCGGCAAGGTCATGTTCTCCCCTGAGCACTCCGGCCGCGCAGCGCATCGTCTGCTCGGCGACCGTGTCTCCATGCTTCTTCGCGATGAAGGTATCGGGTTCCGTCGCGAGGAGGTCGAGGAACGCCGCAACGATCGCCTGCCGCCCGGGCCCGTGCTCATGGAGCAGGTCCGCGCACCGGCGCGTCAGGGCAAATCCGTTCGTCCACTCCCGGGCGACCATGTCCCGGTTCGCCGAGTAGGCCATGATATCGGCAAGCGTCATCCCCCGCTCCCGGATCGCGGCGACCGAGGTGGGGTCGTTGACGTCCAGATCGTCGCTCTTCCCCATACGGACCTCCGTGAGGCCGAACGCCGCATAGAACTCGATCGCGTCCGCAACGTCGGTCCCGGCGACGATCCGCCGGGCACCCTCGATATCTCCCCCGAGGATGAGCGGGAAGAGAAGGATGAACGCCCCGAAGTGGGTGTTTCCCCCGGAATGATTGTTCGTGAGCATGACCGCCTCCCGGATCAGGCTGCCGACCCTGCCGCCGGTCCGCTCGGCCGCATCAAAGGCGGGCCGCGCGAAGATCGTCGAGGCAAGGAAATGTTCGAGACGGGTATCGCTATAGTCATGGCACCGGTCCACGTTCCCGGGCTTCGGGTAGGCGCAGACCTCGAGCATCATCGCCATCTGTGCCCGTTCAGCACGACTCATCGACGGTCTTGCTCTCATCGAATATCCTGTTCATTATCTTTTCAGAGAGGCGGTGCTTGCATCGCATGTACTCCCGCGCCGAGAGGCCTCTGCTCTCGAGCGTCATATTCCGGAACATGCAGGGGGAACTGATCTTGCAGCACCAGGCGAGGCTCCCGAAACAGGTGCTCCTCCCGTCCTCAAGCGGCGTTCCCTTCACTGCCTCCTGTTTGAGTGTCAGGTACTCGTTCCGGGAGATTCCGAGTTTATCGAGAGTCGGGATGAGCGGGCAGGCCTTCACCGGCATGCAGCAGAAGGCGAGCCCCCTGATATCGCCGCCGCGGCAGATCTGTTTCGGGGCGTTGTACCAACCGCCCTCTTCGGCGGCCCGGCTGATGGCGGCATCGAGCCCGGCAAGCGTCCAGGGATCGGACTTCCGGGCGAGCGAGACGAGGTCCGCACCGTGGGAGAAGGCATCCATCGCCTTATCGAAGGTGTTGATGGAGTTGTTTGCGATCAGCATCATGGGTGAGGCGTTGCGGATCTGGCGGACCTTGTTGTGCCCAAAGTCCATCAGGTCCACATGGAGGATATCCGCCCCTGCCTTCCAGACGGCGCGGGCGAGGCCCGCATCGTTTCCCGCGATACCGGCCCGCACCTTCACCGAGACGGTCACACCCTCCGCCTTTAAGGCCCGGACGATCGCGACGAGGTCCACCGGGTGGTGGAGGAGGTACTCGCCGCACCCGGCCTCGATCATCGGCGGCTGCCGGCAGTGGGCGTCAATCTCATAGACCACGCGGTCCTCGAACGCTGCAGCGACCTCCGCGTAGGCGGCAGGGGTGCTCCCGCGGAGGTTGATGCCGGTCACAACGTCGCTCTCTTTTAAAGCGTCAATCTCCTTTTCCAGCGCTTTTAAAGGATCATCGTACACGAACTCTTTGCGGCCCCCCGCCGCCATCCGCCGGCTTGCATCAAGGGTGAGGTCGTCGATGGAGTAGCCGCCGATGAAGGCGGTTCCGACATGAGCCGCCCGCTCAAGCACGTAGGCCGCATCCACGATCCCGGCCATGGATGCTATCGCTACCGGTGTCTTTACAACCCGATCGTTTATGAGGAGCTCAAAACGATCATATGCTTCCATCATACTTCTCTATCCGTTGGTGGTGAGAGAGGATATTGATTTGTATCAAGTCCCGGGAGGTCGTACTCCTCATCGGCTCGGTCGAGGGTGCAGCAGAGCCGAAAATCATCGATCGGGATGCCGGGCACGTTCCCGTAGTAGCCGAGCAGGGTCTCCCAGGGCATGAGGTATGCCTCCTTCGCCCTCCCTGCGCCGAACCGAAACTCGACGGCAAGGAACCCCCGCCGGCCCGTCTTCCTGATGAAGTCGGTGATCGAGTCGACCTGATGGACATGGTTCTTGTCGGAGTGAAAGTGCTGGGAGAAGTAGATCTTCTTACCCGATATTGACTTGCACTCGATGGCCAGGTAGTAGCGGGGGTCGAGAGAATCGACCAGGACGTCGACATACTGGGTGTTGAATTTGCTCTGCTTGAGCCGGTAGGCGAACCCCTGTGTCTTCCGGTGAGCGAAGAACCGGTTGAGGCAGGAGGTGATCTCCCGTTCGAAGTTTGCCATCCAGTAGAGGGTTGGAAACAGGGCCATAAAAAGAATAGGTAATTATTTTAATATGCTCCCGTAGTACCTTGTAACATATGGGTAGAATTGGAATGTTACTGGTCGGCCACGGGAGCAAACTTCCCTACAACAAGGAACTGATCGAGACCACCGCGGGGATCATCGCCGAGCAGACCGACATGTACCTCGTCAAACCCGGCTTCATGAGCCTGAACACACCGACAGTGGAGGAGCAGCTCAAGGCGTTCCGGAGCGAGGATATCGACATGCTCGTCGTCGTCCCGCTCTTCCTCGCAAAAGGCGTCCACATCAACCAGGACATCCCCGAGATCCTCGGCCTCCCGGCAGGTGTCCGGAAAGGCGAATTTCAGTTGAACGGGAAGACGGTGCCGCTCGTCTACGCAAATCCCATCGGCAGCGACCCGCTCCTTGCCGAACTGATGCTGAAGAACGCGTCCGACGCGATCGCCGAACTGAAGCCCTGAGGACGATGCGAGTCCTGGTGCTGGATACCATTCATGGCGGGGCCGACCTCGCCGCGGCACTCCGGGATGCCGGCCACGAGGCAGACGAGGTGGACGTCTACCGCGGGAAGACCGGCATCTCCCTCGAAGAGGCGCTCGTCCGCACCTACGACCTCGTCACCGCGCCGGTCCACCTCGACCCGGACCATCTCCTCCTCCGGCGGCACGGGCCCGCGGTCTCGCACCACGAGGCGGTGAAGTGGGTCCTCGACGAACGGTTGCCGCACCCGTTCATCGAGATCACCGGGGCGAGGGGGAAGACCACCACCGCCCACGCCCTCGCAGCGCTGCTGCCGGGGCCGGGGATCCTCCACACATCGACCGGGACATACCGCTACCCGGAGCGGGAACGCCTCTGGAAGAGGAGCATCACGCCCGCCTCCCTGATAGCGGCAGTCCGCGAGGCGGAACGGATCGGCGGCTGGCTGGTCGCGGAGGAGTCGCTCGGCGTCACCGGCGCCGGAGACGTGGCGGTGCTGACCTCACCAGAGGACTACCCGGTCGCGGCGGGGAAGAAACACGCGATCACGGAGAAATGCCGGCTGCTCTCCCGGGCGCGGAGGATCGTCCTCCCGGACGGGATCGATCTCCCGGGAGGAGTCATGGCCGATGAGGTCGTCTCCTTCGAGGGAAGGGTCTGCCGGTATGCCGGGTTCGGGGTTGCCGGCACGTTCACGAACCCCCTCTGCACCCTTGCGGGCTACCGGACGCCGCTCGCGCTTGCGGCGGCGACCGCCTGCCTCCTCGGGATCGATCCTTCTCCCCTCGGGCGGTTTTCCGCCCTGCCCGGCCGGATGGCGGCCCGGTGGGAGGGGGGTCTCCTGATCCTCGATAACGCGAACAGCGGGACGAATGCGGCGACCACTATCGAGGCCGCCCGCTACGCGCGGGAACTTGCCGGCGGCGCTCCCCTGACGCTCGTCATCGGCGAGGAGGCGCGGGCAATCTGCGAGGGGTTCTCGACCGAGGATATCCGGCGGACGGTGACGGCCGTCGGGCCGACAGCGACCGTCTACGTCGGGGAGGGGCAGGCCGCCACGACGCTTGAGGCGGGCCTCGATGCCGCCCGGAGGATCACCCCGGCGGGGGCGATCGTCCTCGCGGTAAAGACGTGGAGATAACCATGGATTACATTCAACCAAGACCGAGTTCAATCGTCGCGGCGCTGTATACCGCCCGCGACCTGGGGGTGGACGTGGCGATCCTCCACGGCCCGTCGGGCTGCTCGTTCAAGCACGCCCGGCTCCTCGAGGAGGACGGCATGCGGGTGCTGACGACATCGCTCGCCGACAACGAGTTCATCTTCGGCGGGCACGACCCGCTGATGCGGGTGCTCCGCTACGCGGAGAAGGAGTTCTCACCCCGGCGGATGGCGGTCGTCGGGACGTGCGTCTCGATGATCATCGGCGAAGACCTCCAGTCCGCGATCCTCGACGCAGGGGTCGCGACGCCCGCGATCGCCGTGGACATTCACGCCGGGTTCCGCGAGAACATCGACGGGGTGCTCGCGACGCTTGAGCCCGCGGCAGCGGCAGGCTGGATCAGCGCCGGCGAACTGGAACGGCAGCGCTACCTCCTCGGCAAGGCCAACGAGGTGGAACGGCTCCGCGGGGCGGCATCCCGGACCTACATCGAGCCCTCTCGTGGCGACCTCAAGCACCTCGCGGCAGAACGTCTGGTGGAACTCGCCGACTCCGGCGCGACGGGCGTTGCCGTCATGAACGCGAAGAAGGAGACCGCGTATATGTTCGCCGACGAACTCATCGGCCTCCACGACGCCTGCCCGGACGCCGCGGTCACCTACATCGCAAACCTCGAGGACCGGGGCCTCCCGAAGGTCCGGGCAGACGCCGACCGGATCCTCGCGGGGATGCGAGAGAAAGAAGTCGACCCCGAACTCCTCGGGGCGCTCGACGAGTACGGGGCGAACGGGACCGCGATCGGGGAGCGACTCCGGGAGATCGACCCCGACTTCGCCCTCATCGTCGGGGTGCCGCACGCCGTCCCGCCGGAGTATACCGAGGGCATCGAGGTCTTCTCGATCACGAACGGGCCCCGGCAGGTAGAGCCCCTGCGGGAGATAGGGCACCGGCACGTCATGGTCGAGATCGACCTGCACCCGAAGACCCTCGGGGTCCGGGATATCGTCGAGAGCGAGTTCGGGGCGGTCCTCCGGAGCATGCGATGAAGTCCTTCCTCATCGCCGGCGACCGCTCCGGGAGCGGGAAGACGAGCATCACGCTCGCGCTCTCGGCCCTCCTCTCGGCCGACCGGACCGTCCAGACCTTCAAGGTCGGGATGGACTACATCGACCCCTCCTACCTTGCGGGGGTGACGGGCCGGCCCTGCCGGAACCTGGACGGCTACGTGATGAGCCCGGGCGAGGTCCGGGCGATCTTTGCGCACGGCTGCCGGGGAGCGGATGTCGCCGTCGTCGAAGGAGTCCGGGGGCTCTTCGAGGGCGCGGAGGCCCTCACGGATCTCGGGAGCACGGCCGCGATCGCCAAACAGCTCGACCTGCCGGTGGTCCTCGTCATCAACGCCCGGAGCATCACCCGGAGCGCGGCGGCGATCGTGAAGGGCTTTTTGGCCTTCGACCCGGATGTCGATATCCGGGGGGTCGTCTTGAACAACGTCACCGGGACCCGCCACCAGGAGAAGGCGGTCCGTGCGATCGAGCACTACTGCGGGATCCCCGTCGTCGGCGCCATCCCCCGGACGGCGGAGATGGAACTCGCCATGCGCCACCTCGGCCTCGTCCCCTACCGGGAAGGGCAGGGGCACGGGGAGTTCCTCGCGCGGATCGAGACGGTGAAGCGGATGATCGGGGAGCACGTCGACCTGGATGCCCTGCTCGCCCTCGCGAAAGAGGCCGAGCCGCCGGCGGAGGAGAATATCATATATGCGGCGGTCGAGCCGGACGTCCGGATCGGCGTCGCGCTCGACGAGGCATTCAACTTCTATTACGCCGATCTCTTCGACGTTTTAGCGTCGTGCGGTGCCCGGGTGGTGCCGTTCTCCCCGGTCCACGACCGGCTCCCGGAGGCCGACGGCTACATCCTCGGCGGCGGCTACCCGGAGCTCTTCGGGCGTGAACTCGCGGCGAACACCGCGATGCGGGAAGGGCTCTTCGAGGCCTCCCGGAACGGCACCCCCATCTACGCGGAGTGCGGTGGGCTCATCTACCTCACGGAGCGGATGGTCCTCGCCCGGGGGTTTATGGACGCGGACGTGGAGAAGGCCTACGACCTCGCCGGGGTCTTTGCTGGCGAGACAAGGATGCCGGGGCGGCGGATGCTCGGCTACGTCGTCGGGACGAGCGCGGCAGGAAGCCCCATGGGCGAGGCGGCGTTCAAAGGGCACGAGTTCCACTACAGCAGCGTCGACCTCGCGCCGGAGACCCGGTTCGCCTACCGGCTCAGCCGGGGGAGCGGGATCCGGGGAGGGTTTGATGGTGCGGTCCGGGACCGGACGATCGGGAGTTACACGCACCTCCACCCGGTGACGAGCAGAGGGATGCTCGCGCACTTCGTCGGCTCCTGCCGGGACTGAGCGGTCCCGGCCCTCCTCTTCTCTCAGGCGGCGACCGGGGTGCCGGGGCGGTCCGGCAGCATGAAGCGCAAAACATACAAACGAACCGGGCCCATTCTTGTACTATGATCATCTACCTTGACGGCAGATACGTCCCCGAAGAGGAGGCGAAGGTCTCGGTCTTCGACCACGGTCTCCTCTACGGCGACGGCGTTTTCGAGGGGATACGCGCCTACAACGGAAGGGTCTTCCGTCTCGACGAGCACATCGCACGGCTCTACGACTCGGCGAAGGCGATCGACCTCGCCGTCCCGATCGCGAAGGAGGAGATGGCCGAGGCGATCAAGGAGACCCTGCGGAAGAATAACCTCCGGGACGCCTACATCCGCCCGATCGTGACGAGGGGCAAGGGCGACCTCGGCCTCGACCCCCGGAAGTGCGCGAAGCCGACCGTCATCGTCATCGCCGTCTCGTGGGGCGCGATGTACGGCGACCTCTACGAGAAGGGCCTCCGGGCGGTCTGCGTCTCGGTCAGGCGGACCCCGCCGGAGTCGATGCCGCCGAACGTCAAGAGCCTCAATTACCTCAACAACATCCTCGCGAAGATCGAGGCGAACTACCGCGGCGTCGACGAGGCGATCTTCTTCGACACCAAGGGCTACATCGCCGAGGGCTCCGGGGACAACATCTTCGTCGTCAAGGACGGCGCCATCATCACCCCGCCGACCTTAAACAACCTGCGCGGCATCACGCGGGCGGTCGTGCTCGAGATCGCGGAGTCGATGGGCATCACCCTCCTCGAGCGGAACCTGGGCTACTTCGACCTCTACACGGCCGACGAGGTCTTCGTCACGGGAACGGCGGCGGAAGTCGGGCCGATCCGCGAGATCGACGGCCGGGTCATCGGGAACGGCAAGCCCGGCCCCATCAGCCGGCAGCTGATGGCGGCCTTCAAGACCGTCACCCAGAAGGAAGGCTCCCCGATCGACGCGTGAGGGAGCCCGGGTCTCCGGGCCGGGAAGTTCCGGTCACCGGGCGGCCGGCCCATTTTTCCGGCGCAACTTTTTTATCTTGCGGTGTCGAAGTTGTATGGCACACTGTGCATGCTGCTATAGTGTAGAGGCCAATCATGTCGGCCTTTCACGCCGACGACAGGGGTTCGAATCCCCTTAGCAGCATTTCTGTTCTGAGGTTCAATGCCCTGGAGTTACATCTATGAGTTTGAGCAAAAAGACTGCTTTACTCCGTTAAAAACCTCTGGTAAATAGGTAAGGGAGCTCACTGTCTTCTAGGACTATGGGCTCATTACGTTCAGTTTCGGCATTCTGGTCGACAGAGCGCTCGATAAGTTAGTAATACTGCCGAATGTAGGCGTAGGCCCGATCGAAGAGCTCCTGGTCGGTATGAAGTTTGTACTTGAGCAGAGTACGCCGGAGCTCCTTCTGCACGAGTCGCTCGCCCTGTGAGGTATGCTGCCAGTCCGGGAAACGTACCTTCCGCACAATCTCGTCGATATCGTTCACGATGCGCTCGACGATGATGTGCGTTCCGTTGCTCTTTGCCTCGTTGAAGAGTTCGGTGAGCGCTTCTTTGGCCTGAACGCGTTCTGCCTCCGGATCGACTTCCCGTTCGGCCTCGACAACATCCCTGGCCACCTCAAGAATCGCTTTCAGGAACTCCAGGCTGGTGATGAAGCCCTGTTCATGGCGTTCCCTGATCTTCTCCAATCGCTCGCCCAGCGCGATGAATGCCGGGTTGTTCGCATGCTTGCGGAGACGGGCAACGAGTTTGATCTCGATCTCCCGGGCTTTCTTCCCCGGGTTGGTATCATTGAGGATCTCGTGGAGCACCTGCGCATCCAGCACCAGCGTCTCGACGTCGTCCCGCACCGACTCAACATGGACGTTCTGGTTGATCAGGTCGATCGTCTTCGCGCCGAGTGCATGCCACAGCAACCTGCCGTGACCGCTTGGCGGCTTCACGGATTCATAGACCTGCGTGAGCCACCTGAAGTCCGTCTCGTACGGGCCGAGCACGGGATCGGGGGAGAGTGCTTCCCAGATTGTGCTTAGAACGGAGTATTCCGCTGCGAACCTATCGCGGAGATCGTTGTTGGGCAGGCACTGTTGTGCGGCCATGAGTCCCTCGAAGGTGCTCACCGATCGGTCCACTCCGGGGAAGAACGCGAGGCATTTCTGAACCTGAAGCGGGAGCGCTTTACGCAGTTCGTCGATGTTGGTGATGACCTGCTGCACAACTTTTTCGTCGAAGTCAAGCGCCCCTGCCACGTCGTCGAAGATGCCGATATAGTCCACGATGAGGCCATGAGTCTTTTTTTGGCCGAATGTGCGGTTTGTCCGGCAAATGGCCTGCAGGAGGTTGTGATCCCTCATCGGCTTGTCGAGATACATCGCCTGCAGGATAGGCGCATCGAAACCGGTCAGCAGTTTATTGGTGACGATGAGGAACTTCAGCGGGTCCGCCGGGTCGCGGAAGCGGTCAAGCAGTCTCTCTTCTGCGTCTTTATCGCGGGCGTGGGTCTTCCATTCGGGCGGATCGCCTGCCTGACTGATCATTACGATCGCGCTCGCCTCCGGGTCGATTAGCTCGTCCATCACCTGCTTGTAGAGCACGCAGCACTCGCGGTCGAAGGTCACCACCTGTGCCTTGAAGCCGTTCGGCTCCACCCTGGCCTGGTAGTGTTTGACGATGTGATTCACCACGGCGCGGACACGCTCGGGGTTCTTCACCAGGACGGCCATCTTCGCTGCCCGTTTGGCGAGATCATCGCGGTCCTGTTCGTTTAAGGAGCCGGTGATCTCGTGGTATGCTTCGTCGATGGCTGCCCTGTCGATCTTCAGCCTTACCTCCGGCGCCTCGAAGTGCAGAGGCAGCGTGGCCCGATCACGGATGGATTCCTGGAACGAGTAGCGGCTCATGTAGCCCTTCTCGTCTTCATCGGCGCCGAATGCCCAGAACGTGTTCCGGTCGGCACGGTTGATGGGTGTCCCGGTGAGGCCGAAGAGGAATGCGTTCGGCAGAGCCTCCCGCATCTTACGGCCGAGATCACCCTCCTGCGTGCGGTGCGCCTCGTCCACCATCACGATGATGTTCGAGCGCTCGTTCAACGTTCCGTCGGCTTCAGCAAACTTGTGAACGGTGGTGATAAGCACTTTCCTGACGTCCTGCGCGAGAAGTGTCTGCAACTCCTGCCGCGTGGCTACGCCCACCATATTCGGCACGTCGGCGGCGTTGAAGGTGGCGGTGATCTGGGTGTCGAGGTCGATGCGGTCGACGACGATCATCACCGTGGGGTTGGCGAGTTTTGGGTGCAAGCGGAGTTTCTGCGCTGCGAAGACCATGAGGAGTGATTTGCCGCTGCCCTGAAAGTGCCAGATGAGTCCTTTCTTCGGATAGCCTTTCACCACGCGATCCACGATCTGGTTGGCGGTGAAGAACTGCTGGTACCGGGCGATGATTTTGATCCGGCGGTGCTTCTTGTCGGTAGCAAAGAGCGTGTAGTACTGCAGGAGGTCGAGCACCACCTCCGGCTGGAGCATGCTCTCGACCGCCCGGCGGACATCGGCGAGCCTCCCCTCCGGTTCATTCTCCTCCGTCCGCCATGGCCCCCAGAGATCGATCGGCATCCTGATCGAGCCGTAACGGTAGGCCTTACCCTCGGTGGCGAAGGAGAAGACGTTCGGCACGAACATGGCCGGCACCTGCTTTTCATAGATCTCGTTGATCTGGTAGGCGCCGTCGAACCAGGTCACGGCGCTCCGGGTGGGCGTCTTCGCCTCGCCGATGACCAGCGGGAGTCCGTTGACGACGAAGACGACGTCGAACCGCTTCTCAACCGAGCCGGCCTGGTAGGTCCACTGGTTGGTGACGACGAGGTGGTTATTGGCCGGGTTCGTTGTGTCGACGAGGCGCACGGGAACGTGCTCCCCGTTCTTCCCGAAGGGCATGGTCTTCTCGCCCCGGAGCCAGGCCATGAAGTTCTCGTTTGCCCGCACGAGGCCGTCGGCCTGCACGGCGAGGAGAATGGCGCGGAGGTTGTAGATGACCTCGTCTGCCCGGTCGGGCCCGGCAGCGATCTCAGGGTTGAGGCGAATGAGCGCGTCCCGCAGCCATGCCTCCACCATCACGTCGCCCCACTGCCGGGGGAGAGCGGCGGCCGGCACGTACTCCCAGTGGGCCGGGCGGAGATCGCCGCTGAGGGACCCGCTCCAGCCGGGAGGGTTTTCCCGGACGGTCGGGCGGGCGAGAGATCGCTTTCGGGTGACGGTATCGAGGATCATCTGCTCGACGGTGGAGGATTCGGTGAAGGTCATTCCAGCACCTCCCAGCGGCCGCCCCGGGCAGGGCCGATGCGGCGGAGCCGGCCGTCTCTACGCAGGTTGGCGATCTGCTTTTCGACGGCCCTCTGCGTGATCTCGAGCCTTTCTGCGACTACTCTTGCTGAAAGGTTGGGTTCGGCCTTCAGGAGTGCGAGAATTTTCTCCGAACTTTTCTCCGAACCTTTCTCCGAACCTTTCTCCGAACCTTTCTCCGAACCTTTCTCCGAACCTTTCTCCGAACCTTTCTCCGAACCTTTCTCCTCCTTTCGGTGAACCGTGGCGGTGAAGAGACAACCGTCCCGGCCGTCGGCAAAGTCGATCTCGGGCCAGTCTTCGAGGGCACGCTTGATGCCGGAACCGAGGCCGCGGTACGGCAACAGCCCCTTTGCGACGTACGATGCCAGGATGGGGTTCCTGATATTCGAGTTGCCGGTCCGGATCTTTTCCACCGTCAGGTTGTTCGGGAGGTGGCCGGGGCTGATGATCTCGATGCGATTATCGAAGATGAACAGCCGGATCGGTGCACTGACCAGATAATCCCGGTGCACCAGAGCATTGACCAGGAGTTCCTCAAAGACTACCAGCGGGATCTCCGGAACCCCCGGTGCATTGACTCCTTTACCTGCCTGGACCTTCCGCAGGTTGCGCATGATAAAGGCCATGGCGCCCTCGAAGAGCTCAGGAAATGTCCCGGAAAAATCCTCTGTGTCGAGGTATTCGCTTACGTGGATGGCATTGCCCGGATAGCGGATGGCCTTGATGATGAACTGCGGTTTGATCCACTCGGGCTTCTCAGCAAAGAGGAGCACCCCGGCCAGATTCAGCATGCCGTCGTCCGCGGCAAGGTTCATGTTCTGCAGGAGCGTCAACAGTTCTTCAGGCGAATCCGGATAGGGCTGGTTGTAGGTGTCCCGCAGGAAATCGCGGAAGCGCAGCCTGTCCAGTTTGTCGACGCCTGCTCTGGTCGGCAGCTCGTCGGCATGGAAGATATCGACGCTCTGGAAGAGGCGGCGGAGTTCTTCCCTGGAGTTCACCCGCCGTTTGTCGGCTCCGTTTTTGAGCCAGATCACGCCGTTCCTATCAAAGTATGGCTTATCCTGTCCCTTCGGAACGGTGAGCACAATGACGATGCGGTCTTCGTCCACCTGGATATTCTCGGTCTGTACCGTCAACGGGCTCTTCACGTGCTGAGAGGCCGCGTTGCTGATGAGCTGATTGATCCGGCTCACATCCTTGCGCGACAGACCGGGCACGGAACCGTCATCAGACACACCGAGAAAGAGCGTACCTCCATCGGCGTTGGCAAATGCCGCCATCTCCGCAGCAAGGGCATCGGTATTGGTGATGTCGCGCTTGAACTGGCGGCGACTGTCTTCACCGGCGGCGAGCAGGGCCTGAAGGGTATCAGGGATCATGGGGGTGCCTCTCCGTGGGGTGCGTTATCCCGGCCGTCGGGTTAGTCATCGAATAGCCTCCTCTGGCTTCCCGTTCGGCGTTACGGTCGGACGAGCCCGGGCGAGGGGGACTTCCTGGACGACCGGCCGCTCGCTCCGCCGCCGGAGGGTGACGGTGTCGAGGGTCATCTGCTCGACTGTGCTCGCTTCGGTGGAGGTCATGTGGGCGCCTCTTTCTCTTTAATCAGATCGGACACCGAATGAATCTCCCACCCATTATCTCTCAATTCTTTTTCGTGCCCAGCAACATTTGATGCCTGGCATGCGAAGGCTAACAGGTGCTTTGGGCGACTAAAGGCAACATGAGCAACTTTCAAATTCTGCTGATGATGTACCTTTTTCAAATCGGAGCTTGGTCGATTACCCTTTAGAAATTCTATTAACCGCTTTGAATCCGTTGCCTTCTGATAATACGTCTCCAAGTATAACGTTGCAGTATGTGTTTCACCTTTAACGGAGTGAACTGTTCCGACATTAACGACAATGCCATCATCTGAGATGACCTGGTTGACTGGTTCTTTTGTACCTGGTTGATTTGCGAAGTCGATTGCATCACTAGTTAGGAAAGTCGTTTTTTCCTCGTTTATTGGCCAGATAGACGCCATACTTGCTTTGATAAAGTCCCTGAACTTAATAGCGTCAAGTTGCGAGTCGAGGGCCTGAAGGTAACTCCATGCGATTTGCAAACGGAACTTGCTATAGCTCTCTTCATCTTGACACTCCCAGTGTTTCTTAACAGTATATAGGGTGTAAGAACGATTGGATTCTTCATATTTAATTCCAACGTTATCAAGAGCGTGAGCAATGCCTTGTAAGACTATTTCAAAAAAGCGCTTTAAGCACTCCGTTTTTGATATCTTGATCGCGTATGTAGTGTAAGATATCAAGTTGGAGAATCGCTTGTTTGATGACTTTTGAAATCTATCAAAGTGAGGAAAGTATGCGGGAATACACAATTTACCTTCAGCGGTTTTGTCCTTCCCAATCCATCCGATTGCATAATATGAATTTTCACATAACTCAAACTTACGGATCAGTTCTATAAAGGCGTGGATGACTTGATGCTCCTTACCCAATGGAAATGTAATTATCTGTGGTGGGTGAGAGTGTCTCGATAGACAGGCCCGTAAAGAGATGTCATCACGAAGTCGGACCGAGTTCAATAACCTTGAAATTGTATTGCCGTAGCGTTGGGAATCAGAGAAGTGAAGTGGAGATCTTGGCGACCAGGCCGTATCGCTCTCCGTACCCGAATTGAAAATGGCCTGATTGGGGTCGCCTATGCGCTGAATCATGAGTTTATCTGGCTGAAAAATGGCGTCCAACACACGGAACTGATGCTCATATGTATCTTGAGCCTCGTCAAGGAAAACCATACGAAAGCGATCCTGGAATGCCTGACAAATTGGCGGAACAAAATTGAGGTATCTTAGTGCTATAGAATACGCGTCATTATAACTGAGAAAACCTCTCTCTAGTACTTCCTTTCGGATCTCATTTATTCTCTGATATGTGGGGGTATCTTCACGCAGTTTACTTATTGGCTCATCTAGATTTTTTCCAACCTTCAGTGTTTTTGGGTGGAGCCAGTATCTGCCGAGGGTGCTAATTCCACCTCTACGTTCCATCCAACCTCTGAGTTTGTAGTCTTTGGAGTAAAGCTTCTCAAGTTCCGAGAAAAAACGGTCATTATCGATTGCAACAATTGGTTTTTGGAATTCAGATCTATAACTCGGCATTGCCAAAAATTGGTCCACGAAACCTTGTATCGTCCCGAAAAAGTTTGGGTATCGGAATAACGTATCAGCAGCTATATGATCCGCTTGTTGCGTAATTTCATCAATTGCTACATTAGTGTGTGTTAAAACGCAGATGCCACGATCATCCTCAAATGGCATCTTTTTGGCTAATATTAGTATTTTTGCAAGCAACGCGGTTGTTTTACCGCTCCCTGGACTGGCAATGACATCGCGTGACTCCATGCAACGAATGAACGCCCTGCGCTCGTCATCAAAGGATTGCCCTGCCGGAAGCAGCAGTTTCTCTGCGTAGGCGATGTCATCTTCAGTTACCTCAACAGTCATTTGGGGCCTCCCGCGGCTCAGTAACATGATAGATGGCATCGAGAAGATATTGGAGGGTGCAGGCCGCCTTTAGATCTGACCTAACTGATTTTACTGCTCCTTCAACTGCATTTTTATCATCTAAAACCCGCGCGAAGGCTTGGGCGGTCATGGCCTTAGATATTTCTTTGTCAAGCATTTGCTTTTTGTAGATCTCAAAAGCAATCTTTTCGTCTTTTCGAGGATCGTCGCCCCAGGTGTCTAACCATCTTTCAAAGTCAGACTGAACTATCTCTTGGACTTCTTCTGCTTTGCCCTCTTGAGGAACACCATTCTTTGAATTTGCTATTTTTTCTGCCCATAACACCGAGCGATAGAAATCAGCACGGAATTGCGACGATAGAGCAAGTTCATATTCCAAGGTCCAGTTCGGTGAGACAAATACTTTGATGTCATCGGTCTCAAATTTTGAGACGCTCAGTTTTCTCTCTCCTTTTGCTGTTTCTATCTCTTCTTCTGTCTGCTTTTTCTCAGTTATTTCATTATACTCGAGAGGTTTCACATCCATGTCGGTGATGAGGGCAACCTTGACCCCCATTGATTCGCCATCCTGACGATGGAAAATCCCCACAAAATGCGAGAACGCTGTACTACCCACATTGACAATTGAAACACCGTAGCGGTGCAGTGGTCGATCAACAATATTGGCGATAGTGGGGATCAGAAGATTCTCAGCATCGCCTTCTACTAGCAACACACCCCTAGCGAAAAAGAGGTTTGCCTTGGTCGCATCCAAGAATCGATCGAGATAATCGTAGTTCTTTTTCTCAAGTTTTGTGTAATTACTCCCCATTGGGAATACTTTACTCCCCTTACACAGGATTAAATTCTCAAGCGGAATGCTTGATCCCATGGTGGTGCTGTGGGTAGTAAGGATATACTGGCCCGTTGTGGATTTTTCTTTGAGGTAGTGAATCAGGCGAATTTGGGCCTGTGGATGTAAATGGGCCTCTAATTCTTCGATCAAAGCGAGTTTCAAGCCAAAATTCTCTTCAGATTGTAATAATAACAATTCTGTCGCCATAAACAAGAGGTTAGCCGCCCCAAGGCCGGAAGGATTTACGTCGAGTGATAGAGAGAGGCGCTGGAGGATATCAAATAGATCACTTCCGGAAACAGTGACGGAAGGTGAATAGTGTTCGTTCTGTGGGAAAAATGCTCTAACATAGGAATTCAGCAGCCCCATTAGCTCGCTAGCATTGGAGCCATCCTCTTTATGTTTGAAGTAACCTTCGATAGCCTCATTCGCCTCATCAAAGATGGTCTCCAGCTCATGCCTGTTGGTACCGTCTTTTTGGAAGAGTTTATGTGCTTTAAGGATTTGGGCAAATCGTGAGCGCCTTCCAGGAGTTAATTCCGCATCGGCATCGCGTAGAGGCTTAAGATACGTGGTGCGCAAGAGCGCTCGTGGATCACCATCTATAGGAGTTCCAGTTGAATCCTGGCCCGCTCGCAAGTCGGTAACAATTCGGTTTCCTTTGTTTCGTGCGGTATAAGAAACTTTAAGGACATAACGCTTGACACCTTCAACGTCCTCATTGCCAAGCCATTCCAGGAATCTCCCTGCTTCCTGATCTGTAAGCCCACGGAAAATGCACTCGATTTTTAATTCTTCCGCTCTGTGTCCGCTTTCTGTATGAAAGTCGGATTCATCCAAGCGGATCCATTCTCTGCTCTGGGTTCCTAAGGTGTACCGGATTGCATCGACAATCGCAGTTTTACCAGAGTCATTCTCACCAATGAGGACATTCATTCCTTCATGGAACTGGATAGTTAATCCGGGTGGTGAACTTTCGATTGACCCACCACCAATCCCATGTTTTCTGAAATTCCAGAGTTTCAATTCAGAAAGATACATGTTACCTGCTTGTTCTGAGGAAATTCGGGCATTCTACTGCGGCATTTGGTCGAATACCTGCGTTGAAAATCATTGTCTCGGTGTTATTCAGCATAGTGAGGGTCATTCTTTCTTACACCTTCCAGTGGTTTTTGGAGGGCCAGAGTCGTTGCAGATGACTTGGTATCATCCAACTTTCGAGATGTTTTTCTGATTGACCTTTCTCTACACCTCTGCTTTGGATGAGGTTCTCTGCGGAGTGCGATTGTATAGATCGGTTGCTCAAGCATGGTGAAGCCCAGCCCATCAGCATCATTATTAACACACCAAAAACAGCCAAAACAGGTAATTCCAAAAGGCTGCACCTCTGCCTGACTAAAAAGGAGAGATCTTCAATTTTACGTGCTGGACTCATTTAAGCGTTCTTTGTACCCTTCATAGTATTACTTTTGCGATTCTATCTCCCGAGGCTCTTTTAGGAATTAGAGACAAAATTCTATTTTAAGGGTATAAATGGGCAAGCAATCACGGGATTTTTATGAGATGACCCTATAGAACACATGAGACCATTACCTCGGAGGGGACCTAACATACAGTTAGACAGTACTGCCGTTTGCGCGCTATGTGGGTGGTGTTCTGAGACGGTATGCAAAATGGAGGAGATGTAGTGGAGATTACACCAAATTCTCAATGATATTCTTCTGAAGGCCCTGTGTTTTCCTCAGATGCTGGATGAGGCGGAACTCTATCTGGCAGAATTGCCTATACTCATGTGCAATCTTACTTTGCTCTTCCTTTGGCGGAACCGGCATTGGAAGATTACCAAATCTCTCCGCACCAAGATGAGCAACTGAGGTCGTCTGACTTGCAATGGCAGCGAATACGCCAAAATGGAAACAGTACTGGAAAAATGCGTAAGCGAATTCTGTTAGCACCTTTCCACCAGGGCGGTAACGAATCAATGTATTTTGGAAGCAACAATCCTCTATCGCACCGTCATAAATTGCACACCTTCCAACAAGTTCACGACTTTGTCCTTCGTTGAGGAGGATATCTCCCTTTTGAAGGCTATAGGTCCCAAAGTCTTTCTCGTCAAAGTCCATCTCTAGGACGTCGTCGTAATTAAAGTAGCCATCGAAGACATTCGCCACCCGAAGGTAGGGTTTTGCCATTATCCCTGTTTGATATTTTGGGGCACGTTGCCTTCCAAGTTGGACAAGCCCTGTTTCACGTACTGGGAGACTGTTGTTGCCGTTAGGATTAGCAAATACAGAGCGCAGGTAAGATTTACGAAACGTTGCTGATTTTCTAGCCATGCCGGCAATTTCGCAACAGGCATCATCCGCCGCCCACAATACCTCCGCGATACGCTGCTGCTGCTCAAGCGGCGGGAGGTCGAATTCGAACTCCGCGAGATGCTTCCAGTTGGTTCGGGGAGAGAGCGAGCCGGCCGAGGTCTCGACCGCATACTGGAAGAATCGCTCGGAGAGGCAGATGAACAGCAGGAGTTCCGCCATGAGCCGGTCGTCCTTGGGTGCAAATACATAGATGTCGCCGGAGACCACCGCGTCAAACTCTGCCACGGCAACTTTTCGCTGGTATGCCCGGCGCTTGCCGAAGAGCACCTGCCCCGGCCGGCAACGGCGGGTGAAGGTGGTGCCATCCGCCACGTTGCCCCAAGTGCGAATATGCAATGAGCCGGGTTCGAGGTGTTCTAGACCGATGAAACGTTCGATGTCCGCCCCCGCGGGGTCGCGCTCGGTCTCGTTCAGGTTCTCGATGACATCGCCGAACCGAACCCGTTTCCACCCCCTCCGGTCAAATATCGGGAGGCTCGCCCAGTCGGGATTCGGCCGGGGGTCACCGGGAGCTGCCCAGGTGGTGATCACGAGCGACTTCCCCCACGAAAGGACCGCCCTTCTGGAGTAAGGCGGTAGCGCTGCTTGCTGCTGCGCGGTTTTTCGGGGATGGTCATCTCAACCAGGCCATCCTGGATGGCCGGCTGCAGATACGCTTTCCTGAAGTGTTCGCTATTCCGCAGGCCAAGAGCGTCCTGAAGGTCCCGGCGCGACATCTCACCATCGAGAGCCCTAAGGATCTGCATCACTTCCGTGGTGACTTCCGTGGTGACTTCCGTGGCGACTTCCCCGGTACCTGCCGTGACAACTTCCATGGCGACATTCGGGCTAAAGAAGGTCAGAGTAACGCCGCGGTCGTCTTCCGACCACTGCGGCAGAGGTAAGCCGCGTTCGGCGCAGGCCCTCCGGATCATCACGCTACCGCGTCCCATCTTCTCCATGTACCCACGCAGGTACAGCACGTGCGCAATGTCCGGGTTGCGGAGCACCGAGATGTGCCCCGACGAGAGGCTATCGGGGGTCACCCCTTCGGGAAATTTTCCAGAGTTCCAGATCTCCAGACGGCTTGAATATACACGGACGACAATCCCTCCGGAGAAATCGCTGTAGTCACGATGGGCAAAAGCATTGACCAGACCTTCACGGATGGCAGCCGGAGGATAGAGAGGTTCGTCCCGGCGTTCAAGATCGTTTTTGCCAAAGCGCGAAATTGTAGGAGTATTTCTCAGAATAAAATTATATACGCTTTCCAGTACCGGCACCAGCGGTCCCTCAAAGGGTTTCATGTCCAGGTAGGTGTCGTCTGCCCCGCCTGTCGTGAAGCAGGCCGCGCGGACGCGAACTTGCGGGTAGCGCATCGCGGGGTTGGCTCCGAAGAGCACATCACCAGCATTGGTCAGGCGGCCATACCTGGAGACAGCAAGGTCTTCAAGAACCATGACAGGATTTTCGCTGTCACGAAACCGGAACCACGGTCTCATACTCACTGCCCTCACCAGGGAATGAACCTCTTCTCTGTCCAGGTCCTCGTTTATGTCGGCAGGAGAGAAACGCCGCTCCCATCGCTCAGGCTCCACCTGCTTGCGGAGCACCATGTCGCGGATAGTCTCGACATCCGCTTTCCGGGTGACTTGACCTTTTCGAAGATAGATGACGTTCTCAAAAGCGTACGGCAGATCCTTGCCGGCCGGCACCTCGACGACGAGCAGTTCCTTCCCCCCAACCTCACGTACCTGAACAGAGACCAGTGTCCCCGGGGAAAGGCCTTGTTGCAGCCTCTGTTCGAGGCTCTTCACCAATTCGCCTGCCGCATCGACACCGATGACCGTCCCCCTCTCATCCACGCCGCAGACAACATAGCCACCTGACGTGTTCAGAAAGCCGCAGACCACCTGACCGATGACTCCGATATCCTGGCAATCGGACCTGAATTCAACGCTCTGTCCCTCCCCAAGCGATAGGAGTTCTCGAATTGCTCCCATCTTCATGATCGACCCCTCCTGTCCTGGATAGTCCGGGAGACATGGGCACTATCCCGGAAATTTTCCTTCACGAAGGCCTCGACTTCCTGGTAGCGCGAAAATTGTGCAGTCGCAAAGAGAGCCGCATCGTCATCGGACCTGAACTTCTGAACCCAGTTACCCTGCCGGTCCCGCAGGGGTCTCTCGGAAAGGATGGCCTCTTCGTACATATCGATGACACGGAGATCGTCCAGGATCTGGTTCTTCTCCAGGGAGAGTTCTCCCCGGCCTGCTGCTCCTCCATAGCCGAGGTGGCCCAGCAGCGACCTTGCAAAAACCACATGGTCATGGACAAGGAGCCAGCGCGGTTTGTTCAATACGATGGCTCTCTTCAACTCCTGATGCGTAATAGATTGCCTGTCCCCATCTCTCCCGCTTCCATAATGGGGAGTGATCAACCCGAGAAACAGGTCGCAGTCATCTACTGCCGCGATACAGTTTTCAAAAGCCGAGCGGCTAGAAAAAACCGGAACAGTCCCTCTGTGGGACATCCAGACATCATAACCGAACGCAGTCAAAAGCGTATAAATCCGATCCAGGAGTTCTTCGATACCGTACACGGTGGAGGAAACCATAATCGTGAGTTTCTTATTTTCCTTCATCCTTCCCTCCTGGAACGCCTGACTCGTTCTCATATTCTGTTGAGAGAATTACGCATAAGGCCTCTTGGGCACTACGTGAACTCTCCAGCCACGCCGATAACGCATCGGGAAGAGATGCATCCCCATACCGCCCTGGCTCCTCACAGACCATGCCCGCCGGCTGTGCGACGTAGAGCGGGATGCTCAGGTTCCCATCGTGAGCACGGATCTCCTCCAGCGTCGCCACGTATACGAACCCCGGTTCGTCCACGAACGTTCCATAAGCCCCGAAAATCCGCTCGATGTGCTCATCGGCGAGGAAACTCTGCGCCCGCTCGCGGGTGACTTCATCCACAGCGTTAATGAAGAGAATCTTACCTTGCCTCGCCTTTGGTTTTCTCGTCCGGCAGATCACCACGCATGCCTCCATCGGCGAGTTGTAGAAGAGATTCGGCCCGAGCCCCAGCACGCACTCGATCAGGTCAGCCTCGATCAGCTTCCGCCGCATCTCTGCCTCCTCCTGCCGGAAGAGGACACCGTGGGGGAAGAGGATCGCACACCGGCCGGTCTCCTCGTCCATGCTGGCCAGGATGTGCTGCCAGAAGGCGTAGTCGGCCCGGCCCTGCGGCGGCGTGCCGAAGACATTCCGCCCCCAGGGATCGGCGGCAAAGGCAGAACGGTCCCACTGTTTGATGGAGTAGGGCGGATTTGCCAGCACCACATCAAACCGCTGCAGGCGGTCGCCTTCCACGAATTTGGGCTCTGAGAGGGTATCGCCTCGCACGATGTGGAAATCCTCGATGCCGTGGAGGAAACAGTTCATCCGGGCGATGGAGGAGGTCATCAGGTTGCGCTCCTGCCCATAGAGCTTCACGTTGCGCCACTCCAAACCCCGGCGGCGCAGGTGGGCGATGGCAGAGAGGAGCATGCCCCCGGAACCGCAGGTCGGGTCGTAGATGGTCTCGCCCGGCTGCGGCTCCAGCATCTCGGTCATGAGATGGACGACGGTGCGGTTCGTGTAGAACTCGGCCGCGGTGTGGCCTGAGTCGTCGGCGAACTTCTTGATCAGGTACTCGTAGCCGTTACCGAGCTCGTCCTCGGGCAGGTTGGCGACGGTGAGCTCGAGCGAGGAGAAGTGCTCGATGAGGTCGCGGAGCATGGCATCCGAGAGGCGGTCCTTGTTGGTCCACTGTGCATCGCCGAAGATCCCGTAGAGTTTGTCGGGGTTCGCGGTCTCGATCGCCCGCATGCCGGCCTGGATGACCTGCCCGACATCCCGTGCGGCTTTCCGCACCTCGCGCCAGTGGGCTTCGGGTGGGATCTGGAACCGGTGGTTCTCCGGGAACGCGGCAAAATCAATATCCCCGCCGGACTCCGCAAGTGCCGTCTCTGTCTCCTCGTCGTAGACGTCGCAGAGGCGCTTGTAGAAGAGCAGCGGCATGATGAACTGCTTGTAGTCGCCGGCATCGATGGTTCCCCGGAGGAGGACGGCCGCCCCCCAGAGATAGGATTCGAGCTGCTGCTGCGTGATGCGGGCGGTCACGGCGTCTCCCTCCCGGCAGCATCCATCTGTTCAGGTATGGACCTCGTCGTCACGCAGGCACACAGCACAACAACATGGTCCCCACTTCGTCCCCACTTGGTCCCCACCTGGTTCGCGGGTTCGATGTTCGCCCGGATACCCTGGTGGGAGCGGATGAACAGGCCGAGCCTCTTCATGACAGAAGACCTTCCCGCTTCAGTATGTTTATGAACCGCTCTTCAGCTGCAAACGCCGCCACCGCACTCTCGCGGAGTTGCTGCAGCGCCTCTTCGACGGTCGGCACTTCCTCTTCGACTCTCGGCTCGACATAGCGAGGAATATTCAGGTTGCAATCATTCGATGCGATCTCCTCAAGCATCACCACCCGGGCAACCCCTTCCACATCTGCAAAGTCCCGATACCAGCCGTAAATGCGGTCAACATGCTCGGGGAGCAGTTCGTTCTGGGCGCGACCGGTCTTGTACTCCTTCGAAGCGTCAACAATAAGAACCTTGTTCCTCCGGTCCCCGGCTTTGCGCTGGCGGAAGACGAGGATGCAGGCGGCGAGGCCGGTGCCGTAGAAGAGGTTCGGACCAAGGCCGATCACCGCTTCGAGCACGTCCATGCCAAGGATCTTCTTCCGGATGGCTCCCTCTTTCCCCATGCGAAAGAGCGCCCCGTGCGGCAGTACAACCGCCATGCGACCGGTTTTGGGCGCCATCGATCGGATCATGTGCTGCACCCAGGCGTAGTCGCCGCTTTTTGCCGGCGGCATTCCGGCAAAGTTGCGGCCGAACGGATCGCTCGCCCAGACCTCTTCGCCCCATTTCTCCAGGGAGAATGGAGGATTTGCGATGACGCAATCGAAGGTCGCCAGGTTATCGCCCGAGAAGAACGCCGGGTGGCGGAGGGTATCGTCACGCACGATCTGAAAGTCCTCTGCCCCGTGCAGGAACAGGTTCATCCTGGCGATAGCCGAGGTGGTGAGGTTCCGCTCCTGGCCGAAGAGTTTGCCCCAGAGCGTCCGGTCGTCGCCGTGAGCCTCTCGCACGTGGTGGATGGCCTCAAGCAGCATACCTCCCGTTCCGCAGGCCGGGTCGTAGATGGCCTCGCCCTCGTGCGGGTCGAGTATATTGACCATCAGCCGGACTACCGAGCGCGGCGTGTAGAACTCTCCTGCCTTCTTGTTCGTGAGATCGGCGAACTTCTTGATGAGATACTCGTAGGACTGGCCGAGAATGTCAGCCTTCGCCGCCTGATTTCCGAGATTGATCCGGGAAAAATGCTCAATAAGGTCGCGCAGTAGGGCGTCTGAGAGGCGGTCTTTGTTCGTCCACTGCGCGTCGCCGAAGATCCCGTAGAGGGTGTCCGGGTTGGCTGTCTCGATGCAGCGCATCGCTTTCTGGAGGGCCTGCCCGACGTTTGTCGTTACCGTGCGGACATCGTTCCAATGACATTCCCGCGGGATCTGGAACCGGTAGTTCTGCGGAAACCGGGCGTACTCCTCATCGCCTCCGGATTCTGCAAGAGCCGCCTGGTACTCCTCATCGTGCACATCAGAAATTCGCTTGAAGAAGAGAAGCGGAAAGATATAGGTCTTGAAGTCGGCCGCGTCGACAGGCCCACGCAGGATGTTTGCGGCTTCCCAGAGGTGTGATTCGAGTTGAGCGAGGGTTATTGTCGTGACATCCATAGCGTAACCTCAAGAGAAGCGGATACGGAGAGGATAGGAAAGGCGGAACAGTTCTATCTGTATATGCCGTCTGTGTCTCTCCTCTACGGCCGTTCCAGCACTTAAGTATCAATTTTGGGTTGGGACTATATTAACTACCATCTTCTGTGCCAGGATCTTTTTCAATATTTTGCCAAACATCTTGCAGATAGAGGAGAAGATCCCTAGGCATAAACGATCTCGCCGAGAACAGCATCCCGGATCCGGAGTTTCAGGGTATCGGCAATAACGAGGTCCGTCTTCCGCCCCAGGAGATCCTCAAGGTAGAACTTGAGTAAACGTCGAACTGATCCGGCTGTACTGGCATATCAGCGATCGAATCAGCAGGAATATTCTCAAGGAAGAGCGAGCACCATACGGTAAGAGAATTCTTTCGACACTATCGAAAAAATTGATAGCAGAGTACGGGCCCGGACATGTGGCGGAATACCTGACCGAGCTGCCGCCCAGAGCCGTGCTGGAGGAGAGGCTGAAGGCAGCAATCTCTGTTGCACGGAAACAACTGGAGATGCGATATGACGTAGACGCGGGGAAATCACCGAAGATAGGAGACGAATAGCCGGCGACAGGGGGTCGTACTCCTGAAGCCTATGCAGCCGATCAAACTCCATGCGGATGCTTGCCAAATAGGGGTGCGGTGAGAGCCGCTACTGTCGCCACGTTCTCCCGGCCGTAAACGGGGGCTTTTCAGCAAGGGAGCCCACTCTCGGATCCCCCAAAAAAGAAGCCCAAACCGGCGCCATTTCTAGATCTTAACGAAGGCTCCCGATCTAGGAACCTATCACGGAAATGTCCGTCACTCGATGCCCGGGGGAATCTGCTTCGCCGCCTCCCCGATGGTGATGAACCGGTGCACGACAGTAGATACATGCGATCGCCTACGAACTTCTCAAATTTGTAAAGAGAACCCAGCCGGTGCCGCCCGGGATTTATAAGTCCGGGCAGCACAAACACTGGACCATGGAAAGGCCCGCCGGAAACGCCACCAGCCCTGATCATCCCCCCGTCTATCTTCCCCTCGAAACAGCCGACGTCGAAGAGGCGGCCCGGCTCTACACGGACGTCTTCATCGCCGACGAGCCGACAACGCA
>Ga0265294_10000134_pt1 | contig 85385 bp, 71 predicted proteins | sample MunlanPumphouse3_FD_192504 | JGI IMG/M metagenome (GOLD analysis project Ga0265294, IMG submission 192504) | Groundwater microbial communities from a municipal landfill in Southern Ontario, Canada - Pumphouse #3 | ecosystem: Environmental > Aquatic > Deep subsurface > Groundwater | place...
CTGCGACATGGTAGGTCAGCCGGGTCTTGACGCTGCACTGTACGCCTATCTTTTTCTGTTTCTCGTTACAACAACTGTTACTCGGCATGGGGAAAACATGGTCATCGTCCGATAGACCTTCGTATTTCTCTATTATCCGTTTTGGAACGTTCAACAGCCGGATATTGGAATCGGTGTTGGTCTTGCGCCTGCGCGTAATAATCCACAGTTTGTCGTCGAAGAAGGTTTGCAGGTTATAGGTAGTAAGGTTCTTCACGTCCGCATACGACAACCCTGTGAAAATCGAAAAGACAAAAAGGTCGCGTACCAACTCATACGTTTTGTTTTTCATCGGAACCTCTATAAGCGTTTGTATTTCATCTTCCGTTAGATATCCCCTGTCCACGCTTTCGGGGCTGCTTATATATCCCGCAAAGGGATTGAACGGCAACAGCCCGGTGTTCCGTGCGATGGAAACGATATGCTTTAATACAATCATATAGCCCCACACGGTATTGGTACGGCATTTTTTCTTTTCGCCCAAGAAGTATTCGAAATCGTTAATAAATGTCGGGTTTAGTTATTTGAGCGGTATATCCTCCCGGCGGTAAGTCAGGGGAAGAAACTCCCGGATGTGTTTGCAGACAGTACGGTAGCGGGAGAAAGTCCCTCGCGCCCTGCTGTGCCCTACTTTCTTCGCAAATTCGGCGTTGTGCTGTTCGAACAGCTTCAACAGCGTTTCCTGCTTTACCCCGATTCCGAGGTAGACATTTTTCAGTTTGGTAGCGGTAACATAGCCGTCCGTCTGCATCAGTTCCTGATAGCGGCGGTTTATGTCCACACGTATCCGGTCAATGGCGAAATTGATTTTCTAAGCTTCTGCACTCTTTCCCGATGCACGGTTGTTCTTCACATCCCACAGGTTGGGCGAGTTATCCATCTTGCAGCTGAACTGTTTAACTTCGCCGTCCACAGTGATACGGCACATCAGAGGCAGGTTGCCGTTGGGCTTTTCGCTGCCTTTCTTCACATAAAATATGACCTTGAATGTTGACCTCATAACTCAATGTTTTTTTCCGGTTATAAAATTAGTTATCATTGAGTTGTCAGACGGTATGCAAAACTACGCAATACACTGAATAAGAATAGTTTGGCAATAAATTTACGTCACTATCCAAGTAACGAGATAGTAACTCATCTCCTGCGCTGTTCTGCCGAAATAGATTTTTTAGCCCATAGACATATAAAGCAAAACAGAGCGTAACGAACGCTCTGTCAGCTAATTCGTTACGCTCTGCATAAATCTGCTTTTTACTTTGAAGTTTATTTTATTCTTTTTCGAAACATCTTCAATTCCAATTCCATATATCTTTCGTACTTATTCCGTACATCTTCATTACTAATTCCAAGTATTTTTAATGCCAATTCCACACATTTTTAAGACTTATTTCAGATCTGTTCCAAACCTAAATCTTTTTATATTGATCAAAAATTTATTTTTTTTAACATTGTGGCTCCTCGATCCTTACTCTCACCTTACTCTCACGCTCCTCTCACTATGGTCTCACTAAATTTCCTCATTTTTTTCACAATTATCGGGCAGACATTTCACAAATATTACATAATATTTACATGATTTACTAAAGTGCGATTGTCGCAGCACTCAAATAGTTTCTCACAGTTGCTTTTCATATAATCGGAATTATTGCATCTTTATACTTGATGGGGTGAATAAACAAAAAACGGATGCGCATTAACGCATCCGTTTCAATCTTTAATTACTATTTTGTTTACTTAAAATAGTTGTCTATCTCTTTCGAATTCTTGATGGGAATAATCGTAAATCCATAGGATATGGGGGTAGATGTGGGACGAATAATGTATTGCTCAAGTGGCAATGCTCCCCAACTGTTATTTCCTCCAACTCCTTGCATACGATAGTCAATGAATAAATCTACCTTTTCTGATGGTACATAATCATTGATGTGTTTCTTGTAGGGTGCGGTTCCGACTGCTGAATTATTAAACAGCCTTGGGCCGTTCGACAGGGTTTCTAATAAATAGTTGGAGGCGTTAAACTCAAGGGCTTCATCCATCACAAAAAGTAATCCTTTGCCGGATCTTTCGGATAATGCTAACCAATTAACATCTAAATGATGGGCATTTTCTTGGGTTAATACAAATTTTGTAACCATCTCACTAATTGGAGATTTGTACCTGTCTACAAAAGTGGATGCTTTACGGTCTACGTAATTGTCCCAAGGTCCTCTTCCGTAATATTCGGCATTTACCACATTCTTGGGTAGTTGCATGCGCATTCCAATTCGCGGAATCATATCGGTTTGGGATTTTGAGGCGTCAAAAGAATTGTCTACTCGTATTGTACCATCGTTGTAAATGGTGTAAACGATACTGGCTGTAGCTTTGACTTGTGGATATGAATATTCGTAACTGATGGTGGTTTTATCTCCGATTGTTACTTTAAAATTCTCTGCTTTCAAATCTTGATAGCTGGCTTCTTCCCAAGTACTCAACTTTTCAGGTAGTTGTGCTCCGTAATCGTTATCTATAGGGGCGCGCCAAAAGAATGGACGTAGTCCATATCCGTCACTAACATATTCTGTTCCACTTACTTTATAGGAGGTCATCAAACCGCTTGTCTTGTCAAATACAGCGCTGAATCCTTTACCGCTTACAGTTACTGACTTGTCATTCTCTTTTACACTTGCCGACTTTTCTGCTTTAAGTTTCAAGTCTGGGATTTCATTTACTACAAACTGATCGCGGGCAACAACCCAGCCTGCTGGTATCAGTCGTGTTGTTTCTCTTTGTTTTACTTCGAATTCAACTGTCAACGGTTTGTAGTTATTTGAGTATCTTGCAAAATTGGGAATGTTGACTTGCTCGGTTGCTTGTGGTTGTACATTAATAGTGAGCTTACCGCTTGCAAGTTCTTTACCGTGTGACTTAACTGAATAGATGACTTCGTATTGGGTCAAATCTATGAAGTGGTTCTCATTAAATATATCTACTGTTCCTATGCTGGAATCAAAATTCTTGAACCAAATGTTCTGATAGACTTTACGCATTTCTTCAGTATGGGGTTTGGTGGTCCTGTCTGGAAAGATTACTCCGTTTATACAGAAATCTCCGTCGCTGGGTGTACCGGTGGGACCAAAACCGCCGCCGAATGCCCAAAACTTATTGCCGTCTTTGTCTGTCTGGGCAATTCCTTGGTCTACCCAATCCCAAATACATCCACCTTGAAGTATGTCGTATTTGCGGATCAAATCCCAGTATTCTGTAAAATTACCTAAACTGTTTCCCATTGCATGGGCATACTCACATTGTATCAATGGACGATCTGCATAACTGCTTTTGGCATATTCTTCAACTTGAGCGGGTGTTCGATACATTGGGCAGTAGATATCTGTGTTCCACTCTAGTTTACCTTGTTCATATTGTACTGGACGTGTGGGGTCCATGCTTTTTATCAGATTATAGGTTTCATAAAAGTTATAGCCGTTACCGGACTCATTACCTAACGACCAGATAACAATACATGCGTGGTTCTTGTCTCTTTCAACCATGTTTTTTGTTCGGTTCATATGACTCTCCAAGAATAATGGATTGTTGGCTAATGTTCCGCCTTTGCTCAAACTATATCCCATTCCATGACTTTCAATATTGGCTTCGTCAATAATGTAAATTCCATATTCGTCTGCCAATTTGTAGAATAATTCTTGTTGGGGGTAGTGACTGGTCCTAACGGTATTCACATTGTACTTCCTGAATAACTCGAAATCTTTTCGCATCAACTCTTCGGTAACGTAATGTCCTGTAAATTCATTGTGCTCGTGAATATTCACTCCTTTCACAAGTACGGACTTACCGTTTATCAAAAATTGACGGTCTTTGATCTCTGATGTCCTGAAGCCTATCTTTTGAGAGGTGGCTTCAATAATCTTACCATTCGAATCTGATAACGTGATGATTAATGTGTATAGGTTGGGCTCTTCAGCCGACCAGTGTTTGGCGTTTACTATTTCTTTGGAAAATGATACTGATGCTTCGTTTGAAGTGCTTTGTGTCTTTGATTCTTTACTGACAACGTCGCCTGAAGCATCTTTCAATTCATAGGCAACGGTTATATTTTCATTCTTTTTATCGGAATTAGATACGCTTACATCAAGTGAGAATAATCCGTTTTTATAGTTTTTATCTAATGGGGTTTGTACAAAATAATCTGCAATATGTGTCTTTGGACGTACGTAGACATAAACGTCTCGCTCTAAGCCTGATAGTCGCCACATGTCTTGACACTCTAAATAGCTTGCGTCTGAAAAACGGTGTATTTGTATTGATAACACATTCTTTCCGGGTTTGGCAAGCTTGGTGATATTGAATCGGGCAGGTAGCTTGCTGTCTTTACTCATACCAAGGAATTCTCCATTGAAATAGAAGTATGCTGCGCCTTTTGTTCCATCTGAACTTACAATAATATCTTTGCCAATCCATGATGATGGGATATCGAATTCTTTTCTATAGGTTCCTACTGGATTGAAATCTTGAGGTACTAACGGGGGATTGGGCTTGTCCCAATATGGAGGGTGACCGGGTGAGGTGAATTCGTAAGTGGTATTCACATAAATTGGTGTGCCAAATCCTTGAACTTCCCAATTTCCCGGCACTTTGATGTCACTCCACGAACTGGCATTAAAGTTTTCTTCATAGAATCCGTTTTGAGGACGGTCGTTGAATTTCTCTGAATAATTGAACTTCCATGTGCCGTTCAGCAATAGAAAATCGCTCCCTTTACTGGAACTGGAAGCGTTTACGGCTTCATCAACTTTACTAAATGAATAGAAACTGGCGCGAGCGGCTTCCTTGTTGATGTCTACTAGCTTCGGATTGGTGATTTCTGCATACCGATCACTCTGATCCTGAGCCTTAACAACGATAACTCCTAAAGTGAGCATTAATGTGATAAAAATAAACCTTTTCATGTAAACCTTATTAATAGTGATAAATGCAAAGATAACATATTATATCAAATGGATTGCACAAATATATGTTTATGAGATTGCGTTTCTTAATTGAAACTGCGTTTTAATACTAACTAAAAAAACTGTATTTTTGTAGTTCAATAGGAAATTATGATGAATGTAAATGATTATGAAATAATGGCTCCCGCTGGTTCGTATGAATCGCTGATGGCGGCTATTCAAGGGGGGGCTGATTCAATATACTTTGGGATCGAAGGACTAAACATGCGGTCAAGATCGTCAAACAACTTTACGATAGATGATTTGCATAATATAGCTCAAATATGTAGAGATAATAATATTAAAAGCTATCTGACTGTAAATACAATAATCTATAATAATGATATGCAGTTGATGCATAATATTGTAGATGCGGCAAAGATGGCAAATCTTTCTGCAATTATTGCTGCTGATGTTGCTGTTTTAATGTATGCACGAAGCATTGGAGTGGAGGTGCATCTCTCTACTCAATTGAACATTACGAATACTGAATCTTTGAAGTTTTATGCTAATTTTGCTGATGTGGTTGTTTTAGCTCGTGAACTGAATCTCGACCAGGTTAAAGCTATTCATAATGATATTGTAGAACAACAGATTAAAGGGCCTTCGGGCGATTTAATTCGGATAGAAATGTTCTGCCATGGCGCTCTTTGTATGGCTGTTTCTGGAAAATGTTACTTGAGCTTGCACGAGAAGAATCGGTCGGCTAACAGAGGTGAATGTAATCAAATTTGCCGAAGAGCTTATACCGTTAAAGATCGGGACAGTGAAATAGAACTCGATATTGATAACGAATATATTATGTCGCCTAAGGATCTGAAAACCATCCATTTCATGAATAAAATGATGGACGCTGGTGTCAGAGTGTTCAAAATTGAGGGCCGAGCCCGTGGACCGGAATATGTTCGCATAGTTTCTTCTTGCTATAAGGAAGCAGTTGTAATGTATTGCAATGATCGGTTCGACCAGACAAAGATTGATGAATGGAACGAAAAGCTTTCGTCTGTTTTTAATCGTGGCTTCTGGAACGGATACTATCTCGGTCAAAGATTGGGTGAATGGACAAATCGATATGGCTCTGGTGCTACAAAAAGGAAAGTGTACATTGGAAAAGCTATTAAACACTTTGGAAATTTGGGCGTAACAGAATTCCTGATCGAGGCTCAATCGGTTAAATCGGGTGACGAACTAGTGATAACGGGACCAACAACCGGAGCTGTTTTCGTAACTGCCGATGACATTCGTGTGGATCTGAATACTGTTGATGAGGCTAAGAAAGGTGATCGTTTCTCAATTAAAACTTCAGAAAAGATTCGCCCCAACGATCAACTCTATAAAATGGTTAAAGTGGAACGTTAATCATCTTTTTACATTTCCACGTGTAAAAGAGAAATATATACCCACTAGACTTATTAATGCAAATGTGATAAATCCTCGTCTCATTGCGGTGAGAAACAGAGCGTTGTCAACTTCTATGACTGCTTTGTTCCCAAACAGAGATGCAAAGAAAAGGGTGACGATAGTCATACCTACTATTTGTCCGAAAACACGCATCGAGGAAGCAATGCCTGATGCTTGACCATATCGACTTTTAACCACTGAACTCATTATTGTACTCATGTTTGGAGAAGAAAAGAAAGCAAAGCCTATTCCAACCCAAACAAGAATAGCTATTATAATCCAGATGGGTGTGGTTTCGTTTAGAAAAGCCAGAGATGCCAATCCAACAGTACAGATCGACATACCTAATGTTGACAGATATCTTGGTTGAATTTTATCTGATAATTTACCAGTAATAGGAGATAATATGGTCATCATAATGGGTTGGGCAATTATAATACTTCCAGTCATTTGAGGTGACATATCTCGAACATCCTGTAAATAAAGACTTAAAAAAAAGACTATTGCAAATGTAGCTGTATAATTTATTAATGCAGCAAGATTAGAATATGCAAAAAGTTTATTATGTGTAAATAGGTTTGTGTCTAGCATTGGCTTTTCTATCTTTGTCTCAAGAAAATAGAATATTACAAGTAAGATTACACCACTAATCAACATTGACCATCCAAAGATAGTTGGTATTTGCGATGAACCATATGTCATTAAAACCAATCCGCTCATAAATATCAGTGTATCAATAGCATTTGTTTTACTTTTTCCGCGGATTTCTTTTTTGTCGTCTTCAAGAAATATAAAAGCAACAATAGTTGCCATAATACCTAATACAGCGGCAATATAAAATAATATCTGCCATCCAAATTGTTGAACGATAATTCCCCCTAAAAAGGGACCTAATGCCAAACCAATATAAACAGACGATACAGAAATACCAAGTACTTGTCCTCTATTTTTAGAAGGAAACTGTGAAACGAGTATTGCTTGACCTGTAGTGTTTGAAAAAGCTGATCCTACACCTTGCAAAAATCGTGCGGCAATAAGCCATGTTGCATTTGGAGCAATAGCACATAAGAATGAAGAAAGAGTGAAGATGAAAAGTCCTGCTTTGTAGAATTTGGAATTGCCATAAGTGTCTCCCCATTTTCCTACGGGTAAAAGAAACATTGCAGTTGCCAGAATAAAAACAGTAATTATCCAACTTAGTTCAATGGCTTTGAGAGAGAAACTATTTTCAATGGAAGGAAGGGCAATGTTTATTCCCGAAACCAAAAACGTTCCCATAAATGAAGTTACGGAAACTGTTAATAGGACTGATATTTGTTTTTTTGACCAGGACATATTATTGGTTCAATCAATTAAACCAAGATTAATTTGTATAATGTTAAAAGATTATCCTGCTGTAATTTAGAAAATCGAAACATATTTACAGCAATTGAAGATAAAAAGAACCTCCATTGAAAGTATTTTTCTTAGGAGGTAATATTAATATCTTTACATAAATAGCATATTCTGTAATATATAAACACCAGCACCTGCCAGATATCCAATTAAAGCAATCCATGAAATATGTTTCAGATACCACTCAAAAGGAACTTTTTCCATTCCCATAAACACAACACCTGCTGCAGAACCAATAATCAGAATACTTCCTCCGGTACCGGCACAGTAAGCCAAGAAGTGCCAGAAAACACCGTCAGCAACAAAGTATTGTAACAATTCGGGGTTGGCTGCAGTAGCAATCATTGATGCATCGGCGACAGGATACATTCCCATTGCAGCAGCTACTAACGGAACATTATCTACAATTGCAGAAAGCAAGCCGATAGATATGCCTTGCGCATAAACATTAGGCATATGCTCTACCATATAATCGGCCATAGTATTAAGGATTCCGGCTGCACCTAAAGCGTCCACAGCGAGCAGAATACCGAGGAAAAAAAGCAATGTAGCGTAATCTAAACGTTTGAGAATTGAATGCAGATTTGCTTTATGCAATTCAGGCATTCCATTCTTTTTATTGTACATAACATCGGTATACAACCAGAAAAGACTTACTCCAAACCAAACACCCATAAAGGGTGGAAGATGTGTAATTGTTTTAAAAACAGGAGTGAGTATTAATATTGCCAGTCCGAAAATAAGAATAATAACTCGTTCTTTAATGTTTATATAATTGAACAAGGCAGGATTTTCTCCAATCTTGGGAATGTCTTTATCGTCAATTGTTCCCTTCAGTGCATGTTGGATAAGTATGGCCGGGATCACAATTGATACAAGACTTGGTAAAAATAGGTGAGGTATAACGTTTGCTGAAATGTTTCCACCTACCCATAACATAATAGTTGTAACATCTCCGATTGGTGACCACGCACCACCACTATTTGCAGCAATTACTATTATACTACCATAAATCCATTGCTCATGTTTATCGGGAACAAGTTTGCGAAGTAACATGATCATTATGATTGTTGTAGTAAGGTTATCAAGAACTGCCGACATGAAGAAAGTGATGAAAGTGAGCATCCACAATAAACGACGTTTGTGGCGTGTAGTTATTTTATCGGTAATAAAAGAGAACCCTCCATGAACATCAATTATTTCAACAATCGTCATAGCTCCTAAAAGGAACAATAATGTCTGTGAAATATTACCAAGACTATCAATGATTTGTGAACTTATAACAAATTCCCTTACTTGTTCTATAAATGGTTTGTTACTTAACGAATGAGAGTTATCTAAAAAATGTTGAAATTCATCACCGTTATATCCTGGGATTATTTGTGGAGCAGCATACATGTAGATGATCCAGAGTAATGTTCCAATTAACAATGCTATTGCAGCTTTGTTAATTTTTAGAGGATGTTCTAGTGTGATAAGAAGATATCCGACTACGAAAATAACAATCATTAAAGCTATCATATTCAAATCATCATGTTTAATGTTTTTTGTGCTCGCAAAGATAAATAATTTAATGTAATAGAACCAAAGAAGATTGACTTTTCGTGATTTATGAAAAATAGAAATTATCTATTCTTAAAAAAAAGAGGATGCTCTTTTGGAACAACCTCTTTCATATAATTATCTGATTTATTAATCTTCTTGCTTAAACCAATCTGAATACATTAAATAGTTCCCAGCTATTTTTTGATTCATTTCTTTCGATTGTTCAGGATCTACTTTTTTTACAAATTTTGCAGGAACACCAGCGTATAAACTACCGGGTTCTACCTTTGTTCCACTTAGAATAACGGCTCCTGCAGCAATAATTGCCCCTTCACCAATTACAGCATGATCCAGAACTATTGCACCCATTCCAATGAGTGCCCCTTTTTCAATTTTTGCACCGTGAATAACTACATTATGACCAATTGAAACATCATCATCTATCACAGTTACTGATTTCTTGTAAAGTGTGTGAACGACAGCCCCATCCTGAATATTTACCCGATTGCCAACCCTGATAGAATTTACATCACCCCTAAGTACAGCATTAAACCAGATGCTGCAATCTTTTCCAATCACAACATCACCAATAATAGTTGCATTATCTGCTAAATAAGTGTTTTCACCTATCTCGGGAGTGAAACCTCTTACTGATTTTATAAGTGCCATTTTGTTTTCAAAATTAAATTGGTTGAGTTTTGTTTTCAAGCCACTTCTTTTCCTCCTTATTAAGGTGTTTTTTAAGTTTATTGAAAACCATTTTATGATAATTGTTCAGCCATTTTGTCTCCTTTTTGTTGAGCATCTTCTTAATAATCGGTTTAGTATCAATATGGCACAGAGTGATAGTTTCAAAATTATAGAAAGTTCCAAATTCTTCTGTCTCTTTATATTTTTGAGTAACGATCAGATTTTCTGTACGGATTCCATGTTGATCAGCCCGATAAATTCCCGGTTCGTTAGAAGTAACCATGCCAATTTGGAGCGTTGTGGAGTTTTCTTCAAGTCTAATATTTTGAGGTCCCTCATGTACATTAAGAAAATGTCCAATTCCGTGACCAGTGCCATGCCAATAAGTTTCGCACCCATCCCATAACGGTCGTCGTGCCAGAACATCGAGTTGAGATCCACGTGTTCCTTCTGGGAATATAGCAGTTGCCAAAGCGATATGTCCTTTCAGCACATTAGTGTAATCAGCTTTCATCTGTTTGGTAAGGGGGCCGACAGCCCATGTACGTGTGATATCTGTTGTCCCATCCTGATATTGCCCCCCCGAATCAATCAGAAGCAAACCCTCCGGTTTTATAGTTTTGCATGTTTCAGGATGAGCATGATAATGCACAATTGCACCATTTCCGGCATAACCTGCAATAGTACTGAAGCTTTCGCCAACATAAAGGTCTTGTTGAAAGCGATATTCTCGTAATTTTACTTCAATATCAGTTTCTTTGACATCACCATTCGGGACAGCTTTTTCAAGCCACATATAAAATTTAACTAGTGCAACCCCATCTTTAATCATTGCATTACGGAAACCTGCCAGTTCAGATTCATTTTTTCTGCTCTTCATCAAATCTACAGGTGATGCAGTGTCCATTATTTTGCAATGATCAGGAATGCTTTGATACAACTTGTAATTTATCTTATTGCCAGTTATACAGACTCTTGTTCCCTGTTTAAGGTTTGTTACATAATTAAAGATCTCATCATAGTCTTTTAAAGAAACACCCTGTTCTGTTAAAATGGCAGATGATTCATCAGTCATTTTTTTGGGATCAATAAAAATTATCGATTCATCTTTTGAGATGTAAGCATACGCAACCCCAACAGGATTAAATTCCACATCATTTCCCCGAATATTGAAAGTCCATGCGATTGTGTCAAGTGTAAGCAATATCAAACCATCAGCATCCATTTGGTCAAGCGCAGTATTAATGCGTTCGATTTTACTTTTAGTCGTTTCGCCTGTGATATTTTCAGGAAGTGAGAACACTTTATTCTTTGGAATTTCCGGTCTGTCTTCCCAAATTACAGTGAAGGGGTCCAGCGATGTTTCCAGTTTTAGTCCTTTTGATTGTAATCTTTTTTGTAACTGAAGCGCATCAGAAGCTGCATAAACCAATCCATCAATTCCCACAGTCTGTCCCTTGTTCAGTTGTGAGATAATCCATGAAATCATTTCTGGAGTTTCAGCTTGCCCCATTTTAAAGAGGTCAAAACCAGTCCCTTCCAGTTCATTGGCGGCTTGTAAGAAATAACGAGAATCAGTCCATACTCCAGCTTTATCAAGCGTGATTACTGCCGTTCCAGCTGAGCCGGTAAATCCACTAATCCATTTTCTTGATTCCCAGACTTTTGGAGGATATTCACTTAAATGAGCATCAGTGCTGGGTACTATAAATGCCGACAAATTATTTTCTTCCATAAAACTACGGAATGCCTTAAGTCTTTGTGGAATATCATTTGTTTTCATAATCATGATTTTTTTATTGAACAACAAATTTAACGATTTATTCTTACATTTGAAGATTAAACAGATAAATATTAATGAAGACAACTATTGAACTTAAGAATATGCGTTTTTATGCATATCACGGCGTGTTTCAGGAGGAAAGAATCTATGGGAACGACTTTATCGTGAATCTGAGGATTGAAACAGATTTATCAAAATCTTTAGAAACAGATAACATTGATGATACCATCAATTATGGTGATGTTTATGAGTATGTTAAAACCGAGATGGAAAAGCCGTCAAATCTCTTGGAGCACTTGGCCGGGCGCATATATAAGGCTATTAAATCAGCATTTCCAACAATTGATTTCCTTGAAGTACGCGTTTCCAAACTTAATCCCCCAGTAAATGGGAAAGTAGATAGCAGCGAAATCATTGTTTCCGATTAAGTAGATTTAATTACTTTTAAAAGATACTTGAGCTTTAACTTAATCAAGTTTACTGTTAATTTTGTATCTTTGCATAAATTTTTCCGAAATGGATAAGCAAAAGGAAGATATATTGACCGATTCAGTTGTAGTTGATTTTGCAGAACCAATTGAAAATGAGCTGCAAACAAATAATGGTACTACATTGCGAACAGATAATCTTGTAAAAAAGTATAAAAATCGCACAGTAGTTAACCATGTGTCTATCAATGTGCGTCAGGGAGAAATTGTTGGATTGTTAGGTCCCAATGGAGCAGGTAAAACAACCACATTTTATATGACAGTAGGACTGGTAGTTCCTAATGAAGGGAATATATTTATTGGAGATACCAATATTACCAAATTTTCTGTTCACAAACGTTCTCAGCACGGCATTGGCTATCTTGCACAAGAAGCATCTATTTTTAGAAAGATGTCGGTTGAAGATAATATCCGTTCCATACTTGAGTTTACCGATTTGACTCCCAAAGATCAAAAAGACAAGTTAGAAAACTTGATTTCTGAATTTGGATTGCAGAAAGTTCGTAAGAATCTGGGCGACAGGTTATCCGGTGGAGAAAGACGTCGTGCCGAAATTGCAAGATGTTTGGCAAATGATCCAAAATTCATCATGTTGGATGAACCATTTGCCGGTATTGATCCCATTGCAGTCCAAGACATACAATCGATAGTTGCACAGTTAAAATATAAGAACATTGGTATACTTATTACCGATCATAATGTAGATGAGACACTTAGCATAACTGATAGAGCCTATTTACTATTTGAAGGTAAAGTCTTGTTTCAGGGTACTGCAGAAGAATTAGCAGATAATCCCACTGTTCGTGAAAAATATCTTGGTCGCGATTTTCAATTACGCAAACGCAAATTCGATTAAGATGGGAAGAATTCTTGCCATTGATTATGGGAAAAAACGAACAGGAATTGCCGTTAGCGATCCATTACAAATTATTGCAAACGGACTCACGACAGTAAATACAACTGAACTTTTTGATTTTTTAGCTACCTATATTTCAAAAGAAGCAGTCACAGAGATAGTTGTTGGTCAACCCAAGCAACTCAATAACGAATTTTCCGAAAACATGAAACGCGTTGAGCCATTTGCTAACCGTTTAAAAAAATTATACCCATCAATTCCTATTGTTTTTTTTGATGAACGATTTACTTCAAAAATGGCTCATCAAACAATGATTGATGGAGGATTAAAGAAAAAAGACAGACAAAATAAGTCGCTGGTAGATGAGATCAGTGCAACAATTATCCTGCAAGGATATATGGAAAGTAAAAGATTGAAAGGATTATAAATTATGATATTACCAATATACGTATATGGTCAACCCATATTAAGGAAAGTAGCAAAAGATATAGACCCGGCCACCTATCCCAATCTGCAAGAATTAATTAACAACATGTTTGAAACCATGTATCATGCTGATGGAGTGGGGCTTGCTGCTCCTCAAGTGGGATTAAATGATCGGATTTTTGTTGTCGATTTGAGTGTTATGGGAGACGAAGTTCCTGAGATGAAAGGTTTCAAAAAGACATTCATCAATCCTCATATTATTGAACGGACCGGTGATTTAAAAGAAGTCGAAGAAGGTTGTTTAAGTATTCCCGGAATACATGAAAAAGTTCCTCGCGAAGAAAGAATTAGAATTCAGTATATTGATGAAAATCTCGAACCACACGATGAAGAATATTTTGGATTTACTGCAAGATGTATTCAACATGAGTACGACCATCTTGATGGTGTTATGTTTGTGGATAAAATTTCACCATTGCGCAAACAGCTTATAAAAAGTAAACTGACTGCAATGACAAAAGGAAAAGTCTCATGCAGCTACAAGGTTAAAACATTGAAATAAGATACTAGCCGTTAATCAGTCAAAAAATTAGCGGCTTTCTTATCTATAAACCAAACTACTTTTCCATAGACAGGATTGACTTTAGCAGCCGGGTATTTATTCTCAAAGCTTAATGCTGAATAAACAATTTCTTTAACAATCTCTGATTTTGATCTTCCCGTAACAAGAAAAACAATAATGTGAGCATTGTTAATTGTTTTGCCTGAAAGACTGATTCTTTTTTGTCCCGAATCTGGATGTGTTCCAACTACACAAATATCGCTACTATCCCAAAGTCCTATTTGATGAGGAAAAATAGAGGCTGTATGTCCATCATTGCCAAGCCCTAACATTAATACATCAAAAGATGGCAGACCATTTCTCATTTCTACATTGTCAGTTAAAACTTTTGTATACCTTTCGACCTCTTTTTGTAAATCATCTTCACCATAAATACGAAAGATATTCTTCTCAGGGACAAGAATATGGTCAAACAAATGTTCTTTCGTCATTTTGAAATTACTCTCATCGTTGACAGGAGATACACAACGCTCATCACTCCAAAAGAATCGGATTTTTGACCAATCCAAATCTGTTTTATCATTTGATGCCCAAAAATCAAACAATGACTTTGGAGTAGAACCACCAGATAAAGCAATGGAAAGTTCTCCCTTTTTCCATAATTGCTCTTTCAATAATCTAGTAAATTCAACATTTAAGGATTCTATATCATCAAAAATCTTAATTTCAGGTTTCATATTCATAATCAGTTCAGATTTATAATTCACAATAAATTCCATCATCATTCAGGTTTTTGCAAGGATACCTCCAGGTGTTTTTGCCCTCAATAAGATCATCTGATTTATCGGGACCCCACGTACCGGAAGGATAACCCAGCAGTGGAATCGACGGATCATGCTCCCAGTTTTCGAGAATAGGTTGAACAAATTCCCACGTTCCCTCAACGGCTTCGTCGCTCATAAACAATGTGTTGTCGCCATTCATACAATCCAAAATCAATCTTTCATATGCTTCAGGAATATAATGATCGTTGAGGTCTGAATAATGAAAATCCATATTCACCATTTTTACATCATACCCACTTCCCGGCACTTTCATCCACGTTTTCAACAACATACCTTCATCAGGTTGTATACGAAGAATAAGCTGATTATCATTTTCGCCCTCTTTAGGTTTAAATATTTTTGAAGGTGACGGCTTAAAATGAACTACAATTTCTGAAACACGTGTAGGTAATCTTTTTCCTGTTCTAATATAGAACGGAACTCCTTCCCATCGGGAGTTGTCAATATAAAATTTTATAGCGACAAACGTTTCAGTGCGTGAATCTGGATTAACTTCACTTTCTTCACGATATCCTTTAATATGCTGACCTTTAACAGAGGACGTTGTATATTGCCCCCTAATAACATTCTGTTTTATATCTTGTTCTGTTAAAGGACGAAATGAACGGAAGACTTTCATCTTTTCGTATCTGATGTCTTCTGGTGTCGCCTTTATTGGCGGCTCCATGGCAACCAATGAAACTAGTTGTAAAAGATGGTTTTGAACCATATCGCGGATTGCTCCTGCATGATCGTAATAGCCGCCTCTGTCTTCCACACCTAAACTTTCAGCAGAAGTGATTTCAACGTGATCAATGTAGTTTCTGCTCCATAAAGGTTCATAAATACCATTTGCGAAACGCGTAACCATCAGGTTCTGAACCGTTTCCTTACCAAGATAGTGGTCGATTCTGTAGATTTGATCTTCACGAAAAAAACTCAATAACTCTTTATTCAGTTTTTTTGCAGAAATCAAATCGTGACCGAATGGCTTTTCAATAATTATCCTTCTGAAACCCTTGTAGTCATTTGTAAGTCCCTGACCATAAAGAAACTTGGGTATAAGAGAATACAATTTGGGGGGTGTGGCAAGATAAAATATGAAGTTATGCTGCAAATCACATTTCTTATTCAAATAATCCAGCTTGTCTTTTAATAATGAATACTCCTCATGATTTTCCGTATCTATTCCAAGATAAAATACCTTTTTAAGGAATGCATTCATTTTGTCGACCGGAGCATCTTTGAAATTAGAGAATTCTCTGATGCCATGCTTCATTTTGTCCCTGAATTTTGCATCCGTAAACTTTGTGCGACTCACACCCAAAACGGCGTAGCCCTCAGGGAGAGTATCAAGCATAAATAAATCAAAAATTGCAGGGAGCAGTTTTCTATAAGTCAAATCGCCAGACGCACCAAAAATCACTAGTGCTTGGTTAGATAATTTTTTCATTTTATTTGTTTTACTATAAATATTAAACAACTTTGCATTAAAAAGGTTGAACTATGACCCATAGATTAATAAAAAGCGTAGGTTTTTGATATTTAAGAAAAATATAGTATCTTTGCGCCTCTAAAATAGATTCTATTTTTTAATAATTAATAATTAATAAATTAAGTATGAACAATTACGAAACCGTTTTCATTTTGACTCCCGTTTTGTCTGATACACAGATGAAGGAAGCGGTTGAAAAATTCAAGAAACTCCTTACTGATGAAGGGGCTACTATTGTAAACGAAGAGAATTGGGGCTTGCGTAAATTAGCATATCCAATTGAAAAGAAAAGTACCGGGTTTTATACACTCCTGGAATACCAAGCAGAGCCAAATGTAATCAACAAATTGGAACTCAATTTCCGTCGTGACGAACGTGTTATCCGTTTCTTGACTATCAAGCAGGATAAATTCTCTTTAGCGTATGCAGAAAAGAGAAGAAGCAGAAAATCACAAAAACAGGATGCACCCCGTTTTACAAGCAAAAGAGAAGTTGAAGTTGTAAAATCGGAAGCTGCTGTTGAAGAGGTAACATCAAAAGTTGAATCAGAAGTAAAGGAGGATTAAAAAATGGCTAAACAATCAGAAATTAGATATCTTACTCCACTATCAGTGGATGTTAAAAAGAAGAAATATTGTCGCTTCAAAAAAAGCGGAATCAGGTACATCGATTACAAAGACCCTGATTTTTTGAAGAAATTCTTGAATGAACAAGGTAAAATTTTACCACGTCGAATTACAGGAACATCATTGAAATTTCAACGTCGTATTGCGCAGGCAGTTAAAAGATCAAGACATTTAGCATTGCTTCCATACGTAACTGATTTAATGAAATAATAAGGAGGAACAACAATGGAAGTGATATTGAAAGAAGATGTAACCAACTTAGGGTACAAAGACGAAGTGATAAACGTTAAAAGAGGATTTGCACGCAATTATCTTATCCCACAGGGTAAAGCAGTGATTGCAACTGAATCTTCTAAAAAGGTTTTAGCAGAAAACCTGAGACAACGTGCACACAAAATTGAACAGATTAAAAATGATGCTCAGGCATTAGCTGATAAAATGGAAGGCGTTTCATTGACTATTGGCGCAAAAACAAGTTCTACTGGAACTATCTTTGGTTCAGTAACCAATATTCAAATTGCAGATGCACTCAAAGAAAAAGGTTTTGAAGTTGAACGCAAACTAATTACTATCAAAGATCAAGTTAAAGAAGTGGGAAGCTACAGTGCTGTAGTTAAATTACATAAAGAAGTTTCTGTTGTAATCCCATTTGAAGTAGTTGCTGAGTAATATTGAAATTAAGATATATGAAAAAGACCGATGCTTTTGCGTCGGTCTTTTTGTTTACATTCATTTTTGTACTGATGGTGCTAAAATGCAGTTGCGAAGATATTACGATGATGTAGGGGTGATGACATGCAGATTTTGTCCAACCATAATGTAACGTCATCAAAGGAATCAAGCAAAGCTTTCACCCACACTCATACCAGTTTGAGCCCTAATAAAAAAACGTCATCAAAGGATCTAATCCCTTAACGACGTTTTCTTTATTTTAATTCAATGATCTTTTATTCTTTGTTTTGAAGAATTTCCATTGTATCGCGTGCAATGGTTAATTCTTCGTCAGTAGGAATTATAACAACCTTCACTTTTGAAGTTGGTTTGCTGATTATAACCTCTTTGGAACGAACAGATGCATTTAATTCTTCATCTAGTTCAATCCCCATATATTCCATGTTTTTACACACATATTCACGTGTTGATGACTGGTTTTCGCCAACTCCACCGGTAAACACCAAAATATCTAATCCTCCCAACGCTGCTGTATATGAACCTACGTACTTTTTGATGCGGTAGTTATACATCTTAAGTGCAAGTATAGCTCTTTCGTTGTTCTGGTCTATTGCTGTTTCCAGTTCGCGCATATCTGACGATACTCCCGAAATGCCTAACACTCCTGAGAACTTGTTCAATAATAACGAAACTCCTCGTGAACCTAAATGTTCTTTGTCCATCAAAAATGTAATCACGCCAGGATCAACATCGCCTGAACGTGTGCCCATCATCAGACCTTCAACTGGGGTCATTCCCATACTGGTGTCTATTGATTTGCCGTTTTTAACTGCAGTCACTGAACCGCCATTACCTATATGGGCAGTGATAATACGCTGACTTTCATAGGGTACATTTAAAAATTCACATGCTCGTTTCGAAACATAACGGTGACTGGTTCCATGAAATCCATATCTACGGATGCCATATTTTTCGTAAAGCGAGTAGGGTAGACCGTACATGTAGGCATAATCAGGCATAGTTTGATGAAATGCTGTATCAAAAACTGCGACCTGAGGTTTTCCGGGCATCAGTTCTTTCACCGCATCAATACCTTTTAAGTTAGGTGGATTGTGCAAAGGTGCAATATCAATGCATTCACGTACTTTTTCAATCACCTCATCAGTAATCAGAACACTGCTGTTAAACTTTTCTCCTCCATGAACAACGCGATGCCCAATAGCATCAATCTCGTCAAGTGAATCTATGCAGCCATATTTTTTGCTCAACAATACGCCCATAATATATTCAATACCAGCGCGGTGTTCAAGAATTTCACCTTCGAGCATCACTTTTTGATCGTTTGGTAATGTGAGCTTTAAAAAGGATCCTTTTAAACCGATTTTTTCTATACCACCTTGCGCTAAAACGCTGAGGTCCTCCATGTTATATAGCTTATATTTAATGGATGAACTACCGCAATTTAAAACTAATATCTTCATTTTCAATGCTTTTAGGTGTTAATAAAGTGATTTGTTTTCTCCTGCTACATTACCATTTTCGTCGTAAATGTAGAAACCTTTTCCCGTACGAACTCCCAACTGCTGAGAACGATATAGTTTCCAAAGAAGTGGATTAGGTTTGTATTTCGGATCGCCAAAATCGTTAAACATTGACTCCATTGTGGTTACAATACGCTCAATGCCAACAATATCCGCTGTGCGGAACACTCCAAATCGTTGACCATAAATGATGGAGAACGTCTCTTCAATATTCTTAAAAGAAGTAACCCTTTCCAGAAGAATCTGACATGCTTCATTTAACATTAATGTAAATATACGAAGACTTACATTTCCGTTACTTTCGCTCACTTTGTGAGGGATGTAGCCAATGAGTTTTGCAAATATCTCCATTTTACTATAAACTTCTTCCGAAGTGTACATGCCGTTTACGAGCTCAAGAATGCGTGCATCCGGATGCACAACAGGAAAGTAAATGCTCATGCACCTTTCCTTATGTTCAAGATCTGTAGCTAGTTCACTGATAATCACTGTCGAACTGTTTGTAGCAATGATTGCCGTTGGTTCAAGAATATTCTCAAGCTTTTTAAATATATTCTTACGCAGTAATAAATTTCTTCGTCCGCTTTCAGAGTATCGAGTACTTTCAATTACTAAGTCACAACCTTTGAAAGTCTCGTAATCCAGAGTTGGTATTATTCGATTGATGATACCTCTTTTTTCTGATTGTGTTAAGCCCCAGTTTTCAATTTTATAATCGAGGTTTTTACTCAGCTTGTTCATCACAATGTCGATTTGCTCTTGCGAATCTTCCATAAACACCACTTCCATTCCTGCCGAAGCGGTTAGGTTAATGATTGCTCTACCATCTTTTCCGGCACCAACAACACCTATTTTTGAGAACATCGGTTTATTCTTTTTAACGCTGCTGATGTTAAGTCCATATGGTTCTATCGGTTCAACGATTAATTCACCCATATTTTTATAATTATTTATTTCGTTTCAATCCAATTGCCTGATTTGCTGCTATTGCAACCATTTTGTAGATATCTTCAACAGAACATCCGCGTGATAAGTCGTTTACCGGTGCGGCCATACCTTGAAGTATTGGACCAACGGCTTCGGCATTTCCCATGCGCTGAACCAGTTTATATGCAATGTTCCCGGCTTCTAATGACGGGAATACAAGAACGTTGGCTTTTCCGGCTACTTCACTTCCGGGGGCTTTGGTTGCGCCTACACTGGGAACAATGGCTGCGTCTGCTTGTAACTCACCATCAATGGCTAGGTCTGGTGCCATTTCTTTTGCTAATGCTGTGGCTTTTGTTACTTTATCAACCATCTCATGTTGAGCGCTGCCTTTTGTAGAAAAGCTAAGCATTGCAACTCGTGGTTGAATTCCAATAATATCTCGTGTCGTTTGTGCAGATGCTATTGCTATAGAAGCAAGCTCTTCGGCTGTGGGATTGGGCATTACTGCACAATCGGCAAAGAGAAGGACTCCTTCTTTTCCGTATTGAGGAGTTTGTGTAAACATAATAAATGCACCGGAAACCACACTCACTCCCGGAGCAGTTTTAATGATTTGAAGCGCTGGACGCAATACGTCTCCTGTAGTGTTTTGAGCACCGGCAATTTCACCATCGGCATCGCCATTTTTTATCATCAGACAAGCAAGATACAAAGGATTCTCAACCAATTGACTTGCTTGTTCAAGTGTCATTCCCTTTTTCTTTCGCAAATCAAAAAGAAGTTCTGCATAAACTTGTTTTTTAGCGTGATTCTTTGGGTCGATAATGTTTGCTTTGTCAATGTTTGTCAAATTCATTTCATCCGACATCTTTTTGATTTCATCTGGATTACCAATAAGTATTATATCGGCAATTTCATCCTTTAGCAATTTGTCTGCTGCTTCAAGCGTTCGTTTTTCTGTACCTTCGGGTAAAACAATGCGCTGTTTATCAGCCTTTGCTTTTGCGATGATTTCTTCAATTAAGTTCATTCTATAATAATATTTATTTGTATTTGATTTTCCTTTTTATTGAATGGTTAAAGCAAAACGTTTGTAATAACATTCATTGCAAAAATACTAAAAATCATAGTGATTCTCTATAAAGTATTTGAAAAAAAGCGAATGGATTGATGTCTAAACTTAATAATCAGTTTATTCAGTCACAAGTTTAGGCGTTTTATAGAATTCCTTTGGAATGGGCGATTCAAAATGAATTAGTTTGTTTGTGGTTGGGTGATAGAATTCCAATACTTGTGCATGAAGTGCTAAACGATCAATGGTGGTTTTGGCTCCATATTTTTTATCTCCAACAATTGGGTGCCCGATATCTTGCATGTGCACACGTATCTGGTTTTTGCGACCTGTTTCCAATTCGATCTCAAGTAAGGACGAGTCTTCAAATGACTCTATTAACTTATAATTTGTGATTGCTAATTTTCCACCATTGTCAACTGGACTTGAATAAATGACAAAAGTTTTCTCGTTTTCAGTTAGCCAGCTGATAATTTTTCCCATCTTCGTATTTACAATACCCTCAACTAATGCAATATATGTACGTTTTGTGACTATGTTGTGCCAATGGTCTCTCAACATGTGTTGAGCATCAGCGTTTTTCGCGAAAACAAGAATCCCTGATGTCCATTTGTCCAGACGATGGACTGTGAATATTTTATTCTCCGGTGATAGCTGTTGAACATGTTCTTTGAGTATTGAAAAAGCAGTGGTGTCAATGCCGCTTCCGGTGGTAACGGTGAGCAATCCTTCCTTTTTTTCAACAACAATCAAATCGTCATCCTCAAATATGATGTTCAGTAAGGGATTTTTAAGCTCCGGATCTTTTCTTTTGTTGGATATTGTTACGATGTCATTCGACTTAAGTTGATGATCGAATCGCTTTACCGTTTCATTGTTTACCGTCACTTGACTATGCGAAAGAAGTGATTTGATGGAAGTGCGACTCATGCCGCCCATTTTTTGTAACAGAAAATCTATTAGAATTGTTTCTTCTTTAACAATCAGTTTTGTTACCTTAGAAGTTTGAAGGGGTTTGTTTGATTTCTTACGCATATGATTTTGCTTTAAAAGCTTTGCAAATGTACTAAAAAGTTGTGGTTCTTCAATGATTATGATTGTGTTTTTATTGCTCAATAACTCTTTTGTAATCAGCTAAAAACCCTTCTAATAACCAATTAGCTATTGCATGACGATTGTTTGAGCTTAAAATGCGTTCCCTGTCCAAATTGTTCTGAAAGTTCCCAATCTCTAACAAAACATTCGGAACTTCAAGTTTGCGCATCACATAAAGGTCGCGGTGACTAACATTACCTACAAAACCTCTTCCGGGTTGATGTAGTTGATATTGTTTTAATAATTCATTTCGCAAAGTATATGATGATAATCTGCTTTGAGGGTCATCTGCATAATAGAAGAAAAGATCGATCCTCTCGTTTGGGCTCCTACTGTCAATATGCAATTCAATAGCTCGGATATATTTGAATTTATCTTTATCTCTTTTATATAAATCGTTTACTTTTTCAACACGCTGTTGCAATCTGTCAATCTGAGGTTTAGGAATGGGCTGACCCATACATGTCTCGTTATTGCTACTACTTAGAATCCGCTCATCGCGAATACCATCATTTGGATCTTGAATAATTATATAAACGGTGGCTCCATCCATCATCAGATTTCGGGCAAGTCGCAATGAAAAATCGTACGCATACTCATCTTCATGCAGTTCATGTTCATTAATGCGAGTGATTGCCCCTGTATCAGGCCCCCCATGTCCCGAGATTATATAAAAGCATGCATCTTTAAGGGTGTTTGATCGTAATGGAACCTCACTGTATTTTTTTCCAAAAACCTTTGTGTCTGTAGGTTGTTCAATAGATACCAACGGTGGATAAATATCTCCTGGAAGTAGCTCTGGAATTAAATAAACTGTTCCTAATTCCAGATTGTATGAATCATTTATTCTATCTTTATTAATTTCAACAAATTCGTTGAAATAGGTAGAATCTATTCTATTCCATCTTCTTAAAAATGATGTAATTCCATCACCTTCAATAGGATAGGCCATGTCTTGAGCTACTGTTGTAACTGGAACCAAGAGAAATGATATTGCTATTATTGAAAATATAAGGGCTCGCATTATTGTTTTATAAGTGTTCGTAATACAAATATAGTCATTATATCCCATTAATTCTAATAATAATTAATACAATATATGATACAATAACTGAGGTTTAAGATTCATAAATTGAATTATGAATATCCTTTTATTTTATTGAACTATTTAACATTCTAAGTTTTCAATATTAATATCTTATTCGTAATTTTGCGGCTACTTAAACAATGTGGATAGATTTGAGCTGCTTGCAACCACAAAAAAAAATGCTAAAAGAATCCTTTGCATTTTATATTTCCCTTTGTATTGCAGTTCTATTTTTATCCGTTATTTAATAATTTATTTAAAGTAACGCGTATGAACTATTTATTTACTTCCGAGTCGGTGTCAGAAGGGCACCCCGATAAAGTAGCCGATCAAATTTCGGATGCTTTGCTTGATGAGTTTTTAGCTTATGATGAAAATTCTAAAGTTGCTTGCGAAACGTTAGTAACCACCGGACAAGTGGTGCTGGCAGGAGAAGTAAAATCTCATGCATACATTGATATGGCTGAGGTGGCACGAAATGTTATTGCTAAGATTGGTTACACAAAGAATGAATATGGATTCGAGGCAAAATCTTGTGGTGTTATTTCTGCAATACATGAACAATCATCGGATATTAATCGTGGAATTGATAACAAAATTGATCCCATGGAACAAGGCGCTGGTGATCAGGGCATGATGTTCGGTTATGCTACTAATGAAACGGACAACTACATTCCTTTGACATTAGACTTAAGTCATGCTTTAGTGCGTGAATTGGCTGATATTAGAAAAAATGAATTGCACCTTATGCCATATCTTCGTCCTGATGCAAAATCTCAGGTTACAGTTGAGTATTCAAAAGATGGTATACCTATAAGAATTGATACCATTGTTGTTTCTACACAACATGACGAATTTATTCTACCAGAAAATGATAATCAAGCATCTCAAGATAAGGCAGATAAAGCAATGCAAGATAAAATATTCAACGATGTAGTGAATATTCTTATTCCGCGAGTTCGTGAGAAATATAGAAATCGTAAAGACATAAACTCTCTGTTTGATTCTAAAATTAGATATTTTGTCAATCCGACAGGAAAGTTTGTCATTGGCGGACCTACCGGAGATACTGGTCTTACCGGCAGAAAAATTATTGTTGATACGTACGGTGGAAAAGCTTCACATGGCGGGGGATGTTTTTCAGGTAAAGATCCTTCAAAAGTCGATCGTTCAGCTGCTTATGCTGCTCGCCATATTGCTAAAAATCTCGTAGCAGCAGGAGTTGCTCCAGAAATTACCATTCAGGTGTCTTATGCAATTGGAGTTGCTGAACCGATGAATATTTATGTTAATACCTACGGCAAGAGCAATGTCAATCTATCAGATGGAGAAATCTCCGAAAAAGTAAAGGTTTTATTTGATATGCGCCCAAAGGCAATTGAGAAACGACTTAATCTTCGTATGCCAATTTATTTGGAAACAGCTGCATATGGTCATATGGGTCGCAAATCTGAAAAGATTACAAAAGTCTTTGAATCTAGATATAACTCTGAACCAAAAATGATTGAAGTTGAGCTTTTCACTTGGGAGAAACTTGATTATGTTGATGAGATAAAAGATGCTTTCGGAATAAATTAATAAGTATCTTTGCATTGTAAAAAAAGAAGACAATGCAATTAAATAATAACAGCTCTGATATCACAATCCTTGATTCTTCAATTAATGAAGAAACAAGGATTGTTGTTTATTGTGCTTCAAGTTCAGAAATTGACGATGTTTATTTTAATGCTGCAACCATTTTAGGGAAAATACTTGCTGATAATAAAATTTCATGTATAACTGGAGCTGGAAATGCAGGTTTAATGGGAGAGTTGAACGATTCTGTAATCAAATACGGAGGTAAAACCATTGGGGTTATCCCTCAATTCATGGTAGATGCAGGATGGTGTCATCCTACTTTATCAAAGGTTATCATAACTAATTCATTGCACGAACGTAAGGCGGTTATGGCGCGGTTATCCAGTGCTGCTATTGCCTTACCTGGTGGTATTGGAACGTTAGAAGAACTTACTGAAATCATTACTTGGAAGCAGTTAGGTCTTTACAAAGGTCCAATTGTTCTTCTTAACATAAAATCGTTTTACGATCCTCTTTTAGAAATGCTTAACAAGATGATTGAGCAAAGTTTTTTGAATATTTCTAATGAGGATTTATGGCATGTTGTTCAAACGCCTCAAGAAGCTTTAGACTATTTGTCGATTATGAATTTAAGTGAACTTGAAAAATTATAAATCAATTCAACCATATATAAAATCTTTAACAGGTGACTGATTCTGTTGCTTTTTTTTTGAGAAATGATTCAATTGCACTGGGATTGAATGCAAATAATATTGGACTTTCTACTGATTTTGAATTTCTTTCAACAGATTCAAATAAAATTCTATTCAAAGATATCGATTTGAGTCTTATTGTAAAAAATACAACATCAGAAGGGATACAAGGAATGGCATTAAAAATTCCCCAAATTGAGAGAAGTGTGCTCTTTCTGATTTTACTTTTTTGTCTTTTTCTTTTTGCTATCATTGCACGATATCAAGGACCATCTTTTATAAGCACAATAAAAAATGTCTTCTCTTTTGGAATAAGAGAAATTAATATTCACAAACAACAAATAACTTCCTCGCAAGTTTGGGGAAAGCTATTTCTGGTTTTACAAACCACACTGTTTACTTCAATTATTCTTTTTGTAGTAATGTGGGAGTATGGTATTTCATCGTTTCCTGGTTATATTCGTCTTTTGATCTTAGTCTGTATGTTTATTGGACTTTCTGTAGGTCTTTCATTAAAATTAATCACATATAAGATTACAGGTAATTCATTATTTGAAAAAGATGTAAATATATGGATTTCAAGATATCTGTTAAGTTTAGAGATTATAGGTGTTATTGCGTATATACCAGTACTTCTTTTTGTTTTTATGCCAGAATTTAGAAGTGCTATGTACATTATTTTTTTATTACTTTTTGTTCTGAGTAGACTTACAATTGTATGGTCTCTCTTAAACATTTTTGTTAAATATAAAATAGGTTTATTTTATTTTATTGTGTACCTTTGCGGCGTTGAAATTGCCCCTTATATTATACTTATAAAAGTGGGTGATTTATTTTAATTTTATTTAAGGCAGTATATTGTTTTATGAAGGTGCGAAAAGTAAAAAAGATTCTCATATCACAACCCCAACCAAGTTCAGGAAAATCACCGTATTTCGAAATTGCGGAAAAATATAATGTGGAGTTACAATTTAGACCTTTTATTAAGGTCGAAAGGTTGTCTGTAAAGGAATTTCGTCATCAACGAATCAATATTCCTGATTACACAGCAATTGTTTTTACGGCAAGAACAGCAATTGATAAATTCTTTTCATTATGTGAGGAATTGCGTATTGTTATGCCTGAAACAATGAAATATTTCTGTGTTTCTGAAACAGTAGCCCTTTATCTTCAAAAGTATATTGTTTATCGGAAGAGAAAAATCTTTTTCAGTCAAACCGGAAAGATTGATGGGTTGAGTAATTCATTATCAAAACATTCCAAAGAAAAATTTCTTCTCCCAGTACCGGAAGATCATAATGAAGAAGTAGCTAATTTTCTCAAATCAAAAAAAATAGATTTCACTCAAAGTGTTATGTATCGTACTGTAAGTAACGATTTTGAAAATGGTGAAAAGCTTGATGCTGATATGTTTATTTTTTTCAGTCCACTAGGGGTTTCTTCTTTGTTCAAAAATTTTCCCGATTTCAAACAAGAAGATATAGCTGTTGGTTGCTTTGGTTTATCAACTGCAAAGGCTGTTGAGGAAGCAAATCTACGTTTGGACTGTGTTGCACCTCAACCGGGTATCCCCTCTATGAGTGCCTCACTTGAGCTTTTTCTTGAAGAAAATCACAAGCAAACAGATTAAATAATACTCTTTACATAAATTAAGATCATTTTTTTAATAATTTCTTTCCTGAAAGCGTAATATTTATGACAAAAACAATGTATATTTGTCGTTAAATTGCTTTCGGAGGAAATGCTGTTTAATTATGGAAGAAGGACTTCATTTTACGCTTACAAAAAAAGAACGTATTACCGGAAAAAATAAAATAGAGAACCTATTTACTAAAGGTAAGTCCTTTCTTAAATATCCGTTGAAAATTGTATATATTGAATGTGAACGTGACTCGGAATACCTTGTATCAATATTGGTTAGTGTTCCAAAGAAGAGGTTAAAATTGGCAGTTAAACGAAATAAGATAAAGCGTCTTATTCGTGAGGCATATCGGCTGAACAAGAACATTATCACAAATGATTTATCGTATTCTAACAGACAAATAAGTTTAGCATTTGTATATGTAAAAGATGACTTAACGGATTATGAAACGATTGAAAGAAGTATGTGTAAAGCGCTAAATGAATTAGCTTATCAACTGAAGACTAAAGAAGAGTGAAGGTACTAACATTTCTGAAAAATATATTTACTTGGATATTATTAGTTCCAGTATATTTTTATCGTGCTGTTATTTCTCCACTTACACCACCAAGTTGCAGATATACACCTACTTGTTCTCAATATGCAATTGAAGCATTGAAAAAGCATGGTCCAATAAAAGGATTATTTCTTGCAACGAAACGGATTCTCAGTTGTAATCCTTGGGGAGGTTCAGGTTACGATCCCGTTCCAGAGCCAAAGCAAAAAGTAAAGAAACGTGTATCCGAAGCAGAGTAAAGAAAGAAAATGGAATTATACGACATTCACACTCACCAGATTTTTTTAGAGGACACAGATGACCCTTATCACTCGTGTATCCTCGACGTGTATCCCCTTGAATTTGAAGTAGCTAAAGAATCACATCAGCGTCATAGTTTTTCTTGTGGCGTTCATCCATGGTATGCTGAAGACAGTAAAGATCAAATGACCTATCTTACAGAGATTGCATCTGATCCTAGAATTGTAGCCATCGGTGAAACGGGTCTTGATAAGTTGAAAGGTCCCGATTTCAGTTTTCAAATTCCTTTGTTCAAGCAACACATCGTACTTTCAGAGAAACTTAAGAAGCCGGTAATAATACATTGTGTTAAGGCATGGGAAGAGATTCGTAAAATTCATAAAGAGATGAAACCCACACAACCATGGATTATTCATGGTTATAGAGGGAAGCCTGAGTTAACAGAAGTACTTATTAAAGACGGATTCAATTTTTCAATCGGAGAGCATTTTAATATGGAATCTGTTTCACTTATACCAAAAGAACTGTTATTTTGTGAGACAGATGAAACAGAAATGGATATTGCGGAAATTTATCATCAAGTATCACAGGCTCTTAATGAGGATTTAGATGATTTTGCACAAAAAATAGCTAAGAATGTTTATCGTGTATTCCCAACTTTGGAACCGCCAAAACAATCTGACGCAGAAGATATAATAGAAGAAATTGAAGAGGATGAAGAATAATTGATTCTCAACAAAATAATACAAATTAATCCCCAAATACTTTAATTAGTTATTTGGGGATTTTTATATAGATAGTGAATACACTTAGTATTTTTCCTGTTTATTTTCTTCCAAAGTCGGCAGGGATTTCTCCCCACTGTGAAGTTTCCCATTTCAGAATGAGAGTTTCATACTTATTTGTTTGAAGCCACTGCTCTGCACGATAAATAAAATCGAAAATTTCTTGATTGCGACTTGTCGGTTTCAACTTTGTATTACATTTCTTTTTTTGAACCCATTTTATAGCATTAACGCTATCGGAATAAATTGGTAAATCACTATTTTTCTGTTTCAGCAAAGCCAAACCATGAACAATTGCAAGGAATTCACCAATATTGTTTGTTCCATCATCCAAAGGCCCTATATGAAAAATCTCTTCACAGTTTTCAACCAACACACCACGATATTCCATTTTCCCGGGATTACCGCTGCAAGCAGCGTCGACAGCGAGACTGTCAGTGATATAGTCACCAAAAGTAACCGATTTTGGGGCAGGTTTATCCTTTCTCTTTATATATTTCCATGGGTTATCAGAAAACGCCTTTTGAGCCTCTTCCTTAGATGGAAAAGCTTTATAACGAGCATTTTTCACACCAGTAACCTGCATTTTACATTCATCCCACGAAGTGTAGATTCCCGGTTTCAGTCCCTGCCAGACTACGTAATATTTTTGCTTTGGCATCAGGAATTTTCCAAATATAAAGGTAATACCTCTTGTGTTTGTTGGTCAAAGATTCCCTGTTGCGGATATTTTTGCTGAATCGAAATTATACTATCAACCACATATCTGGTGTGACCACGCCAAGGCAGTGTACCATTATATTCTTTGTAGTGAAGCTGCACATTTTTGCCACTTTCTTTCATCAAACTATCAGCTATTTCAACGTCGACAACTGAAAATTCAAACTGATTAGATTGTATTCCACCAGGTTTATCGGCCCTTAAACCAGGTTGTATTAATTTTCCTTCATATGTTTTGTAGAACGTTCCTTTGTAAACAATTTGGTTAAGTTCACCTGCTTTAACGCCCTCACCTAAAACAAAATAATATTTCCAGTAAAAGAAAATACCTAATGCTGCAATCAAAATGAAAATGAACAGCACAAGTCCTTTTTTACTTTTTTTCTTTCTTTTGGGTTTGAGATCATCCATAGTTAAATAGTTACTATAATTGTTATTCTAATTTGAATGTAAATATACTGCATAATTTTCAAATCTGTGCAACGAGGTATAAAAAAGAAGTCAGGGATTTCTTTATATTGAATCCATCGATTAGTGAATTTCATCATTCATAATTCACTTTTTGTTTTTTTATATATTTATTCATATAAAAAGCACTCAATTTTATTGCTTTTTACGTTAACTTTGTGAATATAGACTTTAGAAATGATATAAATTAATTAAGTATTATCATAATTATAATTTAAGAATGAAAAGAATATCAATAGTTATTGCCGTTATGGCATTGTTTGTTAGTCTACAGGCACAGGAGAGTTCCGTTTATACATTTTCGGTAGTAAAAGAAAATCCGATCACATCTGTTAAGAATCAGTCAAGTTCCGGCACTTGTTGGAGTTTCTCTGGCGTTGGATTTTTGGAATCCGAATTGTTACGCATGGGAAAAGGAACTTACGATTTGTCCGAAATGTACATTGTTCGTCGCAATTATATAGATAAAGCCGATAAAACAGCCCGATTGCATGGCAATCTGAATTTTGCACCCGGTGGTTCGTTTGCCGACGTAGTTGAGACCATTGACGAATATGGAATTATTCCCGATGAGGCATATCCCGGTTTAAATTATGGAAGTCCAACGCATAATCATGGCGAAATGGACGGCATATTAAGTAGTTACATCAAATCATTTGAAGGCAAAACCACACTTTCGCCGGTATGGAATAAAGGAATAATTGGCGTTTTAGATGCTTATCTTGGCGAAGTTCCACAAACATTTACTTATAACGGAAAACAATATACACCTCAAAGTTTTGCAGAATCTTTGGGATTGAAAGAGTCTGATTACGTATCACTTACCTCTTTTATGCACCATCCGTTTTATGCCGCTTTCCCAATTGAAGTACCCGACAATTGGCGTTGGGCAAATTCTTATAATCTGAAATTGGACGAACTTATCGAAACAATCGACAATGCTATTATGAACGGCTTTACAATTGCTTGGGCAGCCGATGTTAGTGAAGCAGGATTCAATAATTCAGGAATTGGAATTATCCCAGACGAGAATGCGCCAGAGAATGCCGGAAGTGATCAGGCAAAATGGTTAGGACTTTCTTCACGTGAGAAAACGGCAGCAATTAGAGGTAAACTTGGTAGTGAAATCTTAAAAGAAAAAACCATTACTCAAGAAGATCGCCAGAAAGATTTCGATAATTTTGGAACCACCGACGATCATGGAATGCAGATTTTCGGAATTGCAAAAGATCAGAAAGGTAACAAATATTATATGGTTAAAAACTCATGGGGAGAAGCAGGTCCGTATAAGGGAATATGGTATGTATCAGAACCATATGTACGCTATAAAACATTAACAATAGTTGTAAATAAAAAATCAGTTCCTGTTTCAATCGCAAAGAAAATTGGCATATAATTGTTGTTCTATTATGGAAATATCAGAATTATACGCTATTTACAAGAAATATCCATCGGTAACAACTGATTCACGAGTTACACCAAAAGATTCCATTTTTTTTGCATTAAAAGGAGAAAACTTTAACGGCAACAAATTTGCAGAAGAAGCATTACAACAAGGATGCATCTATGCGGTTGTTGACGAATGGGAGGGAGAGCCGGCAGCTGATTCACATATTATCAAGGTACCCGATGTATTAGAAACCCTAAAGAAACTTGCAAACTATCATCGCAAGAAACTTAAGATACCCGTAATTGGCATCACCGGGACTAATGGTAAAACAACAACGAAAGAGCTTATTGCCACAATACTTTCAAAAGAATTTAAAGTAGCTTATACACAAGGCAATTATAATAATCATATTGGCGTGCCACTCACACTATTATCCATGAATAAATCGCATGAAATTGCAGTAGTGGAAATGGGAGCCAATCACATATACGAGATTCAGCAACTATGTGAAATTGCCGAACCCAATTATGGGCTTATTACAAATATAGGTAAAGCTCATATAGAAGGATTTGGCTCATTTGATAATTTGGTAAAGACCAAGAAAGAGTTGTACGATTTCCTCAGGGAAAATGAAGGAAAAGTGTTTGTGAATAAGGATAATGAACGTCTGTATGAGATGTCTGAAGGAATGGATAGAATCCTTTATGGAAGAAACGACCCCTCACTTTTTGCATCTGTATCTGTTACCGAATCCTCTCCATTTCTTGAATTCGACTGGCGATTTTTTGATAACTCCTATCGCGTAAAAACGCAGTTGGTTGGTGAGTATAATTTAGATAATGCTCTGGCTGCAATAGCTATAGGCAAATTCTTTGGTATTAATGCTCAACTAATTAGCAGCGCTTTAGAAGAATATGAGCCCAAAAATAATCGCTCCCAATTTGAGCGAACTGAAAAGAATGATTTGATTATTGATGCATATAATGCTAATCCCACCAGTATGCAAGCATCACTCGACTTTTTTGTTAAAATTCCAACTGATTTACCCAAAGCCGTAATAATTGGTGAGATGAAAGAGCTAGGTGATTTTGCTCTGCCGGAACATACAGAAATGTTGGCATATCTCGACAAACAATCATTTGATAAAGTCTATTTGGTAGGAAGCATATTTGCACAACTCTCAGAGAAAGTTTCTGCGAATTTCCAAGTGTTTGAAACCGTTGAGGATTTAATTAAAGAACTAGAAGCCAAACCTGTTATAAAACATTACATGTTCTTGAAAGGTTCAAGAAGTGTACATTTGGAAAGAGTAATCCCATATATCTAACAGATTAATTTAAATATAAAAAGGGTGCAGATAAAACAATAATGTCTGTACCCTTTTTTTTGTACTATCAATATCATTTTGAATTATTCACTAAATCAATAACGACATATTCTGAGCGGGTAAAAACACGGAACTTTCCTCCCCAAATTCCCAAACCACTTGATACGTAAAATTGGGTGTTTCTCTTTTTCTTATACCCATAACCAACTTCGTAAATTGCATTTGTAATTGCTTGAAGTGGAAAAACTTGTCCGTTGTGGGTGTGACCGGAGAATTGGAAGTCGATATCTTCTTCTACTGCTGCGTTCAAATCAAACGGCTGATGATCAAGCAGAATGGTAAAAGTACTATCCGAATTAGCAGGCATAATTTCTTTCAAGGATTTTCGATTGACATTGACCAAATCGTCTCTTCCTATAATGGTTATTCCGTTAGTGGTTGCTGTAGAGTCAATTAGCATGTTAATTCCAGCCTGACTGAAATCAAAATTGTTTTGAACTGCGGATTGATATTCGTGATTACCCAGACAAGCAAAAACACCCATGGGGGCTTTTATATTTTTTAATGCAAGGAAAGAGGAATCATGATTTACTGGACGAAGATGATTGTCAATAATGTCTCCGCCAATAATCACAATATCGGGCTTCTCGGCATTAATCAATTCTACCCATTCAAGTGTTTCATTTTTTGATATTGTATAACCTAAATGTAAATCGCTGATTGCAACTATTCTGATTTGGCTTTTTGATACTAAAGGTTTGTTTGTTTCGAATGTGAAATGTATTCTTTTCTTGTTAAAATAAATAACATAGCCAAAAACAAGTAAAGCTGTGGTTAATCCAAAAATGAATATCGTTGTAATTATACTTCGATTGAAATATTTGTTAACTTTCTCTTTATCAATTATTTTGAACTGTCTATTTATAAGTGGGAACAGATCAATAAAAAGGATAATTAATAGTAAATAGAGTAAGGTGATAAGCCAGGATGTAGAATATGTATATATGCTATCAATGAGTGGGAGAGGAATTTTGTTGCCAAATAATTGGAAAACTCCAAAACCAACAATTCCCCCAAAATATAAAATACAAAATGTTGTTCTTAGCCAAAGTGTTTGAGGTAATATCTTTATTAGACGGATAAATGTATAAATATAATCAGCGATTATGAAAATAAGAAAAGCGACTATTATATAAACATTCATTGTAGTATTATTTTATAAACTTAGGAAAAGTGGAACAAACAACATCACGGACATATCAAGGAACATCCCGTGAAATGCTGAAATCACTAAAAAATCCTGTCCCGAATATTTCAAAATAACAGGTAATGTGACGTCAAGCGTTGTTGCTCCACCAGCATTGATAGGGGCCAATTTTCCAAAGTATTTTACCATCAGCGGTGCAAATATGAGAACACAAAATTCACGCATAATGTTCGCTATCAATGCAAGTGCACCCAATTCTGCTCCACGTGCTTCGGTAATGAGCACACTCGACAGTGAATAATAAGCAAAACCTGCACCAACACTTAAACAATCGGTCAGACTGCGATGGGGTAAAAAAATGCTGACAATGGATACTGCTGCAAATGTTCCAATTATTGTGGCTATGGGTACTAGAACGATTTTACCGCCAAATGCTTTTGCTGCTTTAAATAGATTCTTGCCAGAACCCAACTGGATGCCAATCAGTAAGATAAGTAAATATAATACCCATTTTGAAAAACTGCTTGCAACCAAAAATTCGGGTAAAACAACAAAAATTGCAAGTAATATCCCTACGACAAATAGAAGCAGATATATGAGCGACTGTTTCATTTGTTTGATTTATGTCTAAAGAATTTATTATAAACAAATCTACCACAAATAATACTTCCAAGTATTGCGGCTAATGAGAGGATTAGTGCATCTAAACCGATTAATGGAAAATTTCTTAATACTTCATCATTACTGCCAACGCTGACTCCAAGTGCAAAAAGCAATAGCATTAATGTAATGTTCACTGCAATCCCTATGTTTTTCGGTATAGATGTTTTTCGTAGAAGACGACCAAGTAATAGGCCTGATGCCAAAATAATAACTATTACCAACATATTGTTTGAATATTACCGATTTGTATGAAATGCAAAATTACATAAAAATCCCGAAATATATTGAGTGGATACATTCAGTGATGATAAACATTATAATTTAGCTATAATGATGGCATATTGCAAACGCTTTGTAATTCAGGCTGATAACTCTTTTATTAATGTTTAACTAAAAGAGGCGGTGAGATTAACTATTAAATATAGTTGACAAACGAAACATTATAGTTATGTTTGCAAAGTCAATTTAAAATATATCGGTTATGAAAGATTTAACAGCTAAAGAAGAGGTGGTAATGAGATACTTTTGGGACGAAGATAATTTATTTGTAAAACAATTGGTTGATAAATATCCTGATCCAAAACCGCACTTCAACACATTGTCTACTTATGTTCGATCGCTTGAAGAAAAAGGATATCTTTCTCATGAAGCATTTGGAACTACTTACCGCTATTTTACTCTTGTTTGCGAAGAGGAGTACAAAAAGGGTAATCTTAAAAATGTGGTTAAAAAATATTTCAATAATTCTTACCTGAATGTGGTTTCATCGCTGATAAAAGAAAGGGACTTGTCGGTCGACGAGATTCGAAAATTACTTGATGATGTAGAAAACAATCATTAATTTAATACTTAATTCAATGGAAACATTTTTGTACTACTTACTTAGGGCAACTATTGTAGCAATTCTTTTGTATGGTTTTTACAAGTTGTTGTTTAGTAAAACAACCTTTTATTCTACTAATCGTGTGGCATTGTTTTTAATGTTGATAACAATTATTGCTTTGCCTCTATTCAGATTTCAATTATTACCTGAGCTAAAAGAGGATGTTTCACCTCTGAAAATCAATACGATAGATATTGCAAATTTGCCTGCTATTGAAGAATCAACTGGTTTTAATATTGATATTCAGTGGTTGTCTTTGATAACTGCCATTTATTTTGCAGGATTTGCGTTTTTCCTTATCAGATATATCATTGGGATAATTCAATTGGTTATAATAATCAAAAAGTCAGATAAGAAAGGGCTTAATGGGAATGCTGTTTTGTGCATAACAGAAAAACAGACGGAGCCTTTTAGCTGGTGGAATTATATAGTTATTTCTCAGGTTGATCATTCAATCGAAAACAAAGCAATAATAGATCACGAAGGGGCACACGTGAACTTAAATCATTCGGTCGACCGTTTATTCTTCGACTTATTTGCTTGTGTTTTCTGGTTAAATCCTTTCGCGTGGCTGATTCGACGCGAATTACAATCGGTTCATGAGTTTCAGGCTGATGAATGGGTTCTTAATAATGGCATCGATGCAAAAAAATATCAATTATTATTAATACGTAAGAGTGTTGGTGAAGTGAAATTCGCTCTGGCAAATAGCTTTCTTCAACGCAACTTGCATAAACGAATTACTATGATGATGAAAAACAAATCTAATTCTCGTATAAAATGGGGATATGTTGTTGTATTTCCGCTACTTGCAGCGACAATGGTTGTGCTTTCGATACCAAAATTGAACGCAAGTGTTTCAACTCAACAAACCTTTGAAAAATCGGATGAAATTACTTCTAATCAAAAGAAGATTTTTACAGAAAAACCAATTGGTTTATCAAAACAACCGTTAGAATTGAGTGGGACACAAATTGTGAGTAAAGATACTGTGAAAATCATGATTAACGGGGACTCGGATAAGTCGCAACTTGCTGACAAAGATTCAGTAATGGTTGTTGGTCAAGGCAAGATGGATGAAACAAGTAGGATTAAAGTTCGTGGGATGAGTACAAAAATTGGTGAAAATCCGCTTTATATTGTTGATGGGGTCGAAATGGAAAAGGGAATTGACCATTTGAAGCGGGATGATGTTGAGTCTGTTACTATGCTGAAGGACAAATCTGCTATGGAAGTTTATGGGGAAAAGGGAAAAAATGGTGTGATTATCTTTACGACTAAAAATCAGGAAAAGAAGGTTAAACTAAATACGAATGATCTATTGATAATCGTAGATGATAAGGAAATGCCTGCCAATTTTGATATGAATTCAATCGATCTCGTTGATATAGAATCTATTTCTGTGCTCAAGGATTTATCGGCTGCAGAACTTTTTGGGGAGAAGGGCAAAAATGGAGTGATTATAATTAAAAAGAAAATTAAAGAAGTTAAATGAGATTTATTCTTTAATATCCGGTCCACGTCTCACCCTCCTCCCACTATGGTCTCACTATGGTCCCTCCCTCAACTCGTCAAATTACAGCAACAAAATCATTAAATTTTACAAAAGAAACTGACATTTTTTTGTAAATACTTTTATATATTATCAAAATTATAGATTAACAATTAGAAATAATTACATACTTTTGTAACTGTTTTAACAATATATCGGTCTAAATTATTGCTACAATAAATCCTTTAGTTCAATTACTACATTAAACATTAAATTTCTCTATTATGAAGCGAATCATTTCTCTATTTTGCAGTCTATTCTTTGTAATTTCGATCTTCGCTCAATCAACGGCCTCGATAACAGGACAATTAATTGATAAAGAGGTTGATAAACATCTTCCGTATGTAACCATTACTGTTGCTCAGGCTAATGCACCTACTAATGTAGTGAAACGGCTGGTGACTGATGATAACGGAAAATTTTCAGTATCCTTACCAAAAGGTACTTATGTGTTTTCTTTCCAGTTTATGGGAAAAGAAACATTGAATAAACAGGTTGAAGTGACTGATGAAAACACTCCTATAGATTTGGGAGAATTACCAATGAACGATTCCTCGAAGATGTTGGACGAAGTGAGTGTGACTGCACAAAAACCGCTGGTGAGCATGGATATTGATAAAATAACTTATAGCGTAAAAGATGATCCGGAAGCAAAGACATCCAATGTGCTAGACTTACTGCGCAAAGTGCCGTTGGTAACAGTCGATGCTGAAGATCAAATTCAATTGAAAGGTTCGTCAAGTTTTAAAATTTACCTGAATGGCAAGCCTTCAAACATGATTACAAACAATCCGTCACAAGTGTTAAAAGCTATGCCTGCCAACAGTATAAAAGATATTGAGGTGATTACTGATCCCGGAGCAAAATATGATGCTGAAGGTGTGGGCGGAATCATCAATATTATTACCGATAAACGTGTTGATGATGGATATACTGGGTCTGTCGGCGCTGATGCTGGATCGTATGGAAGCTATGGCGGAAATGCTTATCTGACAATGAAATATGGTAAGTTTGGTTTTACAGGAAACGGGGGATATTATAACGGTCGTCGTCCCGAAGCAGGAACTTCTTATGAGCGTGAAGACTTTTCTCCCAATCCGGTTAACATGCTGACTCAGAACGGAAGAAGTAAATCAAAGTACGAAGGAATGTATTTGAGTGGGGGAATCAGTTATGAACCAGATACCTTAAATCTTTTCAATGCATCTATTTCCAGACACGTAGGGAACTCAAATTCCGACTCTCATCAAGATGTTTTATCATCCGGAGCGCGCGGATATAGTTACAATTCAAGTTCAGCATCAAATAGTGAGTACGGTGGGATGGAGCTGTCGGCCGACTATCAACGCAATTTTAGTAAGAAAGGCGAGATGTTAACTGTATCTTATCGATTTAACAGAAATCCGAATAACAGCAGTTTCGAAAATTATTTTACTGATGTAACAGGCACTTATTTTTATCCCGACGGTTATCGACAAAAGTCTCTCAATAAGGCAGGAGGCAACGAACATACCGGACAGATTGATTATGTGAATCCGCTTTCAAAGAAGCATACAATCGAATTAGGTACGAAATATATCTTTAGGAACAATGGGAGCCGTAGCGAAAACACTTATTATGATGTGGATAACAATGTTTGGAAAGAGGATTTGATTCGCAAAAATGATCTCGACCATGATCAAAATATTGCCTCTGGTTATGCTTCATATAACTTTAAACAAGGGAAAATGGGCTTCAGAGCTGGTTTGCGTGGTGAATATACGGATCAGAAAATTCATTTCATCAATGCAAATGATACTACGGTAAATACATCGTTTTTTGATTTGGTGCCTTCATTTGCAGTGACTTATCAAATAGGAATGACTCAGAATCTTCGCTTTGGGTACAATATGCGCATTTCACGCCCTGGTATCTGGTACTTGAATCCGTTTGTGAATAATTTAGACCCAAATAACATTTCATACGGTAATCCAAATTTGGATGCTACACAATCACATAGTCTGAATTTAAACTATGGTTTGTTCTCACAGAAATTCAACTTTAATACTACTCTTAATTACGACTTCTCAAGGAATGCAATTTCTTCATATAGCTTTGTAAAAGATGGAGTTACAAACAATACTTATGCTAATATTGGAAAGAACCATAACATTGGTTTAAACATTTATGCAAGCTGGTCGCCTGTCGATTTTTTACGTGCTAACTTGAATTCTTCTATTGCATATACTGATATTCAAAGTACAACCAACGCCAATTTGAGGAATAATGGTTTTTCCGGAATGGCTTTTGGGGGCATGACTTTTACATTACCAAAAGACATGCGAATTGTTACTAATGGAGGACTTTTTATGAACAGAGTGCAATTGCAAACCACACAATCACGAGTCTATTTCTATTCTTTTAGTGTCATGAAAAGCTTTCTCGATAAGAAATTGGATGTCAACTTATCTATTCAAAATCCATTTAATGAGAATCTTGTATTTAAATCAACAACAAAAGGAGATGGTTTCATGCAAAAAAGTACTAACTATTTCCCAATGCGTGAACTTCGCTTGAGCATGACTTATCGATTTGGAGATTTGAAATCTTCTATCAAGAAAGTACAGAGAAGCATCACTAACGATGATGTGCTTTCCGGAGAAAGTAATCAACAAACAGGTGATGTTCCTACTGGAAACTAGATGAAATATCTTTATCAAAAGAAAATCGTATCTTTGGAGTATCAAAATTCTAAGGATACGATTTTTGTATGATGCGCATTGATATTTTAACTGTTTTACCCGAAATGATAGAAGGGGCTTTGACTACTTCTATTCTTAAAAGGGCACAGAATAAGGGACTTGTGGAGTTCGGATTACACAATCTGAGAGATTATTCATTGGATAAAAGACACCATAGGGTGGACGATTATCCTTTTGGAGGTGAAGCGGGTATGGTTATGCAGATCGAACCAATTGACAGGGCTATCTCTTTTCTGAAGTCGCAACGTGATTATGATGAAGTAATTTTCACTACTCCCGATGGTGAACAGTTTACTCAAACTACTGCAAATCAGTTGTCTTTGATGCAAAACATTATTATTTTATGTGGTCATTACAAAGGAATCGATTATCGTATTCGGGAACACCTTATTACACGTGAATTATCAATCGGTGACTTTGTGCTGACGGGTGGAGAATTAGTTGCTGCAATGATTGCTGATGCAGTGGTGAGAGTAATTCCTGGCGCAATCGGCGATGAACAATCGGCACTCTCAGACTCTTTTCAGGATAACCTTCTGGCTCCACCGGTTTATACTCGACCTGCGGAATACAACGGATGGCGAGTACCGGATGTACTTCTTTCGGGACATGAAAAAAAGATCGCTGAATGGCGCCTGGAACAATCTTTGGAACGGACAAAGCGACTGCGCCCTGATCTTCTCAAAGAAAAATAACTAATTAATGGAGTCTTGATTGAGGTAATTAGACCAAACTTTGATATATTTGCACTCTATTTAGAAACACTTTAATTTAAGAGTAAATGCAAAGAGACAAACAGATTTTTGATATTATAGATAGAGAAAAGCAACGTCAGCTAAAGGGCATTGAACTCATTGCTTCTGAAAACTTTGTAAGTGATCAGGTACTTGAAGCTATGGGATCGGTGTTGACCAACAAATATGCCGAAGGTTATCCTGGCAAACGATATTATGGTGGTTGTGAAATAGTTGACTTGAGCGAACAATTGGCAATAGACCGTTTGAAAAAACTCTTCAATGCTGAATGGGTAAATGTACAACCTCACTCAGGTGCACAAGCAAATGCTGCTGTTTTTCTTGCATGTCTACAAGCAGGTGACAAGTTCTTAGGATTGAATCTTTCTCATGGTGGTCACCTTTCTCATGGTTCACCAGTTAATTTCTCAGGGTTGATGTTTCATGCATTGGAATACAACGTTAAAGAAGATGACCAACGAGTAGATTATGATCAATTAGAGGAGGTGGCTCGTGCTGAACGTCCAAAACTTATAATCGCAGGTGCATCGGCTTATTCAAGAGAATGGGATTATGCTCGAATCCGTAAAGTGGCTGATGAAATCGGTGCTATATTTATGGTTGATATGGCTCATCCCGCGGGATTGATTGCTGCTGGATTACTTGAGAATCCACTCAAACATGCGCATATTGTGACTTCTACAACACACAAAACTCTTCGTGGACCTCGTGGAGGTGTGATTTTGGTTGGCAAAGATTTCCCGAACCCTTGGGGCAGAAAAACTCCTAAAGGTGAAGTTAAAATGATGTCGGCATTACTTGATAGCGCTGTTTTCCCAGGAATGCAAGGCGGACCGCTTGAACATGTGATCGCTTCAAAAGCAGTTGCTTTTGGTGAGGCATTAGACGAATCATTTGTCGTTTATCAAAAACAGGTGAAAAAGAATGCGACTGTAATGGCACAAGCTTTTATTGATAAAGGATATAAAGTGGTGTCGGACGGAACGGACAATCATTGTATTTTAGTTGACCTGCGACTTAAATTTCCCAATCTGACAGGTAAGGTTGCAGAGAAAGCTCTTGTCGAAGCGGATATCACAACAAATAAGAATATGGTTCCTTTTGATAGTCGCAGTCCTTTCCAAACCTCAGGTTTACGATTCGGTACTCCAGCTATCACAACAAGAGGTGCTAAAGAAGACTTTATGGATGAAATCGTGGAGATGATCGATACTGTTCTTTCAAATCCTGAAAATGGACAAACTATTGCTTCTGTTCGTGAGAAAGTAAATGCAACAATGATGAAATATCCATTGTTTGCTTGGTAATAAATCCTTTTCTGATTGTCATCAGAATCCTTATAGTGGGGAATCGCTTTTAAAGTGATTCCTCATTTTTTTTGAATATATTTGCATGTTCTCATTAATAATATTGAATGATAGATATTCTACAAACTGACATAAAGTTTATTCCCGGTGTTGGGCCTAAACGAGCTGAAGTCCTGAACAAAGAAATCGATGTGTTTACTTTGGGCGATCTATTACGTTGGTACCCATATCGTTATGTTGATAGAAGCCGAATGTATTATATTCATGAGATTGATGGTTCGATGCCTTATGTTCAGTTGAAAGGTAGAATCACTGCTTTTGAATCATTTGGTGAAGGTAGGAAAAAACGATTAGTTGCCCATTTTACTGACGGAACGGGATTCGTAGATTTGGTATGGTTTCAGGGTGTTAAATTCTTTGAGAATAAATATATAATTAATCAGGAATACATTGTTTTTGGTAAGCCAAATCTATTCAACAACAAATGGAATATTTCTCATCCTGAAATTGATTCATATTTGAACGAAAGTGACCGTCCTGAGGGATTTATGGCTATGTACAATACTACAGATGGGATGAAAAGACATAGTCTTAACTCTAAGGCTATGAAGAAAATCATCGAAAGCGCGTTTGGTATGTTGAATAATCGATTGCCTGAATCCCTATCTGTAGATGTAATAAAGACAGCTCATGTGATTCCTTTGCAGGATGCAATCGAGAACATTCATTTTCCAAAATCACCCATTCAATTACGGGATGCGGAAACAAGGTTGAAGTTCGAAGAGTTGTTTTATATACAACTGAATATTGTCAGATATACATCTGACAGAAAAACTAAACTTAATGGGTTTATATTCAAGAAAGTAGGCAAGAATTTGAATACTTTTTATAAAGAATATATTCCCTTTGAATTGACAAATGCACAAAAACGCGTGATTAAAGAAATTCGCAAAGATACTGCTTCCGGAAAGCAAATGAATCGATTGTTGCAAGGGGATGTTGGAAGTGGAAAGACGTTGGTTTCACTCATGTGCATGCTAATTGCTATCGACAATAATTTTCAGACTTGCCTAATGGCACCTACAGAGATTTTGGCTTCTCAACATTTTGAGACTTTCAAAAAGATGCTTTCTGGAATGAAAATAGAAGTCGCGCTGTTGACAGGTTCCACCAAAAAGAAGAACCGCGAAATAATTCATGAAGGATTGCGATCGGGTGATATTCAAATCCTTATTGGAACACACGCTTTAATTGAAGACACAGTCCAATTTAATAATCTTGGTTTTGTGGTAATTGACGAACAGCACCGATTTGGAGTTGCACAACGTGCGAAACTCTGGACAAAAAACGATCACCCTCCTCATGTATTAGTGATGACTGCAACTCCCATTCCACGCACATTAGCAATGACCGTTTATGGTGATCTGGATGTATCAGTGATAGATGAACTCCCTCCCGGAAGGAAACCCGTGAAAACATTGCATAGGTTTGATAAGAAAAGAGGTCCTTTGCATACTTTCATTCGAGAACAGATCAATTCCGGAAGGCAGGTTTATGTAGTATTTCCGTTGATAGAAGAGAGTGAAAAAATTGATCTCCGCAGTTTAGAAGAGGGGTATGTTCATATCAAAGAGGCTTTTCCCGAATTTAAAGTTTCAAAGATGCACGGTCGAATGAAACCTGCTGAAAAAGACGAGATTATGCACCAGTTTGTTGCAAATGAAACACAGATTATGGTTTCCACAACGGTAATTGAAGTAGGTGTGAATGTTCCAAACGCTTCTGTAATGGTTGTTGAAAGTGCACAACGATTTGGATTGTCTCAATTGCATCAATTGAGGGGAAGGGTAGGTCGTGGTGCTGAGCAATCGTATTGTGTTTTGATTACTCCTTACGAATTGTCAGCGGTGACGCGCAGACGAATGGAGATCATGACCGAAAGTAACGACGGGTTTGAGATTGCAGAAGCCGACCTCAAGTTGCGTGGTCCAGGAGATTTAGAAGGGACTCAACAAAGCGGTATACCTTTTGATTTGCATATCGCCGATTTTGTTCGTGACAATGATATCTTAATCAAAGCAAGAGAAGTAGCCGAACAAATAATTGACAAAGATCCTCAGTTGCAAGAACCGGAACATATCGTGCTAAAACATCAGCTGAGCCGTTTGAATGGTAACAGATTTGATTGGGGCAGAATAAGTTAAAAGAGATTCAGACTACACACAAAGAGCCGCAGCTCCCAAGATTCCAATATTCTGTAATTCCGATTTAAGTATCTTAAGTTTCTTGATAGAATTTGGAAATGGGAATTCAACAAGAGAATCGTACATTTTATCTTTAAACAAGTGAAAAGAATTCGAAATTGCACCACCAAAAATGATGGCTTGTGGATCAACCGATAGAACAATCATTTTCACTAAAACAGCAATGTGCCTTGCATATTCGTTCATGATATCAACGGCATCATTATCGCCAGTCTCAAATCTCTGCATAATCTCTAAACCGCTGCTATTATATTTTGAAAAGAAGAAGCTTCCACAATATTCTTCCAGAATACCATCTAAATAAGGCATTTCGCCATATTCACCTGAACCACAGTTTGCATCAGAAAGTAATTTCCCCTTTTGAATTATACCCCCACCAACACCTGTCCCTAAAGTAATGCCAACAAAATTCTCAAAATCCTGACCTAAGCCATAAATGCGTTCACCCATTGCAAAACAATTTGCATCATTATTGATAAATACAGGTAAATCCAATTCCTTTTCCAGTAGGGATTTCAAGTGGACTTCATCCCAATTACGGATATTTTGAACGTGATAAACTATTCCTTTTTCACTGTCAACAACGCTTGGAACACCAATTCCAATCGCAGCAGTGTCGACTGATTTTAGTTCATGAATAGCTTCTTTCAATATATTTAGCGTTGTTTCTCCTCCTTTGTCGGCTTCTGTATTTTTTGTAACTTGTTTAATTAAGTGATTTCCAATAACTAATCCTCCTTTGATAGAAGTAGCACCCAAATCTATACCAATAATATTTTTCATTTCCTATAGTTTTAATTATTACAATGATTTATGCTTAGATTACCCACAAATTAAAGCAAAAAAATTGTAATAATGAAATATGATTCTCAAACCAGAAAGGGAGAAGCATTTTGCCCCTCCCTTTACAAGATTTAGTTCATCGATATTCTATATATGGTTATGTCGCGATATGAACGAAACTAAACTCAGATACTATTGCTAAACTAATTTTTGTTCAAGTTTGTTGATTTCTTATTTCGTAAAAGAATAATTGATTCCACCCGAAAGCCAAAATCCCGGTTGAGGAATATTTCCCAAATCAACATACATTTTATTGAAAATGTTGTTCCCATTCACAAACAAGTTCAAGTCGTTCAGTTTATAATTCAATTTTATATCCAACACTGAGAACGGTTTGTACTGTATTTTTTCTCCCGGTTTTGTATTAACATACTGAACATAAGAGCCCTCTCTCTCCTGCCAACGAAAATTCCATGACATTGTCATATTCTCAACAATATTATGTGTTAAACCTGCTGTGAACTTATGCTTCAAGTGGTTGAGCGTATAATTTGAAATCCATTCATCGGCAACTTTATTCTGATTTAAATAAGTGTATCCCAAATCAAAACGACGCAGTGGTTGTTCTCTACCAAGAATCTGTTCCATATCAAGAGTCAGATAAGATTCTACCCCGGATTTATCTATTCGTGTGAGGTTGCGAGATTCCCAAAGCGCATCAGGAGAAGGCTTTAGCCAGTCGATCAGATTGTCGCTTATCATATAAAAAGCAGAAACTGTTGCCCTTAAGAAATGATTTTTTAGTTTTATACCCACTTCAAGAGACTGCGAATTTTCTGTTGTTAAATTGGTGTTGCCGGTATGTGTTTTTGTTGTGTAATATAAATCGGTGAACGTGGGCATTCTGGTTGCTTTATTCCAAGATGCGTAAATGCTCACATTATTATTTGGTCTGTATGAAGCGTTGATGGAGGGATATAAGTTAACTTTATTGACTAATGCAGAATTCTGATTCAGCAAACCTCCTAATGATAATGAAAACTTGTCGACGATAAAATTGTGTTCAAGAAAATAGCTCATGTTAGTACGATTGTCCGATTTTGTATATTTCCCGATTGTATCATTCATCTGTTTTCCAAGCACATTACTCAATATACCCTCATTCCGGAATTCACTTCCGAAACTTGAAATACCCAATTTTGAAGTATATTGAAAAGCCATATTCATACCAAAAACATCGCTTCGGTGATAATTATGATCTGTATACCAAGAAGGAATATCAGGAGTACCCTCGCGGATCAGTTGAAACTCATCAAAGTGTCTGTTCATGTAGAATTGAGGTATAAATTTCAATTTGCCCATGGTTTCCCCCCTAACCGACGCAAAAAATGACTCAGTATCTTCGTACTGATTAGGATAAGCTGCTGTGTAGAAAGTGTTTGCGCCATAATCTTTATCATTGTAACCAAATTGAAAATCGATATTCGCATTATTTACTTCAAATTGACTCTGCCAAAGGAGGTTGACGATTTCATAATCGCTGTTTGCTATATAACCGTCTGAACTTTTATAACCGGTCGATAAACTGTGAACCGACGATTTTGTCTTATATGCGCCTCGGACTTCAGCACCAAATAGTCCATGCATACCACCTTCAAGTTTGGCGTATGCGTTTGATTCTGTATCTTTTTTTGTGATTATGTTAATTCCTCCAGAAAAAGCGCTCGAACCATAAACCAAACAAGATGGTCCTTGTACGATTTCAATGCGTTCAATATCAGAAAGATTGATGGGGATATCAAAACTGTAGTGCCCGGTATGTGGATTGGTAAGGTTAATACCATTTAGAAGAATTGCCGCCTGATCAAATGAGCCACCGCGAAGAGAAACATCCGCTTGTACACCGTGCGGTCCGCGTTGCAGGACATCAACTCCTGCTACATAATTCAATAAATCTTCAATACTTCGAACGGGTGCTTGCTCAATCTCAGCACTTGTAATCACGGTAACCAGCTTTGTCGCCAAATTCATTGGCAAATCCACTGTCGATGCGGTTACCACAACTTCATCCAACTGAGTTAAAGAGATGCTGTCAGATTGAGAATCAATGTTCACTCGTTCTACCGGAATTACTGCTGCTGCATGTGCACTCATTAATGCTACTCCGGATAAAACGCCGATAGTAACACTTTTATGAATACTGTTAAAAACGCTGTAGGTCTTACGTGCAAAGCGTTTGAAGCGAAAAGCTTTTTTGTTGTTAAACGGATTTCTTTTGTTCATATAATTAAATTATTTTAATAAAGATGAGCTGCAAAAATACTACTTTTATGTAAATAAAAAGGAGTTCTTTCCGATATTAGTCGCCACTTTTGCAATCAGAAATATGATTATAATCTATAAAAACGCTATATTTGTGTACATTATCAGTAACAATATATAACAAATGAAAAAGACCATTTTATTATACATTCTTTTGTTTGCAATGTCGTTTGTAGCTGTATCGCAACAAACAAAATATCAAATAGTTACTGATATTCCCTATTACCAAGCACAAGTCACAAATTCAGATTCATATATCAAAGAGAGATGCAAACTAGACATCTATTATCCCGTTGATAAAAAAAACGTTGCTACTGTTGTTTGGTTTCATGGAGGCGGACTCACAGGCGGGAGCAAAGAAATTCCCGAAGCACTTAAAGAGCAAGGTCTGTGTGTTGTTGGAGTCAATTATCGTTTGGCACCAAAAGTAAATGCACCGGCATATATAGAAGATGCGGCCGCTGCAGTGGCATGGGTATTTAAAAATATCGACAAGTATGGAGGCAATCCCTCCTTGGTTTTTGTTTCTGGTCATTCCGCCGGCGGATATCTCACATGCATGGTAGGTCTTGATAAACAATGGCTTGCAAAACATAATATTGATGCTAATCATATAGCTGGTCTTATCTCGCTAAGTGCTCAAACTATTACTCATTTTTCCATCCGAAAGGAACGTGGAATGCCTGATACTCAGGCATTAGTAGACAAGTATGCTCCGCTTTATCACGTGCGTGCCGATGCGCCTTCCCTGCTTTTGATAACTGGCGACAGAGAACTGGAAATGTTAGGTCGCTATGAAGAAAACGCGTATTTGGCCAGGATGATGAAGATTGTTGGGCATAAAGAAACAAAACTTTTGGAACTCCAGGGCTATGATCATGGGATGACTTATCCAGCTTTTCCTCTTCTGTTACAAGAAGTGAAAAGAATAACTAATATTAGATCAAAATCTCTTTAATTCTCCAGAATTTATCTCTCGATTATCAATTTGTAGCAATTATTAAAGATAATCGTTCCATTTATAACTAATTATTTGTAATTTTGTTTGGTTATTCAACTTTATAAAGAAATTTAAAACAAAATGGCAAGTACATTAAACGAAGAGGCTTTATGTTATCACTCTCAGGGGAAACCCGGCAAAATCGAAGTTATTCCAACAAAACCATACAGTTCACAACACGATCTATCTCTCGCATACTCACCGGGTGTTGCTGCTCCATGTCTGGAGATTGAGAAAAACCCCAGCAAAGCATACGATTACACAGCAAAAGGAAATTTGGTTGCAGTTATTTCTAACGGAACAGCTGTTTTAGGTTTAGGTAATATCGGCGCATTAGCCGGTAAACCCGTTATGGAAGGTAAGGGTCTGTTGTTCAAAATATTTGCTGGAATAGATGTTTTTGATATCGAGATAAATGAGAAAGATCCGGAAAAATTTATCCAGATAGTAAAAGCAATCGCTCCAACTTTTGGTGGAATCAATTTGGAAGATATTAAAGCTCCCGAATGTTTTGAGATTGAAGAACGATTGAAAGAGGAATTAACTATTCCAATCATGCACGACGATCAGCATGGAACAGCAATTATCTCTTCTGCAGGATTGTTGAATGCTCTTGAACTTGCGGACAAGAAAATTGAAGATATTCGTATTGTTGTAAATGGAGCTGGAGCAGCAGCTAGTTCATGTACCAAGTTGTATATGGCTCTGGGCGCTAAGATAGAGAATATTGTAATGGTCGATTCAAAAGGTGTGATCACTAAAAAGCGCATTGACCTGAACGACCGTAAAAAGCCATTTGCTACCGACCGGGAAATCACTACGTTAGAAGAAGCAATGGTTGGTTCTGATGTATTTCTTGGTTTATCTGTAGCAGGTGTTTTAACTAAGGAAATGGTTAGGTCGATGAATGATAACCCAATCGTTTTTGCATTAGCGAATCCAAATCCGGAAATATCATATGAAGATGCTATGGCCTCTCGAGATGATATCATTTTTGCCACGGGCAGGTCCGACTATCCGAATCAAATTAATAATGTTTTAGGATTCCCATATATATTCAGAGGCGCATTGGACGTAGAAGCTTCATGTATCAATGAAGAAATGAAGATTGCTGCTGTTTATGCGCTTGCCGAACTTACAAAAAAATCTGTGCCCGACGGTGTTAACAAAGCATACAGTGTAAGCAAAATTAAATTTGGCAGAGATTATATTATACCAAAAGCGATTGATCCACGGTTACTTACAACCGTTGCTCCTGCAGTTGCAAAAGCGGCAATTGAGTCGGGTGTAGCACGCAAAAAAATTGAAGACTGGAATGCATATAATATCCGTTTGGATGAAATTATGGGTCTTGATAACAAGATGCTGCGCCAGTTTTTTGATTCCGCTAGAGAGAATCCTAAACGAGTTGTCTTCTCTGATTCTAATCATATCAATATGCTGAAAGCTGCCGAAATGGCACGCTCAGAAGGAATCTGTACTCCCGTTTTACTTGGGAACGAAGAAAAGATTGGTAAGCTGGCGGCTGCAAACAATATCAGTCTGGAGGGAATAGAAATCGTGAATCTTCGTCACGACAGAGAGGATGAACGTCGTTTGCGCTATGCCAAATTACTCACCGAGAAACGTACACGTCAAGGGTTAACTCTTGATGAAGCTGTTGAGAGAATGTTCAACCGAGATTATTTTGGAATGATGATGGTTGAAACTGGTGATGCAGACGCTATGATTACTGGAGTATTTAGCAAATACACTAGTACAATTGAGATCGCTAAAGAGGTCATTGGAATACGCGATGGTTTCAATCATACTGCATCTATGCACATTGTGAATACAAAGAAAGGTATGTTGTTCCTTGCCGATACTCTTTATAATCGTGAACCATCTAAAGATGCGCTGGTTGATATTGCACGACTTGCAAACGCGGCTGTAAAATGGTTCAATTATGATCCGGTTATTGCAATGGTTTCATATTCTAATTTTGGAACTGACACAGATGGAAGCCCGGCGCGTGTACACGAAGTTGTGGACTATCTTCATGCAAACTATCCTGAGATTGTTGTTGACGGAGAAATGCAAGTTAACTATGCTCTAAATCAAGAGTTACGCGACAGAAAATATCCATACACAAATTTAGCTGGGAAAGATGTAAACACATTGATTTTCCCAAATCTAAGTTCTGCAAATGCTGCTTATAAAATGTTACGTGAAACTGGTTCAGGTGAGGTTGTTGGTCCAGTTCAGATGGGATTAAAAAAACCTGTGCATATTCTTGATGTTGAAACCAATGTACGTGATATTGTGAATGTTACCGCAATTGCAGTTGTGGATGCTATTGTTGAAGAACGAATCAGAAAAGAGAATTTAACCCGAATAGAATAGGGGGAGATTCTGCTTAATATAAACTTAAGACCCCGGGGGTATCCTCGGGGCTTCTTTTTAATAACTTCGATGTTGCTCTCACCTTCCCTCTCACTATGGTCTCACTATGCTCTCGCCATTTTCCAAATATATTCCCGCCAAGTTCATACAACATTCACACTGTTTTCAAACCATTTACCCATTTTGCTCCCAGAAAAATACCTTATAAATCTGATGGTATTTTGCTTTTTATTGGTCAGTACATCCTCTTCATTCGTTTTTCGATCACTTTTCTTTTCTGTGATTTTTTCGTCAGTTTATCCAATGTTTTTTCGGGTTCTTTTTCTGGTTGATACTCTGTTGTAAGCATCAGTACTGAAAGTGTGTCTTCATCAATTTTCTTAATTGCAAAGGCAACGACTTGGTTCTCAACAACCTCATTCTTCGCGAGTTTAATTCTATAATCGTTTGTTGGATTATAATCGAATATGATATCATCATGGCCCATATTAAAGACTCTTATCTTTTTTACTTTTAAATTTGTTTTGAATAGCGCAATTCCTGCATCATTTGTCACACCACCAACTAACACTTTGTTTTTATCGTTCAGTAATTCAATCAAAACCCCTTTCTCAAAGAAATTGTCTTGATTTATCACGCTAATAGTGAGCGTGTCTTTTTTAGTATTTACCATGCTTTGAGCTTCAGTTTTTGTGCCTGAATAATCTGTGGTATTAATCAAAAGATAATTATCGGCATAAGTGTAAGTTCCTTCACCAACAATATTGCTCAGCAGATTCATACCATCATCCATGTTGAATTTAGCCGTATTTTTTTCGAAAATCAAGTAATTGTCTCCTTCTTTAAAAGTTCCTTCAAAATCTTGTGCGATAGCTATAGATGAAGATAAAATTATGAGTAGGGTAAAGATATTCCTAAGCATGATGTGAAAATTTAAGTGCATTTATTTCTGCAAATTTACAATAAAAATCTGTTAAAAACACATTTTGATTTAATTTACATAATAGATATGTCGTCAATGCATTATGTTTAAAAAAGGAACTGCCTTTGTGACAGTCCCCTTCTTTCAGTATAAACAAGTAAACATTATTTTTATTCGTCATCTTCTTGTTCTTCGTATGCTTTAAGCAATTTATCCTGAACCTCCGCAGGAACAAGTTCATAACTAGCAAATTTCATGGTGAATGAACCGCGACCGCCAGTAATTGAACTGAGTGTAGTGGAGTAGGAAGACATCTCTTTTAATGGAACTCGTGCCTTAAGATTTTCAATCCCCCTTTCACTTTCCATACCCATAATCATACCTCGTCTACCTTGCAAATCGCTCATCACATCACCTAAGTATTCTGATGGTACAGAAACGGTTACGTCATAAATAGGCTCAAGAATTTTAGGACCTGCGTTTTTGAAAGCAGTACTGAATGCATTACGTCCTGCAAGCATAAAAGAGATTTCGTTGGAGTCAACAGGGTGCATTTTACCATCGTAAATAATAACACGAACATCTCGGGCATAAGAACCTGTTAATGGTCCTTGTTCCAGACGAGCCATGATACCTTTAAGAATGGCTGGCAAGAAACGTGTATCAATTGCACCGCCAACAATACTGTTGACAAATACTAGTTTGCCGCCCCAATCCAGGTCAATAGTTTGGGTATCACGATTTTGAATCTTGAATTCCTGACCGTTGAATCGGTATATATCTTTTGTAGGTTCGCCTTCAAAATAGGGCTCAACAATAAGATGAACTTCGCCAAACTGACCAGCACCACCCGATTGTTTTTTGTGACGATAGTCGGCTCTAGATGCTTTTGTTATGGTTTCGCGATATGGAATTTTTGGTTCAATATAATCAATCTCAACCTTATCATTGTTTTCTAATCTCCATTTCAAAGTACGTAAGTGAAATTCTCCTTGTCCGGAAACTATTGTTTGTTTTAGTTCTTTTGAAACTTCAATAACCCAAGTTGGGTCTTCTTCTTTCATTCGAGTAAGAACCTCACTTAATTTTTCCGCGTTCGATTCTACTTTAGCTTTTATAGCTCTTCTATATCTAGGGTCAGGAAACTTAATGAAATTGAAGATGTGCTCTGAATCCTTGTCGTTGAGTGTGTTACCTGTACGAACATCTTTCAGTTTTACTGCAGCTCCAATACTTCCTGCCGGAAGTTCCGTTGCTTTATTGCGTAATTGTCCGGCAACTGTGTATATTTGTTGCAAACGTTCTTTAGAACTACGATTTGAGTTTATTAAATCGGTACCCTCTTTCACAATTCCCGACATTACCTTAAAGTAAGAAACCTCTCCGATATGTGGTTCAACGGTTGTTTTAAAGAAAAACAGACTGGTGGATGCATTTGAATCGGGTTTAACTTCCACATCTTTATCATCTTTTGGAGCCGGAATTTGATCTGGCGAAGGTGCAACCATACTCAAGAAATTCATGATACGGTGCACGGCAAGATTCTTTTCTGCTGAAGCGCAAAATACCGGGAAGATGCTTCTTTCCAACATTCCTTTTTGAATTCCGTCACGCATTTCTTCTTCAGAAAGTGTGCCCTGCTCAAAGTATTTTTCCATCAAAGTCTCATCATTTTCTGCCGAAGCTTCTAAGAGTGCTTTGTAATATTCATCGGCACGTTCTTTTTCACTTTCAGGAATGTCGAGTATTTCAGGAGTTGCATCACCAGATTTATATCGATACATCTTCTGTTTCAGTACATCTACTATCGCTTCAAACGATTCTCCCTTTCCAACAGCATATTGAATAGGAATTACTTTGTTACCATATCTTTCTTTCAGACTTGAAAGTGTGTTTTCATAGTCAGCTTTTTCATGATCTATTTGGTTAATAAGAAAGACAACAGGCTTCTTTAATTGTTCAGTATATCTGAATTGGTTAATCGTTCCAACTTCAACGCCACTAGTTGCATCAATCAACATCAATGCCATATCAGTAACATTAAGTGCAGTGATAACACTTCCAACAAAGTCATCAGCACCCGGACAATCGATGAAATTCATCATCTTATCTTTCCATTCATAGGAAAATACTGTAGAGAATACAGAGTAACCATACTCTTTTTCAACTGGAAAGTAATCGGTTACGGTATTTCCAGCTTTCACGCTACCACGTCGTTTTATAAGACCACTCTCGAAAAGCATTGCTTCTGCGAGCGTGGTCTTACCAGATCCTGAATTGCCTACAATAGCAATGTTTTTGATTTCATTTGTTTTATACACTTTCATGATTAGAACTTTTAAATTATTTGGATATTATAAAATAAAATGCTCTGTTTAGTACCCTTAAAAGAAGAATATTAAACAGAACTATCAAAAATAGCGTCGCAATATAACCAAAATGAATGAAAGTAAACCTGTTAATTGTTATGTTTGTAAATTATGTTTTACAACATGATTTCGGATATGTTAACCTTGTATTTGAACATTTTGGTTAAGTTTTTGTTTTTATTTGATATAATATTTATGGTACATTTTATATCTACACATTCTACTAAATACTGTTTGGTGTTCAGCATAAGGAACTTATGGAGTATTAAACAATTCTATTTATCAGGTTTAGATCCTGGATTTATTAACCTTCAACATGATGAACTCATATAGTGTATCTGACTATTATAAATAGAATATTAAACAAACTATTATACATATATTAATTTATGAATCAATATTATAATCAATCAACTGAAGATGTATTAAAACAGTACAATGTCTCGGTTGACGTTGGCCTTTCTTCTGAAGAAGCGGAGAAACGACTGGCAGAATATGGGTTGAACGAACTGGCTCAACAAAAACAAAAGGGGCTTTGGACGATTTTCTTTGAACAGTTTAAAAGCAGTATGGTTGTCATTTTGCTTATTGCTGCCATTATTTCTGCTGTTTTAGGAATCACAAATGGCGAAGGTTTGATTGAAACATTCATTATTCTTGCCATTTTGGTAGTTAATGCAATCATAGGTACTATACAGGAGCGTAAAGCACAATCTTCACTTGAATCGTTAAAAAAGATGAGTGCCCCTCAATCTAAAGTTTTAAGAGACGGAGATGTAGAAGAAATTCCATCTCCCAATGTTGTACCGGGAGATATTATTGTTCTGGATACTGGAGATATCGTACCGGCCGACATGCGACTGATTGAGTCTTCCAACTTAAAGATACAGGAAGCTGCACTTACCGGCGAGTCAGTCCCGGTAGAAAAGCATATTAAAGTGCTTAAAGGTGAGGATATTTCTCTTGGAGACCGAACAAATATGGCCTTTTCTACTTGTATCGTAACTTATGGTCGTGGGAAAGGTGTAATTGTTGGCACAGGAATGGATACTGAGGTTGGAAAGATTGCAGACATGCTGCAAAAGGCTGTCACCACAGAAACGCCTATGAGTAAACGACTTGGACAACTAGGCAAAGTCTTGGGATTTGTTGCGCTAATAATCTGTTCTGTTATTTTTATTGTAGGATTGCTTTACGGGAACAATTGGCTGGAAATGTTGATGATGGCGGTTAGTTTGGCTGTTGCTGCTATTCCCGAAGGTCTTCAGATTGTTGCAACAATCGTACTTTCTATTGGGGTACAGCGGTTGGTAAAAATGAACGCCATTGTACGAACACTCCCTTCTGTAGAAACATTGGGAAGCACAACAGTTATCTGCTCTGATAAAACGGGCACGCTTACCCAGAACAAAATGACAGTAATTGAAGGTTGGACAGGTGGAAATCGAATCGATTTCAGAGATACTCCACTTCCTGAACAAATGTCGGATGACGAAAGATTATTGCTCGAGTCATCGGTGCTTTGTACAGATGCTCATTTGAAGATGTTGTCAGACGGGTCGCATCAAAATGCCGGCGACCCAACCGAGACTGCTATCGTTGATGTTGCTCTGAAGCAGGACATGAACAAGAATGAACTCGAAAAACAATTTCCACGTATGGCAGAAATACCATTCGATTCCGAGCGCAAACGTATGGCTACTGTGAATGAAATGGAGGGTGGTAAACTTCGTGTGAATGTGAAGGGCGGACTGGATGAGGTTTTAAATGTTACAACTCATATCCTAATGCTCGGAAAGATTCGTCCACTTACAGCAGAAGATAAGGTTACAATTCTGGAAAACAATGAAAGGATGGCCAAATCAGCATTACGTGTTCTTTCAGTAGCATATAAAGATATAGATACCTTACCGGAGAAGGTGGATGTAGATGCCATAGAGAATAATTTGGTTTTCGTTGGGTTGTTAGGGCTGATTGATCCCGCTCGTCCTGAAGTTATAGATGCGGTTGCAAAGTGCAGAACGGCGGGTATTCATCCAGTTATGATTACGGGTGATCACAAAGTTACGGCTGTTGCTATTGCTGATGAGATAGGTATTTATAATGAAAAAGACAAAGCAATAACAGGTACTGTTCTTGAAGAGATGCCTGATGACGAACTTTATCGTGATGTGTCAGATTATTCAGTATATGCACGTGTGGCTCCAGAACATAAAGTCAGAATAGTGAAAGCATGGCAATCACATGGAGATATTGTTGCCATGACTGGTGATGGAGTGAACGATGCTCCTGCCTTAAAGCAAGCAGATATTGGTGTTGCAATGGGAATCGTTGGAACAGAAGTCGCAAAAGATGCATCGGATGTAGTTTTAACTGACGATAATTTTGCTACTATTGTTACAGCTGTTGAAGAAGGACGTCGAATTTATGACAATATCCTTAAAGTAATTCAGTTTTTGCTTTCCGCAAATGTTGGTGAGGTTGTTTTAATCTTGATTGCTTCATTATTCAATTTGGGGAATCCGCTAACGCCAATCATGATACTTTGGGTGAATCTGGTAACAGATAGTTTGCCCGCACTTGCTTTTAGCATGGAGCCGGCAGAAAAAGATATCATGACCCGTCAACCTCGAGACCCTAAGAAAGGCTTCTTCTCTAAAGGAATGATTTGGCGAATCTGTTATCAGGGAATCGTTATTGGTTTGATTTCGTTAGTTGCTTATCTGATTGGTCTCAATGAAGGCGATCCCAAGTTAGGTCAGACTATGGCGTTTGCAGTATTGGCGTTTGCTGAACTTGTTCACGTACGCAACTTGCACTCCAATAAACGCTCTTCATTTATAACCAGTCCATTTAGCAATAAACCGCTGCTTTATTCCATACTTATTTCTGCTGCTTTAATGTTGGCTGTGTTGATAGTACCGCCAATGAGATACGCATTCGATTTGGTAGAATTAGATAGAATTCATTGGTTGTACGTTATCGGATTATCATTTGTACCAATTGTAGTTGTTGAAATAATGAAGTTATTCCGTATTAATAGTACCAAAGATGAATACTAATAATTATTCTCTTAAGTTTTATATTGAGGTGAGCAAAAGCTCACCTCTTTTTTTTCTATATAGAATCAAGTCACAATATATTTAATTATATTTGTCACTCAAAGCTCCCTTTCATAAATCTATTATTAATTAAATACTATGTTTTCATTAAATTATAAGTTAATTTCTCTTTTGGCTCTATTAATCTCATTGTCATATTCTTCAGTTTGTTTTTCTCAAGAATATCCCTTCAGAGATCAAAATCTTCCTTTAAAAGAGAGGGTTAATGATCTGATTGAGAGAATGACAATAGAGGAAAAAGTTTCACAACTAATGAACAATACCCCTGGGATTGAAAGACTGGGGATACCTCCTTATAATTGGTGGAACGAAGCGTTGCATGGTGTTGCAAGAGCTGGACGGGCAACAGTTTTTCCACAAGCTATCGGATTAGCCGCCACTTTTGATAGTCAAGCAATTTATGAAACTTTTACAATAATATCGGATGAAGCAAGAGCAAAATATAATGAAGCACAGTCCAGATTGAATTATGATCAATATTTTGGCCTGACTTTCTGGACTCCAAATATCAATATATTTCGTGATCCAAGATGGGGTAGGGGTATGGAAACATATGGCGAAGATCCATATTTAACAGGTGAATTAGCAACAGCTGCCGTAAAAGGCTTGCAAGGTGACGATCCTCATTATTTTAAAACCCATGCTTGTGCTAAACATTTTGCAGTTCATAGTGGACCAGAATGGTCACGACACGAGTTTGATGCTTATGCTTCGTCCAGAGACTTATGGGAAACATATTTACCTGCTTTTGAGAAACTTGTAAAGGATGCAAACGTTCAAGAGGTAATGTGTGCTTATAACAGGCTAGATGGAGAACCATGTTGTGGCAATAAAGCTCTATTAAATGATATTTTGCGAAATGAATGGGGATATAAAGGAATGATAGTTTCTGATTGTGGTGCTATCAGTGATTTTTGGGTAAAAGATCCCAATACTAAACGCCATGAAACTCATTCTGACAAGATGAGTGCTTCTATTGATGCCCTTAGAAGTGGGACAGATTTAGAATGCGGAGGTGACTATAGCTCATTGGTTAATGCATTCAGACAAGGAAAAATATTGGAACAGGAAATAGATGCATCCCTTAAACGTGTATTATTAGGACGATTCAATTTAGGAATGTTTGATGATCAGAAAGAAATTCCTTGGTCCAACATTCCTTATAGTATAGTTGTAAGCCCAACTCACAGACAAAAAGCATTGGAAATGGCCAGAAAAAGCATAGTTCTACTCAAAAATGCAAATAGAATATTGCCATTATCAAAAGAACTTCAAACAATAGCTGTCGTTGGACCTAATGCAAATGATTCTATTATGCAATGGGGTAATTATAATGGAATTCCTAATGCAACTGTCACTCTGTTGCAGGGAATCAAAAATAAGTTACCTAATGCAAAAATCATTTATGATGATGCTTGTGATTATTATAAAGTGCCTGCTAATGGTAACTTTAATGATGTTATTGAAAAAATAAAGGATGCTGATGTGATTGTTTTTGCAGGGGGCATTTCTCCATCTCTTGAAGGGGAAGAAATGCCAGTGGATATTCCTGGTTTTAGAAAAGGTGATCGAACGAGTATTGAATTGCCAAAAGTTCAGCAACTTTTTCTGAAAGAACTGAAAACTTTGAATAAACCAATTGTGTTTGTCCTTAATGCTGGTAGTGCTATTGGTTTAAAAAATGTAGTCAATGATGCGGATGCATTGATTAATGCTTGGTATGGTGGTGAAGAAGGCGGAAATGCTGTTGCTGATGTATTGTTTGGTGACTATAATCCAGGTGGAAAGTTACCAATTACTTATTATACTTCTGATGAACAATTACCTGATTATACCGACTATTCTATGAAAGGTCGTACTTATAGATATTTGAAAGAAAAACCATTATTTCCTTTCGGATATGGTTTAAGTTATAGTGATTTTGAATTAGCAGATATTCATTTATCAGAATCAAACATTCATAAAGGTGATTCTATAGTTGTTAGTATGAATTTGAAGAACATGGGAATATTTGACGGAGATGAAGTAATTCAGGTGTATGTAAAGAATGACTCGGATATTGAAGGTCCTATTAAATCTTTAAGAGCATTCAAGCGCGTACATGTACAAGCAAAATCTTCAAAAGATATCAATATGACTTTATCTAATGATGCTTTTTTGTCTTTCAGTGAATTCACTCATCGAATGGAGGTTATTCCTGGAAACTATACCATTTATATTGGTAATTCATCTTCTGAAAGAGATCTCAATATGTTTTCTATAAGAATTGAATAATAATTTTGTATCATATGAAAAATAGAGTATTTATTGTTCTTCTGTTTTTATCTCTTTTTTCCTGTTCAAAAAAGTATCAATATACTGAGTTTCTAAAAGATCCGATGACAGATTCCGTTTACATGCAAGATTCTGTTCAGGTGATTAAAGCCCGAAATGATACATTGGCCTATTTGAAAGCGTATGAGAAATATTGTTTATCTCAAAAACGAAGTAAAGATATGTTTGACGTGACCGCCCAATTTGGTCCAATGCCTGATTCTTTCAGTCTTGTTAATCCAAAAGGTGAAGATGTTTCTGATATTGAGTTCTTTTCTAAAGATACACTGAAGACCAAAATTGCTTATGAGGTTTTTACAGGAAAGAGAACAGTCATTGAGAAAAGATATTCAATAGATCGATAAATCAAAGATTTACTTTCGCATCAAACAAATTAATTAGAATTGATATTATTGGATAAGGCTTTAAAATAAAAAAGCGAACTCGTATGAGTCCGCTTTTATTGATTTATCTAATTAATGATATTTAATCATTGTTATTCTCATCATTTCTCTTAATTTCAGGTCTTTCCGGACGAGGTAGTAACACTTTACGAGAAAGTTTGAACTTACCGCTACGAGGATCGATTTCTATCAGTTTCACTTGAATTTTGTCACCCTCTTTTATTCCTGCATCCTCAACTTTTTCCAAACGTTTCCAATCTATTTCCGAAATGTGGAGCAATCCATCTTTTCCTGGAATAAATTCGCAGAATGCGCCATAAGGCATGATTGAACGAACAGTAGCTTCATAAACTTCTCCAATTTCAGGAATAGCAACGATACCTTTTATCTTATTCATTGCCAAATCGATGGAAGCCTTATTAGTAGCCGAAATTTCAACACGACCAATATTGTTTACTTCCTCAATTGTAACAATTGCACCTGATTCTTCTTGAATACCTTGAATTATTTTTCCACCCGGTCCAATAACAGCTCCAATAAAATCTTTAGGGATTTCAATCACTTCAATACGCGGAGCATGAGGTTTCAGATCTGCACGAGGTTCAGAAATTGTTTCCATCAACTTACCCATGATATGCTCGCGTCCAACTTTAGCTTGAGCTAATGCTTTTTCGAGGATTTCATATGAAAGTCCGTCCACTTTAATATCCATTTGAGTAGCAGTGATACCATCTTTTGTTCCACACACTTTAAAGTCCATGTCACCTAAGTGATCCTCATCGCCCAAAATATCAGAAAGGACAGCATAATTCTGACCTTTGTTTTCAGATATTAATCCCATAGCAATTCCGGCAACTGGTTTTTTGATGGGTACACCAGCATCCATCAAAGCCAATGTTCCGGCGCAAACTGTAGCCATTGACGAAGAACCGTTTGATTCCAAAATTTCTGAAACCACACGTAAAACATATGGATAACCTGTAGGAATCATCCTTTTTAATGCCATGTGCGCAAGATTACCATGACCAATTTCACGGCGTCCTGTTCCTCGTTGTGGTTTTGCTTCACCAGTTGAGAAAGGAGGGAAGTTATAATGTAAAAGGAAACGCTGAGTACCATGATTAAGAACATCATCAATAATTTTCTCGTCAAGTTTTGTTCCTAGAGTAACAGTAGTGAGTGATTGCGTTTCGCCACGAGTAAAAATAGCTGAACCATGAGGTCCTGGCAGTGGGTTTACTTCGCTCCAGATTGGGCGAATTTCAGTAGTTTTTCTTCCATCAAGACGTTTACCTTCATCAAGGATGCTTCTGCGCATTGCCTCTTTTTCAACATCATGATAATATTTTGAAACGAGTGCAGCTTTTGTGTCACGTTCTTCTTCAGGAAGACTTTCTAGGAATGCTTCTTCTATAGCCGCAAAATTATCCATGCGTTCATGTTTGTTTGGATTCTCGGCAGTAGCTACTGCATAAGCTTTTGCGTAACAATTATCCCAAACCTGTTTGCGCAGTTCTTCATCATTATCTTCATGGTTGTATTCACGTTTTAACGTTTTTCCAACCAATTCAGTCAACTCCATTTGAGCGCGACATTGATTTTTAATTTCTTCGTGTGCAAATTTAATAGCTTCTAGCATCTCAGCTTCAGAAACTTCATTCATTTCACCCTCAACCATCATAATATTGTCGAGCGTTGCACCCACCATGATGTCAATATCAGCTTTTTCCAATTGCTCATATGTAGGATTAATGGTTAATTTGCCATCAATTCTAGCTACCCTAACTTCAGAGATAGGTCCGTTAAAAGGAATATCTGAAACAGCCAAAGCAGCCGAAGCAGCTAAACCAGCAAGTGCATCAGGCATATCTTTTCCATCAGATGAGAACAGAATAACATTTACAAAAACATCTGCATGATAATCGTCTGGGAACAATGGTCTTAGTGCACGGTCGATTAATCTACTTGTAAGAATTTCACTATCAGAAGGTCTGCCTTCACGTTTTTGAAAGCCACCTGGAAAGCGTCCATTAGACGCAAATTTTTCTCTATATTCCACTTGAAGTGGCATAAAATCGGTTCCGGGGGTTGCATTTTTTGCAGCGCATACTGTTGCTAAAAGGACAGTATCACCCATTCTTAGAGTAACTGCTCCATCAGCTTGTTTTGCCAGTTTTCCTGTTTCGAGAGTAATCGTGCGTCCGTCTGACAGCTTGATACTCTTAGCAATTGGATTCATCATAAATTTTTTGATACTTTTTTCTACTGTTTAAAATTGTGCAAATTTAAACAAACTTTTCGGTATAACAGTGTAATGAACAATAAAATATCACTTTACATACTGAAAATAAGTAATCAAAAATTACCAATACCTCATTTTAATTTTTGGTATTTTTTGTATAAGTTTGCACCTTTATATCAACTTATCATTTTTAAATATGAAAAAACATTTTTTCAATTATCTATTTGCTCTTATCCTTGGAGTAGTAATTTTTTCGAGTTGTAAATCCGAAAAAACATTTGAAGTGAAAGGAGAATTCTCCGCAGGAGCAGGTGACACTTTATATTTGGAACATCGAGGACTTGGCGGAGTTGATATAATTGATTCTTTGAAAATAAAGAAAGATGGCACATTTTCTTTTAAAGCTCCAGCACCGGAGAATCCCGAATTTTATCAATTACGTTTAAAAGATCAGTTGGCTGTTTTTGCTATAGATTCTTTAGAAACTTTACAAGTCAAAGCTGATGCTCAGAAACTCACAAATACATTTACTACTGTGAATTCTGTGGTCAATGATCAAATAAAACAAATTGATAATAAAGCAATGACTGTTCGTCAAAACATTTTTGATCTGGCAAAGAAACATGATTTAAAAGAAATTGATGATATTACTTATCTGCAATTGGCAGATTCTTTATTAAATGAATATAAAGGTTTTGCAACAAAATTGATTATAGGAAATCCTTCAGGTGCAGCTGCTTACTATGCGTTGTTTCAAAAAGTAGATGATTACTTGATTTTTGATCCAATGAACAGAAAAGATTATGCCATGTTTGGGGCTGTAGCCACCTCTTGGGATAGATATTATCCAGGAACACCACGTTCCAAGCATTTGTATGATTTCACAATGAACGCATTGAAAACCAGAAGGCAAAGCGAGCGTCAGAAAGAATTTTTTGAAAATGTTCCTGTTGAAACAATCAGTGAAATGCCGGATATCATATTACCGAATTTGAACGGTCAACAAGTTTCCCTTTCTTCTTTAAGAGGAAATGTGGTGTTACTTGATTTTACTGTTTATAATGCCAAATATACGCTGCAACATAACATGAATCTGAATTCGGTTTATACACAATTGGCAAGTCAAGGTTTTCAGATATACCAGATTTCACTTGATTCCGACGATCATGTTTGGAAGAATGTTGCAAATAATCTTCCTTGGGTAACTGTTCGCGATCCTGAATCAGTTTATTCAGACTTATTGACTAGATATAATGTAAGAGATATACCAACAGCATTTATTTTAGATAGAGAAGGTAATTTATTGACACGCATTGAAAACTACGATAATCTTTTAAACGAAGTGAGCAAGTTCTTGTAATGTGAAAAGATTATTGAATAATGAACAATGAAGAACTAGAAAGAGCGTATAAAATTATTGAGAATACTGGTACTAATTTATTTCTTACAGGAAAGGCCGGAACAGGCAAAACTACCTTTTTGAAGAATCTTAAAAAAATGTCACCTAAACGAATGGTGGTGACTGCCCCAACTGGTATCGCTGCAATAAATGCCGGAGGTGTAACTATACATTCGTTTTTCCAATTACCGTTTGCACCATTCATTCCCGGAACAAAATTGAACACTTCTCATTCTAGATTTCGATTCGGTAAGGAGAAACGAAATATCATACGAACCATGGATTTGCTGATTATTGACGAAATTAGTATGGTGCGCGCAGATCTTCTGGACTCCATTGATTCTGTTCTCCGCCGGTATCGCAATAATTCTGCTCCTTTTGGTGGTGTTCAATTGTTAATGATTGGAGATCTACAACAATTGGCACCCGTTGTAAAAGAGGAGGAGAGGCAGATGCTGAGCAGGTACTATGAAACATCCTTCTTTTTCAGTAGCCAGGCTCTAAAAAAAACGAATTATGCAACTATTGAGTTGAAGCATGTTTATCGTCAAACTGATCCTGTTTTTTTGTCGCTATTGAATAAAGTACGTGACAATGAGACTGATGAACAGACTTTGTCGGCTTTAAATAAAAGATATATTCCTGATTTTAACCCAAGCAAAGAAGAGGGTTATATTCGTTTGGTTACACATAATGCACAAGCACTTCAAATTAACGAGTTGGAAATGTCTAAACTCGAAGGACCGATGTATGAGTATAATGCTGAAATAACAGGCAATTACCCTGAATATTCTTTCCCTACAGAAAAAACACTCGTACTCAAAAAAGGAGCTCAAATAATGTTTGTAAAAAATGATCCTTCGGTTGATAAACTTTATTACAACGGAATGATTGGAGAGATAACAGAAATAGATGAACTTGGCTTCTATGTTAAACCACAAGGTGCTGATGAGGAAATTGAAGTGAATCCTGAAGAATGGGAAAATAGTAAGTATGAACTGGACGAAGAATCGAAAGAAATTACTGAAAAAGTGGAGGGCGTTTTCAAACAATATCCTGTTAAAATGGCTTGGGCTATCACTATTCATAAAAGTCAAGGATTGACCTTCGAACATGCAATAATAGATGCACATGCTAGTTTTGCTCATGGTCAGGCATATGTTGCGCTTAGTCGTTGTAAAACATTGGAAGGCATGGTGCTTAGTACTAAATTTTCCCAAAAGGCCATTATCAATAACGAAAGTGTAAATGCTTACACAAATGAACTTGAAAAAAGAGTTCCCGATGATAAAGCATTGGAAGAAATGAATCGGACATACAATTTTCAAGTAGTAAGTGAACTCTTTAATTTCTTGCCAATAAACAAACTTCTAAAAAAAGAAGTGGGTTTGGTGCAAGAGTATTTTTCGCAACAATATCCGCAACAACTTGAATTGTATAAACAATACCTGGAAGAATTTGAAACTAATATTCAACTAGTATCTACTAGGTTTCAAAGACAATTTGAACTACAGATCAATACGTTAGAAGATTTTAAAGTGAATGTCTCATTGCAGGAAAGATTTAAAAAGGGGGCAGCGTACTTTGGAAAAACATTGCAACCGTTTAAACAGTACTTGGATCAGATAAATTTGCCTGCCGATAATAAAGAATTTCATAAGAAATCAAATGAACTATTAAATGAACTTAATACTTTAATTGTTCATAAGATTATGTCATTAGAGTTTGTGGAACAAAATGGATTTGAACTGAATCAGTTTTTACATCAAAGAGCACTTATTTTATTGAAAGAACCGAATTATAATGTCAAAGAAAAGAAAGAGCGACAAAAATTATTTATACCAACAGATATTCTTCATCCCGAACTTTTTGAACAACTTGTAGAATGGCGAAAAGAAAAAGCTAAGGAGTTAGAGGTTCCTGCTTATGTTGTTTTGCAACAAAAAGCAGTATTGGGAATAACTAATCTTTTACCTGATAATAACGAATTACTTTTGGCAATCCCGCATGTGGGAAAGAAAACCATCGATAAATATGGTGAAGAATTGCTGGTAATAGTCTCTCAATATGTTGATGCTTACAATAATAAACGCAGTTAATGTTTTTTTTGATTTACTGAATTCAAAATTTGGAGAATTGATATTTAATTAATATCTTTGCTTTTATATAAGTAGGAGAAAAAGAGTTCCGGTTTCTAAAAAAGGCGCCGGAATTCTTTTTTGTCGCTTTATTATTTTATTAACCAACATTATTAACTTATAAAGTATTAAAATTATGGCAGTTACTTACATGACTGAAGGAGGTCTTCGGAAATTGAGAGAGGAAGTAGCCGAATTAGAATCTATTCAAAGACCAGAGATTTCCAGGCAAATTGCTGAAGCCAGAGATAAGGGAGACCTCTCTGAAAATGCCGAATACGATGCAGCAAAAGAAGCGCAGGGAATGCTAGAAGCCAAGATAGCACAATTAAAGAGTGTTTTATCAACAGCTCGTGTGATTGACGAAGCGATGATTAAAACTGATTCTATACAAATCATGAATAAGGTTACACTTAAGAATCTGAAAACAAATAAGTTGATGACTTATACATTGGTTTCAGAAAACGAGGCAAACCTTAAAATTGGAAAGATTTCAGTAAACACACCCATTGCCCAGGGTTTACTTGGTAAAAAGGTAGGTGAGGTAGCTGAGATAAAAGTACCCTCCGGATTGATTACATTTGAAGTGATAGACATCTCAATTTAATAGGCAAAGATGGCAACAGTTTTCAGTAAAATAATCAAAGGCGAAATTCCATCTTACAAAATAGCGGAAGATGAAAATTATTATGCCTTTTTGGATATCAATCCAATGGTAAAAGGACACACTTTGATAGTACCAAAACAAGAAATTGATTATCTGTTTGATTTGGACAATGAAACATTGGCCGGGATGATGGTGTTTTCAAAGAAAGTGGCTGAGGCCATATACAAAGCCGTACCCTGCAAGCGAGTGGGAGTAATGGTGCTGGGGTTAGAAGTACCTCATGCTCACATCCATTTGATTCCTTTACAAAAAGAAGGAGATGCCAACTTTGCGAATCCAAAACTTAAACTCACTGAGAACGAGTTTATCGAAATTGCCCAAGCTATTAAAAACGAATTATAGAATTAAGAAACAAGATAAAAGCAAACGGCAATCTTCTTTTAAGATTGCCGTTTGCTTTTATTATCATTGTTCTTGAGATTTATATTTTTCGAATGCGGACTCCCCGAACTGCGTGCTGTTCTCCTTTTTCAAGGATTAGGTTTGCGCGGAATCGGGTAGGGAGAATATTGTCTTTTAAATTAGGCAAGTTTATCTCGTTCCACACATTGTTGCCAAAGACCATCAGCTCTTTCTGAGAATATGAGGCATATTGATGAAAATAAGAGTCAGGATTCTGAAAAGCTGTTTCCTGAAGTTTTTTAAATCGATCAAGATACCACTGCCTGAGATTCTTTTCGCTTGCATCAACATATATTGAAAAGTCGAAAAAGTCGGATACGAACAACGTTCTCCTGTTCATTTTCTTCAGCATCACCTGCAACACATTAATTCCTTCAACAATAAGAATATCTGGCTTAATAATGGTCTGCACTTTATCTGGGATAATATCATAATAAAGATGGGAATAAACAGGGGCTTCCATCTGTTCTTTACCTGATTTTACGTTGGCCAGAAAAGAGAGCAACTCCCTGGCATTGTAACTCTCAGGGAAACCTTTTTTGTTAAGGATACCTCGTTTTTCTAATTCTGCATTAGGATATAAAAATCCATCGGTTGTAATTAATTCAACCTTTGGCTTTTCTGGTAACATGGATAGCAGTTTTTGCAAAACACGGGCGGTTGTACTTTTTCCTGCGGCAACACTTCCCGCAATACCAATGATAAAAGGAATACGCCTACTCGTATTTTTAAAGAACTGATCAAGTTCATTGTGCAAATTTGCATAATGAGTAAAATGAATCTGCAATAAACTGATCATTGGAAGATAAACGTCGTTTACTTCTTCAATGTTCAGGGGCTCATTCAATGCTTGTAGCTTGCTGAGATCGATGTCGGATTCTGAAATGGGGAATTGTGGATGTTCTTCTAATACTTTCCATTCATCGCGACTAAAAGCTCTGAAAGGAGAATACGTTGCGTCATATGATTGATAATCCATTTCTAAAGAATTTTATTTTCACAAAGATATAGCTTTTTTAAATCAGAGAAATGATTTAAATAAAAAACCGATAAACAAATCTTGTTTATCGGCTTAATAAGTGGTTGTCTTATGATAGATTATTAAATTGTTTCAAATCCTCGTTTCACAAAATTGTTCAGTTCCTCACCCCTGAGCATGCCGCTTGACAACAGAGCAAGGTCGATAATTTGTTTCAATTTTGTGTTCTCACCGGCATAAGTCGATATAGCCTCTTTTTCTTTACCATCAATATCTGTAACCATTTGCTTAACTAAAGGATGATTTACATTTACTGTCACTTGATACATATCAGGCATTTCGCCATACATTGCCATTCCTTGTTGCATTGCCGACATCTCTTTCATGCGTCGGGTGAATTCATTCTGGGTGATTTGTACCGGTCGTTCCGATTCATTCAAAGCTTTAAACTCAACCGTAAAGGATGTTTTATCCAATTTAGGAATTTGAGACGTAAAGGCTTCGTTTAGAGCTTCTTTCTGAGAGTCAGTAAGCTCGATTGAAGAACTATCCTCTTTTTCAATAATATGATCAATGGTGTCACTGTCGACACGTACAAAACGAGTTTTCTCAAATTTCTGTTCCATCAAACCAATCCAGTGAACATCCAGCGGTCCATCCAAAATCAGCACATCATATCCATTTTGTTTAGCCGATTCAATAGGTGCAAACTGATCCACTTTATTTGATGCATACAAATATATCAATGTGTCATTTTTATCTTTCTGATTGCTCTCTATCAGCGATTTGTACTCGTCAAACGTAAAATATTTATCATCTGTGTTTTTGAACAGACAATATTTTACAGCGCGATCATAGAATTTCTCTTCTGTAAGCATTCCATATTCCACAAAAAGCTTAAGACTATCCCATTTTTCTTCAAATTGTGAACGATCGTTTTTGAATATCTCGTTCAACTTGTCAGATACTTTCTTTGTAATATGATTTGATATTTTCTTTACATTACTGTCGCTCTGAAGATAAGAACGGGATACGTTCAATGGGATATCGGGTGAATCAATAACTCCATGAAGAAAGGTGAGGAATTCGGGAACAATACCTTCCACGGAATCGGTCACAAATACCTGATTGCTATATAGCTGTATCTTGTTGCGCTGCAGGTCGAGGTTGCTTTTTACCCTTGGGAAATATAAAATTCCCGTAAGATGGAATGGATAATCTACATTTAAATGTATCCAAAACATCGGCTCATCCATAGTCATCGGATACAATTGATGATAAAAATTTGTGTAATCTTCGTCTTTTAATCCGACTGGTGCCTTTTTCCATAGGGGCTCTGTGTTGTTGATAACATTGTCTTCTTCTGTATCAACATATTTACCGTCTTTCCATTCTTGCTTTTTACCTGAAACAATAGGCACGGGCAAAAAACGACAATGCTTTTTTAAGATTGATTCAATCTGGTCTTTTTCAAGAAACTCTTTATGTTCATCATCAATGTGCATGATAATGTCAGTACCGCGATCAGCCTTGTCGGTTTCAGTCATTTTATATTCGACCGTTCCATCACTTAACCACTTTACGGCATGTGCATCTTCTTTGTATGACTTGGTGATGATCTCAACCTTTTTTGAAACCATGAAAGTAGAGTAAAATCCAAGTCCGAAATGACCGATAATCGCGTTAGGATCATCTTTGTATTTCTCTATAAAATCGTTTGCCGATGAGAAAGCAATTTGATTAATGTATTTGTCTACTTCCTCGGCTGTCATTCCAATACCTCTATCTGAAACAGTAAGGGTCTTGGCCTTTGGATCAATGGATACCCTGACCGACAAGTCGTCCAATTCGCCTTTAAATTCGCCTTTTGAGGCATACGTTTTAAGCTTTTGAGAAGCATCTACCGCGTTTGAAACTACTTCGCGAAGAAAAATTTCCTGATCACTGTAAAGAAATTTTTTAATAATGGGGAAAATATTTTCTGTAGTTACCCCAATCTGTCCTTCTTTTTGCATATCGTTATTCTGTTTGTTTTTTACTAACATAATAAAAGCAAATAATGTGCCACAAGATAAAACTGACATGCTCTTTTTAACAAAAGAATGGTTTTTTAATATTTTAATTAAATCTCATGTGTTAAAAAACTTGCTCTGGTAAACGAATTCAAACGATTCTGTTTTAACTAAAAAAATAATTAATATCTATTTCGTAATATTTACGTAATAAATTTAGATAAAATAGATATAAACAAAATCGATTGGTTATAGAGTGATTTGTTTAGTTAAAATATGATTTAAAATGCCTGAAAATCAATGTATTAAATGTTTAATAATTTTATTAACACTCTTTATATGTTTTTGAACAAGAATTATTTGATAATTATAAATATATCTTATTATCTTTGTGAGAGACGAGTAAAAATTAGATGATAATTGACTCTTGTCTTTAACACAATAAAATATAAGAATTATGGAAGCAACTAATTCATTCGAAACAAAACTACTAAGTTTACAGGATAACATGATGAATTTTGCGTTAACACTTACTGCCAATAGGGAGGAAGCTAAAGACCTGTTGCAGGAAACAACTCTTAGAGTATTGGATAATAAAGAGAAGTATTATGAAAACGTGAATTTCAAAGGTTGGGTATTCACTATTATGCATAATATTTTTGTTAATAACTATCGCAAAATTGTTAGAAGTCAAACAATCATTGATAAAACAGAAAACTTGTATCATTTGAATTTACCACAGGATTCTGGATTTGACACTCCTGATGGGGCGTATACAATTAAAGAAATAAATACGGCAATAAATAGTTTTTCAAATGAGTATAAGATTCCCTTTTCAATGCATGTCTCTGGATATAAGTACGAAGAAATTGCACAGCATTTGGATTTACCAATTGGAACCGTTAAAAGCAGAATATTTTTTGCGCGTAAGCGTTTGCAGGATTTGCTGAAAGACTTTAGGTACTACAGAGAAAAGTAAATAGATTAAATACAATTAAAGGCCTCTTGATTTCAAGAGGCCTTTTTATTTGCAATGCTGTTATCTAAATTGTTGCTTTTTCAGTCTACTATTGATCATTCTACACGTTTAACTTTGAGCTATTTTACATTTCAAGTACATTTTTTCGCGTGAATAGTTGATTATACGACTGAAATTTTGCGAATCAACGCCTTTTAACATCCTTTCACGTTTAAAATCACCCTCTTACTACCTCTATTCTCTCACCTTCCTCTCACTATGCTCCCACTATGCTCTTAGTGAAGTGTTGAGTCACTTTGTCTTTAATAACGTGAGTAAATGTGAAAATATCGTAAAATAAATACATGAGTTTTCACAATCTTTTATTGATTATCTCACTTCATTACAATTAAATTCTTGGGATTTTTGACTTTCTCCTTGAGTAAAGCTAAATCCAGAACTTCTTTAATATCTGTCACATAATGAAATTCCAAACCTTTAACATACTCTTCTTTAATTTCTTCAATATCCTTTTTGTTCTCCTCGCTTAAAATAACCTCTTTTATACCTGCCCTCTTAGCAGCAAGAATTTTTTCGCGAATGCCACCCACTGGCAACACTTTCCCTCTTAATGTTATCTCACCTGTCATTGCCAGATTGGGTCTCACTTTTTGTTGCGTAAACAAAGATGCAAGGGATGTTACCATCGTAATTCCGGCCGACGGTCCGTCTTTGGGAATGGCGCCTTCAGGAACGTGAATGTGGGTGTTCCAGTTCTCAAATATCTCTGAGTCAATATCAATTTCTTCTGCATGTGAATGAATATATTCCATTGCTAACATGGCAGATTCTTTCATTACATCTCCTAAATTACCGGTTAATGTCAGTTTGGACCCCTTTCCTTTGCTAAGTGAACCCTCAACAAATAGAATTTCACCACCGACGGCAGTCCAGGCCAATCCTGTAACCACTCCGGCGTATTCATTGCCTTGGTACATATCTTTATTATATTCCTCGGGACCTAGATATTCTTTCAAATTAACGGGTTCAAGATTTTTTGGATAGCTTTCTTCTGAAGCAATGTGGCGAGCGATTTTACGCATGACTTTTGCTATTTTCTTATCCAATTCGCGCACTCCCGATTCGCGTGTGTAGTCATCAATGATCTTTCTGATGGCTGGTTTGGAGATCTTAAAATCTTTCTTGCTTATACCGTGACTTTCTAACTCTTTCGGAACAAGGTGGCGATAGGCTATCTCAATTTTTTCTTCAGTAATATAACCGCCTACATTAATCAACTCCATCCTGTCGAGTAACGGCTGTGGCACCGTGTTTAGATTGTTTGCTGTGGCAATAAACAGTACCTTCGACAAGTCGTAGTCGATCGACAAATAATTGTCGTGAAACGTATTATTCTGTTCTGGATCCAACACTTCAAGCAAGGCTGAAGAGGGATCGCCCCTGAAATCATTTCCAATTTTGTCTATTTCGTCAAGTACAAATACCGGATTTGAGGTACCTGCTTTCTTTATATTTTCAATAATTCTCCCTGGTATAGCGCCAATATAGGTGCGTCTGTGTCCTCTGATTTCTGCTTCATCGTGCAAGCCGCCTAACGAAATGCGTACATATTTTCTGTTCAATGCCTTGGCAATGGATTTCCCAAGAGAAGTTTTTCCTACTCCGGGAGGGCCATACAGACAAATGATTGGTGCTTTCAAATCACCTTTTAATTTTAATACTGCCAAATGCTCAATGATACGCTCTTTCACTTTTTCCATTCCAAAATGGTCTTTGTCAAGGGTCTTCTGGGCATTATGAAGGTTGAAATTGTCTTTGGTGTACTCATTCCATGGCAGTTCCAGAATGTTTTCGAGATAACCGAATTGTACAGAATAATCTGGCGACTGCGGATTGAGACGCTCCAGCTTTTTGAGCTCTTTCTCAAATGTTTCTGCTACAGCATCATCCCATTTCTTTTTAATTGCTTTTTTGTGGAACTCATTAACCTCAATTTGCTGTGTGTTTCCACCCAGCTCCTCCTGAATTGTGCGGATCTGCTGTTGCAGATAGTATTCTTTTTGTTGTTGATTCAAATCCTCACGTGTCTTCAACTGGATGTTCAACTTGAGTTCCAGCACTTGATTCTCACGGTTTAGAATCATCAACATTCTATAGGCTTGCTCTTTTTCATCATTAATAGATAGCAATTCCTGTTTTTCTCTGCTTTCGATGGGCAGATTTGTTCCGCAATAGCTGAGAAGCATACTTTCAAATGCTTCATCGTTTATTGTACGAAGCAATTCTTTTGGTGGATCTCCCAGCAAATGCAACATTTGAGTTACCGCATCACGGATTGAATCCAATAATGCGTCATATTCTTTATCGTTTTTAGATACCTTTTTGGTCTCTAATGTTTTAAATGTGGCTTTAAAATAGGGCTCTGATTGTTGCATCTCAAACCATTCAAAACGTTTTTTCGCTTGAACAATGAGACTTAAATTATTATCGGCAAGTTCAATTACACGAATAACCTCTGCAATTACTCCTATATTATATATATCTTTTGATGTGGGCTCTTCTATATTTGTGTCTTTTTGGCAGACCAACCCAATATATTGTGGTGTTTTACCTAAAGCTTTTACCAGTTTCAACGATTTATCTCTGCCAACAGAGATGGGCAGACTGCTTCCCGGAAAAACAATGGTATTTCGTAATGGCAAAATGGGAATTAAATCGGGTAATTGCTCTTCGTTTAAATCTTGATGACCTTCAGTCACATTATTAGCTATGAATGAAATTACACTCTGATCGCTATCATCATTGGATATATTGAGTCTCTTAAACATATAATTTAATTGTTTATTCAACAAAGATAGCATAATCCTTAAAATTTGCTATTTTTGTCGCTGTTTATATTGAATGGTTCCAAAATTCGTGCCAGAATTTAAGATTAATAATTAATGTGATGCCAAATCCATATTTTGCATTTAAACAATTTGTAGTTTATCACAACCGTTGTGCTATGAAAGTGGGTACGGACGGTGTTTTGCTGGGGGCGTGGGCTGATGTCGCTTTGGCTGAAAGTATATTGGATGTTGGCACTGGGTCGGGATTGATCGCTTTAATGCTTGCTCAAAGAAATCGAGATGCAAGGGTTCTTGCTATTGATACGGATGCAGGTGCTATCGAACAGACTCGCGAGAACTTTACAGGTTCTCCTTTTTCCAACAGGCTGATGGTAAGTCATATTTCTTTTCAAAAGCTTGCTGACAGACCGCAAGACAGGTTTAATCATATAGTGTCAAATCCTCCATATTTTGTTGATTCGTTGAAATCACCCAACACTTCTCGTTCTTTAGCTCGCCATGCTGATTCTCTATCTTTGCATAACCTTATTCAATTGAGCAGAGGTTTGGTTTCTGATGATGGGAAACTTTCGCTGATCTTGCCTTATAACCAAAAGACAGATGCTGAGCAAATAGCTCTTGATTGTGGTTGGCATATTTCTAAATCACTTTCGGTTTTTCCTCTTCCGGATTCAAATCCAAAACGTGTTTTATTGGAATTTTCTGCAAATAACGTATCTGAAGTACTTGATCAACATTTGACCATCGAACTTGCCAGACATCAATATTCTTCTGAATTCAAATCGTTAGTCAAGGATTTCTATTTACATTTATGAAACCTCCATGTTGTATTTAACACTCAAGCGCATGAAAATATAGAGTTGCGCTGATTAAACATTGCCGGGATTTATTTTGTTTTGTTTTATTGCCTTTACAGGCTCTCACAAAACTTTATATTCAGGCAGTATGGAGACAGTATCATTTGAACAAGTAGTCAGCCGCGGTTGCGGTCTAGACGTACACAAAGAAACGGTTGTCGCCACCATAGACGGCGAGGGGCTAAAACGTACCACCCTGGAATTTGGAACGTTCACGAGTTCTTTGACAGAATTGAAAGACTGGTTAGTCGAAAACAAGATTACTCACGTAGCAATGGAGAGTACGGGTGTATACTGGAAGCCGGTTTACAACATCCTTGAGCCAACGGGTATAACTGTTTGGATTGTCAATGCCCGGCACGTTAAGAACGTACCGGGGCATAAAACAGACAAAAAAGACAGTCGCTGGATATGTAAACTTCTTCTTGCCGGTTTGCTAAAGCCGAGCTACATTCCTCCACGAGAACAGAGGGAATTACGTGATTTAACTCGTTACCGAAAGAAGTTGATCCAGGATGTGGCATCCAACAAAAACCGAATCATTCGTATTTTGGAAGATTGTAATGTGAAACTCTCGAGTGTATTAAGCGATACCTCAGGTATTACAGCCACAAAATTGATTAACAAACTCTGTGATGGTAAAAAGGTAACTCCCGAGGATATAGATGAGGTATATCACAAAAAAATCAGAGCGACCAAAGAAGAGATTTGGGAAGCTTGTAATGGTAATATTACTGACCACCACATCTACCTGATGGGTGCAATCCGCTCAAACAACCGGCATATTGAATCTTCAATTGAAGAGCTTAATCAAAAGATAAGGCAAATTCTTTCGCCTTACGAAAACGTAATGGAACTCCTTCGTGAGATTCCGGGATTAAGTCATAAAACCGCTGACGATCTTATCGCTGAAATCGGGCTGGATATGGAGGTTTTTCCAAGCGAAAAGCATTTGGCAAGCTGGGTAGGTGTATCGCCTGGTAATAATGAGAGCGCGGGTAAAAAAAAAGCGGCAGAACAACCCACGGTAACAAGCAGGCAAAAACAACACTAGTAGAAGCCGCATGGGCTGCATCGCGTACAAAGAACACGTTTTATCTTACCCGTTATCATCGTTTAGCCGCTAGGCGTGGTAAAAAAAGAGCTATAATTGCTATTGCTCATTCCATTCTCAAATCGGTGTATTTTGTCTTAAAATACAATGTACCGTACCATGAGCTGGGAGCGGATTATTTAAACTCCCAAATAGAGAAAAGGCGGAAAAAGTATTTAAAGGGCGAATTAGAAAAGATGGGATATGCAGTTCAACTGGAGCCTTCTAAGCCTTTGAGTCCTACAGCTGTATAATGAGTAAAATCCAACATAACGGGGAACAAAAACAAAAGGTCGATGTTTACTGACGCACGGGATCTATAAGATGCCTAAGTCGATTATGAAACTGATATCAACAGATAAGTACCCCAGACTGTTGCCACGAGCACGCGTATGAAATTTTAATTCTCTTATCTGTTTTGTTTTCTCGTCTAACCGGTGCATTTGTCCTTAAGATGAATGCTATCTTTTATTTTGTCATAGTTGAGTGTTGTAATTAATAACAAAATATTAATTAATTGAATATTAAATAATTATGCATTATCAAATTTACGTATGAAAACAATGTCTTTGAGCGATTCCTTTTTATTGCTTTTATACTGGACTTATTGTTTCATTTCCGGATAATTATCCTGCTGCTCTTGATTCATTGACGGATAGTTGCCTCTGAATTCCCGTTTCATTACCGGATAGTTATGTTGCTTTATACCTTTTTATGCAAGCCGTAATTAAATTGAATCAAGTATTATTACACGATTAATATATAATTTATTTAATGAACGGTTATTAGTACATTTATGAAAAAACATTATCTTTGTAACTCTATAAAATTTAAATATATGAAGAAGAATATTACGCTTATTTTATTATTTCTAACAACATTCATCAGTATTTATGCTGTTGATACTGTAAAAGTAAAACAAACGCAAATACCCATTCTTATTGACAGGGCCGATAATGTGTTGTTCTACATCCGAATTGATGCTCAACAGACAAAACAATTGAATGAAGTAACTCTTCAATTTGGAAAAGATGTCAATCTCTCTGAAATTAAGGCCATTAAATTGTATTATGGTGGAACTGAAGCTACTCAGCGTGCAGGCCAAACTTATTATGCACCAGTTCAGTATATTCCAAGCAATTCTCCTGGTAAAACAAGGTTTGCTAATCCATCTTATTCTATTAAAGTTGCAGAGAAGTTATCACCTAAAAATAGAGTAGTGTTTACTTCTAAATATAATCTGTTTCCCGAAATCAATTATTTCTGGATTAGTCTTGAAATGAAGCCAAACGCATCTCTCCTTTCTAAAATAAAAGTGGATCTGACTTCTGTAAAACTTGATTCCAAACAAGCTCCATTGGCTTTCGCTGATGATTCTGAAGTTCATAGAATGGGTTATGGAGTTCGCCAAGCGGGTGACGATGGTTCTGCTGCTTATCGAATTCCTGGATTAGTAACATCTAATAAGGGAACTTTATTGGGCGTTTATGATATTCGTTATAATAGTAGCGTCGACTTACAAGAATATGTTGAGATAGGTATCAGTCGAAGTACAGATAAAGGTCAGACATGGGAACCAATGCGTGTCGCTATGAGTTTTGGTGAATTTGGCGGTCTACCAAAAACACAAAATGGAGTGGGTGATCCTTCAATTCTAGTTGATGAAAAAACAGGTACAATATGGATTGTTGCTGCGTGGACGCATGGTTTGGGCAATGGACGTGCTTGGGTGAATTCACAACCGGGCATGGATTTGAATCAAACGGCGCAACTTATGTTGGTAAAAAGCGAAGATGATGGTAAAACATGGTCTAAACCTATCAATTTGACAGAACAAGTTAAAGATCCATCGTGGTATTTCTTATTGCAAGGACCGGGCAGAGGAATAACAATGCAAGATGGTACCTTGGTTTTCCCAATTCAGTTTATCGATTCCACACGGACTCCAAATGCTGGAATCATGTATAGTAAAGATAGTGGAAAGACATGGAACCTTCATAATGCTGCCCGTTCTAAAACAACCGAATCGCAAGTAGCAGAAATAGAACTTGGTGTATTGATGTTGAATATGCGCGATGATCGTGGTGGAAGTCGAGCTGTTTCTATTACAAAAGATTTAGGTAGAACATGGACTGAACATCCTTCCAATCGCAGTGTATTACAAGAACCTGTTTGTATGGCTAGTTTGATTAGTGTTAAAGCAGAAGATAATGTACTTGGAAAAGATATTCTGCTGTTCTCCAATCCAAACACAACTCAAGGCCGACATCATATTACTATAAAAGCGAGTATAGATGGTGGTCTCACATTTCCTAATGATTATCAAGTTATGCTTGATGAAGATTATGGATGGGGATATTCTTGTATGACTATGGTTGATAAAGAAACAGTTGGGATTCTATATGAAAGCAGTGTTGCACATATGACTTTCCAGAGAGTTAAATTAACTGATATTATTCGCAAAACAAATTAATATTGATTTTAATCATTATAAAAAGAGAAGCAGACAAGCTTCTCTTTTTTTTGTTTCAAAACTCAAATTGATATATTTATAAAAATATAGTAAATTTGTACTTTATTAAATTTCATTTCCTATGGAGAGTGTAGTAATAAAGGACAAAGAGTTTGAATTGTTTATTAATTCTGAAATTATTGAAGCAAATATAAGACGAATAGCTTCTAAAATGAATGCCGATTTGAAAGATTCAAATCCAATTTTCATTGCAGTACTTAATGGCTCGTTTATGTTTGCCGGTGAACTAATGAAATATATCACTATATCTTGTGAAATAACCTTTGTTCGTTTATCTTCCTACAAAGGTACATCGTCAACGGGAAAAATTCATGAAGTACTTGGCTTAAATGGTGATATAGAAGGGCGCACAGTTGTGATTATCGAAGATATTGTCGATACGGGTAATACGATGAAATCACTCCTAAGTCAATTAAATAAGAATAATCCAAAAGAGATAAGGGTTTCAACATTACTGTTTAAGCCGGAATCATTAATTCAGGATATTGAATTAGATTATGTGGCACTTGAAATACCTGATGATTTTATTGTAGGATATGGGTTGGATTATGAAGGTTACGGAAGAAATCTTAGAAATATTTATAAACTAAAGAATAGTTGATGAATACATAAATATTTGTAATCAGTCCATATAATAACATTCCTTCACGTCTTTTTTTTATGTTTTCATGATCCTTTTGAGCTGATGACTAAAAAAAAGTGTATTTTTGGCAGAATATCAGACATTGGTAGTTATATATAACGAAAATGGAAAAGCTAAACCTATTATAAATAGTGATGCTTGATTAATTTCCAATTAGTTTAAAATAATCATGCTTTTGTAAACTTCTAATTTAAAAATGGCAAAGGGAATGAATTTAATGTCCCATAAATGGATTGACATTGTTTTTGAAGGCAAAAATAAAAGTTATGGCGCTTATCGGTTAAGAGAATCTTCTGGAAAGCGACATTTGTGGGCTTTCTTTATTGTAGTCATTCCCTTTTGTGTACTGTTTATTTTGTTCTATTTTTATTCGTCATATCATAATAAGCAGAGCTTAAAAGAATTAATGACCCAAGTGACAGAATTATCGGCAATTGAACTTGAAGCACCTGACATACCAGAAGATATTTCACAACCAATTATGCCACCACCGATTAATACTATGATAAATCTTGAAAAAATACAAACAGAAGTAACGCAAAAAATACAAACAGATAACTTATCACAAATAGAGGATATTAACATAGAAGTTGCTGAAGGAAATCAAAAAGGGACTAAAGAGATTGTAGCAAATCCAATCCCTCCAAAAGAGAAAGAAGTTAAAGTTGAAGGTGAATTATATATAAAAGTAGATGAGCTTCCACAGTTTCCGGGAGACCAATATTCATTTATTCAATATCTCAATCGGACATTAAAGTATCCGATTTCGGCCGAAAACAAGGGAGTTGAGGGAATTGTTCTATGCAGTTTTATTGTTGAAACCGATGGTAGTATTTCACATGTTGAAGTAGTTGAGGGTGTCGATTCTCTTTTGGATGCAGAAGCTGTTAGGATAATAAAAGATATGCCAAAATGGATTCCCGGAAAAAATAATGGGGTTGCTGTTCGCGTTCAAATATTTATACCAATAGATTTCCGTATAAGATAATGTAATAAATTATAAAACCATAAATAAATTAATATGATTTATAAAGTATCAGAACTTGAGAATTTAATTAATGAAGCAGTAAAATCCATTTCCATGGATGGAACTCCTTCAAACTTATATAATCCGATTCATTATATTCTATCTTTAGGAGGTAAAAGATTAAGGCCATTACTTACGCTAATGTCTGCCAATTTATTCAAAGAAGACGTGTCACCTGCAATGCCCGTTGCATTAGGAGTGGAGATATTTCATAATTTCAGTCTCTTACATGATGATCTTATGGATCGAGCAGACAGACGTCGTGGCAAATTAACAGTACATAAAAAATGGAACGATAATGTTGCTATTTTATCTGGTGATGCCATGCAGATAGTTGCTTATCAGTTTATTGCAAAAGCGCCAAAAGAAGTTTTGTCCAATGTGTTAAACCTTTTCTCAAGTACTGCAATTGAAGTATGTGAAGGTCAACAATACGATATGGATTTCGAAAACAGATTAGATGTCACAGAGGATGAATATATTGAGATGGTCAGACTGAAAACGGCAGTACTTATTGCATGTTCATTAAAACTTGGGGCAATTGTAACGAATTCACCAGAACATGATGCAAATCTTCTGTATGATTTTGGAATAAAAATGGGGTTAGCATATCAGATTAAAGACGATCTGTTGGATGTTTATGGCAACTCTAATGTTTTTGGAAAAAATATTGGTGGCGATATTCTCTGTAATAAGAAAACCTTTTTGTTAATAAATGCATTAGAACGCACAAATCCAGCGCAGAAAGAGCAACTGATAAAATGGATTAATGCTGTCGACTACGATCCAGAACAGAAGATTAACGCAATCAAAAATATCTATGATGAATTGAATTTGAAACAGATATCCGCAAAAGCAATAGAGAAATATTATCTAGAAGGATTAGATTATTTATCTAAGGTTCAGGTTTCTGACGAAAGAAAAAAGAAATTAATAACTATTTCAGAAACGCTTACATATCGAGAGAAATAAGATATGCCTTATCGCAGAATACCAAATACTGATGCAGCACGCATTAAAGCTCTGAAAACAGCAATTGAAAAATGCAGCAATACTGATTTCAGAGAGATGGCTATTTCTGCGAAAACTTTAAGTAATGCAAAAACAGCACTTAGTAAGTTGGAAAGATTGTATGAGCTTTACCAGCAGGCATTTAGCACTCAAGTAAAAGCAAATAAATCCTTTCAGCATAAAGTGAAGAACTGCAGAATGTACTTATCTCATTTTATCCAAGTACTCTATTTTTGCGTTATACGTTCAGAAATCAAATCAGAACAGCTTGGATTATATGGATTACAAGATAGTAATATGCTAGTTCCCGAACTTGCTTCCAACGAACAATTGCTTGAGTGGGGCAAAAGAATTATTGATGGTGAAAACAATAGAACCGTAAAAGGCGCCGTACCTATTTATAATCCATCAATAGCTAAACTTAGTGTTATGTTTTCGATATTCAAAGAAGGTTATCAAGTACAACAACAATATCAAAAAACCACGGCACATTATCTCGAAGAAATTTCAAACTACAGAAATGTAGTTGATAAAGTGATTTATGAAATTTGGGAAGAAGTGGAGCAAGCTAATTTTGATTATCCGACCGAAGAGCGGTTAAAAAATAATATCGAATACGGCATTGTATATTACAAAAGAAAAGGAGAAAATTTCTAATGAAATTGGTAGATACGCACGCGCATTTATATGATGATCAGTTTGTTAATGATATTGAGCGTGTTATAGAACGAGCAAAAGAAGCAGGTATAGAAACCATTTTGTTGCCTAATATAGATGAAGAATCAATCAGTCCACTAAAGCAACTTGTGGATTCACTTCCCGATTTTTTCATTCCAATGATGGGGCTTCATCCAACCAGTGTGACGACTGACTGGGAAAATCAGCTTTCAAATATATATGAAGAATTAAAGAATCGCAATTATATTGCAGTAGGTGAGATTGGTATAGATCTATATTGGGATCAATCATTAAAGAATGAACAGATTAAGGCATTTGAAGCACAATTAGAATGGAGTATAGAAAATAATTTGCCAGTCGCCATTCATTCCCGAAATGCTATTAATGAGTGTGTTGAGTCGATTATTCGAGTTGGGGCATCATCATTAAGAGGCGTATTTCATAGTTTTGGAGGTTCATTAGAAGAATTAGATTCGATATTAGCACTTGAAAACTTTTATGTCGGCATAAATGGTGTTGTGACATACAAAAACTCAGGACTGTCGAAAGTGCTTCCACGATGTCCAAAAGAAAAGATTGTCCTTGAGACCGACTCCCCGTACCTATCTCCTGTACCCTATAGAGGTAAGCGTAATGAGTCGTCCTATCTTTCTATGATAGTCAGCAAGTTGGCCGAGATATATGAAGTGAATGACCAAGATATTGCCGAAATCACTACTAAAAATGCCAATGATCTTTTTGGGATAAGTGATTGGAAAAAATATAAGTGAGGAAGGTTAGAATTTATGTTAAGTTTGATTTGGCTAAGTATTGTTTGAGCGTTTTAGGATATCGGAAATTTAGAGGGAGGAGCATTGGAAAAGAGTGAGACCATAGTGGGAGCATAGTGAGACCATGGTGAGAGGAGCAATTAGATTGGTTTGAACTTTTAGAAGACCAAATAAAAGGTTAATTCAGAAAATGAGCAGCGTCGATTTATAATATTTCTTGTCGGAATCCAACTAAAAATCAATGGAATTTGATTTTGACTAATAATTTCCTTATTTTTGTGCCCTGTTTTGAAACAAGCTTTCAAGATTTTATAAAGGAGAGATGCTCGAGTGGTTGAAGAGGCACGCCTGGAAAGCGTGTATACGCCAAAAGTGTATCATGGGTTCGAATCCCATTCTCTCCGCAATAAATTCCGATTCGATCTATGATATAGGTAGTTACTTTCTGCGATATTTACCGATTATCTCTAACCCAATCCATCACATTTGCCGGAGCACGTTCAGCCAACAATTCTTTTTTCATAAAATCCATATAAGGTGCCACATGTTGAAAAAACTGATAATATCCCTTGCATAGATAGTTAAGGCCCTGATTCCCATACTTGTCTGTTATAAATCTGTTTTTGGGGCATTCGCCATTACAAGCAAACAAAAAATCACATTCTCTACATTGTTGTGGAAGCTTATCAAACTTATCGTTGCCAAATTTCAATTGCGTGTCGGAATACATCATTGATGCTAAAGGCTTTGTATAAATATTTTCCAACCGATATTCGGGGAAAACGAAGTGGTCGCATGAATAAACATCCCCGTTAAATTCCATTACACCTGCATGCCCACAAGTTTTAGCCATTGTGCATACTCCAGGTTGCTGACCAACCCAATTGGCTAAAGTAGAATCAAACAATTGCACAAAAATCTTACCCACATCTTGTTTTACCCACTCATCAAAAATTGTGCAAAGGAAATTTCCCCATTGTTCAGGTGAAACACTAAAAGGAGCTAATTGTGCCGTTGAGTCCTTTGCCGAAGCCAGTTTCATTGTCGTATTATCTATTAATCGTTCCACAATAGGAGTAAATTGCAAATACTGGCAACCAATCTTTTTGAAAAACTGGTAGAATTCCAGTGGGTAATCAGCATTATAATCGTTTACCACAGCCATACAATTGAATTCAACATCATATTTCTTTAACAGTTCAATTCCACGTATAACCTTTTGGAATGATGGTCGGTCCATGCTGTCGCGTCGGTATTCATCATGAAAATCCTGTGGACCATCAATTGAAATTCCCACCAAAAAATTATTCTCTTTAAAGAATTTGCACCACTCATCAGTAAGCAGAGTACCGTTTGTTTGTAAAGAATTATCAATCTGTTTTCCGCGAGCGTATTGTTTTTGTAGTTCGATTGCCCGTTTATAAAAACTTAACGGTCTCATTAACGTTTCCCCGCCATGCCAAGTAAACATTATTTGCGACATTGTTTGAGATTCAATATACTCTTTTGTGAACCGTTCCAGTAGTTCGTCGCTCATCACATGATTCTTGTTTTGTATATATAAACCAGATTTTTCAAGATAATAGCAATACTCGCATCTGAGATTACAAAGGGCTCCAACAGGCTTGAGCATTACATATAGTGGTTTTGAAAACGGTGCGAAAGTGGACATATCAATTTTATTTATGGAACAAAAATAAACAATTATTGCTGTTATTTAGTTTAGTATACTCATTAAACACAAATTAATTATAGAAATGACTACAAAAGAAAAATTATTAAATACAGGATTACTCATTTTAAGAGTCGGAATTGGAATATCGATTTTCTTCCACGGATTACCCAAAATAATGGGTGGAGTTGAAACTTGGACTGCGATTGGGAGTTCTTTGTCTGCATTTGGAATTGGCTTTGCGCCCACATTTTGGGGATTATTGGCAGCACTTACTGAATCCGTAGGTGGAATATTGTTTGCATTAGGATTATTGTTTCGACCCGCAACAGTGTTTTTATCGGGAATGATGGCAATTGCTTTAGGTACACATTTAATGGCTGGAGACGGATTCATGACTTACGGTCATGCGCTTGATCTGTTGATAGTTTTTGTTGCAACATTCTTCACCGGAGCCGGTAAATTATCCTTAGATAATCGCTTTTTCAAGAAAATTGTATAATTGAACAAATTTAAAAAAACAACCACCTGTTCTGTTTTAACATATTACAGAACAAGTGGTTTTCTATTAGAATCTATTCTTATCGACTTATTTTAGATGCTTATGAATCCACGAATTCATTTGCTCTAATGCTGTTGGAGAAAAAGTTTGTTCTATCTTAGGATATTCGTTTGGAGAGCCAGTTGTTGATTCCTGAAACAAGTGATTAAGATTTGGTAATTCAATAGCTGTCAGCTTTTTATTACCACTTTCATCAAATGCTTTCCGTATTGCTTCAAGATTCTCTTTTGGCGCTACCTGCGTATCTTTTGCACCATTAAGCGCCAAGACAGGAATTTTCAATTTTGTCAATGTAGGATATGGGTCATATTTTATATAATATTTCATCCAAGGTGTAGTCATTTGTGCGACAGATGCTTTTATATAACTATTGAGTTGTTCAGTTGAAAAACCCGGAGTAAAATCAGGATTTTCTTTAAAAGCCTTCTGCAAATAATTCTCTAAATCTATTTTAAGTTTTTCCGTATCATTAGAGTTTAGAACAAGATCATAAGTACCTTTATTGAACTTGAGCATTCTTTTGACAAGTTCATCAGATGCACCATTAGCTTTTGTTACAGCCAAGGTCTGCAATTCCAATAATTTATCGCCCCGGAGTCCAGGTCCCGCCAAAAGAATGATAAAAGCCACGTTCTTGTTTCTTTGTGCAACCATTGGAGCAATGAGTCCACCCTCACTGTGACCAATCAGTCCAATATTCTTTTTATCAATCTGACTTTTTGTCATCAAATAAGAAACCGCTGCCTCTACATCATTTGCCAAATCAGCTGAAGTAGCCGAATTATAATTACCTTTCGATGCCCCAACTCCTCTATCATCAAAACGTAAAACCCCAATACCGTTTCGTGTTAAATAATCAGCAATTACCAAAAAAGGTTTGTGTCCAAACAGCTCCTCATCCCTGTTTTGCGCTCCACTGCCCGAAATTAACACAACAACCGATGTTTTCTCAGTTTTGGCAGGCAATGTCAGT
>Ga0265294_10000135_pt1 | contig 85373 bp, 71 predicted proteins | sample MunlanPumphouse3_FD_192504 | JGI IMG/M metagenome (GOLD analysis project Ga0265294, IMG submission 192504) | Groundwater microbial communities from a municipal landfill in Southern Ontario, Canada - Pumphouse #3 | ecosystem: Environmental > Aquatic > Deep subsurface > Groundwater | place...
TGGTTCAGGGGCATGGCTACAATCGGTATTTTCCTTCGCTGATATCTTCCAGTATGTTGAGGTAGGAGTGATAGCGGCTCTCGCTGATGGTATGCTCTTCCACGGCACGGCGTACGGCACAATCCGGTTCATTGAGGTGTAGGCAGTTGTTGTAGTGGCACTGCTTCGAGGCACGGAAGATCTCCGGGAAGTAGTGCGATACCTCGGCGGTGACCATGTCGATGGTGCCAAATCCCTTGATTCCCGGGGTATCGATGATAAAGCCACCGTTGGCCAGCTCAATCATCTCGGAGAAGGTGGTGGTGTGCATTCCTTTCTGGTGATAGTCAGAGATCTCCCCCACCTTCTGTATCTCGTTGCCGCGAAGCGTGTTGACGATGGTCGACTTGCCCACACCGGAGTGGCCCGCAAGCAGCACGATCATCCCACTGGTGAGCGCCTCCAGCTCATCCCGGCCCTGACCGGTTACCATCGAGCTCTCAAGACAGGTGTAGCCGATAGTGGTGTAGAGACGGATCATGGCCTGCAGGTATTCTTTATCCTCCACATCGTAGAGATCGGTCTTGTTGAAGAGAAGGGTGACCGGCACGGAGTAAGCCTCGGCGGTGACCAGAAAGCGGTCGATAAATACCGTGGAGGTCTCAGGGTAGCGCAAGGTGATGCAGAGGAGAGCCCGGTCGATGTTGGCAGCCAGGATATGTGTCTGTTTGGAGAGGTTGGATGACCGTCGGACAATGTAGTTCTTCCGATCGGCTATCTCGGTGATGAAAGCGGTGCCGTCACTATTCACGTCGAGCCTCACCCGGTCACCCACCACTACAGGGCTGGTGCTTCGGATCCCTTTCAGCCGGAAGTTCCCTTTGGCGCGACAGAGAAGGTCGTTGCCCAGCTCATCACGCACCAGGTAGCGGTTCCCGGTATTACGGATGACCAGACCGCTCCGCTGATGCAGTACCTCCTCACCGCAAAGTGATGTCATCAAACTGTCAGTATTTCTTTTTCTTTCTCCACGAACATCTCATCCACCTTTCGGATGTATTTGTCATGCAGTTTTTGCAGTTCGTTTTCATTATCTTTTCCCATATCTTCCGGCAGACCCTCTTTCACCGCTTTCTTCACCTCGTCGATCCCTTCACGGCGGGCGTTACGGATGCTGATCTTGGCCTCTTCGGCCTCCTGTTTGGTCTGTTTTACCAGTTGGCGACGCCTTTCCTCGGTGAGAGGGGGGATGCCCAGGCGTATCACCTCACCGTTGTTCTCGGGGGTGATGCCTACATCCGAATCGAGGATTGCCTTCTCCACCACCTTGAGCATCTGTTTCTCCCAGGGTTGCACCATGATGGTCTTGGCATCGGGAGTGGTGACAGTAGCCACATTGGATAGAGGCACATGACTGCCGTAATACTCTACGCGGATGCCGTCGAGGATATGTGCGTTGGCACGTCCTGCACGGATGCGGGAAAAAGTCTCATCCAGAAACTCGAGGGTCATCTTCATCTTCTCCTCCGCCTCATTTCTGATCGTTGTTGGTTCCATAACTATCTTAAAATTGTTTCAGTGACAAAAATAGTCAAAACTTTTGAATGGCAGCTACAGGTGGACCAAAGTGCCAATCTCATCACCGTCGAGCACCCTGTTGAGGTTCCCATAACTGTCCATATCGAACACCACGATGGGCAGGTTGTTTTCGCGGCAGAGTGTGGTAGCGGTCAGGTCCATCACCTTGAGTCCCCTCTGGTAAACCTCATCGAAAGTGATGCTGTGGTACTTTGTGGCAGTGGGATCCTTCTCCGGGTCGGCAGTGTAGACGCCGTCGACTCTTGTACCCTTGAACATGGCATCGGCTTCGATCTCAATCCCCCGGAGTGCTGAAGCGGTGTCGGTAGTGAAGAAGGGGTTACCGGTACCGCCTGCGATGATGACGATCTCGCCTTGCTCCATCGCCTTGATGGCTTTCCACTTGGAATAAAGCTCCCCCACCGGCTCCATACGTATGGCGGTTAAGACGCGGTTACGTTGTCCTGCCACGGTAAGGGCTGAGCTGAGTGCCAGACTGTTGATCACGGTGGCGAGCATCCCCATCTGATCACCCTTCACCCTGTCGAACCCCTTGTCGGTACCACTCAGACCACGGAAGATGTTCCCTCCCCCGATCACGATACCGATCTCAACCCCTTTCGCGGCTGCCTCCCGAATCTGCGAGGCATACTCCTGCAGTCGTTTCTCGTCGATACCGAACTGTTTTTCTCCCATGAGCGACTCGCCGCTCAGTTTCAGTAAAATCCGTTTGTATTGCATTTCTTTAGCTTTCAGCTGCCAGCATTCGGCTGTCAGCTTTTTATTGTTTAGTTATCAGCGATCAGCTGTCATCCTCATTTCTGTTTAACTATAAACCTATCAATATTTCACATCGGAATGTGAAGCTAATCCGCGAACGACACCTCCTTGAATGCATATTTCCGCACCTCGTTGCTTTCGAGTGTCCGTAACACCAGGTGGCCGGAGGGCAGCACCCCTTCAATCTTTGCCTTGAAACGGCCCTCCTGATCTTCAAACCAGTAGTAGTCGTTCACCCGGTAAAGGTCGAGCATGTATTCATCCTCGATGACTGTCCTCAAATCATCCTGCAGATCACGGTAGAGCAGAAAAAACTCATGTAAAAAAAGATTCAGGAGATGCTCCCTGTCATGCAGGGTGCCGGTAATCTGACGCATCGAGACCGGGTTGGGCAGGTCGTGTGGGAAGATCTGCTGATTGACATTGAGACCAATGCCGATCACCGTGTTATCGATCTCCTTACCCTGGATATCATTCTCGATGAGGATGCCGGCAATCTTCTTATCTTTCCAGTAGATGTCATTCGGCCACTTGATGCGGATATCATCAGTAAAGGAATCGAGCATGTTCTTTAAGGCCAGTGATGCGATACGGGAGAGGAAGAACGACTCGTTGGCCGGCAGATGGTGAGGATAGAGCAACAGGCTGAAGAGCAGGTTGTCTCCTCTGGCCGAGTACCAGTTACTACCCATCTGTCCTCTTCCCCCGGTCTGATAATCGGCGATCACGAGCGACCCCTCATCGGGTCGTTCCTCCCGCACCAGTTGCTTGAGGTAGCGGTTGGTGGAGTCAATCTCCTCCATCCGTATGATCCGTCGCTTATCACTCAGTTGTTCCATAATACTCTCTCTGCTTCTTTTTTGACAGCTTGCCAATCACCTGCTCTACCGAATGGTCGATCCATCTCTTCAGCTCATGATCAGGCATGTCACCCTCGAGCCATATCCTGTTCCAATGAGTTTTGTTCATGTGAAAAGCCGCCTCCACACATCCATACTGCTGCCGAAGCCGCAACGCCTCTTCCGGGTCGCACTTCAGGCTGACACTGCATCTCTCAGCATCGGTGGGTATCAGGGCAAACATCCTGCCCATCACCTTCATCACGATGGTCACCTCATCGAATGGGGATGTGGCTTCAGCATCCTTCACCGAGAGACAATAATCAAACAGTTCTTCAATATTCACACCTACTATTCTTCTTTTGCGCAACCCTTCGGTTGTATGCTTCTGTATATCGTATCATGCAGGGCTCATCAGAAGGCCATAAATGCCTCTTCAATGTGTTCCAGCTCGCAGCGATCACCCTTCCACAGGATGGCGATGATATCAAATCGTGCCGGCAGATCGATCCTCTCTCTGAGAAGATATTGATGTGCCCCCTGTATCATTCGTCGCATGCGTTGTCTGCCCACGAAGCTCTCCGGGTCACCCCACTGGTCTGATGTGCGGGTCTTCACCTCCACAAAGACGATATAACCCCCGCAGGTGGTGATGATGTCGATCTCATACCCGTGCAGCCGCCAGTTTTTTTCGAGGATGCGATGTCCTTTCGACTCCAGATAGGTCACCGCCGTCGCCTCACCTTTATGTCCCAGTTCGTTGTGTTGCGCCATGGCCAATCGGACTGAAAAGCCCATAAATGTTGTAAAAATACAAATTTAGGAGTGAAAAAGTTCCTTTTAGTGAAAATATTTTGTTTTTTTGCATCAGTAAAGGGAATGCGGTTCAGATATGATCCAAAACCGATCTGTAACGGCTTGATAATTGAATGAGAGTATTGATGGGCACAAAAAAATACAAGTTACAGGGGAAGGTAAAACCAAGAGTCAGGAAAGCAGTTTTCATGCTCAGTGACGAAGAGCATAACCTGATCCAGTACTATCTGAAGAAATACAAGGTCTCCAACCGTTCCCGCTGGTACCGTGAGACCGTCCTGAACCACATCCTGAAGAACATGGAACAGGATTACCCCACCCTCTTTGAAGAAAACGAAATGCGACGATAGGCGTATGCTGGATGACAACTATTTCATGCGACAGGCACTGCTGGAGGCACAAAAAGCGTTTGAGCAGGATGAGGTACCGGTGGGTGCCGTGGTGGTTGCTGACCAGCGTATCATTGCCCGGACACACAATCTTACCGAGATGCTTCACGATGTGACAGCTCATGCAGAGATGCAGGCCATCACTGCGGCGGCAAACATACTGGGAGGCAAGTACCTTACCGACTGTACGCTCTATGTCACCCTGGAGCCCTGCCCCATGTGCGCCGGGGCACTCCGCTGGGCTCAGCTCTCACGCCTCGTCTATGGCGCCGCGGATGAGAAGAGGGGCTACACGACCATCTCAGCTGGCATGCTTCATCCGAAGACCCAGGTCACCGCAGGCGTGATGGCCGATGAGTGTGGTGAACTGATGAGCCGGTTCTTCACCCTCAGGCGTTAAATAATCAAAAACGGGCGGGTTAAAAAAGATTCCACAACGGTAAACGATTTCTCCTGAAATCTGTTTAACAGTTACCCGTCAACTCTAAGGGTGAATAGAAACAGTAACTATGGAGAAAAGACTCAGACAACAGATTGATTTTATTCTGGAGGCAGACAAACTGAAAAAGGTGATCCGCCGCAACTGGCTTGCCGACGACAGCCGCCGGGAGAATACGGCAGAGCACACCTGGCATTCTATCCTGGCAGCCATGCTCTTCTTTGAGTATGCCGACAACAAGGAAGATCTGGACCTGCTGCAGATCATACGGATGATCACCCTGCACGATCTGGTGGAGATAGAGGCAGGCGACACCTTTATGTTCGACGAGGAGGGGAACCGTGATAAGTTCAACCGCGAAAATCAGGCGGCCAAGAAGCTCTTCACCCTCCTCCCCTACAACCAGGGAAAGGAGTATTATGAGTTGTGGCATGAGTTTGAAAAAGAGGAGACACCCAACGCAATCTTCGCAGCTGCCATCGACAAGATCATGCCGGTGTTGCTGAACACCTACAGCAAAGGAACCAGCTGGCGTGAGGCAGGCATCACGGGTGAACGTGTTTTTGAGACGCTGCAATCAATTGAAAAGGGTCCCGCCAAAATCCGCGAGCTGCTGTCAGAGCTGGTCGGCAAAGCCCGAGAGAAAGGCAATCTTGTATAAATGGGCCATTGATATTTGTGATCAAACAAAAAGGGTGTCATTTACGTTCTATCCTGTAGAAAGATAAGGGCGCTTGAAGCCCTCAGGAGAAAGAATAACGATACAATAATAAAACCGACTAAGATGAATAAGAAGAAAATTGCAGTACTGGTAGGCAGTCTGCGCAAAGAATCCGTAAACAGGAAACTGGCCAACGAGCTGGCAAAGCTGGCACCCGAATCGTTGGAACTGGAGATCGTGGAGATAGGTCAGCTGGCACACTACAACGAAGACCTGGATGAAAATCCGCCTGCCGAATGGGTGGCATTCCGTGAAAAAATTGGTGCCGCAGACGGATATCTTTTTGTCACTCCCGAATACAACAGAACCTTTTCCGGTGTGATGAAAAATGCACTGGATGTGGCATCACGTCCCTACGGGCAGAGCAAGTGGGGTGGTAAGCCGGGTGCCATTGTGAGCAGCTCCATGAGTGGCATGGGAGGTGAAGGCGCCAACCTGGCACTTCGTCAGCCGATGGTCTTCCTCAACATCTACATGATGCAGCAGCCGGAAGCCTATGTAGCCAACAGCTGGGAGCTATTCGACGAACAGAACAACCTGAAGAGCGACGACACGCGTGCGTTCCTGCAAAGCTGGGTGAACGCCTTTGCAGAGTGGGTGTATAAGTTTTAGGTGATCAAAAAGATCGCGTCCTGCGATCGGGATGGCCCTGCGCACCAACCTGAGGGGCCATCTTTTTTTTTGCAACAACAGGCAGAAGATCTTTCAGATATCTTCTGCCTGTTTTATTCTATCTGCCGCTCATCGTCGATCAGCTAAACCTGATCACCTTCACACCCTGGGCAATTTCCAGGGATCGCGATAGTGGGCTTTGATCAGCCGGTTGGCTTCCAGGTTGTCGAACGTGCCGGTATCGTTGTCCCAATGCAGTGCCTTTCCCACACGACTGGAGATATTTGCCATATGGCTCAGCTTGGCCACCTCGGCGCCGATGGCGATATCGGCATTGGGTAACTTGCGGCTGCGCATGCAGTCGAGCATGTTACCCGCATGCAGGTAGAGCCCCTTGCCGGTGCCTCCTCTCTTCTCCAGAGCCTCCATACGGAGGGTGTTGGGTTTCCTTTCACTGTCGCAGGGATAACAATATGGAAAGGAGCGGCTGTTGATGGCTTGTTCAGGCACCACCTCCCACCCGCTGCGGGTGAGGATCAGGGTTCCGTTTTCACCGAAGAAGGCAACCCCTTCGCGCAGTCCGAAGAGACCGTTGCCGATGCCGCAGGCATGATCCCATAGGATGTTGAAGTCGGGATAACGGTAGGTAGCCATCAGGGTGTCGGGTGTCTCCATCGCATCGTCGGGATAGCCGAACTTACCGCCGGCACCATAGACATAGGAGGGAAGTCCCACGTTCATCCCCTTCATGGCGTAGTCCAGCAGGTGTACCCCCCAGTCGGCCATCAACCCTCCGGCATAATCCCAGAAGAAGCGGAAGTTGTAATGGAAGCGGTTCTGGTTGAAGGGGCGTTTGGGAGCCGGTCCCAGCCACATATCATAATCAACCCCCTGCGGCACCTCGCTGTCCGGCACCACCGGCAGGGTCCACTTGCTGGTTTGATAAGCCCACACCTTCACGGTACGCACCCGTCCCAGGTTTCCACTCTGCACATAGGCTGCCGCCTCGTCCCAATGGGGATCGCTGCGCTGCCACTGTCCCACCTGCACGATGCGGTCATATTTACGGGCGGCGCGCACCATCAGGTCGCACTCTTCGATGGTGTTGGCCAACGGTTTCTCCACGTATACATCCTTACCCGCTTCACAGGCTGCCACCTCCTGCAGGCAGTGCCAGTGATCGGGAGTACCGATGATCACCATGTCCACATCCTTGTTGTCGATCACCCTGCGCCAGTCCTTCACCAGTTGTGGGGGCCGCTTACCGGTTAGCTCCTCCAGATCAGAGGCTCGCTGGTAAAGGTACTGATCATCCACATCGCACAGGGAGATGCACTCCACACCCGGGTATTGCAGGAAGGCTTTGAGGTTGCTCCATCCCTGGTTGCGACAGCCGATGAGTCCGATTTTGATTTTATCACCGGGAGCATTGCTCCCGTAAAGCGAATTGAAGGGTTGCCCCATCAGAGGCGCGAGACCCAGTCCTGTAGCAGAGATTGCAGATTTCTTCAAGAAGTTGCGTCTATCCATCTTTTTGGTTGTTTTTTGGTACGATTCGTGACAAAGGTAAGAAAGATTGCTCAATGTATGGCCGGAAATTAAGGGTTCTTTTGTTCATTTCTAACAGGATTTTTCTATATTTGTCCGCGACAGTCAGAATATAAATCGAAACAGTGCTTACAGATGCAAGGTCTCAACGATTTTTTTAACCTCCTCCATCAATACATCAGCGGTCATCATTGGTTTGTTTTTCTACTATTGGGTACGGGTATCTTTTTCACCCTCTACCTCGGGTTTCCACAGATACGCTATTTCAGACATGCCCTGCGCATCGTCAGGGGCAAGTATGACAAGAAGGGTGACAAGGGTGACACCTCCCACTTTCAGGCGCTGGCCACCGCACTCTCGGGCACGGTGGGCACGGGTAACATCGCCGGGGTGGCACTGGCCGTGCACCTGGGTGGACCGGCTGCCCTCTTCTGGATGCTGGTGACCGCTTTTCTGGGGATGTGTACCAAGTTTGTTGAGGTGACCCTCTCGCACAAGTACCGCGACTTCGATGAGAAGGGAATGGTAACGGGTGGACCCATGTATTACATGAAAAAGAGGCTTAACATAACGTTTAAGAACGGTAAACAGCTCAAAACAGGTTACTGGCTTGGGGGGTTTTTCGCCATGGCCACCATCCTCTCCTCTTTTGGTACCGGCAGTCTCCCCCAGATCAACAGCATCTCCAACTCCCTCTTTGCTACATTTGGCATCAATCACATGGTTACCGGAGCCATCCTGTCGCTGTTGCTGGCTCTCATCATCATTGGCGGCATCAAACGCATCGCAAAAGTCACTGCCACGCTGGTTCCCTTCATGGCGGTCGTCTATTTCCTGGGAGCCATCGCGGTGATTCTGTTCAACTATCAGCAGATCATCCCCTCCTTCCTCTCTATCTTCAGCGACCTCTTCACCGGCACTGCTGCCGTAGGCGGTTTCCTGGGTGCGGGATTCGCTTTTGCTTTCAACAACGGCGTCAACCGGGGTCTCTTCTCCAACGAGGCGGGCCAGGGCTCCGCACCCATCGCCCATGCTGCCGCCAAGGCGCATGAGCCGGTCTCCGAGGGGATGGTGGCGATCCTGGAGCCCTTCATCGATACCATCATCATCTGTTTTCTCACAGGGCTGGTGCTCCTCTCATCAGGGGTCTGGAATGAGAAGCTGCCCAACCAGTTCCAGAAGACCGATATCGAGGTGCTGGCACGCAGTTATGACAACGGGAGTGCAGCTGATGTGACACTGTTGGAGGGCCATCTGAACAATCGTAGCCGCGTAGCACTGTTCAACGGGAAGCTGAAAGTAGAGGAAGGTGTCATCACGGAGCCGGTATCGGTGCTGCATGCCCGCTCACTGGCTGAAGATGTAACAGTAGCTAAAAACAATGTCCCCTACAATGGCACGTTGATGGTTAAGGAAGGGAAGGTGACTCAGACAGAGAGTGACATCACCTTCTCCGGCAACTCACTTGTTCACAGTGCACCTCTCACGGCTATCGCATTCACCCGCAGCTTCCTGGGTGATTTCGGGAAATACATTGTTGCCATCGGATTGCTGCTCTTCGCCTTCTCCACCGCCATCGCCTGGTCCTATTATGGTGATCGGGCAGTCACCTATCTGGTAGGGGCAAGACATGTGATGCTCTACCGGATCCTGTTCGTGGCCGGCTTTTTCATGGCCTCCTTCACCGACACTACCATCATCTGGAACCTGTCGTTGCTCACCGTGGCCTTCATGGCCATCCCGAACCTCATCGGGTTGCTGCTGTTGCACCGGGAGGTAAAAAGTTCCATCCGTGATTATTGGATAGGCTTCCGGGATGAGAATCCCACTAAAGGCCGCTAAGCAGTCCCCCGTCGATCTGCAGGGTGGTACCGTTCACCGAGCGGGCCTGATCGGAACAGAGGTAACAGACCAGGTCGCCCAGCTCCTGCGCATCCATGTAGCGTTTGTGCGGAAAGGCAGCAATCGTCTTTGCCTCGTAGGCCTCCACAGGTATACCCTCCTCACGCGCCCTGACCTCCATGAGCTGCGTCACGCGATTGGTCCGGAAGTAGCCGGGAGCCACGTTGTTGATGGTGATCCCCTTCGCTATCAGCTCCTTGCTGATGGTCTTGGCGTAGCTGACCACCGCAGTACGGAAGATGTTGGAGAGCACCATGTTGGCTGCCGGCTCCTTCACGGTGATGGAGGTGATGTTGATGATGCGTCCCCACCCCCTTCGCTCCATGTAGGGCAGACAGAGGCCTATCATCCGGATGTTGTACTTCAGCACACTCTCGTAGGCTTCATCCAGGTCCGCTTCGCTCAGCTCGCGGAAGCTGCCTGCCCTGGGACCGCCGGAGTTGTTCACCAGGATCTCCACCCCACCGAACCGCTCCACCGTTTCCCGCACGATCCGTTCATTGTCGTCGCGGCTGGCCATATCGGCAGTGAGGGCCAGTACCTGCACCCCGAGCGCTTCAAGCTCCCGCTGCGTAGCCTGCAACGATTCGCTCTCCCTCGCACAAAGCACGATGTTGACACCCTCACCCGCCAGGGCAACGGCGCATGCCCTGCCCAGCCCCCTGCTGCTGCCGCCGATAATGGCGGTCTTTCCCTTCAGATTGAAATCCATAACGTTTGCTTTTACTGTGTCTATAACAGATGAAAAAGAGGAGATGTTTTTCAGCAGGTGACTTTTCCCGCACGGGATGAATGATATTTCCTCAGACAAACCGTTAAAAGCACATTTTTTCTTACCTTTGCAGCCTATTTAGAAAGATTTATGTCCAGACAATTTTCACGCACACTGATCACATCGGCACTGCCCTATGCCAACGGGCCGGTGCACATCGGCCACCTGGCAGGCGTATATGTGCCTGCCGATATCTATGCCCGCTACCTCCGCCTGAAAGGGGAGGAGGTCCTCTTTATCGGGGGGTCCGACGAACATGGTATCCCCATCACCATCAAGGCAAGGAAAGAGGGGGTCACCCCGCAGGATATCGTGGACCGCTACCATGGCATGATCAGCAAGTCGTTCGAACAGTTCGGCATCACCTTCGACATTTACTCACGCACCACCTCGGAGATCCATAAAAAGACCGCCTCCGACTTCTTCCGGACCCTCTACGACAAGGGGGAGTTCACCGAACTGGAGAGCGAGCAGTATTACGACGAGGAGGCGGGTCAGTACCTGGCAGACCGGTACATCACCGGCAGCTGCCCCCACTGCGGTAACGAGAACGCGTATGGCGACCAGTGCGAGCAGTGCGGCACCTCGCTCAGTCCCACCGAGCTGATCAACCCCAAGTCGGCCCTCAGCGGCAGCGTGCCGGTGATGCGGACGACGAAGCACTGGTACCTGCCGCTCGACAAGCATGAGCCGTGGCTCCGCCAGTGGATCCTGGAGGATCACAAGGAGTGGCGCAGCAATGTCTACGGGCAGTGCAAGTCGTGGCTCGACCTGGGCCTGCAGCCGCGTGCCGTGAGCCGCGATCTGGACTGGGGGGTACCGGTACCGGTGGAGGGTGCCGAGGGGAAGGTGCTCTACGTCTGGTTCGATGCCCCTATCGGCTACATCTCCAACACACGTGAGCTGCTTCCCGACAGCTGGGAGAAGTGGTGGAAGCAGGAGGACAGCAGGCTGGTGCATTTCATCGGCAAGGACAACATCGTCTTCCACTGCATCGTCTTCCCAGCCATGCTGAAGGCGGAGGGTTCCTTCATCCTGCCCGACAACGTACCCTCGAACGAGTTCCTCAACCTGGAGGGAGACAAGATCTCCACCTCCCGCAACTGGGCTGTCTGGCTGCATGAATATCTGGAGGAGTTCCCCGGCAAGCAGGATGTGCTGCGTTACGTGCTCACCGCCAATGCACCGGAGACGAAAGACAACGATTTCACCTGGAAAGATTTCCAGGCACGCAACAACAATGAGCTGGTAGCGGTGCTGGGCAACTTCGTGAACCGTGCACTGGTGCTCACACAGAAATATTTCGACAGCCGGGTGCCGGCAGCGGGTGAGCTGACCGACTACGACCGGGAGACCATCGCCGCGGCTGCAAGGGTGAAGGATGAGGTGGAGAAACTGCTTGAGACCTACCACTTCCGTGACGCGCAGCGGGAGGCGATGAACCTGGCCCGCATCGGCAACAAGTATCTGGCCGACTGTGAGCCCTGGAAAACTGCCAAGAATGACATGGAGCGCACCGCCACCATCCTGCACATCGCCCTGCAGATCACTGCCAACCTCTCCATCGTATGCGAACCGTTTCTCCCCTTCTCGGCGGAGAAGCTGCGTAGCTTCCTCCAGACAGAGAAGCTGCCGTGGGAGCAGCTGGGTCGTTTTGACCTGCTGGCGGAAGGTCACTCGCTGGGCAAAGCGGAACTGCTGTTCGAAAAGATTGAGGACGCGACAATAGAGTTGCAGGTGCAGAAATTGCTGGATACGAAGAAAGCCAACGAGGCGGAAGCTTATCGGGCGAAGCCGGTGAAGGAGAACATCCAGTTCGACACCTTCGAGAAACTGGACATCCGTGTGGGCACGGTGCTGGAATGCGAGAAGGTGCCCAAGGCAGACAAGCTGCTGCGCTTCCTGCTTGACGATGGTCTGGAGAAACGGACCATCCTCTCGGGCATCGCTGCTTACTACCCCAACCCGCAGGAGCTGGTGGGCCGTCAGGTATGCTTCATTGCCAACCTGGAGCCGCGCAAGCTGCGGGGCATCCTCTCGGAGGGGATGATCCTCTCGGCGGAGAACAGCGACGGCAGGCTCGCACTGGTATCCCCCACCAAAGAGGTGTTGCCGGGCAGTCAGGTGGTATAAAGGATATTTTTTCCGGTGAAATGTGCAACATTTTCAATGTTTCACCGTCTTAATAGTATGTATCACTCAAAATCAATGCATCGCATGAAGAAACAATTGCTGCTGGTGGCTGCGCTGATGATCAGCCTGACCGCCTTCTCACAGAAGACACACCGCGTGGCGGGATGGAAGATCACCCGTGACATACCCCAAAACGAGCTGAAGCTGAACCTGGGCACCACCATCTTCGGCTCCTTCCCGGAGATCAGCTATGAACATCTGTTGAATACCGACATCAGTGTGGGAGCCTCACTGGGTGTGGCGCTCGACACCGATATTTACCCCACCCACGTGCTGTTCACCCCCTATTTCCGCTGGTTCTTCGGCGGCAATTCGGAGAACCTGCAAAAATACGGAGCCGGCTTCTTTATAGAGGCCAACGGGGGGCTCTTCACCCGTTCAGACGACGAGCTCTTCTATGAAAACGGAGTGCATGGTACCCGTGAGGAGACAGCTACCGGTGCCGGCCTGGGACTGGCTCTGGGGTGGAAGTACCTCACCCGTAACAACTGGGTGGGTGAGTTCTACTTCGGTGCGGGTCGTGATTTCGTGAACGATGGAGCCTATCCCCGCATGGGCCTCACCATTGGCAGGCGTTTCTAAGAGGTAAACCGACAAAATAAAAGAATGGGAGAAAACTTATTTCTCCCATTCTTTTTTGTGTAGCTCCCAGAATCGACCCCTATCGGCATCTTTTTCCGGGAATAAAAACGTAAATTTGTGGCTGAAGTGATAAACCGAATATAAAAGATAATGAAAGCATCCGCTGACTTCAGGAAAATCCTCCCCGATCTGATCGTGATCCTGCTCTTTGTGGTGATCTCCTTCCTCTACTTTGCACCGGCCGTGATGGATGGCAGGGTGATGGCACAACATGACTCCCTGGCCGCCATCGGGCAAGGGCAGGAACAACGTGATTATATGGAGCGCCACGACGGTGAGCGCACCCGCTGGAACATCTCCATGTTCAGCGGCATGCCCTCCTATCAGATGAGTCCCACCTACGACTCCACGAAACCGCAGGATCTGGCGAAGAAGGTCTATTCTCTCTTCCTCCCCAACTATGTGACCCTGCTCTTCATCATGTTGCTGGGCTTCTACATCCTGATGCGCGCCTTTCGTGCCTCACCGCTGGTGAGCGCCCTGGGGGCTGTTATCTGGGCTTTCTCCTCCTACTTCTTCATCCTGATAGCGGCGGGGCATATCTGGAAGTTCATCACCCTGGCCTATATCCCGCCCACGATCGCGGGTCTGGTTTACATCTATCGGAAAAAATATCTGTTGGGCGGACTGCTCTTCATGCTTTTCACCGCCTTTCAGATCTCGGCCAACCATATCCAGATGAGCTATTACTTTCTTTTCCTGATGCTCTTCCTGGTGATTGCCTTTGGCGTGGAGGCCTTCCGGAAGAAGGAGCTGCCCGATTTCTTGAAAGCAACGGGTGTACTGCTGATCGCCGGTCTGATTGGCGTGGCAGCCAACGCCAGCAGCCTCTACCACACCTACGAATATTCGAAGGAGACGATGCGCGGTAAGTCGGAGTTGACGCATCACGGGGATCAGCATACCGGAGACGGTCTGGAGCGTGATTACATCACCGCCTGGAGTTACGGCACCGGTGAGACCTTGACGCTGCTGGTGCCCAACACCAAGGGGGGAGCCTCCGTGCCACTTGCGGCAAACGAACGCGCCATGGCCAAGGCACGTCCCGAATACCGGGAGCTCTACTCCCAGATCGGCCAGTACTGGGGTGAGCAACCCGGCACCTCGGGCCCGGTTTACGTGGGTGCCTTCGTGCTGATGCTCTTCATCCTGGGTCTCTTCCTCGTGAAGGGACCCCTCAAGTGGGCGCTGCTGGCCGGCACCCTCTTCTCCATCCTGCTCTCCTGGGGGAAGAACATGATGGGGCTGACCGACTTCTTCATCGATTATGTACCGATGTACAACAAGTTCCGTGCTGTCTCCTCCATCCTGGTGATCGCCGAATTCTGCATCCCCCTGCTGGCAGCACTGACCATTAAGGAGGTTGTGCAAAAACCGGAGCTGTTGAAGAACAATATTAAAGCACTCACTATCAGCCTGGGACTCACCGGTGGCATCGCCCTGCTGTTCGCAATACTGCCGAAGCTTTTCTTCTCCTCCTTTGTCTCCGCCTCCGAGATGCAGGCACTGCAATCGCTCCCGCCCGAGCACATCCAGCCCATCCTGGCCAACCTCACCGAGATGAGGGTGGCTATCTTCACCGCCGATGCCTGGCGTAGTTTCGTTGTCGTGGCGATCGGAACGCTTTTGTTATGGCTGTTCGCATCTAAGAAGATCAAAGCGGCATGGATGGTTGCTGCCATCCTCCTACTTTCGCTGATCGATCTGTGGGATGTCAACAAACGATATCTGAGTGACGGGGATTTTGTGGCACCACAACAAACCCAGCAACAATTCACACTGACACCAACAGACCAGGTGATCATGCAGGATAGCACCCTCTATTACCGGGTGCTGAACATGGCGACCAGCACCTTCAACGACGGGGTCACCCCCTATCATCACAAGGTGATTGGTGGCTACCATGCTGCCAAGCTACGGCGCTATCAGGATCTGATTGACCGCCACCTCACCGGTGAGATGGGTGCACTGCAACAGGCCATCATTGGCAGCGGCGGTGCGCTGGACACGGTGAGTGCTGATCCGTTCAAGGTGTTGAACATGTTGAACACACGCTGGGTGATCATGCCGGCACAGGGTGGCAGCACGCTGCCGGTATTGAACCCGCATGCCATGGGCAATGCCTGGTTTGTGGACCATATCCGGTTTGTGGAGGGTGCCGACGAGGAGATTGAAACAGTTGGCATGCTCGATTTGCACCACGAAGCAGTAGCAGACAAAAAATTTGAGCCGCTGCTGGATGGAGTGCAGGTCACCCCTGCCGACAGTGCTTCGATCATCAGTCTCACCGAATATGACTCCGATTATCTTATCTATGAGGCGGACGCTAAGAAAGATGAGTTGGCCGTATTCTCTGAAATATACTACCCCAAAGGGTGGCAGATCACCATCGACGGAGAGCCGGCTGAGATGCTGCGGGTAAACTACACGCTTCGCGGGCTGGTGATACCGGAAGGAACGCACACCATCACTTTCCGGTTCGACCCTCAGAGCATCCGGAGCACCGATGGCATTGCCTATACAGCCCTCCTAATCATGTTGATCACTGCCATCCTGCTGGTATACCGTTCCTTCAAGGGGAGCAGATCTCCTGAATAGTACCCTATAAGACATTCATGCTCATGAAAAAAATGATTCTCATTCCCTGCCTGACTTTTTTTATCTGTGGGTTGCTGCAGGCACAGAAACTTGCCTTCAACGAACAGGGCAGCTTCAAGATCGTACAGCTCACTGACATGCATTATCTACATGGCAATACAGTGTCAGATACCACACTGCTTTTGCTCAACCGTGTACTGGATACAGAGAAGCCCGATCTGGTGCTATTCACAGGTGATATTGTGACCGGACCGGTACAGGAGGGATGGGACGCGGTGACCGCACCAGTTATCAAGAGAAACATTCCATTCGCGGTCACCCTGGGCAACCACGACCATGAGCATGGTGTCACACGAGGTATGATCGCGGAAATTGTTACCGGCTACCCGATGAATGTAAACAGCCTATCGGCAGTGAGCGACGACCGTGTGTTGGATAACGTGATTCCGGTGTATGAAGGGACCCGCTCACTCAAGGAGGCAGCACTCATCTACTGTTTTGACTCGGGAGCATACTCGACCATCGGGGACCTGGAGGGGTATGGATGGATCACCGATGAACAGATTGACTGGTACCGCGACCAGAGCATGGGGTATACCCGGAAGCACAATTTTGTCCCACTGCCGGCACTCGCCTTCTTTCATATCCCGCTGCCCGAATACCGGACGGCATTTGATGACGACCAGTGGATTCGTTTTGGTGTGAGAAAAGAAAAGGAATGTGCACCGGAGCTCAACTCAGGCATGTTGCTCGCCATGCGTGAAATGCGGGATGTGATGGCTACCTTTACCGGTCACGATCATGTAAACAATTACATTGTTGATTACCATGGTATCGCCCTGGCTTATGGAGCTTTCAGCGGCTGGAAAACCACCTATACACCTGAGATAAACGGAGCCAGGGTGATCTTACTGAAAAAGGGCAGTAGAGAGTTTGACACCTGGTTGCACATGCTCGACGGGAACATCCTGTATCGGGTAACCTACCCGCTCGACTTTGGGTTGAAAAAGTGACAGAAACCCCGGCAGAGGTTGGTGAAATAACCCTCACCGGTTGCAAAGCTCCCTGAAAGCGCACCACTCGCAGCTACGGCTGTTCTCCGTCTGTGTGAATGGCACTGCCGGGTTGAACATCTCTTCCAGCAGGGCATCAAAGTGTTGCCTGAACTCCGGCAAAATGAGTGATAGATCATTTACCGGATGCAGGTCGTATGTGATCACCGGATCAAAGCTATCGTAGACCGAACGCAGGTAATAAAGCGCGGGAGAGATTACCGTACCGGGATTTTCCTGCAAGTAAAAAAGAGCATAGATCAACACCTGCAGGATCTGATAGGGACGATTGTTCTTTGATGCGTCAAATAGCATCGACATCTTCTTGAAGCCTGTTTCCCCCTTACCGGTTTTATAATCGATGATACGCACAGAATCACCCACCCTGTCAAGTCGGTCGATGCTCCCCTTGAAGCTGAGCTGCAACTGATCATTCACCCGATATGAACTTTTGAAGCGATACTCCGAACCGAGATAGCTGAAAGGGGTGAACTGCTTATCCATTTCGAGCGTCTGTTTCACATAGCTCTTCAATATCTCACCAATCAGGTAGTGCTGTCCTTCCAGTGGACGGGGATGATTCTCGTCGCGAAAGTAATAGCGGGCAAAAGCATCTTCAAGAATCCTGTTGAGGAGCGCTTCATCCTTCATGAGGGAGGAGAGCACATCAGGCGTGATGGTCACCCCATTGTAACGATTGTATAGGGTCTCCATGAGCCGGTGAAAGATGGATCCGAACACATCTGCCTCCACTGTCTCTTCCACCGCCTCCTCTTCTGCAAGGCCTTCCACGGCGGTGAAGTAAAACTTCAAGGGGCAGTTGATGTAGTTGTTGATCAGTGAAGCCGACAATGATCGTTCGTTACCGCTGCGGAAGGCATTCAGCTTACGCATCACCTCCGCACTTTTACCAACTGTCACAGGTGACACCTTGGGAGCAGCCACATCGTAGGTGACCACCCGCTCATTGATATGAAACGCATCATGGTAGAGATACTTCATCTGGTAGAAGTAACGGCTCACCTCACCACTTTGCAGTTCCTCTCCTGTACGGGTATCATAGAGCAGGTAGATTCGTCGGGCACGGCTGATCATACGGTAAAAATGATAGGCGTACGTGCTGTCCTGCTGTTCGTAGGTGGGTAACCCAAACCCTTTACGCAGGGTGTAGGGGATGAATGAGGTGGTGGCGTCCCTCTGCGGGAGAACCCCTTCGTTCACCGAGAGGATGATCAGGTTCTCAAAGTCGAGGGCACGCGTCTCCAGCACACCCATCACCTGTAACCCCGAGAGTGGTTCACCGCTGAAGGCGACGCTGATGCCACGCGCCAGGTTCCTGAGCAGACGAAAGCAGGTTTCCAGTGTCATCTGCGGCACCTCCTGCAGGCGATCCTCCAGACGGGTGACCGTCTTGTGATATTGCACGATGAACTCCCTCTCCAGATCGATGGACCGACTGTTGAGGGGAGTCCCCTCCTCAGTCTGTTTCTCAGCGGTAAGATGCTGATAGAGGTAAACAAAAATCTCTTTTAGATAAGCCGGTATCTGCTCCCACCGTGTGATGGGAGTGAAGATCAGTTGCAGCAGACGATGGGGAGGTATCTCGGAAAGAGGCACCACGATGCGATTGTTATGGAGGATATGACTCTGTAGTTGCTCAACTTCGTCGGGAGCCGCAGCTGACACCAGCGGATGCCTCAGCAGTGCCTTCACGTAACGATGGAAAAAAGCAGCCTCACCGTTGCGGCTTCGCAGGTTCTGCTGTAACAGGGCGACGTGCTCCACGAGGCTCGCCACGGAAGCGTGCGTCAAGCCATAACCCATGGTGACATTGATCTTGCTGAATGCCCGGGGTATGGAATAGAGTACCGGTAGCAGGAGATTCTCATCCGGGAGCACAATGGCTGTACGGATCGCCTCATCAGGATCGGGGATAGCTCCCGAGGCGACCAGCTCTGAGAGTATCTGCGTCACATGACGGGCCTGCCCGACACCGGAGGAGATGCCGATCAGTTCAACCTGTGGCTTCACCTTTTCATGATCGGTATGAGGCAAAGAGTAGCGGGATGGAAATTGTGACCGGTTCTCCCTCACCCGGTAGGAGGCACGGTTCTTCTCATCCTGCAGGAAGGGGGAGTCATAATCCCAGTAGAAATCGGCCAGTCCCCGGTTGCGTAACTGCTCCATAAGCACTGTTTCGGCGGGTGTAAGGGCATGTAATCCCACGAAGACATAGCGGGTGGTATCACTGTTCATCATCTCACCGGCCTTCGCACGTTCTGCCACCTCACGGAACATCATCCCCTCGTAAGCCATACCCTTTTGGTGAAGGGCCGCTCTGAATGAACAGTAGAGCTCATACAATATCATCCATGTCTGATGAAAGCGCTCCTTGGTCTCATTCCCCTCCATTGGCATAAAATGACTCCAGAAGCGACGGATAGCCGTCACCTGCTCCTCGGTGAGATGCGAGAGGTCATCGTCAAGTGAACGGAAGTCATGCACATTACGATAAAGCTGACCCGCATCGGCCATATACTTATCGGTGTCGTCGAAATCATTGAGCAGCATCTCACCCCAATAGAGAAAATCATCGAACGACTCCTCAGAACCGCTGACCTCGCGGTAACGATTGTAAAGCATCACCAGCATCTCGATGCGGTCAGCCGGACGATAGGAGGAGAGGGAGGCAAACAGCTCACTGATAGTGATTACCCGTGGTGAGAAAAGCGGCTTACCCGCAATCTCCGCCAGTTGTTTCTGGAAAAAAGCACCGGCACGACGGTTTGGAAAAACAAACGTTTCCATGTAAAGTTCATTGCCGCTCTTCTCGTGATAAAGGGCGGCTATCTGATGCAAGAATGAGATCATAAGCAGCAACAAAAAAAAGAATACTGTGCCCGGCTTTGTTGCAAATGTATGAAAAATATCTCAGAGGGAGATGTTATATTTTTCCAAATATGTGCTATTTTTCATTTAATTTAAACTATCTTGCATCTTTTTCAATGGTGCTTATGTGAACCTATGGCAGTAGTACAACTTGCAAATATCTCTTCTACTTACAAAGACCACCTGGATGCACTCTACGCCTATGCACTCCACATGGGGTTCGATGAACAGACAGCTATGGATGCGATCCATGATGTCTTTTATAAACTTTGTATCCGTCATACGGCCATCGATGATTTGGAGAATCTGCGGTTTTATCTGTTCAGATCCCTCAGGAACAGACTGATAGACATCCGCCGCTCTCACAGGGAGTTTCCCGGTTTGGAGGTTGATGAAATCAACGGGAGAAGCGATCCACCCTTTCACCTTCAGGTAACGGTTGAGGATGAGATGATCATGGAAGAGGACAGGGAGGAGATTCGCCTGACGATTGAAAAAGTGCTCAGTGGCCTCACCAACCGGCAACGCGAGATCATATTTCTACGGTATATACAGGAGTACAGCTATGAAGAGATCGCGGCCATCATGCAAATATCCGTGGAATCGAGCCGAAACCTGCTTAGCCGGACCCTGAGCCGTCTCAAAGAATCGCCATTACCGATCTCCATTATTATTGCCTTTATCCGGTGACAACTGTTAAAATAAGAGACAATACCAAAACTTTCTCTATAAAATGATGATATCTCTCACCAGTCATCGTTTTACATATACGGTTTTTAGCAATTCAACCTATTTTATGTAAATTATTGCTATTTATGATTGATAAAAATGCAGAGGCAACACATCTGCAGTATTTAAAGGATGAGAAGTTCATCGAGTGGATGCTAACCCCCACTGATGAGTTGATCACATACTGGCAGCATTTTATTGAAGAACACCCGGAAGAGAGGGGTCATCTGTTGAAAGCGAAAGAGCTGTTTAACCAGTTTGATCTCTCCTCCTATACATTGCCTGAAGAGAAGAAGCAGAAAGCGGTTGAACGGCTTGAGAAATCGCTGCGTGACTACCGTCAGAGAAGGAAAGTGAGAAGACTCCTCATTCTGGGAACCTCTTCTGCAGCAGCCATCCTGTTGTTGTTTCTTTTTCTGTTTGATAGATTCCGGACAGCTGAACTTCCAGCCGATGCCTCCAAAGATTTCTACGTAGGAAATGAGCTGGAATCGAAAGATATCCTTCTCTATACAGGTGATCAGACGACTACCTTCGAGGAGAACATTGACGTCACCATTAAAAATGATCAGGTTTTACAGGTAAAGAAGGAGAAGAGTACCGATGCGGACGAGATCGAGATCGATCGCAACGCCATCAACCGCCTGGTTGTTCCCTATGGTAAACGATCGAAAGTGATTCTCTCTGACGGCACGCAGATATGGCTCAACGCCGGATCCACGCTCATCTTCCCCTCCACTTTCGGGAATAAAACACGAGAAATAAAGCTGCGGGGAGAGATGTTTGCCGAGGTAGCCCATGACAAAGAAAGACCCTTTTTGGTGGAGACGGAGCATTTCAGTGTGAACGTATATGGAACACGCTTCAATCTCTCAGCGTATGAAGAATCAAACCCCTGGGTGGTGCTTGTGGAGGGTAGTGTAGGAATAAAAACGGAGGGTAACAGGGAGATGAAACTAAAGCCCAATGAGAAGGCGATCCGATACGAGGATGGAACACTGGAGAGAAGCCAGGTTGATGTATCCTCCCTGGTAAGTTGGAAAGATGGATATCTCACTTACATGGAGACTCCCATTTATGAAGTATTGAGACAGATAGAACGTTACTATAATTTATCATTCAACCTCGACGACCATGTATCCCTGCAGGGGGTAACCTGCAGCGGAAAAATCATCCTCTCGGATAACCTGGACAACGTGTTGACGGCACTGACCCTGATCTCTGACACGCGTTATCAACGGGAGAACAAATCAATCTATATTTACAGAAGTGAAACTTAAAAATTGAAATGCCTATGAATTAAAGCAAACAGTTGAAAAAAAAAGAACCGAACGATAGTGCGAATATCGTCCGGAAAAGATACTAATTACCGTGTATATCAATAATTAAAAACATAACAAAGATATGAATAAAAATTCTATTGCAGGCATTCGACCTGTCAATAATCTTAAACGTGCGTTTAAAATCATGAAAGCGACTCTACTCATGCTATTCTTTAGCATTTTGTATCTACAGGCATCGACCGGTTACGCTCAGGAGACTGAGTTGACGCTTGACCTGAAATCGACAACCATCCAAAAGGTTTTCAAAGAGATAGAGAAGAAAAGTGACTTCCGGTTTCTCTTTGCTGGCAACACGGCTGAAATGATGGACAAAAGGGTTGACCTGAGTGTGGATGCAGAAAAGATCGATGAAATCCTTGACAGGGTTCTGGCCGAAACTGTTCTGACATACAGAATCCTCGACAATCAGATTGTGGTCTATCGTGATGCCTCAAAGCACATTGCGCCGGCTGAAGCCTCTGCAGCGTCAGAGACACAACAGCAGAAAAGAGAGATCAGAGGCCGTATCACCACGGCTGATGGGGAGACGGTGATCGGAGCCAACATCATTGAGTTGGGGACCACCAACGGTACCATCACCGACAGCAACGGCAATTTCGTGCTGGAGGTAGCCGAAGGGGCTGTGATCCATATCTCCTACATCGGTTTCCTGGAGCAGGATATCACCACCAGCGGCAGAAACTTCTTCGAGGTTGTACTGCTGGAAGACACCCAGGCACTTGAAGACCTGGTGGTAGTGGGTTATGGTGTGCAGAAGAAAAAACTGGTTACCGGTGCCAACGTCTCGGTAGGTGCCGAGACACTGCAGAGCCAGCATTCAATCAATGCCCTGGAGGCAATGCAGGCCTATGCACCCGGTGTGAACATCACCCAGGCTTCCGGTATGCCGGGAGAGGGGTTTCAGGTGAACATCCGTGGGCTGGGTACCATTGGCAACTCCGCTCCTTTGTATGTGATCGACGGTGTGGCCGGCGGGGACATCAACACATTGAACCCCTCCGACATTGAATCGATCGACGTGCTGAAAGATGCTGCCTCCGCTGCCATCTACGGAGCCCGCGCCGCCAATGGTGTGATCCTGGTCACCACCAAAACCGGTCGCAAGGGACGTATCGAGGTATCCTACGACGGTTACTATGGGGTACAGAATGTGTCCAAGATGCCTGACCTGTTGAATGCCAAGCAATATATGGAGATCTACAACGAAGAGCGTGTGATCGGGCAGAACAATCCTGATGCAGCAATTGACTTCTCCGCCAGGATTCCGGGTCTCTATCAGCAGATCATGAGCGGACAGTGGGAAGGCACCGACTGGATGGAAGAGATCCGCAACGAAAATGCCCCCATCCAGAATCATGCCATCAACCTTTCCGGCGGTTCTGACCAGTCGCTCTTCTCACTGGGGTTCTCCTACACCTCACAGGAGGGTATTCTCGGGAAACCGGTTGAGCCGCACAGCGACCGTTATACGGTACGTCTGAACAGCGACCATGTGATCTACAAGAAGAACGGCATCGATGTGATCAAGGTGGGTGAGACCTTCAACTACAGCTTCCGCCAACGCTCCGGTATCGCCATTGGCGGCATGTATTACAACGATATCCGCAACATGCTGACCGGCAGCCCGATCGTGCCGGCTTACAATGAGCAGGGTGAGTTTTATGCCCGTGATGATGTGAGAGCTTCCGGCATTGAAGGCCTCTCCTCACGTCTCTACAACCCGCTGGCCCAGATGGCACTCAACAGGGGGATGAACGAGACACAGAACTACAACATCAACAGCAACGCCTACCTGGAGATCCAGCCCATCAAGGATCTGGTTTTCAGAAGCAGTTTTGGCTACCGTATGTTTGCCGACGCCTACAGAAGCTATCAGCCTGACTATGATCTGGCAGGTGATGCGACCCTCAGTCCCGGACGAATTGCACAATCGGGCGGCAGCGGCTATACATGGACCCTTGACAACACGATCAACTACAAGTTCAAGATGGACGATCATAACTTCGACCTGCTGGTGGGTCAATCCGTGGAAAAGATCGGCTACGGAATGAACATGAATGTCACCAATGCTTACCCGACATTCGTGGGATTCGAGCATGCTTATCTCAGCAACACTGACGGCCTCACCTCAGGTGTAACCAGCATTGCGGGCGGTCCACATAAACAGGAAGCGCTCGCCTCCTTCTTCGGCAGGATCAACTACGACTACCATGAGAAGTATCTGCTTACTCTTGTGATGCGTGCCGACGGCTCCTCCAACTTTGCCAAGGGCAATCGGTGGGGTTATTTCCCCTCCATTTCTGCCGGTTGGGTACTCACGGAAGAGGAGTTCCTGGCAGACAACGAGGTGATGAACTTCCTGAAGCTGCGTGCCAGCTGGGGACAAAACGGTAATCATGACATCGATCCCTTCCAGTACATGAGTCTGATTGCGTTCAATCCCGAGAACAACTACCGGTTCGGTGGCGATCGCAACAAGATGCAGCTGGGCGGTTATCCCTCCATACTCCCCAACCCCGATGTGGCATGGGAGACCTCTGAACAGCTTAACCTGGGATTCGATGCCTACTTCTTCAACTCCAGGCTACAGACCTCGTTCGACTACTACACCAAGACGACCCGCGACTGGCTGTTGCGTCAGCCGGTAGCCGATGTGCAGGGACCGCAGGGTGCCTTCGTCAATGCAGGTGACATCGAGAACAAGGGATTCGAATTGGGGCTGAAGTGGAACGACAACATCGGAGCGCTCACCTACGGAGCACATTTCAATCTCACACGCAATGAGAACAAGGTAACCCGCATGGGTGACAACAGCGGTTTCATTGAGAGCAACTACAATATCATCTCACAAGGCACCGATCCTGTTTGGCGTGTAGAGGTGGATTACCCGGTGGGCTACTTCTACGGATACAAGACCGAGGGTGTCTTCCAGAATACACAGCAAATCAGCAGCTGGAGCAAAGGCTTCCTGCAGAGTGATCCGCAACCGGGTGACCTGATCTTCTCCGACACCAATGGTGACAACCAGGTGACACCCGATGACAAGACCCTGATTGGCAATCCTCATCCCAAATTCCGCACCGGCTTTGGCATCAACCTGGGTTACAAGGGCTTCGATTTTGCCATCACCGGTAAGGGATCCTTCGGACATCAGATCCTGAAATCATACCGCTCACATGCCGACAATGAATTCCACAACTACACCACTGAGATTCTGGGGCGCTGGACGGGCGAAGGTACCTCCAACAAGCTGCCGCGCATGACTGCCGGTAACGGCGTCAACCGCATGAATGTCTCCGATCTTTATATCGAAGATGGTGACTTTGTAAGAATCCAGGATATCACTCTGGGATATGACTTCAAGAATCTCTTCCCCAACATGCCTTTTGGACAGGCTCGTTTCTATGTTACCGGCCGCAATCTGTGGACGTTCACGGGCTACTCCGGCATGGATCCGGAGGTAGGTTATGGTGACGCTCAGCCGTTTGTATCGGGCATTGATTTGGGATTCTACCCTGCCCCATCGAGTATACTTGTTGGAGTCAATCTGAAATTTTAAAAACACCTAGATGATTATGAAAAAAATACTATATTTTATCTTATTAGCACTGATCTTTTCCGGCTGTGACGATTTTCTGAATTATGATCCGCTGACAGACAAAACCTCTGCCAACTTCCCGGGCACCAGCGAAGAGGTGATGCAGATGATGGCCGGTATCTACACCACCATGAACAATGAGCATCAGCTCACCGACATGAGTTACCTCTTTGTATGTGAAGTAGCCAGTGATGAAAAGCTGGGTGGCGGTGGCGTGAACGACGTGAAGGCACAGGCGTACGAAGCATTCATGTATTCTGATCCCGACATGCTCAACCATAACTGGGAGACCACCTATGAAGGCATTCACCGTGCCAATTTCGCCATTGAGAAACTGGAAGCGCTGGCAGACGGTATTCTCTCAGAGGATGACAAGAATCAGTACAAGGGAGAAGCCTATTTCCTGCGTGCATTCTTCTACCACCGCCTGGCTACGCTCTATGGGAGTGTGCCCCTGAAGGTCACAACCGAAATGGCTGATCTGGGAGGAGCATCTGCCGATGAGATCTTCGCACAGATTGCCTCAGACCTGAAAGCTGCGGTAGGCCTGCTGCCCAACAAACCCTATTCCAACACCACAGAAGGGCATGTCACCCGCTGGGCCGCACAGGCGATGATGGCAAGGGTATGGTTGTTCTACACCGGTTTCTACCAGAAAGGCGACCTGCCATTGGTAGAAGGGGGCAGTGTAACCAAACAGGAGGTGATCACCATGCTGGGCGAATGTATCAGCAGCAGCGGTCATACCTTGGTGGGTGATTACCACGAGCTGTGGCCCTACACCAATGAACTGACCATCCAGGACTACCCCTATATCCAGGACTACATGGCTGAAACGGGTAAGACACTGAAGTATGCCAGTGACAATGGAGCCCGCAACCCGGAGACACTCTTTGCACTGCAATTCTCCAATTTTGCCGACTGGGATATCCGCAGGGGTTACGCCAACCAGTACCAGCTCTACTTCGCACTGCGCGGTTTGCAGTCGCTGGCCAACACCTATCCTTTTGCCGGTGGCTGGGGACAGGGGAATTCCATACCGAAACCTGTTGTGGATCAGTGGCTGGCAGATGAGCCGAATGATCCGAGGCTCTGGGCCTCTGTGCTTGACATTGCTGCTGAACTGCCCAACTATGCAAAGGGACAGTGGGACTTTGTTATGGAGAGCAACTACTGGGGCAAGAAGTACAACGGTATCTCTGCCCGTGATGGCGACAAGTACTATAACGATTATAGCGTGCTCATGTATAACAACAAGGACAACCAACAGCTGTCGCATGGCGATGACCTGATATTCATCCGCTTTGCTGATGTCCTGCTGATGATGTCTGAGCTGACCGAGGATGCCCAGTACATGAATCGTGTACGTCAACGTGCCGGTCTGGGAGACAAGCCCTATTCACTGGAGAACATCCAGAAGGAACGTCGCTATGAGCTGGCCTTCGAAGGCCTCCGCTGGAACGACATGCGCCGCTGGGGTGACAGCTATGCCAAAACAGCCCTGGAATCGCAGATTGGAGCACCGATCTACAACTTCGGCAACGCAGCTGTATACGACGGTGTCATCAAGAACATGAATTACAGTTCGCGCTACGATGAAACCAGGGGATTCTACCCGATCCCGCAGTCACAGATCAACCTATCCAACGGCCTGCTGGAACAGGTGGCAGGCTATGGCGATGGCAAGGGTCTTTATCCCGGCTTCAGTAACTAAAACATAGTGGTGCCCTCCGCAGGGAGGGCATCATTATTTCATTCGCTGCTTTGGGAGAGCTGCCACTTGTTGGCAGCTCTCTTTTTTGCATAAAAAACCGCGGGAATCGCTCCCCGCGGCAAGTTATGGTTTCTTCACAAAAAGCATGGATCAGTATCAGACCACACCCTGGGCCATCATGGCGTCGGCCACCTTCATGAAACCGGCAATATTGGCACCCTTCACGTAGTTGATATATCGACCGTTCCGGCCATGGGCAACACACTGTTCGTGGATGTCACTCATGATCTGGTGGAGCCACTTGTCCACCTCCTCGTTGCTCCAGGAGATATGCATGGCGTTCTGGGTCATCTCCAGGCCGGAGCAGGCCACACCGCCTGCATTTACGGCCTTACCGGGGGCGAAGAGCATCTCGTTCTCCAGGAAGAAGTCAACCGCTTCGGCCGTACATCCCATGTTGGATACCTCAGCCACCAGCGTCACCCCGTTTGCCTTTAACAGACGGGCATCTTCCAGATTGAGTTCATTCTGAATGGCACAGGGCAGGGCAATGTCCACCTTGCACTCCCAGGGTTTACGCCCGGGATAAAAGATCGCATTGGGGAATTCATCGGCATAGGGAGCCACCACGTCGTTGCCACTGTTGCGCAGCTCCAGCATGAAGTCGATCTTCTCCACTGTGTTGATTCCCTCCTCATCGTATATATACCCGTCGGGACCGGAGATTGCCACCACCTTTGCACCCAGCTCGGTGGCCTTGGTAACCGCACCCCAGGCCACGTTGCCGAAGCCGGAGACGGCGACTGTTTTACCCATCAGGCTGATCTGATGGGTAGCACACATCTTGTCCACGAAGTAGAGTGCCCCAAATCCGGTTGCCTCAGGCCTCAGCCTCGACCCGCCAAATGACATTCCCTTACCGGTGAAGGTGCCGGTATGCTCGCGGGCCAGCTTCTTATACATGCCAAACATGTAACCCACTTCCCGTCCACCCACACCGATGTCGCCTGCAGGCACATCTGTGTCGGGACCGATATTCCGCCAGAGTTCCATCACGAAAGCCTGACAGAAGCGCATGATCTCGGCCTGTGATCGTCCTCTTGTTGAGAAGTCGGAGCCACCCTTACCCCCTCCCATCGGGAGCGTGGTGAGTGCATTCTTGAATGTCTGTTCAAATCCCAGGAACTTGAGTGAGGAGAGCGTCACCGATGAGTGAAAACGAATCCCCCCCTTGTAGGGCCCTATGGCACCGTTGAATTGGACACGGTAACCGATGTTCACCTGTACTTTTCCGTTGTCATCCACCCAGGGTACACGGAAGGTAAAGATACGGTCGGGCTCCACGATTCGCTCAATGATGCCCGCTTTTTCAAACTCAGGATGCTGGTTGTACACATCTTCAATGGAAACCAGTACCTCTTTCACCGCCTGAAGGTATTCCGACTCACCCGGGTGTTTCGCCTCGAGCTGTGTCATTATGTCATTCACTCTCATATTATAGAAGGTTATTTAGGATAATTGTTTGACAAAGGTATAGATAAATTTGGAATTATGACATCCGAACAGCCCTTTTTCACCCAAAATCTTCAAGTTTTCAGATCGATTTCCCCAACAGGATAACCATCTTATTATCATCATTCTAACAAAGTATTACCAAACCGATCGTTCCGGTTTTCTTCTGTTGCATTCCTGCCGGTAAAAGAAGCGTTTCATTACAATTCAGCCACGTTAGTATTGAAAATGAAAAAGGGAATATCCACCCGCTATTTGTCGACTGGGAGTGTGGAGAGCAAGCTGTACAATTGGAAGAAAGTTTCGCTATTCGCACATAAATAGCTATTTTTGCAGAAGGAATCACAATTGATGATCTATTGATGCATGGCAAAGAATAAACTGGCCAGATTTGCCGATATGGCCACTTACGATAACGTTTTTCAGTACACCTTCGAAACCCTTCAGGAAAAAGGGTTTCCCCTGAAAGGGAAATGGAATGAGCATTTTGGCAACAACCACCCCATCGTACTGGAGCTGGGATGCGGCAAAGGCGAGTACACCGTGGGACTGGCACGTACATATCCCGAAAAGAATTTTATCGGCGTCGACATCAAGGGAGCCAGGATGTGGAAGGGAGCGACAGAGGCACTGGAGGAAAAGCTCAGCAACGTTGCGTTTTTGCGCACGCACATCGAGTTGATTGCCTACTTCTTCGCGGAAAACGAGGTCTCGGAGATCTGGATCACCTTCCCTGATCCACAGATGAAAAAAACCAACAAACGTCTCACCTCTACCCGATTCATGAACCAATACAGCCGGATCCTCAAGGAGAATGGCCTCATCCACCTGAAGAGTGACAGCCTCTTTCTCTACACATACACGCGGGAGATGATCCGGGAGAATGGGTTGCAACTGTTGTGTGACACCGATGATTTGTATCACTCCGGCATGGAAGATAAGATCCTTGAAATCCGGACCTTTTATGAACAACAGTGGCTTGATCGGGGTTTATCCATCAAGTATCTGCGATTTGTATCTCCCGGGCATCACGAATGGGTGGAGCCTGACATTGAAATCGAGAAGGATCCCTACCGTAGCTTCGGAAGAAATGCGAGAATTTGAGGTTTGCACCTTTGCAGGTTAATGGGTTTGTACGTTTCTAAATTGATGAGTTCATGGTTCGAGGTTCTTTACTTGATATTCGATGTTCAAAACATAAAGCTAAAAGCTATAAGCAAACAGCTAAAAACTAAAAACTACAATAATTATGGCAATTTATCCCCAGTTGATCGTTGACGCACTGAAGCATGTGCGTTACCCGGGAACGGGACAGGATATCGTTTCAGCAGGTATGGTGGAAGATGACATTCGCATTGAGGGAATGAAAGTGAGCTTCTCGCTCATCACCGAAAAACCGAATGACCCCTTTATCAAGTCAGTAGTGAAAATGGCTGAGCAGGCGGTTCTCATGTATGGTGACAAGGATATCGAGATCAGGGGCAACATCGCGGTGAAGTCGAAACAACCGCCCCGTCCGGCGCTGCCCGAGTTGTTGCCCGGTGTGAAGAACATCATCGCCGTGGCATCCGGCAAGGGAGGAGTAGGTAAAAGCACCGTCTGCACCAACCTGGCGGTGGCACTGGCACAGAAAGGCTATCGTGTGGGGCTGCTCGACGCCGACATCTTCGGACCCTCAGTACCGAAAATGCTGGGTGTGGAAGATGCTGCGCCCATGCTGGAAAAGATAGAAGGTCGTGACATGATCCAGCCCATCGAGCAGTATGGGGTGAAGATGCTCTCCATTGGCTTCTTCGTGAAAAAAGAAGATGCGGTTGTCTGGCGCGGGGCCATGGCCGGCAATGCGCTCAAGCAACTGATAGGTGATGCCTCGTGGGGTGAACTGGACTATTTCCTGATCGACCTGCCTCCCGGCACCAGTGACATTCACCTCACACTGGTACAGACCCTTCCCATCACCGGAGCGGTGATCGTGAGCACTCCACAGGAGGTGGCACTGGCCGACGCCCGCAAGGGAATCAGCATGTTCACCGGCGACAAGGTGAATGTACCCATCCTGGGACTGGTGGAGAACATGTCCTGGTTCACACCGGCTGAGCTGCCGGAGAACCGTTATTACCTGTTCGGCAAAGAAGGGTGCAAGCGGCTCGCCACAGAAAAGGGATATGCCTTGCTGGGACAGATACCCATCGTGCAGAGCATCCGTGAGGCGGGTGACGACGGTCAGCCTGTCGCCCTCCATGAGGAGAGTGTGACCGGGATGGCTTTTGCTCTGCTGGCCGATAACCTGGTGGCAGCTGTTGACAAACGGAACCGTGAACTCCCGGGAACCTCAATCGTAGAGATGCAGAAACGGTAATTTGCACAATCACAAATCAGCGAATCAGCGAATCAACAAATCAGCTAATCAGCTAATCAACAAATCAGCAAATCAACAAATCAAACTGATGAATCACCCTCTGGAGAGCTTTCACTACTGTCCCCGCTGCGGATCGGCAGATTTCACTGTACACAATGAGAAATCGAAGAAATGTGGCGGTTGCGGCTTCGTCTATTACTTCAACTCATCGGCAGCGGTAGTGGCAGTTATCGAAAACGGGAAGGGGGAGATATTGGTAGCACGCAGGGGCAAGGAGCCGGCGAAGGGATCGTACGATCTGCCGGGGGGATTCATTGACCTGTTTGAGACGGCAGAGGAGGCGGTGTGCAGGGAGGTGCTCGAGGAGACCAGCCTGATTGCCACCAACCCCCTCTATCTTTTTTCCATTCCCAATATTTATCTATATTCAGGTTTCGAAGTACATACCGTTGATCTCTTTTTCAAGTGCAAAGTGAACGACTTCAGCGGGTTGCGGGCCGACGATGATGTAGCAGAACTACTCCTCCTGGCCCCCGGAATGATCAATCCGGCGGACTTTGGGCTCACATCTATTCGTAAAGGAATAGAAAAAATCTTACAGATTGTTATATAATCTCTTCCGGATACCAACGACGGTTGTGGAGGGAGTAAACGGGATCATCATGAAAAAAATTATCTTACTACTGACACTTCTGCCCCTGTTGCAACTTTCACTTGCACAGCGGACAGTTTACCATGCAGAGCCTGAGAAGCTGTTCAATCAGGGAAAAGAGATGTTCCTCGAGAAGAACTACGCGGGAGCGGAAGATCTGCTGGCGCGTTACATAACACAAAGCGAAGACCTGCGGATGAAAGAGGAAGCCGATTATATGCGGTCGGTGGCTTCTTTCAAACGGGGCAGGGATAGCGGCGGTGAGATGCTGAAAGCGTTTCTCAGCAGTTATCCGGAGAGCACACATCGTCACCCGTTACTGTTCATGATCGGTTCCTACCATTATGACAGGAAGGAGTGGGAAGCAGCGAGAAGCTGGTTTACTTTGGCGGACCTGGACTACCTCACCCTCGCCGAGCAGGAGGATTACAGCTTCCGCTCCGGGTACACAGAGCTGCAGCTGGGCAACCTCGGGGAGGCTACACGACGCTTTGGGCTGCTCTCACTCAACAGCAGCAGATACCGGGATGCAGCCAATTTCTACCTGGGTTACATCGACTATACGAACAAGAACTATAGAGCAGCACTGGAACGCTTCCAGCGGTTAAAGAATCATCCCGAATACCGGGAGGAGATTGCATTCTACACTGCTCAGGCTACTTTCTTCGAGGGCAGCCTCGAGGAGGCCTTGCGCCTGTCAGAGTCTTTTCTGTCACAATATCCCCACAGCGGGCACATCACGGAGATCAACCGTGTGCTGGGTAACAGCTACTTCCGCCTGGGACAACCTTCACGCGCCATCCCCTACTATGAACAGTACCTCGCTTCCACCACCAGGCCGCTGCGGGGTGACGCCTATTTCCTCGGACTCTCCTATGCGGAAAATGGCAAGCTGGAGGAGTCTCTCAGGATGTTTCAGCTGGCAGTGGGTGAAGCCGATGCGCTTTCACAAAACGCACAGCTGCAGCTGGGGCAGAGCTACCTGAAGCTAAATCGCAGGCAGGAAGCGCAGATGGCCTTCGAGGCTGCCGCACGTGACAACTTCGACCCACAGGTGCGTGAGACAGCCCTGTTCAACTATGCCCTGCTGGCACACCAAACCAACTTCTCCGTCTTCAGCGAGTCAATCACCCTCTTCGAGAACTTCCTTCGCGAGTACCCACAGTCCGACTATACCGACCAGGTGAATGACATCCTGGCGGAGACCTTTCTCACAACCAAAGATTACCAGGCAGCATTAAACGCCATCAACCGTATACAAAACCCGGGACGTCGCATCCTGGAAGCGAAGCAGATGGTTCTCTTCCAGCTGGGTGCCCAGGAATTCATCAACGGCAACATGAGCCGGGCGGTGGATTATTTCAACAACAGCATCGGCACTGGCAACTATGAACCGAAGGCACGCAACAATGCCTGGTACTGGCGGGGTGAATCGTACTACCGCATGGGAAACTACATGCAGGCAGCCACCGACTTCCGGCAGTTTACGCAGAACGCCGCGCCGGCCGATGAAAACTATGCCATGGGATGGTACAACCTGGGTTACGCCCATTTCAAACAGCAACAGTATAGCCAGGCGGTGAACGCCTTCGAACGCTACCTCACCACTGAGAAAAACCGCGGCAAGGCGGAGGTGGCAGATGCCCTGAACCGTGTGGGTGACTGCCATTACTTCAACCGTCAGTTCGCGGAGGCGGAACGTTACTATGCACAGGCTGCCGACAGCAATCCTGCCGCTGCAGACTACGCTGCTTACCAGCGTGCCTTCGTGATGGGTCTCCAGCGCAACTACCAGGGCAAGATCACAGCACTCGACAACCTGATGCGTCACTATCCCGCCTCACAATATCTTGATGACGCACTCTACGAGAAGAGCAGGGCGCTGACCATGCTCAACCGGGAACAGGAAGCCATTGCGGTGCTTCACCAGCTGATGCGTGATTTTCCAAAGAGTCCGCTGGCAGGCCAGGGAGGGGTCCAGCTGGGACAACTCTACTACAACAGTGGCAACTACCCGCAGAGCATCACTGCATACAAGCAGGTGGTCCACAACTTCCCCGGCACAGATGATGCCCGTAATGCACTGGTCTCCCTCGAGACGGTCTACCGCGACATGAATGATATCCAGTCCTACGTTGATTATGTCAACTCCGTGCCGGGTGGGGTTCGAATCACTCCGTCGCGACAGGACTCGCTCACCTACCTGGCTGCCGAAAGCATCTATATGCGGGGCAACAAAGCCGAAGCCGAAGCCTCACTGTCGAAGTATCTTCAAACATACCCCAACGGGGCATACAGCAGTGATGCGCATTACTGGCTGGGTGTGATTGCCGATGAAAAGGGAAATAAAGATCAGGCTCTCTCCCGTTTCCGTCGGGTGATTGATGCGGGTAATGTGAAGTTCCTCGACAACGCATTGCTCTACACCTCTCAGACCGAATATACCAACGGCAACTACCGTCAGGCACTGGCAGATTACTCCCGGCTGGCATCTGTTGCAAGAAATACGGCCAACAAGCAGACAGCATTGCTGGGAATGGTGCGCTGTCAGACAGCGATGGAGAGCTATCACGAGGCAGCACGCAGCGCCACCGAGCTGCTGGAGAGCAGCTCACTTTCACCCGAGATGCTGACCGAAGCACGCTATCTGCGGGGAAAGGCTTATCAGCATACGAACGAGGTGGAGAAGGCGGTAGCCGACTTCCGTTTTCTCGCCAATGATCCCCGAAGCAGCTACGGTGCAGAAGCACAGTTCATCCTGGCCGACACCTACTACCGCTGGGAGTCATACGACCGTGCGGAGGCACAGGTGAAGGAGTTCATGCAGAAAGGGACACCACACCAGTACTGGATGGCTCGCGCACTGATCGTGCTCTCCGACACCTACCGGGCAAAGGGGGACAGCTTCCAGGCACGTCAGTACCTGGAGAGCCTCAAGAGCAATTATCAGGGTGATGAATCGGATATCCTGCAAATGATCAACGAAAGGCTCAACAATGAGTAAGTGTGACAAATAAAGTAAGACCCAACATCTCAATCAAACACAATGAGAAAAATAAAGATAACCCTGGCAATCCTGGTATGTGCTGCCGGACTCACGGCACAGACACAAGACTCGTTGCTAAGAAGGCAGCTGGAACTGGAACGCGATTTCAATCCCACCCTGCTTGATGCCGACAAGATCAATTCGCTGCCGTCGCTCCGCGAACCGGCGATACAAAAGGCCAACACCAACTACTCCACCTGGTCCGGACGTGTCACCCCACCCCTGGAGATTACGCTTGCCCGACCCGGAAACATCATGACTGCGATCCCATACCATACGCAAAAGGGATACCTCTCCTTTCAGGCTGGCAATTATGCCAACATGGATGGTGCCTTCGGATATCGGCTGCTAGAGAAAGAAAGAGAGACTCTTGCTTTCACCTTCACCCATCAATCGACAAACGGAGAGGTGGATTACACTCAGGAGAGCACACCCGGCAGCAACGATGCCTATTTCATGGATAACAGGGGAGCGTTGGCATTCCACCACCGGGGAGAGGCAAACAACATCAGGCTGAACCTCTCCTATCTGCATTCACTCTACAACTACTACGGTAGCCGCTTCGGCAACGATGCCTACTTCAACGATGAGAGGCAGCGGCTGGGTGTGCTGCACGCCTCCCTTGGCCTGGTGTCGAAGGAATCGGACCTGCTCAACTACCACGGCAGTCTCGACCTGAAAAACTTTAGCACGGGACTGGCCTATCCCTCTTCAGCTGACCCGCTGAAGGGCAACGAGATCCGGATCATGGCCGGCTTTGACAAACCCTTCCGTAACCCCACCACAAAAGTGGGTGTCGACGGCAGTCTGGTCACAGCCCTTTACGGGGGTGAGTGGGATAACTACCTCCTGGTCGACGCAGCACCTTATCTAAGATATGAGGGGTATAACCGTTCTGCACGCCTGGGCGCGGATATCCAGTTTCAGACAGGTGATAAGACAAGGGTGCGGGTGGTGCCCAATATTGCGCTGCGGCTTGGAGTATCGGAACGCACCTCCCTCTACGCAAACATACATGGCGGATTCGATCACAACACCTTCCTGGATATGATGGATGAGTCACGTTATTTCCTCCCGGTAGCTGATGTGAAACCCTCCTTTTCTGTCATTGACATCGATGCCGGGATACGCATAGGAGAGATGAATGGGTTCCGCTTCGATCTCTTTGGCGGTTACAGGAAAACCGATGATGCCCACTTTCTGGTCCTCCGTGGTCATGAAACAACCGATGACCTGGGGCAGGGGGCCTTTGTAGAGGGGCTGAAACCGTTGTACGGTGATCTGACGCATACCCGGATCGGAGGAATGATTCACACCAACAGCTGGGCTCCGCTGGAGTTGTCGCTGAGGGTATTGAAAAACATTTACAAGGTGAAGAACCTGTCGGTGGATGAAAACATTACAGACGGACCGAAGGCTTATAACAAACCGGGAGTAGAAGTTGACCTGAAAGGCTCACTCGAGGTGAGTGAAAAACTCAGTTTCAGCATGAATTACTATTTTGCAGGGGAGCGCTGGAGTTATTACGGGGGAGAGAACCTGGAGATGGAAAACATCAATGATCTCAACCTGGGTGTGGCCTATCAGATCAGTGATGCCTTCTCGCTCAGCATAAAGGCAAACAATCTGATGTTTCAACAGTATGATCTCTGGTACGGACATCCCGCACAGGGATTCAACATGATGGGCGGTTTCACCTTCCGTTTCTGACAAGAGAGTAGTAAAGGTCTGGTTGCAAAACCGATCGATAAACATATTTTTAATATTGTTCTTTCCTCTTTACACTGCTTTTGTGTACTTTTGCCGTTAAAGTCGAAGAATAGAGCGTATAAACTGGAACCGTCAGCAATATGGCAAAGAAAAAAACAACCGGGAGTAAAACCCCCAAAGGGAAAACCCGAACTCCCAAACAGAAAATTGTAAGGGCAATGTGGGCTTTGTTCGGGCTCGCCGTCGCTTTCCTGATATTGCTCTTCGCTCTTATCTCTGTAGGGGCTGTGGGTTATCTGCCGCAGATCAACGAGCTGGAGAACCCGATCGACAAATATGCGTCACAGGTGATCTCCACCGACAATGAATTGCTCTTCACCTATTCGCAGAGCGACGACAACCGCATCTTCGTAGACTATTCCGATCTGTCACCCTACCTGATTGATGCACTGATAGCCACTGAGGATATCCGTTACTATTCACACTCGGGGATTGATTTTATCAGCGTCGGAAGGGCTGTCGTCAAAACAATGTTGCTCAACCGGGAGAGCAGTGGCGGTGGAAGTACCATCACGCAGCAGCTGGCCAAGTTGCTCTACTCACCCCGTGCAAGCAACAAGCTGCAAAGGGTGTTCCAAAAACCGGTGGAATGGGTGATTGCCGCCAAGCTGGAGCGCTACTACACCAAAGATGAGATTATCAACCTCTACCTCAACAAATATGACTTCAACTACAATGCCGTGGGCATTGAGTCGGCAGCACGCACCTATTTCAACAAAACACCCAAGGAGCTGAACACCGAAGAGTCGGCCATGCTCATCGGCATGCTCAAGAACTCATCCCTATACAACCCGGTACGTCGTCCCGAGGTGACGCGCGACCGCCGCAATGTGGTGCTCTCACAGATGGAGAAATACGACTATCTCTCGCGTCAGGAAGCTGACTCGTTGAAGCAGCTGCCCGTAACCATCGACTTTAACCGCTCCGGTCATGTCGACATCGCCGCTCCCTATTACCGGCAGCATCTGGCCAAGATCATGATGGCCAAGAAACCGCAACGCAAGAACTATGCCTCCTGGCAAAGACAACAGTTCAGTGAAGACTCACTGGCCTGGTCTGAGGATCCGCTTTATGGATGGTGCAACAAGAACAAGAAGGCAGACGGCTCCTCTTACGACATCTACACCGACGGACTGAAGATCTACTCCACGCTCGATTCACGGATGCAGCGACATGCTGAGGCAGCGGTGAAGGAGCAATTGGGAGGCTATCTGCAGGATCAGTTCTTCCGTGAAAAGAAAGGCAAGAAATATGCACCCTACTCCAGCGACGTAAGTGACCAGGTGGAAGATCTGCTGATCACCGCCATGAAGCAAACCGACCGATACCGCATCCTGAAGAGAGAGGGGATGAGTGATGCTGCCATCCTTCAAAATTTCAAGGAGGAGAAGGTGGAGATGAAGGTCTTCTCATGGGAACACAGGGAGATTGACACGCTGATGACTCCCTGGGATTCGATCCGTTACCACAAAAACTACCTTCGCACCGGCTTCATGGCGATGGATCCCCTGACGGGTCATGTGAAAGCCTACGTGGGAGGCCCCGATTTCAAGTTCTTCCAGTATGACATGGTCTCCACCGGCAAGCGGCAGATAGGCTCCACCATCAAGCCCTATCTCTACACGTTGGCCATGGAGGAGGGAATGACACCCTGCGATCAGCTGATGCACCAGCCCATCACATTGATGACTGAGACAGGAGAGGAGTGGACCCCACGCAATCCCGGTCACACCAGCGGTGAGATGGTTTCCATCAAGTGGGGATTACAACGCTCCAGCAACTGGGTCACCGCTTACCTGATGCAACAGTTCTCGCCCTATGCCTTTGCCCGTATGCTCCGCTCATTCGGGCTGAAGACACCGGCACCTCCGGTAGTTTCACTCGCCCTGGGACCCAATGAAGCATCGGTCTATGAGATGGTGGGAGCCTACTCCTCCTTCATCAACCGTGGTATCCGCGTGGAACCCCTGTTGGTGACCCGCATCGAAGACTCCTACGGCAACGAGGTATCCACCTTTGTTCCCCGCATGAAGGAGATCTTCAGCGAGTCCTCCTCCTACAAGATGCTTGATATGCTGAAAGGAGTGGTGGATGGTGGTACCGGCAGCAGGTTACGCAGGATCTACAACCTGAAAGGGCAGATGGGGGGCAAAACAGGTACCACCAACAACAACTCCGACGGTTGGTTCATGTCGTTCACACCCACCCTGGTGGCAGGCTGCTGGGTAGGTGGCGAGGAGCGATCCATTCACTTCGACCGGATGGCTTACGGGCAGGGAGCCAGTATGGCACTCCCGATTCATGGCATCTTTTACCAGAAGGTATATGCCGACAAGGAGCTGAACTACACTGATGACGGGCAATTTGAAATTCCCGCGGGCTTTGATCCCTGTGCCGGCTCTGATCGCTATTCACCCGACTTCTACCGGGACAACAGTCAGGGGATTGAAAACGAGGGGATTGACGATCTCTTCAATTAAAAGGAGTCGTCACTGCCTCTCTTTACCTTTTTGTAGGAAAAGGATCCTTCTCAGCTCATCCATTCGATGAAGTGATGCCCTGTAACTCATCTCCAGGATGCTTGTTCGCTCTCCCAGCGGCACGGACGAGCTTGCCCCGGTATCGATCTTACCTTCAGGTATATTCTTCACAAATCGCTCATAATAGGTAAGTGCCGATTCATATTCCATCATATGGTCATAGGTAAGTGCTATATTGTAAAGCAACAGATAGGCGTCGGGATCTCTTTTGAATGCAGACTGATAGTAGGTGATCGCCTGTGACGGTTCATTGGATCGGTCATAGGCTTCCGCCAGTGAGATATCGAAGTCGTAGAGCATCTCCTGCAACGACTCAATCTTCTCCACTCCCTCTTTGAGAATTGCTATTCCTTTCTTTCTGTCATAGGTTCTTGAAAGTGCTGTCCCGTAATGGTAAAGGAGACTGACATCCGTTTGAGGAGCCTGTTCATAGGCAAGCGCCAGCCACCTTATCGCTTCAAAATATCGCTGCGACGCATAGTAGCTCATCCCCAGGAAATAGGTGGTGGTGTAGGTGGAATCGCCCAAAATCACGTTGTTTTGCAAACGCTCAATTGCTTTAGGGTAGTTGCCTGCTGAATAGTGGGCCATACCGTTCAGTTGACTGATGGTGGTCTGCTCACGATCGATCTCTTCAAGATAGCGTTCTGTGCGGACGAGCACACTGTCGTAGAATTGCATGGAATAGTAGATCTCTGAGAGGTTGCGCAATGCCAGGTGATCGGCCGGATCTTTTTCCAACGCTTTCTCGTAGTAAAACAAGCCGAGTCCGTCGTCCAGTCGGATGTGCGCATCCCCGGCCATTCGCAGCAGCATGGGAATGGAGTCCTGTCTGAACACCTCCTCGGCCGCCGTGAGGGTACCCTGCCAGTCACCCGCACGATAATATGCTACCGCCACCCGGCTTTTCAGGTAGAGGTTGTCGGGCGAGAGCTCCCTGGCTTTCAGCCAGTAGCTCAGAGACAGCTTATATTCTCCGGCCTGTGACGCACAATCGGCTGCGGCTGTGAGGATCCCGACTGATTCATTTTTACTGGTTGTCAATGATTTGTAAATTTCCAGCGCAGCAGGATAATCATTGAGCATCTGATAACATTCAGCCTTCAACAGTTGGTTCTCCTCACTTTCCGGTGCACTTTCCAACAGTTCAATTGCCTCCCGGTAACGATAACTCCTCATCGCCTCTCGCACCTGATCAGTTTGGGCATATCCCATTGAAAAACCGGAAGCGAGAATGATGAGTATGATTATGCTGGTTTTCATGCATCTGTACTTTTAAGCTAAGAAATTGGAAGTCCGAATGCTTCAGCACCTCCCATCTTTCAACAAAGTGCCACGATAAGGTTGAATCTTTAAGGGAGGATTCAATTTCTCCCGTTGATTACTGTGCGGGTTGCAGTCATCATATCAATAATAACCAGTACGCTAACACGCACATTTACATTCTGCCCATGCTCTTTACCGGGTTCCCATCTGGGCATCGATTGCAGCACACGTACAGCTTCAGCATCCAAAAACGGGTCTACACCCCTCACTACTTTCACATCACTGATACGACCATCTTTCAGCACCACAAGACTACAGACTATACCCCCCTTATCGGGTGTTTTAGGTACATCCTCCGGTAATCTGACATTATCAGACACAAATTTCCGGAATGCCTGAAATCCTCCGGGGAACTCGGGCATATTCTCCACTTTCTCGAAAATCTCATCCTTCTTTTCGGGAGGTGGTTCCTGCAAGGCTCCGAAAATAGCCGGTGAAGAGGTGAACCAGGGTTCAGTGGCTGAAACAGTGGAGAGGGTGAATATAGACAGCAGGTATGTGTACAGGATATGTTTCATGGATTCACGAGTTTTGAATAAAGATCAATATGTCGTAAAGTTATCAAAACAAAAGAGAAAAGCAACAGGGATGAATGTTAAACTATTCAACACCTGTTGCTTCAGCCGTTTATTTCACTGCATAACCTACTACTACAACTGCATTGCCAGGGATCTCTTCCTTATTGGGTTGCTCCTCATCAACCCCCTGTAAACGGAACATAACAGGTAGTTTTCTGACTAGAGTGGCATTTTTTGATTTGAGGCCCGACAATGGAACTTCTACCGTTTTATACCCCACAAATGAGATAACCAAATGATTTTCAGAATCAGGAACCTCAAGTTGAAAATTACCATTGACATCTGAAACAACACCTGTGTTCGTTCCCTTTAAAATGACTGCAGCTCCATGCAGAGGCTGAGCTTCAGAACCAATCACCTTTCCTGAGACCTGGTAATTCTGACTCTTCACCCATCGCGGCATCATTCCAATGACTCGCAATACCTCTCTGTCAATTGTTTCACCAACACCTTTCTCAATGGCAACATCAACCACATTACCTTTTTCATCTATCTTGTAACGCGCATTCACGAGACCTTGCAATCCTTTTTCCTGTGCTTCTACCGGATATTTGATCCTCTCCGAGATAAAGCGAAAAAAGGCATCCTCGCCACCTGGATAGACATAATTCGGCAACAATTGTGCTTCCACGGAGAGTACTGATTCCTTTACCGACAGATCATCAACGATCACTTTCGATTCATTGCCCGAAAGCCTGAATACCACAGGTAGTGTAAATCGCACATTCACGGCTTGACCGCGTTGCTTGCCCGGTTTCCAGTCGGGCATCAGTCCCAGTACCCGCAACGCTTCGGCATCCAATAAAGGATCTACACCCCGTACAATCTGCAGGTCGCTGATGCTGCCATCTTTCATTACCACGAAGTTACAGATCACACGCCCCTGGATACCTTTCTGCTGGGCCTCTACCGGGTAACGGATGCTGTCGCCGATTAATTTCATCAAGGCACCCATTCCGCCCGGGAACTCGGGTTGATTTTCGACGATCACAAAAATCTCCTCTTCCTTCTTCTCTGGAGGCGGCTGCTGCAGACTCTGGTCCTCCAATTCAGCCTGCATCAATTCCGGAGTGAGCATGTTGTCAACCGACAACTGTTCCTGCCTCAACTCGGCTACAGCAGGATTCAACATCTTCGTTTCATCATCTGCTGGTTCCCGCTGCGCGGCATAAATGCTGTTAGCTGTAAGAAAAAGTACCACCAGCGGGAGCACAAGCAGGTACCTGCCCACTTTATATGCAGGCGATTTGGATTGATTCATCATCATAATACGTTGTTTTAATTGTGAAACATTGAAATTATTCACTATCGGAACTGCAGTTTCTTGATAGGTCAGTCGTAAAAGGTGGTACTGGTACTCACGGCTGTTCACCCCACACATGAGCACGCCCTGATCGGCCAGATATTCCAGGTTCATGGCCATCTCCCTCTTCATCAACCATACAAACGGGTTCCACCAGAAGAGGAGAGTGAGTGATTCAATCAGGAGGATATCAACTGAATGAAGCTGTCTCACATGCGTCTGCTCATGCAGCAGAATTTGTGTCAGCTCAGCGTCTGAATGTTTATCTGTATGAATAAATATCAGGTTGAAAAATGAGAATGGGGTGATATCATCTTTCAGTCGGTACACCTCTGTTCCGAAGATCTCAGCAGGTTTACTTTTCAGCCTGACGCGAAGGATGGATATCAGCTGAATGAGAAAGCGCACGATGAAAAGCAGGGTGATGGAAAAATAGATTACCACACCTATACGAATCATGTTGATCTCCCGTGTGGGAACAGACTCCTCTACCGTTATGATTTCCATCACCGGCTCCCCGATATAAACGGCGCTCACAGCCTCTACTGATTCCTGTGTGAAAAAAGCTGAGATACTGTGTGGCAGTGGAACGGTCATCAAAGGATAAAGGAGTGAGAAAAGGATGACCGAGAGGAAATAAAACCGGCGCAACTGCAAAAAAGTATCACTCTTCAGCAACAGTCTGTAGAGAATGAAAAAGAGCGACAATGCGATATTTGCTTCTATCAGATAGATCATAAAAGGATGCATGGCATTTCCGTTTTGGGTGAAACAGATTTTTTACTGCTGATTTTTCTCGATCAGGCGTATGATCTCACCAAGTTCTTCGGTGGTGATCTTTTGCTCTTTGGCAAAGAAAGATACCAGCTCCTTGTAGGAGTTGTCGAAGTAGCTCTCTACCACTCCCGACAAGAAGTGGCGCTTGTAGGATGACTCAGAGATCAGCGGCTTGAACACCTTCACATTTCCGAATCGCCGCTTCGTGAGGTATCCTTTCTGCTCCAGCTTGCTGAAGATCGATGCCACCGTGGTGTAGGGCGGTTTCGGCTCTTCCAGCTGCTCAACCACATCCTTGATGGCACACTCATTCAGCTGCCAGATGTGCAGCATTACAGTCTCTTCCTGGGGTGTCAATCGTTCCATATTCTTTACAATCAAACTATTTTATAAATGCAAATTTACGAACATTTCGTAACAAGCAAACTGTTTCATCATTTTTTTACGTTAAATAATTGTAAAGACAGCAGGAAGGAAAGAGATTGCATAAACAACCCAAAAAAAACTGTCCCAACTTATTCAGTTGGGACAGCCACTATAGAGTTAATCAATAATATCAGGCTTGTTTCTCGAACTCCTGCATACACTGGATCAAAGCTTCTACTGCCTCTTTCGGACAAGCGTTGTAGATGGAGGCACGGAAGCCGCCAACTGAGCGGTGTCCTTTAATACCAACCATACCTCTCTCCTTGGCAAATTCAAGGAAGGCAGCCTCTTTCTCCTTGTGCTCCTCACTCATCACGAAGCAGACATTCATTAGTGAACGGTCCTCTTTGGCAGCAGTACCCACGAAGAGAGGGTTGCGGTCGATTTCGTCATAAAGCATTGCAGCTTTTTCTTTGTTGAGCTTCTGCATCGCTTCCACACCTCCCTGCTCCTTCACCCACTTGAGGGTCTCGTGCATCACAAAGATGGGGAAGACGGGCGGTGTGTTGAACATGGAGCGATTCTTCTCCACATCGCCTATGTGTGTGCGATAGTCCACCATTGTCTGCAACGGGCGATCCAGCTTACCGAGGATATCCTCACGTACGATGACGAAGGCAACACCCGCGGGTCCGACGTTCTTCTGGGCACCTCCATAGATGATTCCATATTTGGAGACATCCACCGGACGGCTCATGATGTCGGACGACATGTCTGCCACCAGGGTGACCGGACTGTCAATGTCTTCGTGCAGCTCCGTTCCGTAGATGGTATTGTTGGTGGTAATATGAAAATAGTCGGCATCAGCCGGGATGCTGTAACCTTTCGGAATATAGGAGTAGTTCTTGTCTTCTGAAGAAGCAACAACTTCAACAGCACCGTAGAACTTAGCCTCCTTGATTGCCTTTTTAGCCCATACACCGGTCTGCAGATAGGCTGCTTTGGTATTCAGCAGGTTGGCAGGCACGTTGAGGAATTGCATGCTGGCACCTCCACCCAGAAAAAGCACCCGATAGTTGTCGGGGATATGCAACAGCTCTTTCCAGAGGTCGGCAGTCTCTTTCATGATTCGCTCCCATCCGGGTGTACGGTGTGATATCTCCAGGATACCGATGCCGGTGTTGTCAAAATCACGGATCGCTTCGATGGCGGACTCTACGGCTGGTCTGGGCAGGACACACGGTCCGGCATTAAAATTGTACTTCTTCATACGATTACCTTTTATAATTTGTTGTTCACTCTGAATCGTTCATCACCGTTCCGGAAGAAAGAGACAATCTGACCGGCGGCGGCTAATCCTGCATTGATGTTGGCTTCAGTGGTCTGGGCACCCGATTTCTTTGGAGTAGTAAAGTATCGTTTCGGGAAACGTGCCTGAAACGCATCATGTCGTTCCGGCTTCATATCGGTGATATACCGAAAGAGAGGTCGTTCATCCATGATCCGCAATAGATCCTCCTCCACCACCAGTTCTTTGCGGGCTGTATTAATCAGCACGCCATCATGTGGCATGAGTGAGAGGAGATCGTAGTTCACGCAATTACGTGTCTCGGGAAACAGCGGCATATGCAGTGAGATAAAATCGCTTTTCTCAAACAACTCCTTGTTGCTATAGACAGTGACAACACCATATTCACCCTCTTTACGGAGATCATCGTGTGAAAGCGTTGGTGAATAGGCATTGACCGTCATGCTGAAACCACGTGCGATCTTGGCCACCATCTTGGCCACATTGCCAAAGGCATAGAGTCCCAGACGCTTGCCTGATATTTCTCGCCCCACGCTCCCGTCGAACAGGTTCCGCTGAATATAAATCAGCATTCCCAACACCATCTCTGCCACGGCGTTGGCATTTTGTCCCGGGGTATTCATCACACAAATATCCCGGACAGTGGCTGTATCCAGATCCACATTGTCATACCCGGCGCCGGCGCGCACCACAACCTTCAGGTTGGGAGCGGCTTTCATCACTTCACGGTCAACCACATCGCTCCGGACAATCAGGGCGTTGGCATCATTCACGGCTGCAAGTAATTGGGATTTTTCGGTATAGCTCTCCAGCATTTCGAACTGATGACCTGCAGATTCGATGATCTGTTGTATCTCCTCCACAGCCTGTTTCGCAAATGGTTTACCTGTCGCCAAAAGTACCTTCATAGCATGTTTTTACAATATTCTGATCTCAACTGAAAATGGAGTCACAAAATTACAAACTTATATCAAACTAAACACGAAATTGGAATAAAAAAAGGCGTTTCATTTTGATTTGCACCCGGTAAAAGTTATTTGCCCGATAAAGTGAATCATCGTATCTTTGCGACGCACGAACCACTTAATAAGGTATGAACAGCAGTTATCCATCGGCTCTTCTGGAAAATGCGGTGAACGAATTTGCCCGGCTCCCCGGTATAGGGCGTAAGACAGCCTTACGACTGGTGTTGCATCTGCTCCGCCAGGAGGAGGAGAAAGTAACCCATTTTGCAGAGACGATTCTTAAAATGCGAAGAGAGATCACCTATTGCACGCTCTGCCACAACATCTCCGACACTACGGTCTGCAGCATCTGCAACGATGCAACACGCGATCGCTCAGTGGTCTGTGTGGTGGAAAACGTGAAGGAGGTGATGGCAATAGAGAAGACCGTACAGTACAGCGGGTTGTATCATGTGCTGGGGGGCATCATCTCACCCATAGACGGCATTGGGCCCTCCAACCTGGAGATCGGCAGCCTCGAAGAAAGGGTGAAGAGAGGTGAGATCCGGGAGGTGATCCTGGCATTGAGCGCCACCATGGAGGGTGACACCACCAACTTTTACATCTATCGGCGGCTACAGGCCTATCCCGTGAAGGTGAGCATCATCGCCCGGGGAGTCTCTATCGGCGATGAGATTGAATATGCCGATGAGGTGACCCTGGGTCGTTCCATATTGAACCGCACCCCATTCGACGAATCCTATAAACTCATGTCCAAATGAGCCATCCTGAAAAAGATAAGATAAACGCAACAATACGGCATCTCTTTGTTCATTATTTTTCCGCCATCACATTTCTGATCCTTTTGGCACTGCTGATCCTGTTTCGTCTCCTCCCCTTCTGGCAAGAGAGCCTGCCGGTGAATGTCACCCTTGAGCGGTATCTCATCATGGTCACACTGATCGCCATACCGGCATCACTCAAATGGTTTGCCCACCGCCTAAAGAAAAGTGACCGCCCGATGTTGATGGAGGATGCAAGGAATCAATACAGGAGAATCTACTATGTGCGTCACTATACACTTGCAATGGTAACGCTCTTCCACATATGCCTGTACGGCATCTCCCGCAACACGAATTTCTTCTGGTTTACGGTTGTACTGCTCATCATCTTCCTCTTCTGCCGTCCCTCACCTGTTGAACTGGAGAGCCTCATGGAAGAACCGTCAAAAAAAGATGACAGGGAGAAGGAAACACAAGATAGCGATGACACCTCTATTGGAGAATAACGACATATCTCTACGGGCCACCGAGCCTGAGGACCTGGAGCTGCTCTACCGCTGGGAGAACGACACCCGGCAGTGGCCCCTGGGCAATGCTACCGCTCCCTTCTCGCGTTACACCCTCAGGCAGTACCTTGCCGAATCGAACCAGGATATATTTGCGGACCGTCAGTTACGTCTGATGATCACGCTCAGGCATGAAGAAGAAACCATCGGTGCGGCCGATCTGTATGATTTCGACCCCTTTCACCTCAGAGCTGCCGTGGGGATCCTGGTAGAGACGGATAAAAGGCAACAGGGCTATGGGCTGCAAGCGCTGCAACTGCTGGAGAGATATGCTTTCAGTTTTCTCCAACTTAAACAACTTTACGCGTTTGTCCCTTGCTCGAATGTGGCAAGCAATAAGCTGTTCACAAAAGCAGGTTATGAGGAATCGGGGCTGTTACGGGAGTGGATCCGTTATGACGATCTGTTTGACGACGTAAGGGTGATGCAGCGTATCAACCACGGATAGGTTTTTTCTTTCGGTTTGTATGATCAATAACAAATGAACTTTATGCAGCAAGATATCAAAAAAGCGTGCGAAGTATTGCGCAACGGCGGGATCATCCTCTACCCCACAGACACCATTTGGGGCATCGGATGTGATGCCACCAATGAAGAAGCGGTGAAAAAGATCTATGCACTCAAACAACGCGACGACAGCAAATCGATGCTGGTGCTGCTCGACAACCCGGTGAAGCTACAGCACTATGTCTCCGATGTGCCGGAGATTGCCTGGGATCTGATTGAACTGACCGACAAACCACTCACCATCATCTATGAGGGTGCACGCAACATCGCTACCAACCTGATAGCTGACGACGGCACCATCGGCATTCGCATCACCGATGAGCTATTCTCCCGCGAGCTCTGCAAACAGTTCCGCAAGCCGATTGTCTCCACCTCGGCCAATATCAGTGGCACACCCTCTCCCGCTCGCTTCTCACAAGTGAAGAGGGAGATCAGAGAGGGGGTAGACTACGTGGTCACCCACCGGCAAAAAGAGCAGGCTGAAGCCAAATCCTCTTCCATCATCCGATTGAGCCGAAACGGCACCATTCAGATTATCCGAAAGTGAAGAATTTGGTTATCTTTGCATGCGGAACCTGAACAGTAACTGCCGATGCAACTCAAATCAATATTCAATCAATTGCTGTTGTGGCGCGACTCCCATATCAAGGAGCGTCATTTCCTACTGTTTGTCAGCTTCCTGGTGGGGATCACAACAGCACTGGCTGCCTGGCTGCTGAAGAGCTCCATCCTCTTCTTCCAGGTGTTTCTCACCGAGAACTTCAGCCAGGAAAACCTCAACTTCTCCTATCTGCTCTTCCCCATCGTGGGGATCCTGATCGCCGGCCTCTACGTGAAATATGTGGTGAAAGATGACATCAGCCACGGGGTGACCAAAATCCTGTTTGCCATCTCGCAACGCAAGAGCCGCATCAAGCCACACAATATCTACACCTCTCTGGCAGCCAGTTCTGTCACCATCGGCTTCGGAGGGTCAGTGGGTGCCGAGGCTCCTATCGTGCTTACCGGCTCTGCCATCGGCTCCAACCTGGGACGCCTCTTCCGACTGGAGCAGCATAGCCTGATGATCCTGGTGGGTTGTGGTGCCGCGGGCGCCATCGCCGGCATCTTCAAAGCTCCCATTGCCGGAATCCTGTTTGTCATCGAGGTGCTGTTGCTCGACCTCACCATGTCCTCCATCATGCCGCTGCTGGTGACCGCCGTCACGGCTACCACCGTCTCCTACCTGCTCAACGGTATGGATGCCATGTTCGCTTACACGCAGGTGGAACCGTTCCTGCTGAACCGCATCCCTTATGTGATTGTGCTGGGTATCCTCTGTGGCTTTATCTCACTCTATGTGATCCGTGTCATGAGCTGGCTGGAGAACATCTTTCACGGCATGGCACAATGGAAACGATTCCTGTTGGGGGGAGGAATACTGAGCGTGCTGATCTTCTTCTTTCCCCCGCTCTACGGTGAGGGTTACAACACCATCAACACCTTACTGGCAAGCGGTGACGGTTTTCTCTCACTCACCAAAGAGAGCTTCTTCTACAACCAGGAGAGCCGGTGGGCCATTGTACTGTTTCTGCTGCTGGTGATCCTCTTCAAGGTGTTTGCCACCAGTGCCACCAATGGTGGCGGGGGCACCGGCGGAGTGTTCGCACCCACCCTCTTCCTGGGATGCATTGCCGGGTTTGCCTATTCTTACACACTCAACCAGTTGGGATACGTCGCCTACCTGCCTCAGGAAAATTTCGCATTGATGGGGATGGCCGGCGTGATGGCCGGCGTCATGCATGCCCCTCTCACCGGCACCTTCCTGATTGCCGAGCTGACCGGCGGCTACGAGCTGTTTCTCCCGCTGATGATCGTCTCACTGGTCTCCTACGGCACCATACTGGTGTTCGAGAAACATAGCATTTATGCCATCCGTCTGGCCAAGCGGGGTGAGCTGATCACCCACCACAAAGATAAGGCGGTGCTCACCTTCCTGAAGGTGGAGGATCTGTTGGAAACGGATATCCCTACCGTGAAACCGGACTACACCCTCGGCGAGATGGTAAAGGTGATCTCGACCTGCACCCGTAACATCTTCCCGGTGGTGAACGATGAAGGCAGGTTGATGGGGATGGTCCTGATCAACAATATCCGCAACATCATGTTTCGTCCCGAGCTCTACGACCGCTTCACGGTGGAGAAGTTCATGGTGGGAGCTCCCGCGAAAGTAGAGATCACCTCTCCCATGGAAGAGGTGATGGCCAAGTTTGAGAATAGCAAGGCCTGGAACCTGCCGGTGGTGGATGGAAAGGGTCTCTATATGGGTATCCTCTCCCAGTCATCCGTCTTCAACTCCTACCGTGAGGTGTTGGTGGAAAACTATTCAGAAGCAAATGATTGAAGCGATGAGACAGATCACAAAAGAATCACTGAGGATTCTCTTCATGGGTACTCCCGAGTTTGCGGTGGCATCGCTCCACGCGCTCGTAGAGAAAGGCTATAACGTGGTAGGCGTGATCACCATGCCCGATAAGGCGGTGGGCAGGGGATATAAGCTGCAACCCTCCGCTGTGAAGCAGTATGCCCTGAAGAGAGGATTGAAGGTGTTGCAGCCAGAGAGACTGAAAGATCCCTCCTTCCTGGAGGAGTTGAAGTCATTACGAGCCGACCTGCAGATTGTGGTCGCCTTCCGGATGCTGCCCGAAGTGGTCTGGAACATGCCACCACTGGGAACGTTCAACCTGCATGCATCATTACTGCCCCAATACCGTGGAGCAGCACCCATAAACTGGGCTCTGATCAACGGTGAGAAGGAAACCGGTGTCACCACCTTCTTCCTATCACATGAGATTGACACCGGGCGCATCATCTTCCGGGAAAAGACACCCATAACAGAAGATGAAAATGCCGGCACCCTGCATGACCGATTGATGGAGATGGGAGCAGGATTGGTAACCAGAACGGTTGATGCAATCCTGGATGGCAGTATGGTCACGGTGCCACAAAGCGAGATGGTGGAGAAAGAAGTGACACTTAAGAGTGCTCCCAAGATTTTCAGGGAGACCTGCCGGGTCGACTGGCACCATACAGCTGCAGAGGTATATAACCAGATCAGGGGTCTCTCACCCTACCCGGCAGCCTGGACTGAACTGATCACTGAACCGGAGGGGGAGCCACTACGATTCAAGCTGTTAGCCACTGAGAGAATCATCAGTAAAACTCACTCACTGAAATACGGAACGATTCGCACCGACAACAGGAGCTACCTGGATGTAGCCGTCAGCGATGGGTTCATACGCATCACCGAGCTACAGCTACAAGGTAAGAAAAGAATGCGCACCACTGACTTCCTCAACGGCTTCTCATTTCCGAAGGAGAGCTGTTTCAGCTGAGATCACCACTTGTAGTTCAGACCAAAGCTAAGTGTCTGGTTCATTTGCCAGTACTTGAAGTCGGGATCTGCCGGCACACCATCATCAAACCGTACATTGACATAGATACGGGTAGAGAAGGCATTGCTCAGGGACATGTTGAGACTGTTTTCGAACTCAGAAACCACCTTTTTGTAGCTCGTAAAGTAGGTGAGACGCGAATCCCACGAGACATATTGCGTGAAATTGTATTTCAGGATGGAGGTGATGGTGGAACCGATGTCCAGCAACGATTTCCTATCCTCCGGTATCCCGTAACGCTTCACATCTACCGCATCGTTCCCCACATATTTATAGTTGATGGATATTGGTGCCAGGTTCAACTCCCATTTCAGATTGCGGTGGCGCACCGTCTCCGATTTCTTGTTCAGGTCGAACTTCAAACCCACACCCGCATTCACATAAAGCGGAGCCAGGAGAGCAGAACGCAGTTCGGTGGAGTTGGGGTTGTAGTTGTTAAAGATCTGTGATTTCGCTTCCAGGTTCATGGAGTAGGACCACCCCTTCACAAACGAAGTTAGGCCAAAGTCACCATAGTAACGGATCTGATCATTTCCGATGCGGTAAGTCCGTACCGAATCATCGGGTGCATTGAAGAGGGAGAGCCGCCATTCGAAGGTGTTGTTGAACCGTATCTTATCCTTCTGATAGTTGGCTCTTATCACCTGATAGCTATTGAAGTTCAAGTTGTTGGTCCCACCTTTATGCCAGTTGTTCGAGAAATAATTTTGTGCGAACTGAAAGGAGTGTTCTCCGTTGTAAACCCAGTATTTTCTGCCGATGGCAGCTACCTCCACGCCCGGGGCATCGAGGGAATAGGTGGTCTCGGTCCTGATCAGCTCCCTGAAGGGGTTGAAGGTCTCCCGCACAATAGCATCCCCACTCTCCAAACGGGGTATGCTGTCAAAACTTGCTACCGAGTAGCGGATTCTGTCGGGATGACTCCGGTAGTAGTTCCGCCGCACATCACGCACAAAATCGGCATCCAGCAGTGCTGGTTCAAACGTTTTCTCCCTGGGTATCAAGACACCTCTGTAGCTCTCCTTCTCGGGATCATATAAGGTGAGGTCTCTCGGTAACATCTTGCCGGTGAAAATCATGGGCAGGAACAGAGGGTTGTAAAAGAGCGTATCACGAAAGGTCAGCCCATGGGGTAAAACCAATCTATTGGAATAATCGGGCAGAATGAGTGTTCCCCGTTCGCTTCTCTGATAGATTGAATCAAGCGGATTACGAAACATGAATGAGCTTGCCTTAAAAAGCGTGTCAGAGCTTGCTCCAGACAAGGAGTCCTCTTCTGTGAGAGCAGGCACCTCTTGAAGCTGCAGGGTCCTATCCCCGTCCTGCTTTGTGGCACGCTGTTCAATCTGCAGGCTGACGTCGGTGACGTCGTGAAACAGATCGGTACTGTCGCCTGCCAAAAATCGGGTATTCATGCTGTGAGCTTCACCGGCTCTGCCAGTAGAAGCCAGTAGAAGCAACAAGATTAAAAACAAGGGAAAATTGTAACCTTTCATATGCAATTATTAACTGGAAGGTTGTTTTTTGTTCTTTCACAAGAAAAAAATATACAATTCGTTCCATTCAAGAGCCTGATTAATGCCATCCAGATTATGATTTTTTATATTAATGACGCAAAACTCACGAATGAAAACAACAAACAGATACTCTTCCGGTTCACAAAGATATATAAAAAAGCATCACCTGAAAAATTGTCCTCCACAAATCCTCTCCGATAATGAATCGCTTTTGAACGATCTATCAAAATATGATCCGGTGATGCGAAGATGGTTCGTGGCAGAATAATTTTTCTATCTTTGTATTTGTAATCAACGATAGAATACTCATAAAAAGAGATAAATAAATTGCAAACAATGAAAAAGTTATCCTACATTTTATTGATTCTTGCCGGAGCCATCATACTGACCGGCTGTCAGGGCTACAACAACATGGTGGAGAAACAGGAGGCGGTAACCGCCCAGTGGGGCAATGTGCAGAATGCCTATCAGCGACGTGCCGACCTGATCCCCAACCTGGTGAACACAGTGAAAGGATATGCCACCCATGAACAGGAGACCTTTACGCAGGTGACAGAGGCCCGGGCGAAGGCCACACAAACCAACGTGAGCCCGGAGAATCTGACGGCAGAGAGTCTGCAGGAATACCAGCAGGCCCAGAACCAACTGAGTCAGGCTTTAGGACGACTGTTACTGATCCAGGAAAACTACCCGGAGCTGAAAGCCAACCAAAACTTCCTGGCCCTGCAGGATGAGCTGGCCGGCACGGAGAACCGCATCTCGGTGGAGCGTAACAAATTCAACCAGATCGCACAAGATTATAACGCCTACATCCGGAAGTTTCCGCAGGTAATCTACGCCGGATGGTTTAAGTTTGAATCAAAGGCCTACTTCGAAGCATCTTCCGAAGCGCAGAATGCGCCAGAGGTACAGTTTTGACGTCCCAAACCCACCTGTTATGCTGAGCAAGGAAGAACTGCAACAGATCACAGAATCGATCCGCAGTGCCGAACGAAACACCTCGGGCGAGATCCGCGTCTATGTTGCCCGGCAATGCAAAGGTGACCCACTAGAAGCTGCTTATCACAAGTTCACACGATTGAAGATGGAAGCAACCGAACAACGCAATGGTGTCTTGCTCTACATCTCACCGGCAGATCACAAGGCCGCCATCTGGGGTGATCGCGGCATCCACGATGTGGCACGCAGTGATTTCTGGGACAAGGTGTTGGCGGAGATGCTCCCCTTCTTCCGTGAGGGACGCATTGCTGACGGCATCTGTCGCGGTGTAGGCAGTATCGGCGAGCTGATCAGGTCACAATACCCAGTATCTGAGAACGACATAAATGAATTGAGCGATGATGTTATCCTGGAAGAGTAGCCTGCCTCTCCTCACCCTTCTTCTCTTCTTCACCGCCCCCGTGGCGGCACAGGAGATCCCGGAGCCGATGGTGCCCTACCGGCTGGTGAATGATTTCGCCGGCATCTTCACTGATGCCGGAAACAAAGCCCTGGAACAAAAACTATTGGCATACCACGATTCCACCTCCACGCAGATCTACGTGGTGACGGTGGATGACCTGATGGGTTACGCCCCCTCCGACTTCACCTTCCGGCTGGGGGAGAAATGGCAGGTGGGACAGAAAAGCAAGAACAACGGTGCCGTGATCCTGATCAAGCCCAGGAGAGGCAACAGCCGCGGTCAGGCATTCATCGCAACCGGTTACGGTCTTGAGGCACGCATCAACGATGCCTACGCCGGCCGCATCGTACGCAATGTGATGATCCCCTACTTCATGGAGGATGATTATTTTGGAGGGGTCAATGCTGCCGTAGATGAGATGATTGCCCGTCTTTCGGGTGAGTTCACCGCCGAGGCAGAGGAAGAGGAGGGGATTCCCCCGTTGGCGATCATTATCCTCGTTATGGGCATCCTCATTCTCTTTGCATTTATCTCGGGTGGAGGCGACCAGCATATCGACAGTGAAGGACATCACAGGGGTGGAAACCCACCAATCTTCTTCCCACCCGTCATTGGTGGCAGCCGTCGTGGAGGTGGCTTCGGCGGATTCGGTGGGGGAGGCTTCGGCGGCTTTGGTGGTGGCGGTGGAGGCAGTTTTGGCGGTGGAGGCGCTGGTGGGAGCTGGTAAGCCATATCCCCGACAGTCATCATGAGACAGAAGTTACTCACTGTATTGGGCCCCACGGCCAGTGGCAAGACTCCCTTTGCTGTTCAGCTGGCAGCGGCGCTTAATGGCGAGATCATCAGCGGCGACTCGCGTCAGCTCTACCGGCGCATGGATATCGGCACAGGCAAGGATCTGGGTGAGTACACCCTTGACAATACACTCATCCCCTTTCACCTGATCGATATCAGGGAGCCGGGAGAGAAGTATACACTATTCGAATATCAGCGTGACTTCCATGCAGCCTATCAGGATATCTGCAACCGGGGAAAGAGACCCATCCTTTGCGGCGGAACAGGTCTCTACATCGAGTCAGTGCTAAGAGGATACCATCTGCCCGACGTGCCTGCCAACCCGGCGCTGAGAAGCCGTCTCGAGGAGAGGTCGCTCACCGATCTTACAGAGATATTGAGAGGCTATGGCCCCCTGCACAACAGCACCGACACCGACACAAAGAAACGAGCCATACGTGCCATTGAGATTGCCGACTACCGATCGCAACAGGATCCCGCAGAAGCGGCATATCCTCCTCTGGAGAGCACCCTCCTCGGGCTACGGATCGATCGTGACCTGCGGCGGGAGAAGATCAGCCGCCGGCTGGAGACACGTCTCCGTGAGGGGATGATTGAGGAGGTGCAGCAGCTCCTCGACGAAGGGATCGCACCGGACGATCTGATTTACTATGGACTGGAGTACAAGTTTGTCACCCTGCATGTGACAGGAGCAGTTACTTACGATGAGATGATCCGGCAGCTGGAGATCGCTATTCATCAGTTTGCCAAACGGCAGATGACCTGGTTCAGGGGAATGGAGCGCCGCGGCTTTACCATCCACTGGATTGATGCCACTCTGCCCATGGAAAAAATGATGCAGCAGGCATATTCTTTGATCGAAATGTAAGAAGTTCGCCGAAAAATCCTTATTTTTGTCACCTTTGAGAAGCGTGCCATCCTGTTTTGTCCACCCGGCACGCAAAACGATAACAAACCCAAACAGACCCTATAAAAGATGATCAAAGGTATCTTTCCCACAGAGAAATTCAAAGCATTCGAGACCCCCTTTTATTATTACGATATGGCGCTGTTGCGCGATACGCTCGACACCATCCGCCGGGAGACCGACGGCAAGCCGTTTCACATCCACTACGCCATCAAGGCCAATGCCAACCCGGAGATCCTGCGGCTCATCGCCTCCTATGGTTTTGGCGCCGACTGCGTGAGCGGCAACGAGATCCTGCGGGCACTGGAATGTGGCTTCTCCGCCAACAAGATCGCCTTTGCCGGCGTGGGCAAGACCGACCGCGAGATAGAGATCGGGCTCGACAACGATATCTTCTGCTTCAATGTGGAGTCGATGGCCGAGCTGGAGGTGTTGAACGATCTGGCGAAAGCCAGGGGAAAGAAGGCACCCGTGGCTCTGCGCATCAACCCCAATGTGGATGCCCATACCCATCGCTACATCACCACCGGATTGAACGAGAACAAGTTCGGCATCAACGAACAGGATCTCCCGGCCGTGCTACGGATGATCGCTGACGGGGGTCACATCAACCTGATCGGCATGCATTTTCATATCGGATCACAGATCACCGATCTCTCCTCATTCGAAGATCTCTGCGTAAAAGTGCTGGAATTGAGAGAGTGGTTCCATACACAAGGCATCACCCTCCCGGTGATCAATGTGGGAGGAGGTCTGGGCATTAATTACCAGCATCCCAATCACTGTCCCATGGCCGATTTCGAATCTTATTTCCGCCTGTTCGACAAATACCTGAAGCTGGAAGAGGATCAAACCCTTCACTTTGAATTGGGACGTTCGATCGTCGCCCCCTGCGGATCGCTGATCACACGGGTGATCTTTGTGAAAGAGGGGATAAAGAAGCGATTCCTGATTGTGGATGCCGGCATGACGGAGTTGATCCGCCCGGCACTCTATCAGGCCTTCCACCACATCGAGAACATCAGTTCCGATAAACCGCTGACACCCTATGACGTGGTAGGCCCTGTATGCGAGTCGAGTGATGTCTTCGCACGCGACTTCACGCTGAACGAGTCTCAACGAGGGGACCTCATTGCCATTCGTTCTGCAGGTGCCTATGGAGAGACGATGGCCTCCACCTACAACTGCAGGATCATCCCCTCTTCACGCTTCTCTGACAAACTATAACCCGTTCGAAATGGAATATTTTTCTTTGCTTGTCTCCAGGCTATCACTTACCGAGTGGATCCTGGGGGGTCTGTTGCTGTTTTTCTTCCTTGTGCAGCTCTTTTTCTATCTTGTGGTCTACTACAAGCCTTATCGGCATGAAAAAAAACAGGGCTCCGCAACGGTGCCGGAGGATGCGTTGCCGCCTGTTTCGGTGATCATCCCTTCAAAAAACAATTCAGAGGAACTGGCACTGAACCTGCCCTTCATTCTGGAACAGGATTACCCCCAATATGAAGTGATCGTGGTCAACAGTGGCTCCACCGATGAGACCGACATGGTGCTGAAAGCAGCCGGCATGAAGTATCCCCATCTCTACCATACCTATGTCCCGAAAGAGGCTGACAGTGTGAACGAGAAAAAGCTGGCACTGACCATCGGTATCAAGGCTGCCAAATATGAACAGCTGCTCTTCACCGAAGCCTACTGTAAACCCTGCAGTTCCGGCTGGATCAGAGAATATGGCAAAGCGTTTGCCTCAGGCAAAGAGATCCTGCTCGGTTTTAACCGTTTGACAATCGGGAAGAAGGTGCATATGCGCAGGTTCATCCGGTTCGACAACCTGATTCACCATCTAAAGTTCCTCTCCATGGCTCTGTTGGGTAAGCCTTATATGGGTGTTGGCCGTAACATGGGCTATAGCAAGGAACTCTTTTACCGGCACAAGGGTTTTTCCTCCATCCTGCACATTGACGGTGGAGAAGATGATCTCTTCATCAACCGAATCGCCAAAGGAGCCCGTACCGGTGTGATGCTATCACCTGACAGCATCACCGAGACCCATGGTATTGACAGCTTCTTCACCTGGCGCTCACTGAAATCGAAATATCTTTACACGAAACAGTTCTACAAGGGAGTAGCGCCCCATCTCATGCGTATGGAGATTGTCACCCGCTACATTTTCTACCTCATACTGGCCACATCCATCACACTGAGTCTGACGACGGCTTCCTGGCTGCTGACAGGTTTCTCCCTGCTGCTCTTCCTGGTACGATATGGCGTGATGTCTCGCGTACTCAAGAGAACAAGCCGGTTGTTGGATGGTGGGGGTTATCACCTACATCTGTTGCTGTATGACCTATTCCAGCCGTTTAACAATTTCCGTTTCAGACAATATGCCAACAAAAGAAACAGATACCACCGGTAGCACATTGCGAGGGATAGGGTTCATATGACATCTTGTCACCTATCCGGTGTCGAAAGCCGCTCCACACCGGTTAAAACGGGTTAATCGGATATTCTTTCCGTTAAAAGTGTTAAAAGGCACCGGGAAGAATCATTTTCTGTATCATTTTTGTGTTACATTTGCTGATATGAGAAACAGCAATTAACTTCAAACCCAACAATATGAATAAGAATAGCACAAAAAACTTCGTTGCAATCCTGTTGGTTGCAATTTTGAGTTCCGTCATCACCCTCTTTGGGTATCACATGATCAGCGAGAATGGAGAGAAAACCCTTTCAGTCCGTACTGATAACACCACCACAGAAGAGATGGGCATGCTGGCCGAATCCTTCAACCAGGACAAGAACATGGTGCTCACCAGCCTCACCACACAGGAAGGATATCCTGACTTCACGGAAGCAGCTTCACGCTCGGTGGACGGTGTGGTACATGTCAAGACAAAAACCATCAGTCAGCAGCAATACATCAACCCGTTCGATTTCTTCTTCGGCTTTGGCGACCGCATGCCTTCACAGCCGCGTGAACAGGTGGGTTTCGGATCAGGGGTGATTATCTCGAAAGATGGGTACATCATCACCAACAACCATGTGGTAGAGAATGCCACGGAGGTCTCGGTCACACTAAACGACAACCGCGAATATACCGCCAAGGTGGTGGGTGCCGACCGGCAGAGCGATATCGCACTGATCAAAATCGAGGGGGATGACTTTCCCTACCTCACCTTCGGCAATTCCGATGCCCTACAGGTAGGTGAATGGGTGCTTGCCGTGGGTAACCCCTTCAACCTCACCTCTACCGTCACTGCAGGTATCGTAAGCGCCAAGAACCGGGGCAACGTGATGGGTGGCAACCTCGGCATCCAGTCGTTCATCCAGATCGACGCGGCAGTCAACCCCGGCAACAGCGGAGGCGCACTGGTCAATACGCGCGGCGAACTGGTGGGAATCAATACCGCCATCTATTCACAGACCGGCAATTTCGCAGGGTATGCTTTTGCTGTTCCCATTTCCATTGCGGGGAAAATTGCAGCCGACCTGAAGGAGTATGGCACGGTACAGCGTGCGCTGCTGGGCATCCAGGTCCCCAATATCGAAAACATCCGCAGAGACAACCCCGACAGGGCACGTGAACTCTCACAGATAAAAGGCGTACTGGTGGAGGATTTCTCCGATAGAAGCGCCGCCAAAGCTGCCGGCATCCAGAAAGGGGATATTCTGACAGCGATCAACAATGTACCCATCCGCAATTTTGCAGAACTGCAAAGCCAGCTGAACCGCTATCGTCCCGGCGACAAGATCAGTGTCACGGTCGACCGCAACGGCAACAACCGCAACTTCAACGTAGAGCTGAAGAACGACGAGGGGAGCACTGAGATTACCCGCAAAACGGATGCCGTGAGCGCACTGGGAGCCACCTTTAAGCCGGTGAGTGAGGAGCAGAAACGCGCCCTGGGTATCTCGAGTGGCGTTGAAGTGGAAAATGTAGAGAGTAAAGGATTGTTCCGCAAGGAGGGCATCAACAAAGGATTCATCATCATGCGGATGAACAATCAACCGGTGAACAGTCTCGCTGATGTGGAGAATATCGTAGCAGCGACACGCACACGTGAGGACAAGGTGGTGCTGATCGCTGGTTTCTACCCGAATGGCAGAACGCAATACATCGCCATTGATCTGTCAGCGGAATAAGATATGGTTAACGAAGGTTAATCATTCACATTTCAGTAACAAAAAGGAACCAAATAACGTTTCTTATGCAAAGGAATTAGGCATCATTGCCGGATTCCTTTGCTATATGTTTGGTAACTGGAGGCATTATGCAGCATCATACAGATTTTTTTTTGTACTTTTGCGCCCCCTTAGCAACGAGATAAGATCATACAGTAGAATCGAAAAATAGAGATGAGACAACTAAAAATTACAAAATCGATCACCAATCGTGAAAGCGCTTCCCTCGACAAATATCTTCAGGAGATTGGTCGTGAGGACCTGATCACAGTGGAGGAAGAGGTAGAGCTGGCACAGGCGATCAAGAAAGGAGACCGACAGGCTCTGGAAAAACTCACCAGAGCAAACCTGCGCTTTGTGGTGTCGGTAGCCAAACAATATCAGAACCAGGGTCTGAGCCTGCCAGACCTGATCAACGAGGGTAACCTGGGATTGATCAAGGCGGCGGAAAAGTTCGACGAGACCCGCGGGTTCAAATTCATCAGCTATGCAGTGTGGTGGATACGTCAGTCTATCCTGCAGGCTCTTGCTGAGCAGTCACGTATTGTACGACTGCCACTCAACCAGGTAGGATCACTGAATAAGATCAGCAAGGCTTTTCAGAAATTCGAACAGGAGAATGAACGACGCCCCTCAGCTGAGGAGCTGGCCACTGAACTGGATATCTCCGTGGACAAGGTGACCGACTCGCTAAAAGTATCGGGCCGACACATCTCTATGGATGCCCCTTTTGTGGAGGGTGAAGACAACAGCCTGCTCGACGTGCTGGTCAACGACGATGCACCCATCGCAGACCGCACCCTGATTAACGAATCGCTGCAGAAAGAGATTGACCGTGCACTCTCTACCCTGACGGAACGGGAAAGTGACATCATCAAGATGTTTTTCGGAATAGGATGTCAGGAGATGACACTCGAAGAGATTGGCGATAAATTTCAACTCACCCGTGAGCGGGTACGACAGATCAAGGAGAAAGCCATTCGCAGACTCCGTCAGGACTCACGGAGTAAGTTGCTGAAAAGTTATCTTGGCTAGTTATCAGCTCTGTTTCCTGCTATTTTCAAGGACTAAATGGGGAATAATACCCAAAGAATCACATTTTCTGAAAAAACTGACTGAGAAACAATATTATATAAATTTTAAGTTTTATATTTGTAATCTTAAGATAAACTGCTTCAACGAAAGCACAAATGGGGCCAATAGGGGGAAAGATGTTACGTGAAGCATCTTTCAACGAACATTTTTAGAACAGAAATGTTATATTAGAACCAATGACGGTTGTACTGAATGCAGTACCACCCTCAAAAGAACAAAGAATATCGAGTTATTGTGAAACGAAAATGTTTAATTAGATTGTAATTTTATGAAAAAATTTAGTTTACTTTTATTTTCTGCACTTGTTGCCTTCAGCATCGGTGCACAGGAAGTACAAAATGTCTCTGAGGGTACGGTATACCTGAAGAACAAGGGTAGTGACAACTGGTATATGGGTATCGGTGGCGGAACAAATCTTTACCTGACAACAGGTGAAGCCGATGCAGACGCATCCATTGGCGATCGTCTGGGTTGGAACGGTCAGCTGGAAATAGGACGCTGGAACTCACCCAACTGGGGCGCCCGTGTGGTCATCGACGGTGGAAGCATCAAGCATGTGAATCCCGCTGCACTGGCAGAAACAACCTGGATTGGTGGTCATGTGGACCTGATGTATAACATCATCAACGCCTGGGGCAGTTACAACCCCGACCGCGTATACAGCCTGATTCCCTATGTAGGTATCGGTTACATGCATGGTCTGGATGAAGACTGGAGCAATGTATACGACAGATCTATGACATGGAATGCCGGTTTGATCAACAACTTCCAGCTCTCCAAGAGCGTGGCCCTCTTCCTTGAGATTGGGATGAGAATCGGTGACAGAAGTTTCGATGGTGCATCTGCTGACGGAATTACCGAAAAGATTGGTTATGACGGCATCCTTACCGGTAAAGCGGGTATCAAGTTCGGTCTGGGCGGCAAACAGGATTTCACTCCTGCCGAGCTGATGGACTACAACCTGATCAACGACCTGAACAGCCAGATCAACAGACTGCGTGCTGAGAACGAAGAGCTGAGACTCAGACCCGAGTCATGCCCCGAATGTCCTGAAGTGGAGCCGACCGTGATCAACGAAGCGGTTTATGTTCCCAACGTTGTGTTCTTCCGCATCAACTCTGCCAAGATCGACAAGGGTCAGCAGATCAGCGTACACAACACAGCTGAATATATGAAGGCTAACCCGGATGCCAAGGTGAACATCGTAGCTTACGCCGATGCGCAGACCGGCACACCGGAATACAACTTCGCACTTTCAGAAAAACGTGCAAGAGCCGTTGCCGATGCGTTGACCAACGATTATGCTATTGATAGCGATCGCATCTCCATCGACTGGAAGGGTGATACCGAACAGCCTTATGCTGAAAATGACTGGAACCGTGTTGCTATCTTCTTTGTAGACTAAGCAGACGTTCTAACCTCATCCAATAAAAAAAGCAACCCGATCAGCCGATCGGGTTGCTTTTTTTATTTGGCATGCGTCATTCTCACCTGCCAACGATGGGATCTTACTCTTTCAGATAGATACGCTTCACACGTGGAGACACCGAGGTAAGGATCTCGTAAGGAATGGTCCCGATCGCTTCGGCCTGCTCAATCACGGAGAGTCCCTCGCCAAAAAGAATGACAGCATCCCCCTCCTGCGCAGGTATATCGGTCACATCAACCATACAGAGGTCCATGCATACATTCCCCACGATGGGTGCCGACAGGCCATTGATCAGCACCTTACCCTTGCGGTTTCCAAACTGCCGGTCGAGACCGTCGGCATAACCAAAGCGAATGGTGGCAATACGGGCCTGTCGTGTCAACATCTCCTTTCTGCCATAACCAATGGTTTCGTTTGGTGGCACTTCTTTGATCTGAAGGATCGTGGTCTTGAGTGTGCAGACGTTCTTCAGCCCCTGGAGACCGCTGGCACTGATGCCATAGAGCCCGATACCCAATCGCGCCATATCCCACTCAGCAACAGGAAAACGTTCCATTCCCGCGGAATTGAGGATATGCTTCCAGATGGGATAGTTCAACGCCTGTTCGATGGCATCAGCGGCATGGCGGAAGGTATCCATCTGCTGCCGGGTGAAATCGTCGAAGATCCAACTCTCGCTTGCCGAGAGGTGTGAGAAGACAGACAACACTTTGAGCCCTTTCTGTGCCGCCAGACGTGTGGCAAGCGCAGGGATCTGTTCAGGGAGGAATCCGAGGCGGTGCATGCCGCTGTCGATCTTCAGATGGATCGGGTAATCGGTGACACCTCTCCTTTCAGCCTCTTTGATATATGCCTCCAGGATCCTGAAGTTATAGACCTCCGGCTCCAGATCGTGACTGAACAGCTCCTCGAAGCCGTTCACCTCGGGGTTAAGAACCATTACAGGGAGCGTGACACCCTCTTTTCTGAGGAGGAGTCCCTCCTCGGCAACTGCTACCGCAAGGTAATCACAACGGTGATACTGCAACGTCTTGGCAATTTCAGTGGCACCGGCACCATACCCGTTGGCCTTCACCATACAAACCAACTTTGTGTCAGGCTGCAGTTTCGACTTGTAAAAGTTGAAGTTGTGTACCAACGCATCCAGATCTACTTCCAGTTGCGTTTCATGTATCCTCTCCTCAAGAAGCGAACTGATCTGTTCAAAATGAAACCGACGGGCGCCTTTAAGGAGGATCAATTCACCGTGAAATGATTTCCAGATACCCGATTGAATAAAATCTTCGGTGGTAGGGTAAAACAGCTTCTCCGGCACCGCAAAAAGCTCCTCATTGGCGGAAATCTCATTACCGATCCCGATGAGCTTGTCGATACCCCCCTGTTCGGTCAGCTCTGCCACTCGCCGATAAAGGGAACGGGGTGACAATCCGCTCTGCAGGATATCGGACAGGATCAGTGTCTTTTTCATGCTCCGCTCAAGGCGTCGTTGCTGCTGAAAATCGAGGGCTATCTTGATGGAGTTGATATCGGAGTTGTAGGTGTCGTTGATGATCAGGCACTCCTGCTTTCCTTTGCGTAGATCGAGACGCATAGCTACCGGCTCGAGTTGCATCATCCTTTGCGAAATATCGGAGGGTGAAACATGCAGGTAGAGTGCCACCGCCAGACAATTGATCGCATTCTCAATTGACGCCTCATCGGTAAAGGGAATATGAAACGAGTAGTCGAAGCTGAGGAAGGTATAGCGGATCGTGGTCTGATCTCCATTCTTCTCCACAGCAGAGATGAAAAGAGGTGCCTCTTGGTTTCTTCTCGACCAGGAGAATGTTTTCTGAGAGAGCACCATCAGCTCCACACAGCGTGATACCAGATCATTGTCTTCATCGAAGATAAAAACATCACAGTTGATAAAGAGTTCCAGCTTCTCCATACATTTCTGCTGGAGTGACGTAAAGTTCTCCTGGTGTGCTTCTCCTATCTTGGTGAGGACACCGATGGTGGGTTTGATCACTGACTCCAGATTTTCCATCTCATCGGGCATCGAGATACCCGCTTCAAAGATACCCAGTTCTGTTTTCTCATCCAGCTGCCACACCGAGAGCGGGACACCTACCTGTGAGTTATAGCTTCGGGGAGAGCGGGTGATGTTGTAATTCTTATCGAGCAGCTGATAGAGCCACTCCTTGACGATGGTTTTGCCATTACTGCCGGTGATGCCGATCACGGGTATCTCATAGTGAGAACGATGCCAGGCTGCGATCTTCTGCAGGGCAAAGAGGCTATTCCTCACTTTCAGAAAGTTTGCATCAGTAAGGGTTTCCCACCCGGGCAACATCTTTGTCACCACAAAATTACGCACCCCCTCCCTGTAAAGATCGGATACGAAGATGTGAGCGTCGTTGCTTCGCGTCTCCAATGCAAAAAAGAGTGTGGAAGCAGGATGGGTCAGCCTCCGGCTGTCGGTAAGCAGGAGCGAGATCTCAGCCGGGTACAGATGCTTGTTCGGCAGTTGCAGGAGAGTGGCAATTTGTTGAATGGTATAGTTCATTGTTTTCTTTTGTCACAAATTCAATTGTTTCCTTTCATCCTCACAGGGTATGTCCGGATATCTTTTCATAAAAGCATCCAGGTTTTCAGTGGTCTGACGTCGAAAATGTCGGTATGCCTCGCTATCGGGATGCAGGGGACGGTGATCCAACGCCTTTCGGATTGCGGACCATTCACTGTTCACCCTTCGGGTCTCATCACTGAAACAGGCTTTGGAGAACCGCTCCCAGATATAGTCGACAGCGAGTGGAGAGGGATGCAGCATATCATCACCGTAAAACCGATAATCACGTAACTCGTCCATCATCAGCTCATACGAGGGGAAATAAGCAACCTGCTGTGGGAAGCGCTGTTCCAGATGATCGATTGCCAGATGTAGAATCGACTTGCTAAGCTGGTTCTCATGCGCTCCGTCCTTCCAGTGACGTACCGGGCTTACCGTGAAAAGCAGCCTGATCTGTGGGTTGAGACGTAGCAACCGGGCGATCAACCCTTCCCACTCACGGGTGATCTGCTCTACGGTCAAACGAAAGCGATCGAACTGCCTTGCAGGCAATTTATGGCAATTGGCAACAATGATCCCGTTCTCCAAGTGACGAAAGACCCAGGCAGTGCCAAAAGTAATCAGCAGCAGATCGCACTCTGGCAACACTGAAACAGCCTTCTCAAAACGCTCGTTGATCAAACGCAACACTTCATCCTGCCGGGGTGATGAAAATGATCCGTGGTGCATCAGGCTGTGGTACATCCCGTGGTGACAGATCAGCTCCTCACTGGTGAAGGGTTTCCCGGTGATCAGCCTCTCTATGCCACGATATACCGATGAGGGATTATAAAGGATGCCGAAAGGATTGATCTCCACCCGGAATTTGTGCTCAGCCAGCTTATTTCCTATCTCCTCGGAAAAACAGGAGCCAAAAAGCAGCATCTCTGTATCGTGAGTGATGGTCACTTCTGAAGCCGGAGTCTCTATCCTTGTACGCAAATTCATCTCGTTGCCTTATTACTTTCATACAAAAATAACAATAAACCAACCACAAGGCATAAGAGAACCGTTTATAATTTGTGAAAATGAGAAGGGAGGGGTATAAAAAAAGGAAAGGTTGTCTCACGACAACCAATCTTCATTGTTAACCTTAAATCTAATACCATGAAAAACACATTGCAAAGATAAGCGTTTTTGTGTTATAAAACATAACTATTGAGCAGAAATCTCTCAAATTTTACACAGTTTAACCAAACAGAGCCCCATTTCGGAAAATTCAACCTGTTTTCACAATTCATTCTACCTGGAGCACCAATCCTTTCAGATATTCTCCTTCGGGATGATAAATATTGATGGGATGGTCCGCCGGTTGTGTCAGTTGGTGGAGAATCTTCACCTTCCGGCCGGAAATAGCTGCCGCACTAAAGACCGATAGCCGGAACTGCTCTTTGGTGATCGCCTGAGAGCAGGAGAAAGTAAAGAGGATGCCACCCGGTGCGATCTTTCCAATCGCAGCGAGGTTCAGTTTTTTATATCCCTGCAAGGCATTGTTTATTGCACCCCGGTGTTTGGCAAAGGCGGGTGGATCGAGCACGATCAGATCATATTTCCCCTCCGGAGTCTCTTTCAGGTATCGGAAGGCATCCTCGGCAAAAGAATGATGCCGTGTATCCTCTCCATAGTTGAGCGCTACATTGCGGTCGGTGACGGTGATCGCTTTTGAGGAGCTGTCAACCGAGTCAACCAGTGCAGCACCACCCCGCAGGCCATACACCGAGAAACCACCGGTATAGCAAAACATGTTGAGCAGACGGCGTCCGGCCGCATATTGCTCCAACAGTTTCCTGTTCTCTCGCTGGTCGATGAAGAACCCTGTCTTCTGTCCCTTAAGCCAGTCGATATAAAAGCGCAGCCCGTTTTCGAGGGCAATCGGATCGGACTCCTCCCCACCCCAGAGGTAACCATCTTCAGCACCCAATTCGGCCTTGAAAGGGAGGGTACCCTCCGACTTGTAATAGATATGTTTCAGCTGGTCTGCAGGCATCACCTCTTTCAGAGCTGAAGTGATCAGTTCAAGATCCCGGTGCATTCCCACCGAGTGAGCCTGGATCACGGCTGTGGTGCCATAGATGTCGATGATCAGACCGGGTAGAGAATCGCCTTCCCCATGTACCAGCCGACAGGTGTTGTTGTCGCTCCTCAGCAGTTGCAGCTCTTGCCGCAGCTGAAGGGCTCGTGTGAGTGCTGTCCGGTAGAAAGCATGGTCGATGATCTCATCCCGAAAGGAGAGCATGCGCACAGAGATACTGCCCACCTGGTAATGTCCCACACCCAGAAGGGTTCCTTCGGAAGAGAGGATACGCACCACTTCCCCTTCACGGGGCATGCCTGAGTCCTGAGCGATGGCACCTGAAAAGACCCAGGGATGAAACCGTCTGAGCGATTCATCCTTTTTCGGTTTCAATTTAATCTCTTGGTACATTGTATGGGGTTATTTCGTTGTTTGTGCTACTCAGATGATTGTAGATACGCAGGCAAGCCCATGCATCGATGGCCGCGTACGATTGTTGAGCGGGAGTAAGCTGCGATGTCTCCCAGTTGGAAAGACGCTGGCTCTTGGATATCTTCCTCCCGAAGAGGAGCGCGTAAATCTTCTGCAGACTGTTGTCGTCAATGCCAAACTTATCGACAAAGAGCTGCAGGTCGATGAAGTTCTCCGGTTTCCGGACAGAGCGCTGACGGATGGCAGCAAAATCGTCGCGCAAAGAGAGACCAATCTTTTTGATGTCGGGGTTACTCATAAGCTGCACCAGTTTATCCGGATAACCGATACGGTTGAGACGGAACAGATAGCATACCTCATCCGTAGCGAGTTGCATCAATGCCACCTTGTGGTTCTGTCCCCGCTTGAAAGAGGGCTTGGTCTCGGTATCGAAACCGAGTGCCGCTTGCTGTGAGAGAAACGCCACTGCGTCAGACACCTCTTCCTCGTGATCAATTACAATAATCTTACCGGCAAACGTTTCTATGGGCAACCCGGACAGCTGCTCTTTGGTGATCGTCAATCCCACAATTCCTCCCTGTTTATGTTTTCGATATCGTTATCATTCTCTATGCTGCTCTCCTCATCCCTGCATTTGAGTGTGTGCAGAGGGCGAAGCACATTTACCAGCTTCTGCCCCCAGTAGAGGTAAAAGGTCTCCCTGCAGGTGGTCAAGGCATACAACATCTGTTCTTTAAGCTCAAACTGATAGACGGAGACGAAGTTGCGTATATCCTGATAGAGATCGGCCATATTCTCCGACACAAAGGCGGAGATAGGTCGCTCACTGTACTTCATCTCTTCGACAAAGACATCGAGGTAGGTATCTTCCTCCCCCATCAGTTCAGCGATGCGGCTCGCCACACGGGCATAGTCCTCTTCCCGCACAAAAGTGGGAGGAAACTCATCATTCAGCTCCTCCGTTACCGGGAGTAACAGCGCCTTCACATAGAGCAATGGCAACAATTTGAGCATCCTGTCCACCCATTCGCTTCGTGTCGGCTCTGCCTCATTCTCAAGAAAGTGACAAAACTCCGCCGCAACAGCCACAAAGTCGATCACATTTTTGTCATACACTATTTGACTGATATCGTCTCTTTCCATTTATTATCCATTTTATGAGGTCATCAGTAAGATGTGACAAAAATAGTGATAATTTTCGACAATGTGTTACTGCTATCCCCCAACGCACCATCGGAATATGTTCGTTCAAAAAAAAACAGACCCGTCGTTTGTTTGAACCAAATTAATGCCGTAACTTGCAGCCAACAAACATTGTAATGAAGGACTCATCACTGAACAGCCGGAGAAAACCGGTAGTGGCAACGCTGCCGGTAAATTGGAAATATGATTTGCGTAATTCTTAGATTGAACAGTCATCAGCCGTGAGCAAGCGGTCATGTACAATCTGTATTTAGTGTAACAAATAGATGAGTGTGATATGAAACCGCCAATTCTGGGCCAACAGACCTTTCTACGTGACCATCCAGCTACAGCAAGCACTTACGACAAATATTACCGTGAGAGGTACGACCGGGAGGATGATCCCAATCCGCTCTTCACGGGCCGATATTTGCTGATCCTGAAAGAGGGAAGCAGCAATGTGCTGAAAACGACCAGGATGCTCGAATCCAAGTGGGGATTCACGGTGGCCAACACAGCCGATTTTGTCAGGGAGACATTGAGTGAAAGTAAGATCAGGAGTGCCAATGCGCTCTTCTACAACGAACTGGGGATCGCATTGCTGGGTAGCGACAAAACTCTTGTCGACCGTCTCATCACTCCCGGGGCAGATTATCTGATTGAACCGGAGAAGGTGGTTTACATCCCCGATGACCTCCCTGAAGAGGAAGAGAAGCGATCCACGTGGGGGATACGGCTCACCGGTGCAGACCGTTCACCCTACAGTGGCAAGGGGGTAAGGGTAGCAATCATCGATACCGGTTTTGACCTCTCACATCCCGACTTCTCAGAACGAGTGATAACCAGTGAATCTTTCGTGCCCGATGAAACCATCGAGGACCACCACGGTCACGGCACCCATTGTGTGGGAATAGCCTGCGGGTCGGATGACAGTGAAGGCATGCGGTATGGGGTGGCAAATGAGGCGGAGATATATACCGCCAAGGTGCTCAACAACCAGGGCAGTGGTGCACAGGCATGGATACTGGATGGTATAACCTGGGCTGTCAACAACCAATGCAGGGTGCTCTCCCTGTCACTGGGCTCCAGGGTCTACCCCGGCCAGAGATATGACATGGCTTATGAACGGGCGGCACAATATGCCCTTTCAAAGGGTGCGGTAGTCGTGGCAGCGGCAGGCAACGACAGCCGACGCTCCCGCCATCAATACAGTCCGGTGAGCAGCCCCGCCGACTGCCCCTCAATCCTGGCGGTGGGAGCACTCGATGAAAAGCTGCAGGTGGCTGACTTCTCCAACCGTGCACTCAATAAGGGAGGCGAGGTCGACCTCGCAGCTCCCGGGGTGGCAATCTATTCCTCCTGGCCCATGCCAACAGGGCACCGCACTGTTTCGGGCACCAGCATGGCCACACCGTTTGTAGCGGGCATTGCTGCCATGCTTTGTGAAAAACAGCCCGCTGGAACACCCTCATCGATTGTATCACAGTTGAAGGAGATGGCCAAACGCTTGTCGCAATTGCCGGAGGATGTGGGAGCCGGTCTGACGCTCGCACCCATGAGAGATGAATAATATGAGACAGATCGTGATTACCATATCAGATATCTATCTGGACCAGCTCGGAACGCTGGTGCAGAGCCTGCGTGAGGATGGCGTGATTGTGACCCACTTCTACGAGTTTGGGGTCATTATCGCCATTGCCGACGAGACCGTGATCAGCAGGATCCGTAACCGTAAGGAGATCATCGCCCTGAACGAAGAGCAGGAGGCAACAATACCCCCTCCTGAGGCGGACATCCAGATCTTTCCCGATGAGTGAGTCAACCTGAAGCATCCTCATTCTGCAGGAACGGATATGCTATCGATGACAGTAGCGAGCTAATCGCTACTCGGGAGCATCTCTGTTTGCAGAAAAGAGGGCAAAGATTTTGTGAATCCGTTTGAAAATAATATCTTTGCATCCGACTAGAGAGAGGGAAGCAGGAAAAACCGCTTCCTTTTTTGTTCTTGAGCGTTATGATGATCGATAAAAACATGCTTATCCTCCTGGTGGAGGAGTATCTGAAAGATGCACCAAACTACCTGGTGGATCTGACTGTGGGTGTTGATAACAGCATCATCGTGGAGATAGACAATGATGAAGGGGTAGACATTGACGACTGTGCCGCACTCAACAGGCACCTGGAGGCACATCTTGACCGTGACATCCAGGACTTCGAGCTGACGGTCACCTCGGCTGGTCTCACCTCCCCTCTCAAGACACGGCGTCAGTACCATAAGTACAGGGGCAAGGAGATGGAAGTGCTGACGCGTGCCGGTATCAAACATAGCGGGGTACTGTTGTCTGCTGACGATGAAGCATTTACCCTCAGGGTCACCCGAATGGTGAAACCCGAAGGCGCAAAGCGAAAGAAAGAGGTGGAAGAGGATCTCAGCTTCCGTTATGATGATGTGAAACATACAAAATATCTTATACGATTCAAATAATATATGGGCAAGAAAAAAGAAACCATCAGTCTCATAGATACTTTTTCCGAATTCAACGAACTGAAGAATATCGACAAGGCCACACTGATCAGTGTGCTGGAAGAGTCGTTCCGCAATGTCATCTCCAAGACAAGCGGTACAGACGAGAACTACGATATCATCATCAACCCCGACAAGGGAGACCTGGAGATCTGGCGCAACCGCACCATTGTGGAGGATAACGAACTGGAGGATCCCAACCTTCAGATCACGCTCTCCGAAGCACAGAAGATCGACAATGACTTCGAGGTGGGTGAAGAGGTAACCGATGAAGTATCACTTGAACATTTCGGACGCCGTACCATCCTCAACCTGCGCCAGACACTGGCATCGAAGATCCTGGAGCTGGAGAAAGACAACCTTTACAACAAGTACAAGGAGAAAGTGGGTGAGATCGTCTCGGGAGAGGTCTATCAGATCTGGAAAAAGGAGCTGTTGCTGCTCGACGATGAGCACAATGAGTTGATCCTGCCCAAGACCGAACAGATACCCAGCGATTTCTTCCGCAAGGGAGAGCATGCCCGTGCTGTGGTAGCCCGCGTGGAGAACAAGAACAACAATCCGCGGATCATCCTCTCCCGCACCTCTCCGGTGTTTCTGGAGAGGCTCTTCGAACAGGAGATCCCCGAGATTGCCGATGGTCTGATCACCATCAAGGGTATTGCCCGCATCCCGGGTGAGCGCGCGAAGGTAGCCGTAGAGGCCTATGACGACCGCATCGATCCGGTAGGTGCCTGCGTGGGGATGAAGGGGTTCCGTATCCACGGTATCGTCCGTGAGTTGCGCAACGAGAATATCGATGTGATCAACTTCACCAACAACACCACGCTCTTTATACAGCGTGCGTTGAGTCCCGCCCGCATCAACTCCATCACCCTCAAGGAGGAAGAACACAGGGCTGAGGTGTTCCTCAATCCGGAAGAGGTGTCGTTAGCGATCGGCAAGGGTGGTGCCAACATCAAGCTGGCTTCCATGCTCACCGGTTACAACATTGAGGTGTTCCGTGACATCGACGAAGTGGATGAGGAGGATATCTACCTCGATGAGTTCCGCGATGAAATCGATGGGTGGGTGATTGACCAGCTGAAGAAGATTGGCTGTTCCACTGCCAAAAACGTTTTGGCTACGAGCCGCGACAGATTGATTCGTGAAGCCGATCTGGAAGAGGACACGGTAGATGAAGTGCTCGCCATTCTTCGCTACGAGTTTGAGGAAGAAGAAGAGGAAAGCACTATTGTAGCGGATCAGGATAATGAGCTTCCCCAAGAAGAGGAGGAAAGCACTATTGAAGCGGATCAGGATAATGAGCTTCCCGATGTAGAGGAGGAAGGTGAACCCGACTCCGTTGAAGAAGAGGTTCCGGAAATGGAATCTCCCGAGGGGGAAACTGAAGAACCCGAGGGGGAGGCTGAAGAGCCCGACGAAGAGGTAGAGAAAGATAAGGCATAACCTTCCGCCGTTCACGCGGTGTCGGCAGAGGAGTGTGATACTCTTCGCACGGCAACAGGAATAGCCAGACAACCAATACTGTTCACAAAAGAATAACCAGAGAAAGGGATAGAATAGATATATGCCTATTAGATTAATAAAAGTATCGAAGAATTTGAATGTAGGGATCAACACGCTGGTTGAATTTCTGCACAAGAAAGGTATTGAAGTAGAAGCAAATCCTAATGCTAAAATTGAGGATGAACAGTACAACATACTGATCGCCGAATTCGGTAAAGATAAAAACATCCGCCTGGAAGCCACCGAGACTCGCGAAAAGATGCACCGTCGCGACGAGAAACGGGAGACAGTAGCGATTGAAGGTTACGAGCTACCTGAAGAACAAGCGCCCAAGAAAAAGGTGGAGAAAGAGGTGATTGAAACCGAGATCCCGGCTGAGATGAAACCTCACTTCAACGTGGTAGGCAGTATCGATCTGGATAACCTCGCCAAGACGAAGAGTGAACCGGAGCAGCCAACATCCCCTATTCCAGCGGAAGAGCATGAGAAAGAACAGAATGTGATCCCTGAAGAACCAGAGGTGACCATAGCTCCGGAAGCTGAAACAAAAGAACAGCCTTTGGCAGAGGATAAGAAACCGACAACACCGGAGAAGCCTGCAGATGCTGCACCTCCCATCGAGGCGGAGAAACCGGCAGCGACCGTTGAGACTACGACAGATGAACCAGCCACAAAAGCTGGTCAGACGCATGAAGATGAAGCTGTTCCTGCAGAGGAGACTGTGATGCAGGGCAGAGAGTCTGTCGACACAGAAGAAAATGAGACTGCCAGTGTAGCAGATGATGCGGGGAAGGATATTACACCCACACAACCTGTGGCAGAAGAAGCAGAAGAAGTAAAAGCAGAAGGAGAAACCACCGACACCGATGATGTGGTTACGGAAGAGGCTGCGTCTGATAGCCAGGGTAAGTTGTTCCGATTACACAAGAACAAACTAGAGTCAAATATCGTGGTGAAGGGATCGATCGACCTCGACTCCATCAATGACCGTACCCGTCCGCAGCGCAAATCACGTGCACAACGCAAGAAAGAGCGTTTGGAACGTGAACAGAAAACGCTCGACGGCAAGAAGCTGAAAGACGAAAAGGTGAAACTGCTGAAGAAAGAAGCAATCGATGAGAAGAAAAAACCAGTCACCGGTGAGAGTGAAGAGGATTTAAAGAAGAAGAAACGGAAGAGAATCCGTACCGGTAAGGTAAACATCGAAAAGCCGGGCAGCTTCGGTCAGTCCGCACGGGGCGACCGTAAGCCATCGCTACGCAAGCCCATCAAGGCAGAGGTGAGCGAAGTGGATGTACAGAAACAGATCAAGGAGACACTGGCCCGCCTCACCGAGAAGAGAGGCAAGAAGGGTGGCGCCAAGTACCGCCGCGAGAAACGGGAAGCCAGCGCCCACAGACAGCAGGAAGAGCTGATGCAGCAGGAACAACAGAGCCGTGTGCTACAGTTGACCGAATTTGTGACAGCCAACGACCTGGCCAATATGATGAACATACCGGTGACCAATGTTATCTCCACCTGTATGAGTCTCGGGGTGATGGTAGCCATCAACCAGCGTCTCGACGCAGAGACGATCAACATCGTGGCAGAGGAATATGGGTTCAAGACGCAGTTCGTGAGCGCCGAAGTAATCGAAGCTATCGCAGAGGAGAAAGATGCGCCGGAAGATCTGGTGTCGCGCCCTCCTATTGTGACGGTGATGGGACACGTGGACCACGGTAAGACCTCACTGCTGGACAGCATCCGCAACACCAACGTGATTGCCGGTGAAGCGGGTGGTATCACCCAGCACATCGGTGCCTACAACGTACAACTGGAAGATGGCCGTAAGATCACCTTCCTCGACACCCCCGGTCACGAGGCGTTCACCGCCATGCGTGCACGTGGGGCAAAGGCCACCGACGTGGCCATCATCATCGTGGCTGCCGACGACAATGTGATGCCGCAGACCGTGGAGGCAATCAACCATGCCGGTGCGGCAGGGGTACCCATCGTCTTTGCCATCAACAAGATTGATAAGCCGGGAGCCAACCCTGAAAAGATCAAGGAACGCCTGGCAGAGATGAACTACCTCGTGGAGGAGTGGGGTGGCAAGTATCAATCGCAGGATATCTCCGCTAAGAACGGCATCGGCATTCAGGAACTGCTGGAGAAAGTGCTGCTGGAGGCAGACATGCTGGAATTGAAAGCCAACCCCGAACGACGGGCTTCCGGCTCTATCATCGAGTCGGAGCTTGACAAAGGGCGTGGGTATGTATCCACCGTGTTGGTGGAGAACGGCACCCTGCACCAGGGAGACATCGTGATAGCAGGTGCCTATTTCGGACGTGTGAAAGCGATGTTCAACGAACGTAACCAGCGCATTGAGACAGCCGGCCCGGCCGAGCCCGCATTGATCCTCGGGATGAACGGCGCACCGCAGGCAGGTGACACCTTCAACGTGATGGAGACAGAGCAGGAAGCACGCTCCATAGCCAATCGTCGCGAGCAACTGCAACGCGAGCAATCACTCCGCACGCAGAAGATGCTCACGCTCGACGACATCGGTCGTCGCATTGCCATAGGCAACTTCCAGCAGCTGAACATCATCGTGAAGGGTGACGTGGACGGATCTGTAGAGGCACTCTCAGACTCGCTGATACAACTCTCCACAGAAGAGATACAGGTGAACGTGATCCACAAGGCAGTGGGTCAGATCTCCGAGTCGGATGTGACGTTGGCAGCGGCCTCCGATGCCATCATCATCGGATTCCAGGTGCGTCCCTCCCTGGGTGCACGTAAGGAAGCCGAGAAAGAGGGTGTCGACATCCGTCTCTACTCCATCATCTACGCCGCCATCGAGGAGGTAACAGCAGCCATGGAAGGCATGCTTGCTCCCGAGGTAAAGGAAGAGATCACCGGCAACGTCGAGGTACTCGATGTATTCAAGATATCGAAGGTAGGTACTGTTGCGGGTAGCATGGTACGCGACGGCAAGATCAAACGGTCGAGCCGCATACGCCTGATCCGCGATGGCATCGTGATCTTCACCGGTGAGCTCGATTCACTGAAGCGCTTCAAGGAGGATGCAAGGGAGGTGAGTTCCGGCTATGAGTGTGGTATCACCATCCGCAACTTCAACGACATCAAGGTGGGTGACACCATTGAGGCATACGAAGAGACCGAAGAGAAGAGAACATTGTAAGAAAGTCCCTTTACAATTGAGAGGGCTCCTCCACGTAAGTGGATGCCCGGGGCAGAAGTGTATAACCAGTTGACATTGTTATTTTAATTCCTACCCTGAAAGCGGCTGCATCTGTCTAACTCAGGCAGATGCGGCCGCAACACACAGGGATGGAAAAAAAGGGATGATTATGACGAAGAAAATTTTGATCATGTTTGCAGCATGTCTGTTGCTTTCCGGCACGGCTGCTTATGCACAACAGACAATCCACGTGGCCTATGTGAACAGTGAGACACTGTTGAATACTATTCCCGAAAAGGAACAGGCCACAGAGCTACTGCTCACGCTTAGTGACAACTACAGGAAAGAACTGGAGCTGATGCAGAACGAATACAACAAGAAGTACTCCGATTACATCACCTACCAGTCCTCCCTTGCAGAAAACATCAAGCTTCGCAGGATGCAGGAGCTGACAGAGCTGGAGAACAGAATACAACAATTCATGGAGCTGGCACAACAAGATATTGAAAATCAGGAAAAGGAGATGCTCCAACCGTTGCGCCAAAAGATACGGGAAGCAATCCATGCTGTGGGCGTAGAAAATCGATTCACGGTGATTTACGACCTGGCAGATTCGGGTATCGCATTTGTCTCCCCCGAGGCAACCGATGCCAATCCCCTGGTGAAAGAGAAACTGGGCATCAAAGAGTAACATTTTTTATGTAAAGAGTGATGCAACCAACGGCGGCCGGTGCCATCGGCGTTTTTGATTCGGGTTACGGCGGGCTGACCGTCCTGTCGGCCATCAAAACGTTGATGCCACAATATGACTACCTCTACCTGGGCGATAACGCCCGTGCACCCTATGGCAGCCGTTCGTTCGACAGTGTCTACCGCTTCACGCTCGAAGCGGTGGAGTGGTTCTTCTCCCGCGGATGTCACCTGGTGATCCTCGCCTGCAATACCGCCTCTGCCAAGGCGCTGCGTACCATACAACAGCGTGACCTCCCGGTGATCGACCCGGGTCGCAGGGTGCTGGGCGTGATACGCCCCACCACAGAACGAGTGGCTGAGCTCACCCGATCCGGACATGTAGGGGTGTTGGGCACAGAGGGTACCATCCAGTCGCGCTCCTACGAGATCGAGATCAGCAAGCAGCATCCTCAGCTCACCGTCACCGGTGAAGCCTGTCCCATGTGGGTACCACTGGTAGAGAACAGGGAGCATGACAAGCCTGGCGCCGACTACTTCGTACGGCAGCATCTGAAGCAGCTGAAAGCCAAAGACCCTCTGATCGACACCATCATACTGGGCTGCACCCACTACCCCCTGTTGCTGGATAAGATCAGGCACCATCTGCCCGCCGGAACCAGAGTGTTATCACAGGGCAGCTACGTAGCCGAGAGCCTGGAAGATTATCTCTCCCGTCATCCGGAGATGGATGCGAAGTGTACCAAAGGAGGCACGGTAAGGTATTACACCACCGACGCTCCCGATAAGTTTAACCAACTGGCATCACTCTTCCTGCAAGAGGAGATTGATGCCCGACAAATCAAACTGGAAAAGCTATGACAAACTGGTTCGATCTCACCGTGGCCATTCTGTTGCTCATCGCGGTGATCAACGGCTATCGCAAGGGACTGATCATGCAGCTGGTGGGTTTGGCCATCCTGGTGCTCTCCGCCATCTTCGGCGGCAGGGTGGCAGAAGAGATCCTTCCCCATCTCAAAGGATGGGTCAACCTCTCAGCCGAGGCGGCCCGTGTCTTCTCCTTCATCCTGGCGTTTGCTGTCATCGCCGTGGTGCTGACATTGCTGGGCAAACTGCTGCAGAAATTCATCGACGTGGTACTGCTCAGCTTTCTCAACCGGCTAGCCGGAGCAGTGATCGCCATCGGCACCATGATGCTCTTCCTGAGCATCCTGCTTAACCTGGTGTTGCTGTTGGATCGCCACGAGACAGTGATCAGCCCGAAGATCAAACAAGAGTCCTTTTTCTACCCACGTGTAGAGGCAGTGGTGCCGGCTATTGTCCCCCACCTGAACAGCCACTTCTGGGAGGAGTATGTCCCGAAGAGGTATCGTGAAGAGATTGAAAGAAAATCAGACAGTCTCTATAGGACTCTTCCCGAAGGGCACTCTGTTGATTCGAGCTTTCAGAAACGTTATTTCGATGTAAACTAGAGAATGATGAAGATTCAGATTCACAATGAGGGCAAGGCTCCCCTGATACGTATATTCATTGTATTGGTGCTGATTAACATCCCATCGTTCGTGTTGCTTCCCGACACCCTCTTCACGGTGTTGCTTTTTGGCGTCTCCATCGCGTTCTTCGCCACGGCACTCAATTTCTACAAGCAGCCGGAGCGAACCTATAAGGGTGATCTGCACGGACTGGTGAATGCCCCCACCGATGGGCGCATCGTGGCCATTGAGAAGGTCTTCGAGAAAGATTTCCTACAGGAGGAGCGGATACAGGTATCCATCTTCATGTCGCTCTTCAACGCCCACTCCAACTGGGTCCCTGTCAGCGGGAGAATTACACACTATTCACATGTGGAGGGTAATTTTTACCGTGCCTACCTCCCCAAGTCGAGCCACGAAAACGAACATAGCAACATCGTGATCGAGACACCCGAGCATGGCACCATCCTTACCAAACAGATCGCAGGTGCCGTGGCACGACGCATCGTCACCTACGTGAAGGAGGGTGACGAGCTCCATATTGGTTCACCTCTGGGTTTCATCAAGCTCGGCTCCAGAATGGATATCTTCCTGCCTGTAGACAGTGAGATCCTGGTCACCATGGGTGAGGAGGTACGTGCCAACGTCACCTTTCTGGCACGACTCAACAAACAAACAAAAACAGAGTCTTGATGAGGAAGCATGTACCCAACATGATCACGCTGCTCAACCTGCTCTCGGGCTGTATTGCCATCACCATGGCTTTCCGGGGAGAGTTCACGGCAGTGGTCCTTTGGGTGTCGGCTGCAGCGCTGTTCGATTTTCTCGACGGCATGGCAGCACGTTTGTTCAAGGCCTACTCGAACATCGGCAAAGAGTTGGACTCACTGGCTGATGTGGTGAGCTTCGGCGTGGCGCCGGCAACAGCGGTCTACATGCTGATGCGTGATTCTCTGCAGATGCCAGCTCTTGCCGGGCAGTGGGGTGCAGCGTTGATCCCCTACCTCGCCTTTCTGATCCCATTGTTCTCCGCTTACCGTCTGGCGAAATTCAACCTCGACGAACGTCAGACCAGCTCATTCCTGGGGCTTCCCACACCGGCCAACGCCCTCTTCTGGATCAGTTACTGCTACGGCATGGATCATCTGGCACCGCAAGAGGGATCATTCCTCTACCTGACGCTGTCGTTGATTGTCATCCTCTCCCTTCTGATGGTGAGCGAGTTCCCTATGTTCTCACTCAAAATCAAATCACTCCAATTGAAAGGGAACAGACCGCAACTCACACTTCTGCTGTTATCTGCTGCTTTGATTGCAGTATGGGGCATCACCGGTATCGCCTGGTCAATCCTTACCTACATCGCACTGTCGTTGTTATTGACGCTAATCAAAAGACAAACAAAGAGATAAGGGTTCATCCTCCGCAGATTTACTCCTTTTCTGCTTTGGGATTACAAACCGTTAAATAATACAAAGCGGGGGATGAGAACAACCGAAATTCGTATCTTTACATCATAGAGCAATTAATCAACATCATATTATGGGATTTCTAATCAAATTTCTCCTTTTTTTTGTAGCCGCCTATCTTCTGATGAAAGGATTTGTGGCATTCCTTACGGGCAAACGAAACGGACAATCCGCTGCTGGCCGTCAGTCATCCCAGCGACAACCACGGGAGCCCGAGACACAGGAAGATCGCATCATCGAGTATCAGAAGAAAACTTTCGAGAAGAGCGAGGCAGAGGATGTGGAGTTCACCGAAATCAAACAACCACAGAGAGAATCATGATCAGACCTGTCGCTTTTTATACTGCTAAAAAGTGACGTTCTTTGTTTGTGACGAGAATCAACCAAAATCATATACGTATATTTATAGATTCAGAGACTATGACAGATATTTTTGATCGGCTGAAGAGTGTCAGCGGCCCGCTGGAACAATACCGCCAGAAGGCGGACGGATACTTCGCCTTCCCCGAGCTGGAAGGAGAGATCGGTCCCCGCATGCGTTTCATGGGACGCGAGATGATCACCTGGAGCCTGAACAACTACCTGGGACTGGCCAACCATCCCGAGGTACGGAAGGCTGACGCCGAGGCTGCCGCCCAGTGGGGCATGGCCTATCCCATGGGAGCCCGCATGATGTCGGGACAGACCAGATACCACCGTGAGCTGGAAGAGAAGCTGGCCCGCTTTGAGAAGAAGGAGGCAGCTTACCTGCTCAACTACGGCTATCAGGGGATGGTCTCCATCATCGACTCGCTGGTGTCGCGCAACGATGTGATCGTCTACGACTCCGAGTCGCACGCCTGTATCATGGATGGCATCTTCCTCCACAAGGCCAAGGGCGGCAAGAGCTTCGTCTTCCCGCACAACGACATGGAACGGTGTGAGAAGATGCTCGGTTTCGCCACGAAGAAAGCCGAAGAGAATGGTGGTGGCGTGCTGGTGATCACCGAAGGGGTGTTCGGCATGTCGGGCGACCTGGGCAACCTGCCGGGGATCGTGAAGCTGCGGGAGAAGTACAGCTTCCGCCTGATGATAGACGATGCGCACGGCTTCGGCACCATGGGTGATACCGGTGCGGGTGCCAGTGAGCACTTCGGGCTGATGGATGAGGTGGACATCTACTTCGGCACCTTCGCCAAGTCGATGGCCGGCATCGGCGCCTTTGTCGCCTCCGGGAAGGCGATCATCGACTCACTGAAGTACAACATGCGGTCGCAGATCTTCGCCAAGTCGCTCCCCATGCCCATGGTGATCGGTGCCCTGAAGCGCCTCGAGATCCTGCAATCGCAACCAGCACTGAAAGAGAACCTCTGGAAGGTGGCCAGAGCCCTGCAGGAGGGACTGGTAGCCGAAGGTTTCAACATCGGCAACACCGCATCGCCGGTGACGCCGGTCTACTTCAGCGGTTCCGTTCCGGAGGGGACCAATATCGTGATCGACCTGCGTGAGAACCATGGCATCTTCTGCTCCATCGTGGTCTACCCGGTAGTACCGAAAGGAGTGCTGATGCTGCGTCTGATCCCCACCGCCTCGCACACGCTGGCAGAGGTGGAACGCACCATCGAGGTGTTCAAAGAGATCAAGCAGAACCTGGCGGATGGCAAGTATCAGTCGGACGAGATGCGCACCATGTCGGTGAACGCATAAATTTCCAACCGGAGGAACCTGCTTCCTCACTGAAAAAATCAGCAGATGCTAAGAGTCAAGATACAGCACAAGTATCGCCTGCAGTGCACGCAGTGTGGTCATGTGACCCCCAACTTCTGGACCTGGTTCGAGCAGGGACAGCAATGTCCCGCCTGCGGCAGCAGACACTCCGAGGTGTGGTACAACCGTCGTTACCAACGGCTGGCACGCATCATCAAACGGAAGCCCGACAGCTTCTGGCACTACTTCCCCTTCCTGCCGCTCTTGCGGCGGCGTCACATCATCTCCCGCAACGAGGGAGCGGTGCCGGTGGAGCGATGGAGCTTCCTCGAGGCGTTTGCCAAAGAGAAGTATGGTCTGGAGATCAAGGTACATGTCTACCGCAACGACCTGAACGGCGGCACGGGCACCTTCAAAGACCCGGCGGCATCGATGGCCGCCAGCCTCTTCAACGAGCTGGGCATCAAGCAATACTGCATCGCCTCCACCGGCAATTCGGCAACAGCCTACGCGAAATACCTCTCCATGGCGAAGGTGAACTGCTCGGTCTTCATGCCGGAGGATGCCATCAAGACCTCCGAGGCAACCATCAGCTCCTACGGACAACAGGTCTTCCGGGTGAAGGGTGACTATGCGAAGGCGAAGGAGATCGCTACCGGCTATGCGAAGATACACGGCATCCCCATGTCGACCGGCAACATCGACCCGATACGGGTGGAAGCGAAGAAGACGATGGTGTTCGAGTGGCTGCGCCAGATGGAGCAGTTCCCCGATGTATATATCCAGGCGGTGAGCGGCGGTACCGGTCCCATCGCCATCGACAAGGGGATCCGCGAGATCAGCCATCTCTATCCCGAATTGAAGAACCCCCGCTTCCTGCTGGTGCAGAGCGACGGCTGCGATCCGATGGTGCAGGCGTGGGAGCAGGCGGAAGCCAACGGCTTCCCCGAGGGTTTCGAGAAGGAGTACCCGGTGATCGACAACCCGGCCACGGAGGTACCCACGCTGGCCACCGGTAACCCCGCCAGCTATCCCCTCATCGCCAAGCTGGTGAAACAGTCCGGTGGCACCTTCCTCCGTATGAGAGAAGAGAAGCTGGTGGCGGTGGGCAAGCTCACCGCCTACGAGCAGAAGGTGATCCCCGGTCCCGCCTCAGCGGTCTGCCTGGCCGGCTTCTTCATCGCCCTGCAGAAAAACCTGATCAGGGATGGGGAGACGGTGCTGATCAATATCGGCGAGGGACCCAACCGTGCCCCGCTCTTCCTGGAGCAGATGATCTACACCTCACACAACGTGAGCAACGTGGAGGAGTGTGCCCCCCACTCCATCGAAGACTACCGAACTCAACTCTGGAACGAAGTGCTGGAATAGGCATATATGTTATTGGGTTCTTACATTTGTTCGTTAACAGGTTCCCTACTTTAATGCTGATTGCTGAATGCTGAGAGCTTAAGAATATGTCAACCAAACCCATCATATGGATCACGGGAGCCTCCTCGGGTATCGGGGAGGCGACCGCCTACCGGTTCGCGCAGGAGCAGGCCAGCCTCATCCTCACCGCCACGAGGGCAGAGCGGCTGGCGGAGGTACAGCAGGAGTGCATCCGACGGGGAGCACGCTGCGCGATCCTTACATGTGACCTCTCAGAGCTGGGCACCCTCGATGCGGTGACCGACAGGGCGCTGGCACTCTTCGGCAGGATCGATATCGCCTTCCTCAACGCCGGCATCAGCCAGCGGACGAAGGTGCTGGAGACCTCGCCGGAGGTAGATCAGAAAATCATGACCCTCAACTTCTTTGCACCGACGATGATTGCGCGACGCCTGCTGCCATCGATGATCGCACAGGGTGGCGGCACCATCGCCGTCACCAGCAGCATCGCCGGCCGTTTCGGCTTCCCGCTGCGCTCAGCCTACGCCGCTTCCAAGTTCGCACTCTACGGCTTCTTTGAGACGTTGCAGGCGGAGTATCATGACGACCGCATCCGGGTGGTGATGGTTTGTCCCGGCAGGGTGCAGACACAGATCTCCTACAACGCGCTGGAGGGCGATGGCACGAAGCACGGCAGGATGGATGAGGGACAACGGAAAGGGATCACGGCGGAGAAGGCTGCCCGCAAGATCGTGAAGGCAATCAAAAAGCAGAAGCCTGAGGTGCTGGTAGGAGGTCCCGAGCTGCTGATGGTCTACATCAAACGATTCCTGCCGGCACTGTCGCGCAGGCTGGTACGCCGCATCAACGCCACCTGACACACCAACCATTAATTTTTCATTCAAACACTGATCAAATGACGCACGAATACAACATCGCCGGCATCCAGCAGGTAGGCATCGGAGTAGAAAACCTCTACGAAGCCTGGAAATATTATATCGAGTTGTTTCAGATGGATATCCGCATCCTGGAGGACAACAAGGTGGCGGAGCTGATGCTGCCCTACACCGGCGGGAAGCCACAGCGGCGTCATGCCGCCATCGCGGTCAACATGCAGGGCGGTGGTGGCTTCGAGGTGTGGCAGTACACCGAACGGCAGCCGCAGCCGCTCGCTTTCGGGTTGCAGATGGGCGACCTGGGCGTGCTGGTCTGCAAGCTCAGGAGCAGGGATGTGGCACGTGCCTTCGATGTCTTCTCCCGTAACCCCGGGGCAATGGTTGTGGGTGGTCTGAACAACAATATCGACGGCAACCAGACCTTCTACCTGATGGATCCCTATCGGAACCTCTTCCAGGTGGTGCAGGATGACTATCTCTTCAAGGATGAGGGGCGACTGACCGGCGGGGTGGCAGGCGTCACCATCGGCGTCACCGACATCGAGAGGGCGATGACCGTCTACCGTGATATCCTGGGTTATGACACGGTGGTTGCCGATGAAACCGGCATCTTCCCCGACTTTGCAGCATTGCCCGGAGGGACAGGCCATTTTCGCAGACGCCTGCTGGGTCACTCGCAGCCAAGAAAAGGAAGCTTCAGCGAGCTGTTCGGTCCCTCCCGCATCGAGCTGGTGCAGGCGCTGGAGCGCACCCCGCGAAAGCTATACGAGGGACGTTACTGGGGCGATCCGGGTTTCATTCAGGTCTGCTTCGACATCCGCAACATGGAGTCGCTGGGCAAGCACTGTGCATCGCTGGGACACCCTTTTACCGTAGACACCACCCAACAGTTCAGGGAGGGCAGTTCATTCGATATGGGTGATGCGGCGGGTCAGTTCGCCTACATTGAAGATCCGGACGGCACCCTGATCGAGTTCGTGGAGACGCACAAGGTGCCACTGGTTAAAAAGCTGGGGCTCAGCATCAACCTGCAAAAGAGGGATCCCCGGAAACCGCTCCCCCGCTGGATGCTGAAAGCGCTGAGCCTGATGCGGGTGAAACCGGAGCGCCTCTGATACAATATTTCCGCCCTTTTTCAGTTATAGCAATAATGGAAAAAGGGCGTTTTCTTTTGCTGATGGTGGTCTGTTGCTGCTTCCCGCAGTTGCGGGCACAGTGGGATGCACCGGTGACCCGTTACTGGACGGTGAAGGGACACTATAACCCTGCCTTTGCCGGCGGCAGTGAGATGATAGATGTCTCAATGCTCTACCGCTACCAGTGGGCCGGCATACAGCATGCCCCCCGGCGGGTGATCCTCAACGGCCATATGCCGGTCTACTTCCTGAACAGACGACATGGCGCCGGCGTGACAGCCTACAGCCTCACCGCCGGCAACCTGCGCAACAGCCTGCTGGCGGCACAGTACAGTTACATCCTCCCCACCCGCAACGGGAACCTCCACTTCGGACTGCAGGCAGGCATCCTTGATCTGGCTTTTGATGAGAGCAGCGCCCGTATCACTGGTGGTGAAAATGATGGCGCACAGCCCTCCTACATCGTGGAGGGCGTACAGCGGCAACTGGCCGACCTGGGTGCCGGCATCGCCTGGCAGGGCCGTAACGGTTACGCCGGCCTGTCGCTCCTCCACCTGAATGAACCCTCATTTTTTGCTTTGAGTGATTCCCTCGATGTGCAATCCGACACTGCAAGATCTTCTATTCCCCGTGCTATTCATTTGATGGCTGGATACAATATCCGGCTTACTCGTTCGTTAGCTATTGAACCGATGGTTTGGGTGCAAGTCAGAAATGGGCACACAGAGCTGCAGACAGCACTCCGTACACTGATCACTGATCGATTCTCCGGAGGTCTTTTCTGGCGTTCCGGCGATGGATATGGCTTCTTTGCCGGCACCACCTTCGAAGGCATTGAACTTGAATATGGGTATGACCTTCATACCAGGGGTATGGGTAAGCAAAGTCGTGGCAGCCATGAACTGACACTCCGCTACCGCTTCCCGGTCGGACAGATACAGGCGAAACGACAGCCGCAGAAAAGCATCCGGCTGCTTTAAAGTTAAAACGTTA
>Ga0265294_10000137_pt1 | contig 85256 bp, 77 predicted proteins | sample MunlanPumphouse3_FD_192504 | JGI IMG/M metagenome (GOLD analysis project Ga0265294, IMG submission 192504) | Groundwater microbial communities from a municipal landfill in Southern Ontario, Canada - Pumphouse #3 | ecosystem: Environmental > Aquatic > Deep subsurface > Groundwater | place...
CTTCTTTAGCTAAGAAAATGGACACACGTCGAATCCCTTCACTTATATTTGTCTTAGATGAAGGATTTCAAAGAGAAGAAAAGATTTCCGAATTACTCGAAAAATCAAAAAAATAAAGATGCTTATGCATCTTTTTTTAACAAGACTTAATCATTTTGATATGTGGAACGTTTACTTCATCAAAGGGCTCCCCTTGAGTGATAAATCCACAAGATTCGTAAAACTCTTTCAAATATAACTGAGAGTGAATATGTATGGTACAAGGAGTATGGCGAGCTTGAATTTGCTCAACGAGATATTGGAAAGTCAATCTTCCATAACCTTTTTGACGATACTCTTTTAAAATGGCAAAGCGGCCAATCCAAAAGCCATCATCTTTTTCTAAGTAACGAATCACTCCTATAGGAGTATCAAGCAAGCGAATTAAAAAATAGTGGGCAATTGCCTCTTCCTCGGGAACAAATTCTTCTTCGCAAGGAATATTTTGTTCTTTGACGAAGACTTCTTGCCTAATTGAACACATTTCTTGTCCATCGTGAGCGGAAACAACAGGTTTAAGATTTAATCCATTTTGATCGATTTGCCAAGCAATTTGGTCTCCCCAAAGATCGTATTGAGGATAGTTACTAAGCATATTTAAAAAGTTTTGTCTCGAAGTAGGAAAGCGTTTGTAGATGTTTTTCAGCAAAGTTTTGATTTCCTCTCGCATTGTGTGTTTATCAGCCGGGCAAGAGGAGGGAGAAACAGGCAAATTCTCTTCTTTTACTAAAGCGGTAATTTCTTCTTCTCGAGCGAGAATAAGCGGGCGTATGAAAGTAATATTTGCTCTTTCTAAATGCATTTTAGGAGAAAATGTTCCAATCTTTGAGCCATAAATTTCATTCATGAATAATGTTTCAATCGCATCATCGGCGTGATGCGCGAACGCGACTTTATTAAACCCAAGTTCTTGAGCCACCTTGTTGATGGCTGCTTTTTTCATTCGTGAACAGATAGAACAAGGAAGGTGTTTTTGTTTTCCTTGCTGCTTCAGCAAAATGGGATAGACCTCTTGTGAATCTGCCACAATTAATTCAAGGCCCAATGAATGACAAAATTTCTGTAATGGAGCGGGATTAAAACTAGGAAAACCTAAATCTAATATGACTGGTTGAATGATAAAATCGGTATGAGAAAATTTCTTGTATAGCGATAAAGCATAGGTTAAAACTATGCTATCCTTACCACCGGATAAACCAATAACAATTTTATCGCCGTGTTGAATTAGGTTGTAAGTTTGATCAGCCCGTCTAAGACAGGCAAGTATCGTTCGAATTGCTTTCATGTCCGACTTATTATATTTTATATAAGAAGAAATTAAAAGATGAATGGCTATTTATTAATCGATAAACCGAAAGATTGGACTAGCCGTGATGTATGTAATAAAGTTCAACATTTTTTCCATGAGAAGAAAGTTGGCCATTCTGGAACATTAGATCCTTTCGCTACCGGCTTATTAATCGTTTGCCTTGGTTCAGCGACTAAAACTATTCAATTATGGGAAGAAGCTGATAAGGAATATCTCGCCGAATTAAAGCTAGGAAACAAAACTGATACTGGAGATGTAACTGGCAACATTATTGATAGTGGCAAAGTCGGCAACATAACCATCACGATGATTAAAGAAATTTTTGTTTCGCTTCTTGGAGAAAGTGAACAGATTCCACCTATGGCTAGCGCAGTTCATGTCAATGGCAGAAAACTATACACTTACTTCCATAAAGGACAAGAAATTGAGCGAAAAACTCGCAAAATACAAATAAAGAGTTGCGATTTGCTTTCATTTTCGGATAATACCATTGTTTTTAAATGCCGAGTTTCTAAGGGGACTTATCTAAGAACCTTAAGCGAAACAATTGCTGAAAAACTCGGAACAGTTGGCTATTTAAACAATTTGCGTAGAACGAAAATTGGCGAAATCAATCTCGAGAAAAGTATCACACTTGACCAAATGAATGATCAGTCAATAATCAGCATTGAAGAGATGCTAAAGAACCTAATCCCTTTTGTAATTTTAAACGATAGTGAAACCAAAAAAGCCATTAACGGAATGAAAATTAGCTTTGGAAATTTACCAAAAAGTTATGATAAAATTTTATTGTTAGATCAAAGCCAAAAAGCTTTGGCAATCTACACACGTCAGGATGAAGACACTTTCGCTTCTTTAAGAGGATTATAGGAATTATGGAACTTATTGAATTTTCATTCACCAATACACCTAAACTCAATGAAAAAATTGTTCTTTGCTTAGGATTTTTTGATGGTGTTCATCTTGGCCATCAAGCCATTATTAATGCTGCAAAAAAAGAAGGTTATAAAGTGGGAGTTTTAACTTTCGATAATTCGCCTTCTGTTGTTCTCGGAAAGATTGCTTTCAATGAAGCTATTACTTCACCCGCTGATAAGGCTGATTTATTTGAGGAATTAGGTGTGGACTATCTCCTTCTTTTGCACTTTGATCTCGATGCATCAAAGCGCACCAAAGATGAATTTATTAATCTCATTTTGTCCCCTCTTAATCCAGTGAAGATTTATTGTGGAGAAGATTATCGTTTTGGGGTAAGAGGTGAAGGAAATCCTACTTATTTGAAAAACTTCTTCCCTGTTGAAATATTCCCTCTTCAACTTCAAAATGGCATGAAAATTTCTTCTAGTGATATCGCAAAAGCTATTCAATCCGGTGATATAGAGCACGCATCTTCTCTATTGGGGAGGTACTATCGACTTTCTGGATTAGTCATTCAAGGCAAACATAACGGCCAGGCCCTAAATTTCCCAACCGCAAATCTAAGCCTTGACTATTACTATGTTCACCCCAAAATTGGAGTTTATGTTGGATATGCTTATCCCCACGGCGAAAAACACAAGTGTTTGATCAATGTTGGTACTCATCCAACCATCATGCCTCTACTCGAACCAATAATTGAGGTGCATATTCTTGATTACGATGGAAACCTTTACGGACTTCATTTATTCGTCGACTTTGTTAAATATGTCCGACCTGAATATCGCTTCCAATCGACCGACGAATTAAAAAAGCAATTGCAAAAAGATTTGGAAAAAGCAAAAAAGTGTTTGCCTTAAACGATAGAGGAATATATTATATTCACAGCGACTTAGACTTAGTGTATCGATTCCTCAACGATTAGCCAGGTTTAAGTTAAGAAGAAAGTTAGGAGGATTTCCCATGGCATTAACCAAGGAAAGAAAAGCAGAGCTTGTTAAAAAATACGGCAAGAATGCAAAGGACACTGGTTCAGTCCAAGTCCAAGTTGCCATTCTCACTGAACAAATTGCTGCTCTAACCGCTCACTTGAAAGCAAACAAAAAGGATGCTCACGGTAAGCGTAGCTTGATGATTCTTGTTGGACAACGTCGTAGTTTATTAGACTACTTAATTCGCACTGACCGAGAAGCCTATCTCAAGTTAATTGTTGATCTTAATTTACGTAAGTAAAAAAAGAACACGAAGAAGTCGCCAATTGGCGATTTTCTTTTTATAGTAAACACTTGAAAGTGTTTATCTGCTTTGATAAAATCAAATAGAAATCATTTTAATGTAAAAGAGGTAAAAAGATGAAAAGAGTATTCGAATTAGAATTCGAAGGAAAGAAGTTTGTCGTCGAAGCTGGCGAAATAGCCAAACAAGCCGACGGCGCTGTTCTCGTGAGATTAAACGAAACAGCCGTACTTTCCACTGCCTGTTGTTCCGACTCCCCAAAAGAGGGAGATTTCTTCCCACTTACTGTTGGTTATGAAGAAAAGCAATACGCTGTCGGAAAAATTCCTGGATCGTTTTTAAGAAGAGAAGGCCGCGCTGGTGAACATGCCACTTTGACTGCTCGCTTAATCGATCGTCCTATCCGCCCGATGTTCTCGGAAGGATTCCGCAATGAAGTACAAATAGTTAATACCGTAATGTCTGTCGATCAAGACTGCACTCCTGAGATGACAGCTATGTTAGGTTCATCCCTAGCTCTCGGTGTTTCTGATATTCCTTTTGACGGTCCAATCGCTGGTGTCTATGTTGGCCGAGTTGATGGTAAATTAATCATTAACCCAACCTGCGCTGAAAGAGAAAAGAGCGATATTAATATCGCTGTTGCCGGTACCAAAGAAGCTATCAACATGGTGGAAGCTGGTGCTGACCAAGTCCATGAAGATGAGATGCTAGAAGCTTTAATGTTTGGACACGCTGCTGTCAAACGTCTCTGTGAGTGGCAAGAAGAAATCATTCGTGAAATTGGTGTTGCCAAACGTGAAATTGAATTATATCAATGCGATCCACAAATTATGGCTGATGTCACTGCTAGAGCAAAAGATCGTTTAGTCAAAGCTATTTCCATTTTTGATAAATTAGAACGTCAAGATGCTATTGCAGCAATTGAAGATGAAATTCTCGAGGATTATGACTCCCGTTCGTATCCTGATGAGAAAACTCACCGAAAAGTTTACGGCATGGTCAATGAGACTCTCGAAGGACTCGTTGCTCAAGAAGTTCGCCGTTTAATTACTGAAGAAAAGATTCGCCCTGATGGAAGAAAACTCGATGAGATTCGTCCTTTAGAAGCGCAAGTGGATTTACTTCCACGTGCTCATGGCTCTGCCATGTTCACTCGCGGACAAACTCAAGTTCTTTCCATTACAACCTTAGGCGCTAAGTCCGATGAACAAATCATCGATAACTTAACTAAAGAGGAAACTCGCCATTGGATGCATCATTACAATTTCCCGCCTTTTAGCGTTGGTGAAGTTGGCAGAATGGGCAGTCCGGGTCGCCGTGAAATCGGCCATGGTGCTCTTGGTGAAAGAGCTTTAAGCTATGTCATTCCTTCTGAAATCGAATTCCCATATACCATTCGTACTGTCGCTGAAGTTTTAGAATCAAACGGTTCTTCTTCACAAGCTAGTATTTGTGCTTCATGTATGTCCTTGATGGCAGCCGGTGTTCCACTCAAAGCGATGGTTAGTGGAATTGCTATGGGTTTAATTACCTCTGGCCCATTAGATGGAAAGCATCCCTATTCAATTTTGACTGACATTCAAGGTTTAGAAGACCACTTTGGTGATATGGATTTTAAAGTTGCTGGTACTGAAAAAGGTGTCACCGCTTTGCAAATGGATATCAAAATCAAAGGTGTCAGCAAGGAAATTTTGCGCGAAGCATTAGCTCAAGCCCACAAAGCTAGAGCGGTTATTCGCGAAGCTATGGCTAAAGCCATTAGCGCTCCTCGTTCTGATGTCGGCAAATACGCTCCAAAGATGGACACATTCACAATTGCGGAAGACAAAATCCGCGAAGTTATCGGAACTGGCGGTAAGGTTATTAATGAAATTATTGCCAAGTGTGATGGTGTAAAGATTGACATTGAAGATAGTGGCCAAGTCACAATTTATCACATGAATCGCGATACCATTAACAAAGCCAAACAATTGATTCTTGATATTGTTAAAGAAGCAAAAGTTGGCGAAGAATATGAAGGTGAAGTTGTTCGCGTTGAAGATTACGGCGCATTCGTCCACTTATTCGGCAATGTCGATGGCTTATGCCACGTTTCACGCCTCGGATGGGGCTTTGTGGAAAAAGCCAGCGATGTCGTAAATATTGGCGATCGTATCAAGGTCCAAGTCATTGAAATCGATGACAAGGGCAAGGTCAAAGTTTCTCACCGTGAATTTCTCGAAAAACCAGAAGGTTACGTCGAGCGTCCCGAAAGAGCAAGACCTGAGCATCAATCACGCCCAGATCGTTCCTTCAACGGACCACGTCGATTCAAGAAATAAATGAAATAAACAAGATCCTGTTTGAAACTGACTCAACAGGGTCTTTTTATTTGTAAAATAAGTATTTTCGCTTTTATTTATATAATAAGTATGTATACTATTATTAGAAACATAACATAGTCAATTTACTTAGGAGGCTTTTTAAAGCGTGGATAATATAAAAATAAGTGCTCTCGGCGGACTCGATGAAAACGGCCGAGATTGTTACGTAATAGAAATAAATAATGATTTATTCGTTGTTGAAGCCGGTAGTTCTTTACCAGATAAAACTATTCCTGGTGTCGATTTCCTTTTACCAAACGCCGAATACATCATTCAAAATAGAAATCGTCTAAAGGCTTACATCATTACTCATGGACATGATGAAAGCATGTCTGGATTAAAATACTTTTACAATCGGGCTCCCGCTCCTGTGTACTGCACCGAAACAACAAGGAAGTGCATGTTAGGACAAGCCAACATTTTAAAAGTCAAAACCAACTTTGATTTTCATATCGTTGAACCTTCGAGTAGTGTGACAATCGCCAATCATGTCATTCATTTTTTCCAAACTTGTCATAGTGTCGCTCAATCAATGGGCGTCGCTTTTGAGACTAATCGAGGAAACATTGTTTACACCAGTGACTTTATTGTCGATTATTCCTTAAATGAATCTGGTTATATTTTCGATATACCGACTTTAGGGAAAATATCGGAAAAGCCAACCCTTATTCTTCTCTCCCCTAGTAAAGGAGCGAATCGTTCAGGTTATTGTGCACCAAAGCATCGTATTGTTTATTTAATTGAAAAATATTTCAAAGATACTCAACAGAGAATATTTATATCTAGTTTCTGGCAAAACCTCTTCCGCATTAGAGGAATTCTCATTTTGTGCAAAAAATATCACAAAAAAGTCTATTTTTACGACGAATACACTGCTAAAGTAATGAATTTTCTCAGTAACAATGACGATTTAATGGTCGGGCTTGAGGTAGTTAATAAAGAAGATTTATTGCGTGTTAAAGAGCAAGACCTAGTTATCTTAATGCTTGGCCATGGCAGTGAAATTTATGAAAATATTGGCAAATTAGCCGCTCGCTCAAACGAAGACAAAAGGATTGTTGTCGGGCCAAAAGATATCTTCATTTCTGCCGCTCTGCCAACCGCCACTCAAGAAGTGGTGGCTACTCGCTCACTCGATAGTCTTTATCGCACTGGTTGCGAGGTCGTTTGGCTCAACCACAAAGTGCTTTTCCCAATGCACGCTCACCTAGATGATTTAAAGGTTTTTCTCTCCTTGTTGAAACCAAAATTCTATCTCCCAGTGAGAGGTAGTTTCGTCAATTTAATGAGCAACGCCAAATTGGCTTTATCGATGGGAATTGGCTTAAATCACAGTAATGTCTTTATCTTAGATAATGGCATGCAGTTAATATTTGATGAAGGCACCCGTCCTCATATGGTTTCTAATGAAACTAATAATATCAATATTTCTCCTGTTTTAGTTGATGGAACAGGAATCAGCAAAGTCGGAAGCGATGTTATCGAAGAGAGACGTGAATTGGGCTTTGATGGAGCGGTTGTTGTCGCAGCAACCATCAGTATCAAAGAGAAAAAAATCATTGCTGGACCGGATTGTCAAATGCGAGGATTTGTCTTTGTTAAAGAAGCTGAGCCCTTATTAAAATCAATTTCAAACATTTTTGTTGAAGAAGTCAATAATGCCCTTACTACTTCTCCTAAATTTGAAACAAGCAAAGTGGAGAATGTTATACGTGAAAGAGCAAAGCGATTCATCCGTCGCGAAAATGGGCGGGAACCAATGATTTTACCAATAATTATTGAAGTCTGATCGATTAAGCACTTCGGTGCTTTTTTTCTTAAAAACTCGTGGACTAATGTGCTGGCACATTTATATAATATATGTGTATGAGCAAAAATAAGAATCCGAAACCTGTATCGGCTCGGCATTTAACATTCTTTGGCGGCGTTTTTTGCTGTTTGATATCTGTCTCAATGATTATCAATGTTGGAGAAATTAACCGTGCATTGACTATTGGACCTAATTTTTTATTTGGTGTTAGCTCTTTTGTTATCTACATCTTTCTTTATGTTCTTGGCATCTCATTTCTCTTTAGAGAAAAGGGCTTCAAAATACGTTTATCTTTCCCATTATTTGGACTATTGATCTTCTTTTTGGGATCACTTGTCTTAACAACATTAATTTTCACCCAAGACAAGTCCAGTATTAGCGCAGCTCGTTTCCTTGACATGTTCAATCACATGCAAAGTGGCGAAGGCGAAACTTTAAAAAGAGGCTATTTTTATTATTCAGAATTGAATCTGTTCTCTCAAATTTCCTATCCAACTGGCCTCACTTACAATTTTGGAGGCGGACTTCTCGGCAATTATTTGACCTCAGTAATTATTCAATATTTAAATCAGACATGGGCTTGGACCATCTCTTCTAGTCTCGTTGGAGTCGGGGCGATTCTCTTCTGTGTTCCTTACATCAAACGTTTCATTGAAAAGCAACGTCAAGTTCCTGCCCCAGTAACTCCAAAGGTGGCTGTGGAAGAACCCAAAAATATTGCCAGTATTGATGCCAGCAAAGCTACCATGATTACCAAAGAAGATTACCAAGGTGTTGTCAATAGCATTTCACTAGTTAAAACTGCTGGCCAATACGACTTTTCAATTGAAAAGAAAGCCCAACGTCCGCAACCGACGACAATGCGACCAGTTTTTGGTGGGCCAATAGTTACTGATAATTCACCAATAAATGCTAATTTCCCCCGCGATGGAGGATTTGTCAAAGCTCGCTTTATTCATCCCGAATTAGTCGATACTCCTCCTCAAAACGCTCCTAAAGAAGAGAAAAGCTCCAATGAGCCAGTTACTATTCCTTCTATCAATGAACAACCAGCCAAACCTGAACAACTACAACTTGATTTTGATGCTAAACCAGTTGTTGATATTGAATTAGCTAAAATTAAGCCAACTTTCGTAGAAAGAAAAGTAGTTAACAAACTTGGACCAGAATTAGAAAATGTTGAAAAAGCAGCCCCTCAACCAGTGGTAAATAAACCCATTAAATGGATAGCTCCTTCTCCTGAACTGCTCGATACCTTAGAAGTTACCGAAGCTTTAGAGGTCAATAAGAAGGTCGCTGATGAGAGAACTGTATTGATTAATCAAGTTCTCGCCGATTTTAACATCGGAGCCAATGTCATAGATTACACAATTGGCCCCGCGGTTACTCGCTTCAATATTCGCTATGAGAGCAATGTCTCCTCTCGTTCTATCAATATCCTTGTCGATGATCTATCGAGAAGATTAGGCGGGGTCCCCGCTAGATTTGAACCAGTTGTTGAAGGACAAATATATTCTGGCTTAGAAATCCCTAACGCCACGATTACTCCGGTTGGTTTCAAAGAAGTGTATGAGAATCTTCCTGATGCAAAGAAACACCCTCTTGCGGTCGCCTTTGGTAAAAACATCTCTGGTGATGTCATTTATGCCGACTTCAATGAATTCCCTCACTTGCTGGTAGCCGGTACCTCAGGAAGTGGCAAATCGATATTTATTCACGCTCTAATAACCACTCTTGTGATGCGCAATTCTCCAGAAGCTCTCCGCATGGCAATTATCGATCCAAAAAGAGTAGAAATGGTTCGCTATCGTGACATGCCTCATTTATTATGCCCCGTTGTGAGTGACTCCAGTCAAGCAGCCTTATTCCTCAATAAGATGGTGGAGGAAATGAATGAGAGATACATCCTCTTTGAAGAAGCTGGAGGATGCACTTCAATACCTGAATATAACGAATACGCAGAAGAAAATCAAAAACCTAAACTCCCATATATCATTGTAGTTATCGATGAGTTTGGTGATCTAGTAACAACTCATAAAGAGACAACTCAGCCTATTTTACTTTTAGGTCAAAAAGCCCGCGCTTGTGGCATCCACCTTTTAATATCCACTCAAAGCCCAACTACTAACATTATTACTGGTTCAATTAAGAGTAATCTTGCCACTCATGTCGCTTTAGCGACATCGAATGTGACTCAATCCATTACCATCCTCGGCGAAGGCGGAGCGGAAAAACTCCTTGGTAAGGGTGACATGCTCGTTCAATCTCCTCTTGTCAGCCGAGTTGGTCTTGTTCGACTCCAATGTGCTTTCATTCAAAGAAAAGAAATTGTCCGTGTCGTCGGATATCTTAAAGAACATTATTCAACCAACTATAGCGAGAGATTCCTCAATTTAGAAGAAGAAGCGGCAAAGGCCGGTCAAGCTGCGGTGATGAACGGAACTGTTTCGGCTTCTTTAGATCCCGCTGAAGAAGCAAAATATCAAGGCATTAAAGAATGGGTAATGGGTCAAGAATATATGTCGATGTCTCGTATTCAAGGCGAATGTTCAGTTGGTTTTAATCGCGCTCGTCGCTTCTTTACTCGTTTACAACAAGAAGGAGTTGTCTCTACTGATGTTGAAGCCAACCGAGGCTGTCGGGTCTTGATGCATGATACCACAGGGGGGAACTATGATATTCCAACCAGCGAAGATTACAGTTCATTAGGATAGAGGAAAATACATGAATTATTTTGTTAAAGCTAAATTGATTTCATTGCGCCGTATTACCTTATTGATTTTTACACAAAATATCATCCCTGATAACATCGATTTTCATCTATACATCGGAGATAAGAGAAAAGAAACCCTCAAAATTATTCGCCATGCCGCAAATCTAAATGTCAATTTCTATGAACTAGAAATGAGCGAAGACTATCCTTTTGGACATCGATGTTTTCTTTATATTCCTTCCTACCCACTTCAAGTCATCGATAATTCCCAAGCCATTCATTTTGCTGAAGCAGAGACTTTATTCTCTTGCCCTGAAATATCTTTTGGCAATTTCTATACCCCAGAAAATACTACTTTCCGTGTTTGGGCGCCTCTATCGGCTTCAGTAATATTGAAAATTATTCGAGATGATCAACATTTCGATGTCTATCCAATGAGCAGAAAAGAAAAAGGTGTTTACGAAATTTCATTACCTGGTGATTTTGATAACGTCAATTATTGTTACCTCATCGAAAATAATGGTATGACTCGTCAGGCTCGCGACCCTTACGCCCGAGCGACCACGTTAGATAGCCAATATTCTGCGGTTGTTGATCTTAATAAGATTAAAAACATACCTTATAAGTACCCCAAAACGAAAATAAATAATCTCCTCGATTGTGTGATATACGAAACTAATGTCCGCGATTTTACTGAAGGTAAGCACACAAATATTGAACAAAAAGGGAAATACCTAGGTTTTGTTGAACAAGGTCGTACAACGATGAAAAACCATCCTGCTGGGCTTGACTATCTCAAATATCTTGGCATCACCCATGTCCAATTGAATCCTATTCTCGATTTTAGAGGAGTCCCCGATTTAAAAGTTAATCTCGGATACAACTGGGGATATGACCCCATCAGCTTTTTCGCTATTGAAGGATCTTATTCCTCTTCCCCTGAAAAGCCAATCGCTCGTATGGAAGAATTCAAGATGATGGTCGAAGAATTACATGAAAGCGACATTCGCACCATTGTTGATGTTGTATATAATCATGTTTATGAGTACTTTGAGAGCGATTTAGAAAAGATAGTTCCCGGGTATTTCTTTAGAATAAAGAAAAATGGCATGTTATCTCAAGCCTCAGGCTGTGGAAATGATTTCGCCAGTGAAAAGCCTATGGCCCGCAAAATCATCGTTGAAAGCGCTAAGAACCTCGTTGAACTTTATGATATCGATGGCTTCCGTTTTGATCTGATGGGATTACTCGACATTGAAACCATGAGAATTCTTGCTGATGAATGTCGGAAAATAAAAAGCGATTTGGTTTTCTATGGGGAAGGGTGGAATATGGATGCCAACTTACCAGAAGGCGAAAAAGCTTGCTCTGATAATGCTGCTTTATTGCCGGATTATGGTTTTTTTAATGAGATGTTTCGCGATATCGCTAAAGGTCCAACTTTTCATGATGAGATCGCTCAAAAAGGCTTCATCAATGGAGATGTTAGTTATCGTTTTGGCGCTAATTTCATCTTTCATGGTTCAGTCATTAATCACTCCTATGAACCAAAATTTGTCTTCGCTCACCAATCAATCAACTATGTTGAATGCCACGACAACAATACACTTTTTGATAAATTGACATTTTCTAATTTTGAAGAAGATGAAAACACACTATATAAGAGGGTTAAACTCGCAAATGCATTAACTGTCTTATCTTTTGGTGTTCCCTTCATTCACATGGGCCAGGAAATTGGCTTGAGCAAATATGGGCTTGATAACACTTACAATCGCTTATATGTCAACAACATGAATTGGGAACAAGTCGACACTAATTTTGATATGGTATCCTATTTAAAGATGGTGATTGAACTGAGAAAAAATGCCTTACCTTATCTCAAATTAAACACTGGAAAAGATATCGAAAATCTATTTGAAACCATTTATTGCGATAATGGACTACTGGTTTTTTATTCCGATAAGAAAGAACAACTTCAAAAATATCAGAAATTATTAATCATTATCAACCCCACCAACGCGAACCAAACATTCCACACTGATGAATACTTTGCTTCTTTAACTCTCGCCGGAGAAAGCGAAGTGCTCACCAAGAATAACTTAATCCCTCCAATCTCGTTTAATATTTTATACGTAAAATAAGATTGCGACTTTTCTAAGTTTTATCCAACTATAATATCGGTAATTGGGAGCTTTTTTATGATTAGTAGCGTTGTGATTACCGGTTATTTAAACGAGATTATTAACGAGAAATTTCGTCTTGTTAAAACAAGTTCTGAAGATGCTTTTCAGCCTTGCGACGAATTAGTTTCCTATATTCCTGTTTTGTATTGGACAAGAGACCAAAAGAATCCCTTATTATCAACCAAAAAAGGGGTTTTTATTGTCATTAGAGGACATTTAGAAAGCGATAAGAAAATCGGGCTTTATATTCTGGCTGAAACCATACAATTGTCTAAATAGAAAAAAAGAATATAATGTTCTTATGTTACATTACATCAAGGCCATCTTTTTCCAAGGCATTCCAATCCTTTGGGCCTATATTACGTGGATGAAACGTTATTCTAAGCATCCCGATCGTTATCCTCTTGCTTTGAGATATAAGAAATTGTCAAAACTAACCCGTAACGTCGCTAAAAGCTTAAATGTGGAGTTTCATATCGAAGGCTTGGAAAACATACCAAATGAGCCTTACTATTTAGTGGCTAATCACCTTTCATTTTTTGATCCATTGGCTTTTGTCTGTGTTTTAGATAAACCAATCACTTTTGTGGCGAAGATGGAAAGTGAGAAAATGCCTTTTGTCGGACTAGCCGTCAAAATTCTTAATGGATTATTTATTAATCGCGACGACATAAAAGAATCGCTAAAGACAATGATGACTCTCACCGATTGTTTGCAAGAAAAAACCAGAAACTGGTCAATTTTTCCCGAAGGGAAACGCAACTTTGACCAGATGGCTTTGTGTGGCGAATTTCATCACGGAACATTTCGAGCCGCGACCCGAACCAACACTCCAATTTTGCCAGCCGCCATTTTTGGCACTTCTCGTGTTTTGCAGACAAAACCAGAATATAAAAAATTCCCAATTTTCATAAAGTTTTTGCCACCGGTCTTACCTAGTCAATACGAAAATATGAATACTAAAGATATTGCGAAAAATATTCAAGATTCGATTCAAAGAACTATCTCTTTTGATCTTCGCTTAAAAGATCACGAATACATGTCAAAGCGTTACCCTAATAAGTATCGCTTTAATCATATTGATTAAATAATATTATTTTTTCTTAAATATTTAGGCAAGCGATTCTTAACAATCTTTCCGTCGCTTTTTGCAATGTCGATGTTCAAAGAATTGTATTTCACAAGCACAAAACCACGTGAATTATTTAAAGAGACATAATTGCCTTTGATATATTCCAAACTCTGATGACGATCGAAATTGATTTCTTGATTAAAAGTATCTATGTATCGAGCGTAGTGGATATCGTATTTGATAACGTCTCCACTGATTTCACCAATTTTCACTCCATATCGGATAATGGATAACCCTTTAATAGGAAAAAATAGAGAAACTCCAAAGAGAGTGGACCCATAACAAAGAACATTTGAACAACCTGGAATTGGCTTTTCATAAGTCTTGAATTTAGCTATACGATTTATGGTAAAAAGGCGAGAAGGCTTTTTGATATGGCAAATGTAATGACCTTCTCCGGGAAAAAGGTGCGGGAAAAGATGAACACCAATTGACTTTTTAGTGGTGTAAAATAATGGGTTATCATTAATTGGAGAAAGTTGCGCATCGGTATTAGCTAATAAATGTTCAATGACTTCTTCATCTTCTTCATATGAGAATGAACAAGTGGAATAAGATAATGTTCCTCCCGGTTTAAGCATTTCATATGCGATAATAATTAATTTTTTTTGGATTTCTTGACACTTCAAAACCTTTTCAAAAGTCCAATCCATTTTGACTAAATCACTTTTGCGAAACATTCCACTTCCCGAGCAAGGTGCATCAAGAATGATTTTATCGAAAGTATCGATATAATTCTGGTATAATAACGAAAAATCATTAGATATAATCATTGTATTTCCAATTCCTAACCTCTCAATATTTTCAAGAATCTTTCCCGCTCTTGATCTTGAAATATCATTGGCGAGTATTAATCCTTGGTTGTTCATTAGAAAGGAAGCTTGAATTGATTTGCCTCCTGGTGCAGCACATAAATCCAAGACAATATCATTCTCGGAAAAATGAAGCAAGCTAGAAACTGTAATTGCTGATGGCTCTTGCAAATAAAACGCCCCTAGTTCATGCTCCAAACTTTTTCCTAATTCATAGACATCTTTGTCATATATGAACGCGTGCTGAGCGATTGGATGTGGGATAACGTTTGTATAGGTATTTAAAAACTCGCTGTCTTTCATTTTACGATTATTCAAAAGAACAGCGTGCTTTGAATCCTGATTCAGTGATTCAATAAGCAAATCTATTTCCTTATCGGTTAAATATTTCTGAAGATGCGTTTTAAAATCCATAGGTTTATTGTACAATAAAAGACAAGCAAAAAGTATTCTTAATACGCGATGCTGTGTTAAGATAAGAATGAGGTATTTTTTTATGAGAATGGTTGATTTAATTATTAAGAAACGTGATGGTCACGAATTAAGCGATGAAGAAATTCGTTTCTGGATTAGTGGCTACGCTAAGGGCGACATCCCCGATTATCAAAGCAGTGCCATGCAAATGGCAATCTTGTTTAAAGGAATGAGCCATCGAGAGGTTTCAACATTAACCGATGCGATGGAACATTCAGGAGATACATTAGATCTTTCAATGTTGAAAGGCGTTAAAGTCGACAAGCATAGCACCGGTGGCGTTGGTGATAAGACCACTCTCGTTCTTGGACCAATGGTCGCTGCTTGTGGCGCGACTTTAGCAAAGCTAAGTGGTCGTGGATTAGGTCACACCGGTGGGACTTTAGACAAATTAGAATCGATTCCAGGCTTAACAATCGCTATTTCTGGGCAAAGATTTATTGACCAAGTTAATAGCATTGGAATCGCGGTTGCTGGACAGACAAAGTCATTAGTTCCCGCCGATAAAAAAATGTATGCACTTCGCGACGTTACTGGAACCGTTGAATCTATTCCTCTCATCGCCGCTAGTGTTATGTCAAAAAAACTCGCCAGTGGATCAGATGCCATTTTACTAGATGTCACCGTTGGTGAAGGTGCTTTTATGAAAAACATGGATGATGCTCGCGAACTGGCTAACATCATGGTGCAAATTGGAAATCGTTTAGGACGCGATACTCGCGCTGTCCTTTCGGATATGAGTGAACCTTTAGGAATGGCAGTTGGTAACTCTTTAGAAGTTAAAGAAGCGATTGAAGCTCTACACGGGAATGGTCCAAAAGATTTAATGGAATTATGCTTTACAGCGGGTTCTATTATGCTCGTTCAAGCCAAGTGTGCTAAAGACAGAGCTGATGCCCGCAAAAAACTCGAAGAGGCCATCGCTAACGGAGCAGCTTTCAAAAAGTTCTGCCAGATGGTAGAAGCTCAAGATGGAGATTTAAGCTATATCCTACATCCTGAAAAGTTTGAAGTGAGTAAAAATGTTATTGAATTAGTAGCAGAGAAAGAAGGCTATATTAAGTCCATAGACGCTTTAGAAATTGGCGAGAGCTCAATGAGACTTGGTGGTGGCCGTGCGACTCTCGATGATGTTATCGATATGTCCGCTGGTATTCTTCTTAATAAAAAAGTTGGCGACTTTGTTCGCAAAGGAGACAAGCTTTGCACTGTCTATACCAATAAAGACAAAAGCGCTTATCTTCCAGTTTGCGAAGACATCAAACATGCGTTTGTTATTGTTAAAGAACACGTTCAACATACCACAGTAATTAAAGAAGTTATTGAATTGTAATATGCAGAAACCTCTTGCAGATCAATTACGCCCTAATAATCTCGACGAAATGGTCGGACAATCTGATCTCTTAAAAAAAGACAGTATATTTCGTCGTGTCATAGAGGCTAATCACATTCCAAACATGATCTTTTATGGTCCTCCTGGAACAGGAAAGACGACCATGGCAAATATCATCGCGAAACAAAGTAATTTATCTTTGTATCGTTTAAATGGAACGACTGCATCAACTGAGGATATCAAGAAGATAATTGCTGATATCAATAGTGTCTTTACAAGTGATGGAATATTGCTGTACCTAGATGAAATTCAATATCTAAACAAGAAACAGCAACAATCACTTTTGGAATTCGTGGAATCGGGTGATATTACTCTAATTGCTTCAACAACCGAGAACCCATATTTTTATATTTATCCCGCATTGCTCTCTCGATGCACTGTCTTTGAGTTCAAAGCCATTCCATCAAGCGAGATTGCAAAAGGATTAAAAAGAGCAATACAAGAATTGAAACTGGAAATTGAAGACGATGCATTAGAATTATTAGCTGATTATTCCAATGGTGATATGCGAAAAGCTCTCAATAATTTGGATTTCCTTGAGCACTCTCTTGGAATAAGCGATCGCCTAATTACCGAGCAAATCGTCACTAATTTCATTGATAAAGGTAATATTTCCTACGATCGAGGAGAAGACAAACACTATGATAATCTATCTGCTTTGATGAAATCTTTGCGTGGAAGCGATCCTGACGCAAGCCTATTTTACCTTGCTAAATTATTAGAAGGTGGCGATTTGATTGCTGCTTGTCGTCGCCTCTTATGCTCTGCTAATGAAGACGTTGGAATGGCCTATCCGCAAATCATTTCTATTGTTAAATCAGCTGTTGATACGGCATTGCAACTTGGAATGCCTGAGGCAAGATTGCCACTTTCAAATGCTGCGATTTTAATTGCCACAGCGCCGAAAAGTAACTCTGCTTTATCAATTGATTTAGCGATTGAAGACGTTCGTAAGGGAAAGGGAATTTCTGTTCCAAGATCTTTGCAAAACACTCATTTTGATGGTGAAGAATCTCCACAAAAAGGGCAGAATTATCTTTACCCCCATCACTATCCCCACAATTGGGTAAAACAGCAGTATTTGCCAGATGATATTAAACAATCTAAATATTATATTTATAAAAACAATAAATATGAGCAAGCATTAAAAGCCTATTGGGAAAAAATCAAAAAGGAATAATCATGAAAGTAGTTTTAACAACCGTAAGTGAAGCTTCAGTAACAATAAAAGAAAAGACAGTCGGAAAAATCGGACGTGGTTATCTTTTATTGGTGGGTTTTACTGATGGTGACAATCGGGAAATAGTTGAAAAGATGGTAGATAAAATTTTAGCATTACGTGTTTTTCCCGATGACAATGGATTAATCAATATTTCACTTCAAGATGTTGGTGGCTCCATTCTCTCTATTAGCCAATTTACTCTTTATGGCAATGCAAACAAAGGAAGAAGACCCTCTTTTATTGACGCTCTTCGGCCTAATGAAGCAGAACCTCTATATCTTTATTTCAACCAACTAATTGAGGAGAAATATGGAAAAATCTCTTCTGGATTATTTGGAGCTGATATGAAAGTAAGTTCCATAAATGATGGACCATTTACCCTACTATTAGATAGTAAGGAGATTTTTTCATGAAAGTATTAATTGGTTTATCTGGTGGTGTTGATAGCGCTGTCGCCGCCTATTTATTACAACAACAAGGTTATGAAGTGACAGCCTGTTTTATGCGGAACTGGGATGCTCTTGCGAATAACGATCAGCTAGGCAATCCGACGATTTATGATCCGCAATGTCCTCAAGAAAAAGATTATGATGACGCGGTCAAAGTAGCGAATAAACTAGGCATCAAATTATTAAGAATAGATTTTGTTAAACAGTACTGGGACGATGTTTTTTCCTATTTATTGAAAGAATATCGTGCTGGCAGAACCCCAAATCCTGATATTTTTTGCAATAAATATATTAAATTTGGCCCTTTTTTAGATTATGCCAAAGAAAATGGTTTTCCGTTAATTGCGATGGGGCATTACGCAAAAAGAATCGATCAAGATGAAAAAGTCTATATGCTAAAATCCTTTGATAAGAACAAAGACCAAACTTATTTCTTAAGTCAAATCAGCCAAAGACAACTTTCTTCTTGTTTATTTCCTTTAGGAGATATCGATAAGACCGAGGTTCGCAAGATTGCTCATCAACTAGGTCTTGAATCAGTAATGGATAAAAAAGATAGCACTGGTATTTGTTTCATCGGCGAAAGACATTTTCGCGATTTTTTAATGAATTATTTGCCTGCCCAAAAGGGAAAAATAATCGATGTCGAGACTCAAAGAGTCATTGGCTACCACGAAGGTGCGATGTTTTACACCATTGGACAGCGAAAAGGATTAGGAATTGGAGGTATCTCTGGAGAAGAAGCCAAAGGATGGTTTGTCGTCAATAAAGACGTAAAGAAAAACATCCTCTATGTTGCTTCTGGGCAAGAAACTGATTACCTTTATAGCGACTCATGCACAGTGACAGATTTAAATTTTATTACTGATATTCCACAGGGAGAGAAACACTTAACGGCTAAATTTCGTTACCGACAGGCTGATTTAGGTGTCACTATTCATTTTATTGACGACAAAAAAATAAAACTTATCTTTGATAAACCATATAAAGCCGTAACTCCTGGGCAAGCTGCTGTTCTTTATGATGGAGACATTTGTCTCGGCGGGGGACTAATTGAGCATATTTATCGTTATCAAAAGCAAATAGATATCTAGTTTTTATCATATTTATGTGATAAATTAACTTTAAGCAGGAAAAGAAATCTAACAGTGCTTCTCAAAGAGAATATCGGTCGGTGGAAAGATATAGAAGCAAATAGATGGGCCACTTCCCAAGATGCGGGCAATGCCGCCGGTCTACTACCGTATAGTAATAATTAAGAGCAATACGCAATAGCGTGTGAATAAGGATGGTAACGCGGTTATTAATCGTTCCTTAAAGGAACGTTTTCTTATCTATGGAGGGAAATTATGAAAAAATTAACAGCTGATCAAATTCGCCAAATGTGGTTAGACTTCTTCAAGAGTAAAGGTCACCATATTGAACCGGGAAGTTCTTTAATTCCAATTAACGATCCTACTTTACTTTGGATTAATGCTGGTGTTGCAGCTTTAAAAAAATATTTTGATGGTAGTGAAATTCCTCCTAGCCGCAGAATCACTAATGCCCAAAAATCAATTCGCACTAACGATATTGAACACGTTGGTCACACCGCAAGACATCATACTTTCTTTGAAATGCTCGGAAACTTTTCCATTGGTGATTATTTCCGCAAAGAGGCCATCGCTTTTGCCAGCGAACTATTATTTGATGATAAATGGTTTGCCTTTTCTAAAGAAAAACTATATATCACATATCACCCAGATGATTTAGAAACCAAGAAGGAATGGTTGAGCCATGGAGTGAGTGAAGACCATTTAATTGCAATGGACGATAACTTTTGGGAAATTGGAGCTGGTCCATGCGGGCCAGATACCGAAATGTTCTATGACCGTGGCGTAAAATATGATCCTCAAGGTCTTGGCATTAAACTCTTAAAAGAAGATATTGAAAATGACCGTTATGTCGAGATTTGGAATATTGTTTTCTCCCAGTTCAACTCTGAACCAGGAAAGCTAAGAAGCGAATATAAAGAACTCCCCAGTAAGAATATTGATACTGGCGCGGGATTAGAAAGATTCGCCTGTATCTTTCAAGAAACCGATTCAAATTTTGAAACCGATTTATTCTGGCCAATCATTCAAAAAGTCGAAAAAATTTCAAAGCATAAATACGAAGACAATAAATTAGCCTTTCGCGTTATTGCTGATCACATTAGAACCATTACCTTCGCTTTAGCCGATGGTGAGATGTTCTCGAATGAAGGTCGTGGCTATGTTTTGAGAAGATTATTACGTAGAGCGGAGAGATACGGACGAGTAATCAACATTAATCATCCATTCTTATTTGAACTGGTCGATGTTGTTAGAGATATTATGAAGGTTTACTATCCTTATATCGCTAGCAGGGAAGAACTCATCATTAAGATGATCAAAGGTGAAGAGGAAAAGTTCTTAAAAACCCTCGCAAATGGTGAAGCTCTCCTACTCAAAAACATCCAAGACGTTAAATTGTTGAACGCTGAAAATATGTTCCGTCTCTATGATACTTTTGGCTTCCCCAAAGAATTAACCATTGAAATTTGTCATGAAAATGGGGTTGAAGTCGACTTAGAAGGCTTCAATAAGTTGATGGAAGCTCAAAAAGAAAGAGCTCGTCAAGCTCGTGGCGAAATGCAAAGTATGAATCGCCAATCATTCGATCTTATGAAGTGCACAGTTCCTTCAGAATTTATTTATCAAACCGAACCGCTTGAGACCAAAGTCGTTGCTTTGTTTGTTGATGGAGTCCAGGTTGATTCCATTTCTGATAGTGGCGAAGTAATGCTCGATAAAACCAATTTTTACGCGGAAAGTGGTGGTCAAGTCAGCGATACCGGGACTCTTGAAAGTTCGTCCGCTGTTCTTAAAATAACTGGCGTTAATAAAGCCCCAAACAAACAGCATTTACATCATGTTGAAGTGATGTTTGGAGAGGTTAAAGTAGGAGATTCCTTAACAGCAAAAGTTGATCAAGAAAAACGTTTGAAGACAATGCGCAATCATTCATCGGTTCACCTTTTACAAAAAGCATTGAGCGAGGTACTTGGTGATCATATTGCTCAGCATGGTTCTTATGTTTGCGATGAATATTCAAGATTTGATTTTAATCACTTTGAAAAAATTACCTCTGAACAATTGAACGAAGTAGAAAGAAAAGTTAATCAATGGATTAGCCAAGCAATACCTAATGACACTCAAGTTCTACCAGTCGATGAAGCAAAAAAACTTGGTGCAAAAGCCCTCTTTAACGACAAGTATGGAGATGTTGTTCGAGTGGTTTGCTTTGGAGATGTCAGCAAAGAGTTCTGCGGAGGAACCCATGTCAAAAATACCGAAGATATTGGCGTTTTTACCATTGAATTTGAAGAATCAATTGCTGCAGGAGTTCGTAGAATACAAGCAAGAACTTCCGCTGGAGCTTATGAATTAATCAAGAGAAGAGAAGCCATTTTACATCATGTCATGAAAGAGGCCAATGTCACTTCGATAAGCGATATTATCAGTCGTTTAATCAGCCAACGAAATGACTTCGAAGAAACAAAGAAAGCTTTATCTATATTAGAAGATAGATTAGCCCAGTCACAGGCTAATAATTTACAAAACGACTTCGAAGAAAAAGGAAATGTTTCTTTATTAATTAAGTTTATTAAGTCAGGCAAACGCTCCGATTTAATAGCGCTTGTCGATCGTTTAAAACATGCCAATGATCATTATGTCATTATCCTCGTTGGGCAAGATGAAAACGCGATTTCGATCGTAGTTGCCTGCTCGGATAAAGCGATTAAAGAAGGTTATAGAGCTGGAAACATTGTTCGTGTAATTTCACAACATTTAGGTGGTAGTGGAGGGGGCCGAGATGAACTTGCTAGCGGAGCAGGAAAATCAGTTGAAAAAATCCCTGAAGCCCTTCAATTAGCTAAGGAATTATTTAAATAAATGAAAAAGATTCTAGGACTCGATTTAGGAACAACAACTCTCGGAATTGCCCAGAGCGATATTTTGGGTTTTGTTCATGGAGTTGAAACATTTCGCTTTCCAAAAAACCAATATATTGTCGCTCGTCAGCATATTTTAAAGCTCTTAGAAGATTTAGATATTAACGAAATTGCATTAGGTTTACCTCTTCATTTAAGTGGTCAGATGAGCGAAATGGCCAATAACGTCATTCGTTTCAAAGATGATTTATTAGCGGCTAATCCTAAACTAGAAATTTCCCTTGTTGATGAACGCTTATCCAGTGTCTCAGCCCACGATACCATCAGCGCTAGGGGCATGAACCACGATCAAAGAAAACAAAATGTCGATAAAATTGCCGCCTGTGTTATTCTAGATACATACATTAGAACAAAGGAATTTAACCATGGAAAATAAAATTGAAAATCAGATCATTATCACCGATAGCGAGGGAAAAGAACATCTCATGGAGATACTCTTTACATACGAACATCCCGAAAGAAAGACATCATATGTTTTCTTCTTTGAACCAGGCCATCCCGAGGAAATCATCGCTATGCGATACAACCAGAATGGTGAATTAGAAGAAATAGAAGACGATGAAGAATACGCCGAAGTAGAAGAAGTGTTCAATGCCTTTAACGAAGATCCTACTATAAAAGACGCATAAAAATTATTAAAAATAAAACAAGGAGCAAAATCCTTGTTTTTATAATACCCAGAAGATGGTCATACCAAGTAAAGCGCTTATTGCAAGTATGGCAATTGGGTGCGGACTTTTCTTTTTAAAATGTCGATAAGCCAAATAGAAACCGAAAACCATTAAAAATATTGCAATTGATTCGCGATAACTTGAAGTTAAGGTAAAACTTTGCGGGTTGCTTGAAGAAATAATCAACTTAATGAGAAAGACAATCGCAGTTCCAAAGATAAGACCTAAAACAATGGGTCGAACGCCTGATAGTGCTCCTCTCACAAAGCGGTTTTTCATGAATCGACTGATGAGAACGGCGATTATTAAAATGATGATAAACGATGGTAGAACAACACCTGCTGTTGCGCATAAAGCTCCGAAGATGCCTCCCGTTTGGGAACCAACAAAAGTAGCGATATTAATTGCAAAAGGACCAGGAGTTGATTCACTAATTGCGATGAAATCGGTTATGCTTAAAGCATCGATCCACCCACGTGCAACAACCTGCTCTTGAATGAGAGGAATCATGCCATATCCGCCACCAAAAGTGAACAAACCAATTAAAAAGAAAACATAGAATAATTCAAAGAAAATCATTTTTCTAGTTCTCCTTTCTTAAGGGCCGTGGCAATGATGCCAATTATAAATCCGAGTAAAATAAGAATAATAGAAAGAGAGAATTTAAAACTTCCAAGACTTAAATTGAAATTAAAGAAAAACGATAGAACAATTAAACTTGTCGTCATAATAAATAAAAATAATGTTAATGGAGTAAATTTAACGATTTTCTTAAGCTTTAAAACAGCATCAAATAAAAGTATAACCACGCCAGCACGAATACCTAAGAAAGCAGCCTGAACAACTGTCCATGATAGAAAAGTTTTATAGAAGAAAGAAATTAACAATATGACTACGAAGGAGGGAAGAGCTAATCCAAGAGTAGCAAAGAAACTACCCCAAAAACCTGCAACTCGGAAGCCCACAAATGTTGCGGTATTAACGGAAATAGGTCCAGGAGTGGATTCACTGATCGAAAGAATGTCAAACATTTCAGCCTGACTAATCCAACGATTCTTCTCGACAGCCTCTCTTTCGATAATTGAAATCATGGCATAGCCGCCACCAAAAGTTAATGCCCCAATCTTCATAAAGGCAAGAAATAGATTAATGAGTGTAGCAAATGTAACCTTTTTACGCATGGCTTATATTATATATAAAAATGTCGTTTAAATAAACTATGGAAATTGTTTATGTCAATTGCTATAATAACGCATGCTTATTTAAATAATAAATAAAGAGGAAACAAGAATGACTGAAAAATTAAAAATAACTAAAGTTGGCTATCAAAAGTTACAAGAAGAGCTCCGCACTTTAATCGATGTAACCAGAGATGAAGTTAAATCCCAATTAGCAGAAGCTCGTGCCCAAGGTGACTTGAGTGAAAATGCTGACTATGACGCTGCTCGCAATAAACAAGCCGAAGTCGAAGCAAGAATTAAACAAATCGAAGACATTTTAGAAACCGCTGAGATTATCGAAGAAGCAAAACACACCAATCGTGTCGCTCTTGGTTCAACTGTTACTATCAAGGTTTTATCAACTGGAAGCGAACAACGCTATAAGATTCTCGGAACTATCGAAAGTGACCCATTTAATGGTGTGATATCTAATATTTGCCCTCTCGGTGAAGCTATTGTTGGCAAATCCGCTGGTGAGCAAGTTGAAGTAAAAGGTCTAAAACCATATAAAGTTGAAATCGTTAAAATTGAGACCGGCGAAAACGGAAAAAATTCCAAATAACTATTTTTCCAAATTTTTATTAATAAATGCCTCCTAATCTTTAGGAGGTTTTTAAATGGTAAAGATTCTTATTGGAGTGATTATCGTTGCTTTTATCGTCATCGGAGGTTTTATGCTTCTCGATCCTAATCTTACGCAAAATAAAAGTGGTGAAATCACAGAAGTTGATGAAACACATACCTTTTCTATTGAAGGGGAAATCAGCAAAGAGGGTACTTACAATATTAGTGGATTAGTCACGATGTCTGATCTCATAGAGGCAGCTGGCGGCGTGACAAGTAATGCGGATGATCTTGCATATTTTGATGATGTCGAATTGATTACTGGAGACACATATTATATTTCTCCAAAGTACGATGTTACTGATGTGTGCAATAATACCCCAATCGTTAAGGTTAATATCAACGAAGATTCATCCGAAGAAATGATCGTCATTAATGGCATTAGTAGCACTATTTCTAATTCAATAGTCACCTATCGTCAAGAAAATGGTTCATTTCAGACTCTGGAAGAGCTGATGGAGGTGTATGGAATTGGCAATGCAACCTATCGAAAGATTAGAAACTACGTCACTTTGAAATAGTGGTAATTTTACTTTTATTCATTGCCTTTTGGCTTGGTTTGTCCTGGAAATATAGTTTCATTCTTTTCGCCATCCTAATTATTGCTTTATTGCTTTTCATCTTTTATAGACACGGAAAGAAAATATTCGTTATCGCCGTTCTTTTATCCCTTTTTGGAATTGGCTATAGTTTTGTAAATATCGACCGAAACAAAGAACAATACGAAGGATTTGTATATGAAGCGAAAGACAATTATTTTTTATTCTTAACTGGCGGGGAAAGACTTTACTGTTATGCAAAAGATAATCAATACGATATCGGTGATTATTTAACTATTACAGGATATAAAAGGGAACTCAATTTTACCCAAATTGAATCTAGTTTTGACTTTGCTCAATTCTTAAATCGGAAGGGGGTTAAATATCAAATATTCGCGACAAAAACTACAGTCAAATTTAACAATCCTTTAAAGTTAAAATTGTACCGAGAATGGTTTCTTAATCATTTTGATAAAAATACAAAAAGTTTGATAAATGCAGTCTTATTTTCTAGTCAAGATGGAAGCGAAGTTGTGAAAAAGATTGGCGATATCCATTTATTAAAGTTGATATCAGCAAGTGGTATTTATCTTCATGCTTTCCAATCTTTTTTAGAATTTCTTTTATGCTTTAAAGTTAAAGAAAAATGGGCAAAACTAATTTCGCTTTTTGTCTTATTGCCATATGCTTTTTTTACTTTTCCACGTTTTACCGTTATTCGGATAATTGTGATGGGTTTTGCGCGATGGATTAATCACTTTAAAGGTAATAATTTTTTCTCAAATCATAGTCTAATTGGTTTGGTTGGATTTATGTTTCTATTTATTGACCCCTATCTAGCTTATCAGGATAGTTTCATTCTTGGATTTACCATTCCGATTTTTATGTCTTTTATTAATAAAATAACGGGACTATTTAAAAAATACCCCCGGAAAATATTGGAAACGACATGTCTTTTAATTTTCTTTATTCCTTTTGAATTAAAGTATTATCATAGTCTTTCTTTATTAAGTCCAGTTATACAAATAATCCTCACACCTCTTTTCTTATTGCTAGGTGTTACTTCTTTTATTTCTTTTTGTGGCCTTCCTATTTATCCTGTTGTCAATTTCTTTGGTTTATTAGTTACCTTTTCATCCACTCCAATTTCATTTTTAAGATGGGAATTATTCTCTAGTCCAATATCTGAATGGTTAGTGACATTGTACTATTTTATCTACGGACTATTTCTTTACTATTTATCCAATGGTTTTCGAATAATATATCGCCCTTTAGGAATAGCCTTGATGTGCTTACTTATTACCAACTTTTTACCTTTCGAAAACATGATTTCAAATCAGGTTTTCTTCATCAATGTCGGACAAGGTGATGCATGCTTAATACGAGAGCAAAATCACACCATATTAATCGATACTGGTGGATCTATTTATCAGGATATTGCTGAAGAGTGTCTGATTCCCTTCTTTAAAAAGAAGAGAATCTACGATATTGATTATGTAATCACTACCCATGATGATTATGATCATTCGGGTGCTCTAGCTTCTCTCAAAGAAAATTTTAAGATAGGAAAACATATTAACAGTCCTGAAGACTTTCCTTTTAAATACGGAAGTATAGTTATCGAAAACTACAATCAGCATATTAAAGAAAGCAGTGACGAAAATGAGCAATCTCTCGTCCTCGGCTTTCATTTTATTAATCGCGATTTTCTAATCATGGGAGATGCCCCTATTTCTATTGAAAAAAACATCATGAGTGAATATAGTCATATACCTTGCGACATCTTGAAAATAGGTCATCATGGTTCAGATACTTCGACATCCCATTCTTTTATTGAATATTTAGATCCTGAAGTAGGCATTATTTCGGTTGGTCGGAATTATTATGGGCATCCTTCTTCTAAGGTTTTACAAATACTAAATAAAGCAGGCGTGGAGATTAGAAGGACTGATTGGGAAGGCACAATCAATTATTTCAACTACATTTTTATGTAGTTTTTTGTCATAATGTTTACATGATTTATTTAATATACGGCAATCAGGCCCCCATAATTAAAAAAAGGCTTAATGCAATTCTTAAAGAAAGACTTCCTGACAAGGATGAAATGAATTTTGTTCGATATGATGGAAGCCTTACTTTAATTCAAGAATGCATTAGTGATGCCAACTCTTTACCTCTTGGCTATCAACATAAAGTGGTGGTCATTGATTCTTGCTATTTTTTGTTAAAGCCTAAACCACGCAACAAAATTGAGAGTAATCAAAAATACGATGTTTTGATAAAATTCATTGAGAAACCTTCTGAGGAATGCGATTTAGTTTTAATCGTCCCTTCCTCAAGCATTGATAAAACCAGTGATATTTTTAGATTATTACAACAGAAAGGCAAAACCTTTGAGATTATTGACCCAACCGCTGATCAATGGAATAGCTATGTCAGTCAATATTGTCGAGAGTCAAAAAAGATGAAAATCGATAATGATGCTTTGTATGAATTGAGTCAAAGAACATCTGGTGATATTTCCTTATTTCAAAATAGCGTAGCCATATTGGATCTTTATACTGATCATATTACATATGACGATGTCGTAAAAATGGTAACAAGACCTTTAGAAGATAATGCTTTCTTACTTTTCAATTATTTAGTACAAAAGAAAATTAGCAAAGCTCTTGGCCTATACCGCGATTTGCAAGTCGCAATGGTAGAACCCGTTACTCTTATCGGTATGTTAGCTAATCAATTTCGTTTGTTGAATCAAATATCTTTCTTATTTAATAAAGGGCTTGAATCAAACGCGATTGCCACCGAACTTCATCTTAATCCTATCCGTGTTCAAATAATGTTGCGATCAGTCCGTTCTGTCACTTCTAAAGTAATTTGCCGCACTCTCAACGACTTGTTTAACCTTGATTTGCAAATTAAAAGCGGCCAAGTCGACCGCTATTATGGTTTTGAATTGTTTTTAATCAATTTCCAGAGTTATTAATATTACTTAATAGTATTCACTAAACGTTGTAATTCACCTTTTTGACGAGCGGCAGTGTTCTGGTGTTGGACACCATCGCTAACGGACTTGTCAATGAGGCGGAAAGCTTCGACTAAAAGAACTTCAGCTTTAGCTAAATCTTTAGCTTCAACGGCTAATTTGACTTTCTTAATAGCTGTTCTCATTGCTGACTTAGCAGATGAGTTTCTAACGCGTGCTTTCTCGTTTGTTACGATACGTTTAATTTGTGATTTTATGTTTGCCATGAATCTTCCTCTTTCAATATCGTTTGTTATGTTATCAAATGTGGGCAAATAATGCAAATTATTTATGTGTTATTTTGCATTTTCCTTTATAAGGACTGCCACTTCGTAAACAAAATCGTTTACCGTAGCCATAACCCCGAGTTTTTCTTCTGGGAAAGTGATATCAAATCTTTCTTGGACTTCCTTAATTAATTCGACATAATTCATTGAGTCACCACCTAAATCATCAATCCAGTTGGCATCATCTTCAATTTTAAAAGCCGATAGGACAAGAACTTTGGAAAACGCTTCTCTTATTGGAACCAAAATAGAATTGATTGTTTTTTCGTCAAATCCATCAAACTTTTTGGCTTCCTTCTTTGAGTTGATCGAAATATAGTCTTTTGAACCGCTCTCAAGACTATTTTTCACTAAGAATCTCTTAACTTTTATTCCGTTGGCCAAAGGCAACTTATTCTTGGCCAAGAAAACATCAGATATTTTGGCATTATGAGGCAAGTGTTGAGCTCTTTCTTTAACTTGTTTTTTCACCATTTCTAATTGCTCATCACTAACTCCGTTGTCAAGTTCAAGGACAAGAGTGATTTTTTCTTCGTGAGAGTTGGCGACTTTGACGCCAAGGACGACGAGATGACTGACAAAAGAAATTGATTTGAACGATTCTTCAAGTTCATCAGGAAAAATATTTTCTCCATCAGCATTTATAATGATGTCCTTGATTCTACCTTTCAAATAGTAGCGCCCATCGTGGTCAGATTCTGCGATGTCTCCCGTATGGAAAAATCCGTCTTTGTCTAAGATCGTTTTCTGTTCTTTGCCGCCAATAATCTCTCGAACATGTAAGGTTGGTGATTTGACTAATAATTCATGATTATTATCAATCTTATATTCAACGCCGTGGAAAGGTTTTCCAATGCTACATTTTAACCTTTCGTTAACATCACTTGATAATTCAACAGAAGTGACACCAATTTCTGTCATCCCATAGCCATTGGATAGAGGGTAACCGAGGGCGTTAATGGTGGTAACAGTTTCATTGGAGAGGAAGCCACCGCCAGAAATGCAAAATCTTAGTTTGGGTCCAAGCAGCATTTTTTGAATAACTGAACGAGTGATATTCCATCCAGCTTTTCCAGCTTCTTTTTCAGATATTTTACCAAGATTATATTGCATAAATTTATGGAATAATTCTTTTCTTTCCGGCTCTAATAAATCGACTTTTCTTTTGGTGTTTAAAGCTAGACTATCCCAGAATAACGGGACGCTGTATACATGAGTAACGCCAGCTTTTTGACAAACCTTTTGAATTTCACTTGGAGTAATTGCGCTGGGGAAAACCATTGTTTTTCCATAGAAGGTATACCATAAAAATACCGCGACAAATCCAAAGATATGATGAAAAGGAATCATCGCTAAAATCTTGAGTTTGCCATATTTTTCTGGATACATGATATCTTTGGTTTCTTTAGGTAAGTCCAAGGAGCAACATAATTGATGGCAAATCGCTTCGCCGTTATAAATCATCAATTTTACATCTCCAGTCGTTCCACTGGAACAGAAGATCACTTCATTTTCCCAAACTGGAGATACTTCCTTAGTAGTTCTAATGTTAATAAAATCATCAACAGATATTTTTGTGACATCATAAGAGTAGACGTCATCAGTCACGATTGCAATGGCGTGGCTCTGAGCTATTATGTTGCTGGTTGCTTCCCTAGGAAGTCTAGCATCAATTAAAAGTGGTTTATATCCAGCCATTAATATAGCCCAAAATAGTTCACCCCAGTGTTGATTGTTGGCAACTTTTAGTCCAACTGGATAGTGGAGACCATCGGCTTTTAAAATATTGTTTATTGTGGAGGCAAATGAAAATACATTAACCTTCATTTTTTTATATTTATAGTGCTTTAATTTTCCTTTTAAATCGTAATATTCAACGGCAATCTTGCTTGCATTTCTTTGACAAATGAGAGTGAATATATCTTGCATAGTCTTATTTTTGTCCATGACTAGAGACGCTGACTTGATAAATTCATCGACTTTTTTGTATTCAGAATACATATAAATATCTCCCTGCTTCTTTCGTAAATGATATTAGATAATTCATTCTTTGTCGAGAAGACTATAGAAACTGACCTTTACCTGTTCTTGACTAATGTCAATAACGGCAAACGATAAATCGAAGCCATCGCGAGGAAATGAAATAGCCCCCGGACTAAGATGAATCACACCATTGTTTTCAAAATATTCTCTTCTATGAGTATGACCGTGAACAAAGATTTTTATATTGTTTTCCATTAAAAAAGAAACCGCTATTTTTTGGGTGTGTTGCATAAACAATGGTCCATAAGGTGTCGTGAATAATAACTTATCAGGCAAATTCATATCCCAGTCACGATTTCCTTTAACCATTTCAAAAGGAAAAATGCTTGATGAAGAGGTTTCTCCATCGCCTGCGTGAAGATATAAATCGCAATGAGGGAATCTTTTGTATATTTCATCTATGGCAGAATTATTGCCGTGACTATCTGAACATAAAGCTATTTTCATGCATACATTTTAATGTATTTTGTCTGCAAAATGAATTACAATTATTTTATGGAAAAAGAAAATCTACGTCTTATATTCATGGGAACTCCTCGCATTAGCGCTTTTGTGTTCGAATCTCTCATTGAAGCCGGATACCATTTTGTTGGTCTTATTGCTCAACCCGATCGGCCAATCGGCAGAAGCGGCGAAACTGAAAAAGTCCCCACAAAAGTAGTTGCTGAAAAATATGGGATACCAGTTTTTCAACCTATTAAGATTCGTAAAGAATACGATTTTGTAAAAGAATTACAACCAGATTTGATTGTCACTTTGGCCTACGGACAAATTGTTCCTCAAGGACTATTAGATATTCCTCAATATGGATGCTTGAACCTACATGGCTCTTTGTTGCCTAAGTATCGAGGTGCTGCCCCAATCCAATACGCGCTCATTAATAATGAGAAAGAGACCGGAATGACTCTCATGGAAATGATTGACAAGATGGATGCTGGGAGAATGTACGCTAAACGCATTGTAAAGATTGTTTCAGAAGATAATGCTACATCTTTATTCGACAAGATGGGATCAGCCGCGAAAGATTTAATACTAGATAATTTGCCTAAATATATTGATGGAGAACTTAATGGTGAAGTTCAAGACGAAAGTTTAGTCACTTTTGCTCCGAGTATTAAAGTTGAACAAGAGAAACTTGATTTATCAATGGACGCCGAAAAAATATTAGGTTGGATAAGAGCCTTAAGCGATAAACCAGGGGCGTATTTACTTCTTGAAGGGGAAAAAATAAAAATCTATCAGGCCGAATTAGTAAAAATTCCTTTCAAAGGACAAGTTGGTGAAATCATTCAAGCCAATAAAAACGGACTTGTTGTTCAATTAAACGATGGACAACTATCAATATTAGAAATCCAAAAAGAGGGCAAAAAGAGAATGGACTATCGTTCATTCGTTAATGGGAATCAAAAATTGTTCGGAAAAATCTTCGAGTAAAGACTAGAAATAACTAGTCTTTTTCTTTACTATATTCATATGAACAAATCATTGGAACTTTCAGTTCATCAACTGGTTGACTTCCTTTTAAGAAGAGGCGATATCGACAATCGCGTTTTTAATCGCAGTTCAATGCAAGAAGGCAGTCGTATTCACGCCAGTTTCCAAGAAAAGCAAGGTAGCGATTACATAAGCGAATACCCTTTAAAACACACCTTTCTTGTTGAAGATGTGAGAATCGAACTCCAAGGAAGAGCGGATGGCATTATCAAAAAAAGTGCCGATGAATTCATCGTTGATGAGATAAAATCCTCAGTTATCGATCTAAAAACATTTAAAGAAGAAAACAACGATTGGCATCTCGGACAAGCCAAATGCTACGCTTTGATGTTTTTATATGAACAAAATCTTTCTCGAATTGGGATAAGAATGACTTACATCCGTCAGGGTAAAGAAAAAGAAAAAATGGTAGATTACTATTATTTTCTCAAAGAGGAATTGGAACAATTTGTTTTTAGGCTCCTTTATGATTACCTAGCCTTTGTTAACATTATCTTTCGTCACCAAGAACAAAGAGATATTTCGATCAAAAATCTTCAATTTCCTTTTGACAAATATCGAAGAGGTCAAAGAGAATTAGCGAAATATGCCTATGGCATTACCAAGAATGGTGGTCGTTTCTACTGCGAAGCTCCGACTGGAATTGGTAAAACCATGTCCACTCTTTTTCCTTTCATCAAATCTCTGGCCGATGATGACAAGAGCAAAATCTTTTATCTAACTGCAAAGACATCTGGTAAAGAAGCAGCCTACGAAGCAGCTGAATTATTAAAGAGCAAATCGCTTGTCCTTAACGATATAGTTGTCACCGCTAAGGATAAAATATGTTTTTCAAGCGGAAAGGCCTGTAATCCTGATGAATGTCCATTTGCTAAGGGGTATTATAATAAGATTCAGGGTGTTTTAAAGCAATCTTTACTTGACCATTCGACTTTTAATTATGAAACAGTTGTCGGAATTGCTCGAGATAACGAAATATGCCCCTTCGAATTAGAACTTGATCTTTCTTTATTCTGTGACTTAATCATCTGCGATTATAACTATGTTTTTGATCCAATATCATTTATGAAGCGATATTTTGAAGAGGATGCTAGCCATTATTTAGCTTTAGTGGACGAGGCTCATAACCTCGTTGATCGTTCTAGAGATATGTATAGTGCCTCAATTAGTTATATTTCTTTTTTGAAAGCCCGAAAATCGATTCGCAAAGTAAAGCATTCCCGATTGAAAAAAGCGATGAGTAAATTCGACAAGATGTTTAAGGAAATCTCTACCAACTATCCAATTGGTGACCATATCTTGGAAGACTTCCCTGAAGAGGAATATAAACTATACAATTCGTTCATCAATTTGATGCAGGATCTCAATAAAAATGAACACGAAATAGTCAGCAAAGACTTGCTTGATTTTTATCTTGAAGTCAATCGCTTTATGAAAATCAGTGAGTTCTTCAATGAGCGATATTTAGCCTATTATGGAATCAAAGATGATATAAAAATCCACCTTTTTTGTTTAGATGCTTCCTATTTTATTTCATCGATGACCAATCGATTAAAGGGGAGTGTATTTTTCTCCGCCACATTGTCTCCAATCGAATATTTTATCGACACTCTTGGCGGTAAAAAGGATAGTGATCCAACCCTCATTCTTCCTTCTCCTTTTTCCCAAAGCAATTTCAAATTAATGGTGGCCCCTAAAGTATCAGTTAAATATAAAAATAGAGAAGGTTCTTATGAAGAAGTCGCTGAATATATTCGCGCATTTGTGGCTAATAAAGTGGGCAACTATTTTGTCTATGCTCCCAGCTATGAATATCTTGAAAAATTGATTAAACTTTTCTCTCCGGAAGACTTTATTTTTTATCGTCAGAATCGCGATATGTCCGATCAAGAAAAGGTAGGTTTCTTAGAACATTTCATGGGGCACCCCATCGTTACAACCGTTGGCTTTTTGGTGATTGGTGGTTCCTTTGCAGAAGGCATAAATTTGATTGATGACCGTCTCATCGGAGCAGTAATTATTGGAATTGGTATGCCGAGAATTAATTTTGAAAGCGATCAGATTGCCACCTATTTTAAGAGTCAAGAGAAGCCTGGACACGACTACGCTTATCTCAATCCTGGCATGAACAAAGTCATGCAAGCGGTGGGAAGAGTTATACGCAGTGAAGAAGACCGAGGAGCTGCGCTTTTAATTGACGAGAGATATATGTACCGTCAATATCAAGATCTCTTTAGAGTTGAATGGAGTAACTATCTAGTTGTTCTCAACCCTCAAGAAGTGAAAAATCACTTATTAAATTTCTTTAAGAAATAGGCTTTTATGCTATAATAACGCGAAAACATATGAAAATAGATCAAAAGAAAATTAGAAACTTCTCCATCATCGCCCATATTGATCACGGCAAGAGCACTCTCGCCGATCGTATTTTAGAAGCGACGGGAACGATTGAACAACGTGATATGAAGGAACAAATTCTCGATTCCATGGATTTGGAAAGAGAGCGAGGCATAACCATCAAGCTCAACGCAGTTACTTTGAACTATAAGGCGGATGACGGAAATACTTATATTTTTAATCTTATTGACACTCCAGGGCATGTTGACTTCACCTATGAAGTATCACGCTCTTTAGCAGCCTGTGAAGGTGCTATTTTGGTAGTGGATGCCACTCAAGGTGTTGAAGCTCAAACACTCGCTAATACTTATCTTGCCATCGACAATGATCTAACAATATTACCAATTATCAATAAAATTGATTTGCCAAGTGCGAGACCAGACTTATGTCGTAAAGAAATCGAAGAAAAGATTGGTATTGACTGCACTGATGTCGTCGAAGTATCAGCCAAAACCGGCTACCACATCCACGAATTATTGGAAACGATAGTTAAAGATGTTCCTCCACCAAATGGAAACCATGAAGCACCTTTGAAGGCTTTAATATTTGACAGTTACTATGATTCTTATCGAGGAGTAGTGATTCTCATTCGCATTATGGATGGAACTGTCAAGATTGGCGATGAGATTCGCTTAATGCAAGCCAACAAGCAATACCAAGTCACTGAATTAGGAATTCACGCTGCCAATCCGATTAAGGTTGATAGTCTTTCAGCAGGTGAAGTTGGCTATTTATGCGCTCAAATTAAAAACATCAAAGATGTCCGACCTGGTGACACCGTCACTTCAGTCAATAATCCAGCCCCAAAAGCTCTCCCTGGTTATCGAATAATGAATCCAATGGTCTTCTGTGGATTATACCCTGTTTATTCCGAAGAATATCACGAATTAAAAGATGCTCTTGATAAATTGTCATTGAGTGATGCTTCCTTACAATATATTGCTGAATCTAGCCAAGCTCTTGGCTTTGGTTTCCGCTGTGGTTTTCTTGGCTTATTACATATGGATATCGTTCAAGAACGATTGGAAAGAGAATATGATCTCGATTTAATTTTGACCGCTCCAAGCGTTATTTATCATGTTTACATGACAGATGGAAGCGTAATTAATCTCGATAACCCCAGCAAGCTGCCAGATAATTCAAAGATTGATCATATTGAAGAACCATATGTTAAAGCTTCAATCATGACTCCAAAAGAATATGTCGGAGCGACTATGGAGTTATGTCAAGAAAGACGTGGCATATATGAGAATCTTGAATATTTCGATGAAACCAGAATGATTTTGATATACCAATTGCCACTTGCTGAAATTATTTATAATTTCTTTGATAAACTCAAGAGTTATACGAAGGGATACGCTTCTTTTGACTATGAATACTCCTCATATCGAAAAAGCGATCTTGTCAAATTGGATGTCTTATTAAATGCGACGGTCGTTGATGCTTTGAGTAGCATCATCTATCGTCCTGATGGATATAAACGAGGTCTTGGCGTTATTAGAAGAATCAAAGAAGTGATTCCTCGACAGCAATTTGAAATTCCTATTCAAGCTGCAATTGGTGGTAAAGTAGTGGCGCGCGTTGATGTTAAAGCAGTGCGAAAAGATGTCTTAGCCAAGTGCTATGGAGGAGATATTTCTCGTAAAAAGAAACTTCTTGAAAAGCAAAAAGAAGGCAAAAAGAGGATGAAAAAGATTGGTTCTGTCGAAGTACCTCAAGAAGCCTTTATGTCAATCTTATCGATTGACGATGATGATAATTAGTTTTTATTTAGTAGAATTTTAGTAGTTATTTTGGTTTTCTTCTTGCCATATTTTTCGAAATGTTTATATAATAAAGCCATAAAGAGGTATCTTTTATGGCAAGCAATGATTTAGCTATTCGTTTTACTGAAACTAAATATGCGACTCGTAGTGAAGTTGGCAAAGAATTAAAAATGTCTCTCATTGATAATATCTGGGCCAATATTCTTTCCTATCGAAGCGCTTATAATCAGTATTTAAATATCAAGAGCGTTGATCGCAATTCTTTACTGGTGTGCTTTTGCCCAACAGTGGCCACATCCGTAAATGAACTAGAAGGGAAACTCCTTCGCATTTTACGTGAGTATATGCGCATGAGTCCAAGCAACGGAGATGCCAAACAATTTGAAGATGCTTGGTTGATTAAATCATTAGAGTTTGTCGCTTCTAAATATGAGTTGGATGTCACGGAACCTTATTTACGTTCACTCGTTCAAGGAAATGTAAAAGAAATTTCGAACACTCATCGAATCTTAAAACATTATGTAAACTCATTAACTTTTATAAAAAGTAAATTTTCAAGCCAAATTGATATCGATTTCCTCGCCGAATTATACGCCAAAATTATTGGGGAACCTGAACTGACCAGCTTTTATCGGATTAAAGATGATAAGAATCCCGAAAATCGCGTTTTAATTGATCCTGTTTATACTGCTGCTCCTGTTCATTTAATCGATTCAATGATGAACGATTTATTCTCTTTCATTCAGAATGGAAAAAGTAGTGGTCTAGTCAAAAGTATTGCTACATATTATTATGTAAATTACATTCGTCCTTTTCCTTCATATAACGATGAAATTGCTCTATTAATGATGAAAGCTGTCTTAGCTCATACTGGCCTTTCTGAATTGGGTGTTCTATTACCTTTCGAATCACTTCTTAACGAGAAACAAGATGTCATCGCCCGCCTCCTTGTTGAAGTGCAAAAAACCAATGACTTGACATATTTCATCAACTTTGCCCTTCCTTATATCAGTGATAAATGCGAAAAAGTTCTCGATTATATCGCCAATCGAAACAGCGAAGAGATGAAAAAAGACTACTATCGCATCGAAGAAGTTCCCGCTGAGGCAGTAGAGCCGATTATAGAAGTTAAAAAAGAACAAATTATTGAAAAAGAACCTCTTCCAGGAGAACCAATATTTGCTAAACCTGAGCTAAAACCAAGAGAACCTGTTGCTAAGCCGACTGAAAAGAGCGAGCCTAAACCAGTTGAAAAAGAAGAAGTGAGCGAAGTCTCAACTGAAAAGATTGCTGTCAGTTACATTCCTCCAGTTTTAGACGAAAAGCAGGCTTGCCGTTTAGAAGAACATCTTCTAGAATTAGATCCTTCCCTAAAGAGAAATGAAGCAAAGTTTTATGCTCGTCATTGCACATTAGGGAAGAAATATACGATTGCCCAATGCAAGAAAGCGCTTGGCTGTGCATATGAAACAGCAAGAACATCTATGGACCATTTAGTGGAATTAGGGTATTATCGTAAAGAAATGGTGAAAAACAAAAATGTTTACACACCAATTCCTCGTAACTAGAAAGGCTATTTTATGGACAATTTATTAATATTTCTTATCATCGTCATCGCTGCGGCAATTATCGCTTTAATTGCGTTTATTATTCACCGTCTAATGCATCCAAAACTCAAAGAAGCGAAAAAGGATGAAAAAGAAATCATCAAAGAAGAACTAGATAGAGTTCTTGTCCCAGTTGATGATGAAAAAACCGCTGAAGAAATCAGCAGCTACAAAGATAAGGAAGATGACAAATAAGCCCTCTTCCCTTTATATTCACATTCCTTTTTGTGAACACATTTGTCATTACTGCGACTTCCCCAAGTTGCAGTATTTTACTTCTTTAGCAGAAAAATATCTCGAGATGCTCCAAGAAGAACTAACATCTTCAAATATCAACCATTCTCTAAAGACAATATATATTGGAGGGGGCACACCAACCTCGTTAGAAGACCATCTCTTTGAGAAGCTTTTAAATATGCTTCAACCTTATTCAAAAGATGCGGAAGAATTCACAATTGAAGCTAACCCAGAATCTCTAAGTATTAAAAAATTAACTATGTTAAAGAAATATGGAGTTAATCGTATTTCTTTGGGTGTGGAATCGACAGATGATAAAATTCTCGCTTTGCTCAATAGACATCACACTTTTAATGATGTTAAGACGGCAATTAGACATGCGCGTAACCTTGGCTTTAATAACATTAACGTCGATCTCATCTTAGGACTTCCCCAGGTTACTAAAAACATGTTGTTACAGGATATTAATAGCTTAATTGATTTAGAGGTCGAACATATCTCTTGCTACTCATTATCCATTCACCCACACACCAAATTTTACCTTGATGGAATTAAAGAAGTCAGCGATGACTATTCTCGAGAATTATACGATTTAATCGCTAATCAATTGACTGAAGCGGGTTTTATTCATTACGAAGTAAGCAACTGGGCCAAACCAGGTCGTTTTAGCCTTCATAATCTCACTTATTGGAAAGATGATCAGTATTATGGAATTGGTCTCGGAGCGAGTGGCTTTGTCGATAAATATCGCTACCGCAACACGAACAGCATTAATCAATATAACAATGGACAATTCTTGGGTAGTAAGGAATTGGTTACTTATGAAGATGATAAAGTATATTACCTCATGCTCTCTTTGCGGACCATCTTGGGTTTATCCTTTGATGAATACCAGAAACGTTTTGGCGAAGATTTCCTCTCCATTCACCAGCCGAGTATTACATCATTCATCAATGAAGGTTTATTGAAGATAGAAGACAATCGTTTAATCCCTACTTACGAAGGAATGATGATACTCGATCAAATCGTCGTTCAGTTCATGAGCGAATAGATTTTTTTACTTTTGAAACATTATTTTAATGGCAAAAAAGCCATTTTTTTATGAATTAGACTATGTCTGATTATTTTTTAGCAATTACCTGTTGACACTGCCAACAAACATTTTATAATTAGACTAGCACTAAAAACGAAAGAGTGCTAAAAGGAGGTTATGATATGGCATTATCAAGAAGTGATACGATTCTTAAACATATCGTTGAATACTTTATTAAACACGCTGAACCAGTCGGTAGCCAAACTTTGATTGATGAATATCACCTTCCCTATTCTTCAGCAACCATCCGCAATGAAATGGTAGCCTTGGAAAAAAGTGAATTGATAGAAAAAACACACACCTCAAGTGGGCGAGCCCCAAGCGCGCAAGGATATCGCTACTACTGCGAACACCTTCGCGACAAAAGTGTCGATGAAGACTTGAAATATTCTTTGCAAAACATATTAACTGCTAAGATTCAGTCTATTGAAGAAGTGCTCAAATCAAGCTGTGAAATACTATCGCAAATGACTTCTCTTGTTTCTGTGGTTATGGGTCCGGATGAAAAAGAAGAGCGACTCGCTAACATTCAGCTTGTCCCTATTGGTCCTAATACTATAACAGCGGTCTTTGTGACTGATAAAGGCTACGTGGAAAACAAAACCTTCCTCTTAGAAAAAGGCATTGATGCTAGTGAAATAGTCTCGTGCGTTACCTTATTAAATGACCGCTTGAAAGGTACACCCATATTTCAATTAGTTGAGAAAATAAAAGCTCTAAAACCAATTCTTAACGATTATATTGTTAGTCACGACTTGGTTTATCAAGCCTTACTTGAAACATTTGTTCGCTTCGCAAGCGACCGTCTCTCCTTGTACGGAAGAGAAGAACTGTTCAATAATCCTGAATTCAAAAACGACGCTGAAAAGCTTCAAAGAATGTTCCACCTTCTCAATGACAGTACGTTAATTAAAGAAGTTGAAGGAAATTTAAAAGGAGATAGCAATATCCCTGTCGTTAAAATAGGTGACGTGAGCGGAAATCCTGATGTATCAGCCATTACCGCTAAAATTAAGCTTGGAAGTGAAGGAGAAACTTCCATTACCTTGCTTGGTCCCACTCGTATGGATTACGACAAAGCGCTCAGCGCTCTCGAATACTTGAGTGAAAAACTAAATGAATATTTCGCACAATTTGATGATAAAGGAGGAAAAGATGGTGGAGATGCCTAAAGACAAAACAACTTGTACAGAAGAATGTACGGAAAAGGAACTTCATAATCGTAAGGATTATAAAAACGAGATCAACAAATTAAAAAGCGATGTTGATCATTGGAAAAACGAATATTATCGCGCTTATGCCGATACTAAAAATTTAAGAGCTAGTCTAGAAAAGGATCAATCAAGAGCGATTAAGTACCGCGCTGAAGGATTCATTGAATCACTGATTCCCATTCTCGATAGTTTCTATCTCGCTTTACAAAATGAGCCAACTGATCCGGCCATGAAAAATTACCTGACTGGATTCCAATATATATACCGAAATCTGGTGTCGGTATTACAAAACGAAGGAGTAGTTGAAATCACTCCCAATGTTGGTGATAAGTTCGATGCTCTCACGATGAACGCCATGGATGTCACTGAATCTGAAGGCGAAGAGAATCGAGTCGCCCGTGTTTACGGCAAAGGATATAAACTGCATGACTTAATTATTAGACATGCCATTGTATCAGTAACTGGTAAGCAGAAGGCTAAAGAAACAAAACCAGAAGAAAACCAAACCCAAGACAAATTCGATGCATAAGGAGGAAATTAAATTATGGCAAAAGAAATTATTCTAGGTATCGATTTAGGTACAACTAACTCCGTCGTGAGTTATTTACAAGCGGATGGCACAGTCAAAGTCATCCCCAATCCAGAAGGAACCAACACAACTCCTTCTGTCGTGGCTTTCAAAGCCAATGGTGAAGAAATTGTCGGCAACGCCGCTAAACGTCAAGCCGTCACCAACCCAGACACAATCAGCTCGATTAAACGTAAGATGGGAAGTTCCGAAAAAATTCATATTAACTGCACTAATAAAGACTTTACTCCCCAAGAAATTTCCGCGAAAGTTCTCGCGTACATGAAAAAATACGCTGAGACTCATCTCGGTCACAAGGTAGACAAAGCTGTTATTACAGTTCCCGCTTATTTCAACGATGCTCAACGTCAAGCAACTAAAGATGCTGGCCAAATCGCTGGCTTGGATGTCGTTCGTATTATTAACGAACCCACTGCCGCAGCGTTATCCTATGGTCTTGACACCAAAAAATCAGAAAAGATTCTTGTTTTCGATCTAGGTGGTGGAACTTTCGACGTTTCTATCCTCGATATTGGCGATGGAACTTTCGAAGTTATTTCTACAGCCGGGGACAACAAACTCGGTGGTGATGACTGGGATCAAGTCATTGCTGATTGGATTAAAGCCCAAATCAAAATTGAAAGTGGTGTTGATATCACCGACAAAAGTTCGCTTCAAAGAATTAGAGAAGCAGCCGAAAAAGCTAAGATTGAACTCTCGGCCTTGATGGAGACTGTTGTTTCTCTTCCATTCATTAGCATGAAGGCCACTGGACCAGTCAACTTTGAAGTCACTCTTACGAGAGCGAAATTCCAAGATTTGACAAGACATCTCTTAAAGAGATGTGAAGAACCAGTTAAACGCGCTCTTGCTGATGCTAAAATCACCTCTAAAGATCTCGATCAAATTTTAATGATCGGTGGTTCTATCCGTATGCCAGCTGTTCAAGAATTAGTAAAGAGTATGACTGGCAAATCAATTAATTTATCTGTCAACCCAGATGAAGCCGTTTCCATCGGTGCTGCCTATCAAGGTGGCGTCGTGAGCGGAGATGTCAAAGATGTCGTTTTATTGGACGTCACTCCTTTAACTCTCGGTATTGAAACCCTCGGTGGAGTAATGACTCCTTTAATTGAACGCAACACAACAATTCCAACAACCAAAAGCCAAATCTTCTCCACCGCTGCGGATAATCAACCCGCGGTCGACATCATGGTCTATCAGGGCGAACGCCCCATGGCTCACGACAACAAATTGCTCGGCCATTTCCAACTAACTGGTATTAAACCATCTCGTCGTGGACAGCCTCGCATTGAAGTCACTTTCTCCATCGATGTTAACGGCATCGTTAAAGTCAACGCTAAGGATCTTGATACCCAAAAAGAACAAAATATTACTATTTCGGGTAGCACAGGTTTAGGCAAAGAAGAAATCGACCGCATGGTTCGCGAAGCTCAAGAAAATGCCGAAGCGGACAAAAAGAGAAAAGAAGAAACCGAACTCAAGAATAAAGCCGAAGGCTTAATCAATGATATTGACATCGCTATGCAAGAAAAGGGTGAGTCGATGGATCCAACCCAAAAAGAACAAACTCAAAAAATGCGCGATGAGTTAAAAACTGCTTTAGATAACAACGATATCGAAACTTTAAGAACTCGCATTAATGAGCTTGAACAAGCCGCTGCATACATGCAACAAGCGCAAGCTGGGGGCGCTTCTGCTGGACCAGATGGTAAAGCCGCTGAAGAAGCAAAACCAGGAACTTCAAGCGATGATGTAGTTGATGCTGATTTTACTAGCAAAGACGGACATAAAGCTTAAGAAAAACACTAATCATTTCACCAGTAGAGTTAATCTTTACTGGTGATTTATCAAAAGGAGGATGGATATGGCTGAAAAAAGAGATTGCTATGAAATTCTTGGTTTAAAAAAGAATGCAACCAAGGATGAAATCAAAAGTGCCTATCGAATATTAGCAAAAAAATATCACCCAGATAATAAAACCAGTGGTGATGAGAATAAATTCAAAGAAGTGCAGATGGCCTATGACATCCTTTATGATGATCAAAAACGCGCTACTTATGATCAATTCGGACATGCCGCATTTGAACAGCCTGGTGGAGCGGGTAACCCTGGTGGTGCTAACCCATTCGCTGGTGGTTTTGGAGGAGGTGAAGGCTTTGACTTCGGAGATATCTTTAATTCCTTCTTTGGAGGAGGAAGCTCCCGAAGACAAACTAATCCCACCGGACCACGAAGAGGCAATGATGTCGTTATGCGCGTCAAAGTCGACTTTATGGATGCCATTTTAGGAAGAGATATTAATATTTCTTTGAACGTCGACGAACAATGTTCAGTGTGTCATGGAACCGGAGCTAAAACAGCTCACGATGTCAAAACTTGTCCTACATGTAATGGACGCGGATATGTCCGTATGCAAAGAAGAAGTTTGTTTGGTACGATGGAAAGTGAAGAAGTTTGTCCAAACTGTGAAGGCTCTGGAAAAGTTATCAGCGATAAATGTCCAAACTGCAATGGAAAAGGCTATGTGCGAAAGAAAAAAGATGTTACTGTCCACATTTTAGCCGGCATCAATGAAGGCCAGCAAATTCGCGTCAGCGGTTTAGGTGAAAGAGGGACCAATGGTGGCCCAAATGGTGACTTATATGTTGAAGTTCTCATCAAACCGCACGCTGATTTCAAAAGAGATGGCAACGACATTCACTTAGATGTCCCAATCGATTTTGTCGATGCAGTATTAGGGACCAACATTGATGTTCCGACTGTTTATGGAGATGTTACATTGAGTATTCCTGCTGGAACTCAGCCTGGTCAAATTCTTCGAATGAAAGGTCAAGGCATTAAAGATTTAAGAACTAGAAAACCAGGAAATCAATTTGTTCATCTCATCGTAAAAGTGCCCACTACGTTAACCAAAGAACAAAAGACTATCCTCGAATCGTTCCGCAATGCCAGCAATCCAAAAGATTCCTTATTCACAAAATTTAAGAAATCATTCAAAAATTAAAGACTCTTTGAGTCTTTTTTTAATCGTCATTTATTTTTAGGATTTTTATGGCTTTACCTCCTCTTATCTATTAGGAGGTTTTTTATGTTTTTTATACCCCAAATCGGAGAATTCGATTGTGGATACGCATGTTTAAAGATGATGTTAGCTCACATTCATAAAGATAAGAATTATTTATTTCTACCTTTCCACGAGAAAAACCAAACCATTTCTTACCAGCAAATGAGTGAAATTGCCCTGAAGTATAATGTCGAGGTGGTTGGTTTTAGAGTAGAAGACGAAGAAGAGATTAAAAACAACAAAATCTTCCCCCTGATAGTAAGCCTAAAGCAAGAAAGCGAAAGCAAACACGCGGTAATTATAACTGGAATAAAATGGAACAGAGTTCAAATATCGGATCCGGCCAAAGGGACATACTCGCTTAGTTTCAAAAAATTCTCAATTATGTGGGACAAGACGGGATTATTAATCAAAAATTACGCCGAAACTCCGTGCCCATTTGTGCATCAAAGCATTATTAAGAAGAGGGAATATGTTATGCCTTTTACTTGCCAAGTTATGACGGGAATATCAGGAGTGTTATCAGTGTATTTCTTTGACAAAGATATCTCCCTTTTTATCCCTCTTTTGTTGCTTGTTGCTTTTGGTTTTTTTGAAATCCTCTTGCGTAATAGTTTATTTAAAATAATGCATCGTATGGACAATGATATTTTGGAAATACTTTCAATTAAGCCCAAGGAATACAACCTATTTCATCAAAGATTCGAAAAATTTAAGCAAATGGTTATGGCAACTCCTCTAAATTTCCTCTACGTTTTTCTAATTTGTGCATTTCTCATATTCATTATTCTAATCAATGATCCGCGGAATATTTTGCTCATCATCGCTCCTTTATTGATTGCATTTCTCGATGCATTCTATCTCAAATCCTTTCTTAGAAAGAAAGAGGAAGATATTGCGAGAGATGAAAAAGCTTTATTGAAATCTAAAGATATCGAGAATTTTCGTCAAAGTGAATTAACTCTTCACGAAAAAACATATCAGTATGGGAAAATGGCCTTATTGAAAAAGTATTCATTCATCCTAATCATGCTTATTTCCACTTGTGGCTTAATGATTGCAAATCAGCAGTTCTCAATTCCTTTCATTGTTTTCTATTTGTCTGTGGAGTTTGCTTTATACTCTAACTTAAGTACGCTTTTCTCTTTTTCGGAAGAGAGAAGAAAGTATTTACAGGCAAAAGTCGCAATTTCTAATGTCCTTCATCAAAATGATGAAATAATCTAGCAACTTTTTATGGCTCGTGCTATCATATAGTCCCTAAAAATGGAACTAGATTTTCAAACAACATTTTCTGAACTCTCTTCATTTGAAGAGGAATACAAGAGGTTATTAGAAAAAACTCTTCATCATCTCAATGTCGGCGATGATGTCATTGTGAGCGTTAGTTTTGTCGATAATGAATTTATTCATCAAATGAATAGAGATTACCGTCATATTGATCGCCCAACCGATGTGATTTCTTTTGCTTTCCTCGACGGAGAAGCGAACCCATTAGAATTGCTGAAAGACAATAAAAGTCCCGTTTGTTTAGGTGATATCTACATTTCAATAGAAAAAGCTCGCCAGCAAGCTGATGAGTACGGCCATCCTTTAAAACGAGAACTACAGTTTTTATTTGTTCATGGTTTACTTCATTTACTCGGTTTTGATCACATGACTGAAGAAGATGAAAAAGTAATGTTTGCTTTGCAAGATGAAATACTTAATAAGGAGTAAAAAAATACAATGGAAAAAGAGAAATTAATTGAAAGAGCGAAGGAAGCGAGAAAGCTATCCTACACACCATATTCAAAATTTGCAGTCGGAGCAGCTCTTGAATGCAAAGACGGAAGTGTTTTCCTCGGAGCAAATATCGAGAATTCTTCCTATCCCCTTTGCATGTGTGCGGAAAGAAATGCCCTTTACAATGCCTATATGCATGGTTACAAAAAAGAAGATTTTGTCGCTTTTGCTTTAAGCGGCGATACCGACGAGCCAATCTCACCTTGTGGTGCTTGCCGCCAAGTAATTAGCGAATTATATCCGAGCAACGCTCCTATATATATGACTAATATGAAAGGCATGGTTAGAGAAACTAATGTCATTGAATTGCTACCATTTGCTTTCTCTCCAGAAGATCTCAAATAATGAAGGTAGGTTTCGTATCGATTCTCGGCCGTCCAAATGTCGGGAAGTCAACCATTATAAATGGTCTATTAAATCAAAAAATTTCGATTGTTACTGATAAATCTCAGACAACAAGGAATAATATTCGCGGAATCTATAATTCTCAAGAAGCGCAGATTGTTTTTGTTGATACTCCTGGTATTCATAAGCCACATCAAATTTTAGGAAAGCGCATGAACAACATGGCATATAGCACGGCTCATGACGTTGATGTTAATATGCTAATTGTCGATGCTTCTCTTATATTCGGTCCAGGCGATGAATATTTACTAGAACACTTAGATATTCAAAATTCACCATTAATTATCGTTTTTAACAAGATTGATCAAGCTCGTTTAGTCCATGTCGACAAGCTCAAAGAAAAATATCTTTCTTATTTTCCTAATGCTAGCATTATTGAAACTGTGGCAACGGAAAAATTCAATTTGGATGACCTTTTAAAAAAAGTAATTTCTCTATTGCCTGAAGGCCAGCCATTTTATCCCACTGATGTTAAAACTGATAAGGATGAAGTTTTCCAAATAAAAGAAATTATTCGTGAAAAGGTTTTAAAGAATCTTAAAGAAGAAGTTCCTCATTCAATTGCCATCTACATGGAAAATATTGAATGGGAGAAGAACCCAATGCCGATTAAAGCCAGTATCATTGTCGAAAAAGAAAGCCAAAAAGGCATTGTTATTGGAGCGAATGGCAAACGTATAAAGCTTATCGGTACAAGAGCCCGCAACGATATTGAAGCGCTTTTGAAAAAGCACGTTTATCTCGAACTCTTTGTTAAAGTCCAAAAGGATTGGCGGAACGAAGAAAAAGCCCTCGAGACTTTCGGTTACAAATTGGAGAAATAATCATGCGTGTCGTGATTATTTCTATTACTCCATATAAAGAAAAAGATGGTATTGTAAATGCAATAAGTAGTGATGGGACCATTACTTTTTTAGTTAGAGGCCTATTGGGGCCAAATAGCAAAAATTCTGCTTTAAATACCAATCTAGTCATTGCTGATATTGAACTCCAAGAAGGGAATTTCAAATATCCTGTTTTGAAATCAAGCACAGTCATTTCTTCCCCAATCAAGTTGACAAACGACTATTATTATCTCGGGTCTTTAATGGTGATCAATGAAGTCACGAAAAATCTATTGCAAGACGAAGAAAAGACATTAATTTATGGCGATTTAGTAAACACAATTGAGACGTTGAGAAGCAAAAGCGATCCATGGATGCCCATGTTAATATTTTTGGCTAAAATTTTAAAAATTTCAGGCTATGAATTTGAAGTTAATAAGTGCGTTTTTTGTGGCAATAAAAAGGATATTAGAACTTTCTCTTTTAGCGATGGAGGTTTCGTCTGTTCATCTTGCCTTAATAAGGACACCGAAAGAGACTTATCTAAAGAACAAATGCTTCTTTTGAGAACAATTTTCAATGCTGACAATAGCAAAGTTGATTCACCTCACTGTACGAAAGAAAATGCTTTGTTTATCTTAAATAAATTCATAACCTTTATTAGCGATTCTTATGGTTTTGTTTTAAAGACAGCGGCATTACTAAATAAATAAAAAAGATAATAAATAATACACTTATAATAGGTTGACAATTCCTCACGCGTGTACCTATACTATACAAGCACGCACTCTCTAGGAGGAGTTATATTATGAGCAAATTCGATTTTGACAAAGTCACAAACCATTTTATTACCTCTGGTTTCTTATACCAAGGTTCTGAAATATATGGTGGTTTATCCAATACATGGGATTATGGTCCACTAGGTTCTGAAGTAAAAAGAAATATTGAGAAAATGTGGTGGAAGAAATTTATCCAGGAATCACCTACCAACGTTGGAATTGATGCCGCGATTTTAATGAATCCAAAAGTTTGGGAAGCAACTGGACATGTTTCAACTTTTAACGACCCTTTGCTCGACTGCAAAGACTGCAAGATGAGATTTCGCGCTGATCAATTAATTGAAAAACAATTTCCTGATGCTGATATCGCTGGGCTAAACGACGAAAAACTCATGGATTTTATTCGCAACAACGACGTTAAATGTCCAAACTGCGGCGGAACTAATTTTACCGATATTCGCAAGTTTAATATGATGTTTAAAACTCACATCGGTGTAACCGAAGACAGTAAGTCAGTTGTTTATTTGCGTCCTGAAACCGCTCAAGGTGTCTTTGTTAATTTCAAAAACATTCTAAGAACTACTCGCAGAAAATTACCTATTGGTATATGCAATGTTGGAAAGGCCTTTAGAAATGAAATTACTCCAGGACAAATGACTTTTAGAATGAGAGAATTCACTCAAATGGAAATGGAATTCTTCTGCAAGCCAGGGGAAGACTTAAAATGGTTTGATTTCTGGAAAAAACGCTGCTTAGATTTTGTTGCTGATTTAGGAATAAAGAAAGAAGATTTACGTTTTCGCGATCACGAACCCGCTGAACTCGCTTTCTATTCTAAAGCTACCACCGATATCGAATATCGTTTCCCATTTGGATGGGGTGAAGTTTGGGGTATTGCCGACCGCACAGATTACGATCTGAAACGTCATGCCACATATAGTGGTGAACCGCTCGACTATTTCGATCCAGAAACCAATGAAAAATATGTACCATTCTGCATTGAGCCATCTGTTGGCCTAGATCGCTTAATTTTAATGACTTTATGCAATGCGTACGATGAGGAGGCTATTGGAGAAAATGATTCCCGCATTGTCATGCATTTAGTGCCTTCTCTTGCCCCGTACAAAGTAGCTGTCTTGCCATTAAGCAAAAAGCTTGAAGAGAAAGCTCAAGAAGTTCAAAAGATTTTATCTACATATATGACTACTGTCTATGACGATACTGGAAGTATCGGTAAAAGATATCGCCGACAAGACGCAATTGGAACGCCCTATTGTGTGACTGTTGATTTCAACACTCTCGAAGACAGTTCTGTCACTATCCGTGACCGCGACACAATGCAACAGATTCGTTTGCAGATTACAGACTTGGAGAAATATCTCTCGGTTAAGGTTTTCTATTAATTAAGGTAGACATGGCATTTGAAGAAAGTTTAATTAATGATGTATTAGATCACGCCGATATAGTTCAAGTGGTATCGTCTTTTATCCCTGTAATTAAAAAGGGTAAGAATTATGTCGCCAAATGTCCTTTTCACGATGATACAAATCCCTCGATGAGTATTAGTCCAGAAAGGAAGATGTTTAAATGTTTCGTTTGTGGAACGGGTGGCTCTGCTATTTCGTTTGTGCAAAAGTATCTTCATATTCCTTTTATTGAAGCCATGAAAAAAGTGGCGGATATTTCTGGGTATCACGATGAACGTCTCGATAAAAAACAGACCTTTGTCAAGCCAGAAAATCCTGAAAAAATGCCGCTTCTAAAATGTCTTAAAGACTTAACTCTTTATTATCAATATGCTTTGAACACCTCGGAAGGAAAAGAAGGACTTGAATATTTCAAAACCCGCAATTTAGATCACGCTATTCAAGAGAAATTCCTCCTTGGATACTCCTTGAAAGACGGTCAAGCCACATGTCAATTTTTGATGGCCAAAGGGCATTCCGTTAAAACTCTTGAGGATGTTGGTATCGCCACTTTAGTTAATGGTAACTATACCGATAAAAACCAAGGAAGAGCCATCTTTCCTATCTGTGATTCAGAAGGCCGTGTGGTCGGCTACAGCGCCCGTAGAATCGGAGACGGACCTGAAACCAAATATATTAATTCACCGGAAACTCTTTTATTTCATAAAAGTAGCATTCTTTATAACTATCACATTGCCAAAGAAAAGGCTCGTATCGCCAACTGCATTTATGTTTGCGAAGGTTTCATGGATGTTTTCGCTCTTTCTAAAATTGGAATCGATAATGCTGTTGCTTTAATGGGCACTGCTTTATCGAGTGAACATATTGCCATGCTTCGCATGTTAAATGTTGAAGTTCGACTTTGCCTTGATGGTGATTTACCTGGGCAAACCGCCATGATGAAGGCGAGCAAGATGCTCCAAGAAGCTCAAATACCTTGCATGATCGTTGATAATCAAGGCGACACCGAAGATCCTGATGAAATACTCAAAAGCAAAGGCCCAGATGCTCTGCGCTTTTATATTCAAAAATTGCTCAATCGTGTAGATTTTGCTCTTAAGTATTTTAAACGAAGCAACCCTTTGAAAACCGCTGAACAAAAAAGACAGCTAATCAGTGAGTTTGTTCCTATCTTGCTCGGTATAAGAGATCAATTAGATTTAGATAACTATCTCCATCAATTGTCCAGTGTCACTGGTTACGATATCGACAGCCTACGTTCTTTATTGAAGCAAGTCCGCAATGAACAGGCCACAAAAAAACCAGAAGACATTATTCGATCATTCCATCCTGAAAGAAAGGTCCTTCGCCGATTGGAAATGGCAGAGAGAGAATTCCTCTATCAAATGTTGCAAAACAAAGAAGCGATATCCTTCTATGAAGATAAATTGGCCGGATTTTATGATGAAACCTATCGCCAAGTCGCCAATTACCTCGTCGATTATATGCAAAAACACGAAGGCTTTGAGCCAGTCGACCTATTAGCTTCCATCGAAATGAGTGATTTGGAAAATAAGGATTTGCTCGTCAATGAAGTGACCACCCTCTATTTAGAAAAGACTCATCCCCAAAAATGTGATCAACAATTACTGAATAATTTGCTGGAAGCCATCAATGGCGAAAAAGAACGAATCTTTGAAAAAGATATGCTCGAGCGATCCCTAGAAGGTAAATCGCAACTTGAACAGGCTCGCATACTAGCCGAATACAATCGTCGAAAAGCGAAAAAGAAAATATAATTCCTAAGGAGGAGATCATTATGGGAAGAAAACCAAAAGCACCCGTCGAAGTAGCAGTTGAAGAGATTGAAAAAAAGAAGCGCGGCAGACCCAAAAAAGAAGCTGAAATAGCTGAACCAAAAGCTAAAAAAGTTAAGAACGAGACAAAGAAACAAGGTATTGAATTCAAATCGTTAGAAGAAGTCGAAACCGAACTCTTGAAAAAAGCAAAGCTCACTGGTACTATCAGCCAAAGTGAAATATATGAACGCCTACAAACATATGAATTAGACGATGACGCCATCGCTGATTTAATGGAGTTTTTCGCTTCGCAGGAAATTGAAGTAACGAGTGAGTTAGAGGAAGAGGAAGACGAAGAAGACGAAGATTTAGACAAAATTGATGATTCTAAAATTAACTTAGAAGAACCAATCGAAGATGATGATTTCTTCGTTAGTGATTCCGCGATTAAAGAAGAGGAAGAGGAAGAGGAAGAAGAAATTGATGTCGAAAATCTAAACATCTCTCTTGGAAGTGAAGTTAGAGTTAATGACTCAGTGAAAATGTATCTTAAAGAAATTGGCAAATTTTCCTTATTAAAACCCGAAGAAGAACCAATTATTGCCAAAAGAGCCGATGAAGGTGATGAAGATGCAAAACAAGAATTAATCAACCGCAACCTTAGATTAGTGGTTAATATTGCTAAACATTATGTCGGACGAGGCATGGCTTTTCTTGATTTAATTCAAGAAGGAAACCTCGGCCTAATGAAAGCTGTCGATAAATTTGATTATACCAAAGGCTATAAGTTCTCGACTTACGCCACATGGTGGATTCGTCAAGCCATCACAAGAGCCATCGCCGATCAGGCTCGCACGATTCGTATTCCTGTTCACATGGTTGAAACTATTAATAAAATGACCAGAGTGCAAAGAACTCTGATTCAGGAATTAGGTAGAGAACCAACCGCTGAAGAAATCAGCGAAGCCTTAAATGGCGATTTGTCTCCAAAACGTATTCGTGAGATTCAACGTATTGCGATGGAACCAGTTTCATTAGAAACACCAATCGGTGAAGAAGATGATTCTCATCTTGGAGACTTTATCGAAGATAAAGAGTCAGAATCTCCCACTGAATTTACCACTCGACAACTCTTAAAAGAAGAACTCTATTCCATTTTAAAAGATCTCTCGGATCGTGAAGAAAGAGTCATTCGCCTTCGTTATGGATTAGATGATAACCGCCCCAGAACACTTGAAGAAGTGGGACGTGAATTTGGCGTCACTCGCGAAAGAATTCGTCAAATTGAAGCGAAAGCAATCCGCAAATTGCGTCACCCAACTCGCAGCAAGAGACTTGGCGACTATAAAGGCAAAATCTAAGGATATTGATGTGAATAATAAGGATAGTTTACCAACGATAAAGAAAAGAAGAGGAAGACCGCATCCTAGTCTTGAAGAAAAGATTCTTGGTCAAATTCCTGTTGGTCAAGAAAATACTTTTTCTTCACCCTCTGAACCATCCGTAGATTTCCATGACATTGAGCAAAGAATTATGGATAAATATCAGACTAAAGGTGAAATATTGCAAAGCCAAATTGATGATATTATTGCTTCTCATCATTTAGAAGAAGATGATGTCGACAAATTGACAACATTCATCTTATCCAATTTCCAAGTCGTCGATGATAGCGAAGAAGAAATTTTTGATTTGCAAGATGAAAATTTAATTCTCGAAGATAGCGATACAGATGATATCGCTAAAGACGTTGAACAAATCACTGACTATCAAAACGATGAACTAAAATCAACCGATTCGGTTCGCATATATTTACGTGATGCCGCTAAATTACCTCTTTTAGACACCAAACAAGAATTAGCTATCGCCAAGAGAATTGCTGGTGGTGATGAAGAGGCAAAAAATGAGTTAGTAAGCCATAACCTACGATTAGTAGTTAATAACGCAAAAAAATATCTTGGTCGAGGCATTGCTTTTCTCGACTTAATTCAAGAAGGAAATTGCGGATTAATGAAGGCTGTCGAGAAATTTGACTACACCAAAGGATTTAAATTCTCGACTTACGCCACATGGTGGATTCGCCAAGCGATTTCACGTGCCATTGCCGATCAAGCACGTACGATTCGTTTACCTGTTCATATTTTTGAGAGAATGAATAAAATTAATAAAGCTAAAACCACTTTTCTCAAGGAAAATGGTAGAGAGCCAACTGCGGAAGAAATAAGTATTGCTTTAAATGGATTTCTATCCTCAAAAGAGATTTTAGAGACTCAAAGATTAACCATGGACACCATTTCCATGGAACTTCCCATCGGTGATGAAGATGGCTCTCGTTTGGGCGATTTTTTAGAAGACAAAACCAGCGAATCTCCTATCGATTATGTTTCCAGAAATCAGCTTAGAGAAAAACTAGATTCCATCTTATCCTCGTTAAGTCCAAAAGAAGAAAGAATCATTCGCCTACGTTATGGGCTAGATGACAATCATCCACGAACTTTGGAAGAAGTAGGACACGAATTTGGCGTTACTCGCGAGCGAATTCGTCAAATTGAAGCGAAAGCAATCCGCAAAATGAGAGCAAACCAAAAGAATAATAAATATAACGATTATCATGGAGGTTCATTATGATAAAACTTTCACTTCGATTGGAAACAATCCTTGAAATGACCCCCGTAAGCGTGGTGGCTGATATCGGCAGCGATCATGGTAAATTAATGATTGCTTTATATGAATCAGGAAAAGTTAACCACGGCTATGCGATTGAAAATAAGAAGGGTCCTTATAACCGATTAGTTAAAGCTTTGACAAAAGAAAAACTTGAGGAAATTATTGTGCCCTTATTTTCCGATGGAATTTCTGACCTTCCCAGCTGCGTTAATACCGTTATAATTGCTGGAATGGGAGGAGAAACAATCATTAAAATTTTGAAAGATTACCCCCGCAAATTAGAAAAAGTTCAAACCATCATTATTGATGCCCATAGCCAAATTAAAGAAGTGCGAGATTATTTAACAAAAATCGGTTTTATCATCGCTGATGAGAGAATGATAAAAGAAGAAAATATCTATTATGAAATTATCCGTTTTATTCGTTCTGATATCGCTTTTTATAGCGAGGAAGATTTAACCTTTGGACCGATACTTAGAGTTGAAAAAACATCAATATTTAAAGAGAAATATATCTCCCGAATTAGCGAGATAGAAAACATCTTAAAAAAGAAAAATATTCCACCCAGTCGGCTAGTTGAGTTGCAAAAAGAAAAAGAAAAAATTATGGGAGTAATTTAGCATGAAAACAAAATCGTTTCTCCGCTTGATGGCTAAGCGCTTCCCTAAGCGACTCGCTGAATCATTTGATCGAGTCGGTTTGATGACTGGAAAAATGCCAGATGATATTAAGAAAGTTCTTCTCTGCCTCGATTTAGACTGGGAAATACTTCCTAAGGTCAAACAATTTCATCCCGATCTTGTCATTACTCATCATCCATTTATTTTTGGAACGAAATTTCGCGTTTTTAAAAATGATGAAAGTAAAAAACTGCTCTGTGAAGAAATTGATAAATTAGGGATTCCTGTTTATAGTTTTCACACGAACTTTGATGCTGGAGAGGGAGGAATGAACGATGCTTTATGCGAAGCATTGCATTTAGAAGATGTCTACACCCCTCTACTCAATCCAATGATGAGAATAGGCTATTTAAAAGAAGATACTGATGTATTTTCCTTTGCTGATTACGCAAAACATCATCTCGACGTCAATTATGGTTTATTAATACATGAAGGTAGGCCATTTATCAAAAAAATTGGCATCATCGGTGGTGGCGGAAGCCGGGACTGGGAAGTAGCAAAAAAAGAGGAATGCGATATTTATATATCGGGAGATGCTCCTCATCATGTTCGACGCGATATTGTTAACGCTAAGTTCAATTATCTCGACCTACCACACGAAATCGAAAAAATTTTCATGCCAAAAATGGAAAAATACCTACTGAGTATCGATAAAGATTTAATAATTCAATCTTTTGATCACGAGCGTTTGCCTAAAGTTGTTTAAGATTTACTAGCTCGTTACTAATTTCTTCGATAAGTGATAGAGGAGCGCTAGCGCTACTCGATATTACAATGTGTCTTTTAGTCTTTAGAATTTCTTTTGGGAGTTCGGTTGCACTTTCAATTAGAAAAGCATCAACCTGAGGATGGACTGATTGGGCAATTTCATACAGTCTTTTGGCGTTGCTCGATTTTTCACTTCCCACAACAATAATGGCATCGACATCTTCTTCAATTTGAAGAAGGGCTTCTTGTCTATTTCTCGTTGCTCGGCAAATTTCATCTTGTAATCGAGCTTTCGGAAGGTGATTTTTAATATCTTGATGTATATTTTCCAAAGAAAGAATATTCAATGTCGTTTGATTGATAATAAGCGGTGACGCATCAGAGATAACATTGTAGTCAAAGGTTTGACCAATTGAATACAAATAAACATTTGTGTTACTAGAAATAGCCGCTAATGTCTCGGGATGAGAAGGATAGCCAATATAAATCACCTGGTGGTGGTTTTCTTTTTCTTTGGCGATAGTTGCAAGATTCTTTTTTACTAAAGGACAGATTGCATCATATATAACTAAATTTTTTTCTTTTGCGATTTGCTCATCTTTATTCTCATGCCCATGAGCAGTAAAGATAATGGCACTTCCGTTGGGAGCCTCATGGATGTTTTTGATTAATCCAATGTCGTGTTGCTTTAAAAAAGCAATGACATAAGAATTATGCACTAACATTCCTAAAACATTGACCATTAAAAGAGGATGATTTTTTCTCGCTGTTAAAGCCATTTCAATTGCTTGATTGACTCCGGCGCAATATCCTCTCGGTTCAAGAATGGTAATTTTCATAGCGTTTCTACACTCATTAATTCCTATTTATGTTAACATAACTAGGAGGATTTTATATGAAAAATGAAGATATCTTAATCGGTTCCCATGTTTCGATGGCCGCTCCCGATTTTTATTTAGGATCAGTTCAAGAAACACTGAGCTATGGAGCCAATGCTTTCATGTTTTATACTGGCGCTCCACAAAACAGCTATCGTAAGCCCCTAAAAGAATTAAAAATTGAAGAAGGGTATGCCTTAATTAAAAAAGCTGGATTAGATGAATCTAAGATTGTTGTCCACGCTCCTTATATTATTAATTTAGCTAATCGAAGCCGTCCTGAATTATATCAGAGTTCAAAAGAAATATTATTAAATGAAATCAGAAGAACGAGTGCTTTTCACGCTTCGATTATTGTTTTGCATCCCGGTGCGCATGTCAGCCAAGGAAATGAAGTGGCTATATCGGCCTTAATTGATGCGCTTGATGAAATTCTTGATCATGATGACACTAAAGTCAAAATTGCCCTGGAGACTATGGCGGGTAAAGGCACCGAAATCGGAATCACCTTTGAACAAATCAATCAAGTGATTATGGGGAGTAAACATTCCGACCGCCTTGGAGTTTGCCTCGATACATGTCACCTAAACGATGCTGGTTACGATGTGCACGATATTGATAATATTCTGCAAAAATTTGATGATATCATCGGATTAGACCGACTACTTGTCGTCCATTTAAATGACAGCAAAAATGAAAAAGGCGCTCACAAGGATCGCCATGAAAATATTGGTTATGGAACTATTGGATTCAAAACCCTGAACGCTTATGTCCATCATCCTTTATTGGCTAATGTGCCCAAGATTCTTGAAACCCCATACATCAACGAAAAACCACCTTATAAAGAAGAGATTAAAATGCTCAGAGAAGGTATGTTTGTCGAGGGTTGGAAATCAGTGTTTAATTAAATAATCTACATACTTAATTCTCAATACTTTAATACTTAGTATTAAAAATAAAACCATCGAATATCGGTGGTTTTATTAAGAGGATTTATTTTTTGTTATTTGTTTGATAGATTTATCATCCTTTGGGAGAACTGATTCCTTCCGTTTTTTCTTTTTGAAAACACCAAATATAATCTTAGAATGCTCTTTTATTTTCTGTTTTTCTTTGTCCAATTTTGCTTTTTTAACCACTTTCTTTTGATCTTTATATTCATTAGTGAGTTGTTCGACATACTGTTCGGTTTTTGTAAGTTCTTTTTTCTCTGTTTTAACGCCGGTTATCTTATTAGATATCTTTTCGAGAGGATTATCAAGCTTCGAAAGTATGTAACTCTTTGGATCGGCTAACATTCCAAATTTTGCAAAATCCATGCCTAAGGCGGTCATGAGCAAATTGGAATATCTATTGTAGGCCATGCGAACTAGTTCAAATACAATTTGAATGAGAAAGAAAACAATAGATAAAGCTGCAATAATAATATCCAAATCACTGGGCTTACGTTGAACAAATTCAACTATTACGACAATAATCATAATTGCATTAGCAAAGTATTTTAAAATTTTGATTCCTTGTTTTGTTCCTAACACCTTTTTATCTTTTTTTATTTGGTATGTTGCTAAGTAGAAAATAAAACCAAATAGTGACATTACTGTTAAAAAGCTGTAAATAATAAGATAAACGATGTGGTTTAAATTAGTGTAAATTCTTAGTCCATAAAGACATAAAAAAATTACCTGAACAACAATTGCAATCCAAAAGGAAACTCGTTGCAGATCTCTGATTGTTTTATCGACTACTGCAGTAGTGCGTTCAATAATTATCATCTTTAATTACATCTTTTCTATTTCAGAAACAAGAGTTTCAAAAGCTAGTCCTTCTGGGACCTTTTTTATGACCTTATCTTTTTTAAAGATAACATATTCGTGGTTTCCACCGGCTATTCCAATATCAGCGTTTTTAGCTTCACCCGGTCCGTTCACCACACATCCCATAACTGCGACATGAATTGGTTTGTTCACTTTTTCAAGGTATTCCATGACTTTTTCTGCTAACTTTAAGACATCTACTTGCGTTCTTCCACAAGTGGGACACGCGACAAGTGTGGGGTAATTAGGATATAAATCCAAGTCGTGTAGTAATCTTTTGGCTGCGATAATTTCATCGCGAGGATCTCCAGAAATAGAAATACGAATTGTATCGCCAATCCCGTCCAACAAAAGTGGTGATAATCCAGCGGAACTGCGGATAAGGGAAAGGTCTTTATATCCCGCCTCAGTTATTCCAAGGTGAAGAGGATAAGGAAAAGTTTTGGCCGCTAAGTGATTGGCGGCAATGGTTTCTCGAACATTTGATCCCTTTAGCGAGATTACAATATCATAGAAGTCGAGACTCTCTAAAATCTCGACATGCTTTTTCGCTGAATTAACCAAATCAACTCCAGAGTATTGATGTGAATAATCATGGATGGTTTTATCTAAAGAACCAGAGTTTACTCCAATTCGGATTGGAATGTGTTTTTCTTTTGCCATGTCGACAACTTTTTTAACATTATCTAAAGATCCGATGTTTCCAGGATTAATTCTGATTTTATCAGCACCATTTTCCATCGCTAGTAAAGCTAGACGATAGTCAAAATGAATATCAGCAACAAGAGGTATATTTATATGTTTTTTAATTTCAGAAATAGCTTTAGCATCGGCTGCGTCCATAACTGAAACACGCATTAAATCGGCACCCAAAGCGGCACATTCATTTATTTGCTTAACCACTAAATCAACCTTCTCGGTTTTGACATTACACATCGATTGAATTAAAACGTGGTCCTGACCGCCAAGAATGATGTTACCAATTTTGATACTGCGAGTTTCTATACGAGAATTCATGTCAATATTATACATTACTAGTAATGCAATAGTCTAAAAATATGTTTGCATATCCTATTATCTATGATAAGATATAAAACGACTTTAAGGAGACAAGTAGTATGGCAAAAGATGATCGAATCTCATTGACATTAAAATGCAATGAATGTGGCGAAGAGAACTATCTCACATCCAAAAATAAAAAGCATAAACCAGATCGTTTGGAGTTAAAAAAGTATTGCCCAGTGTGCAAAAAGATGACACTCCATCGCGAGAAAAAGAAATAAAAGATAGGCTCAGCCTATTTTTTATTATTAAGAAAAACTCATGAAAGTTGTGCCTTTTCTTTATAATGATAGAGACGATTTATTTTCCAATTGCTACCTTGCAATCGATAATAATTCTTCTTGCGTTATTATCGACCCATCATGCGATTATGATGGTGTAATCAATTACATCACTAAAAATCATTTGGTATGCCATGGCATTCTTCTAACGCATTCTCACTTCGATCACATGCGTGGAATTGATCACACAGTAAAGACTTTAAACGTTCCACTCTTTGTTTCCTTTGATGACGAAGATGGCTTAACAGACACAAGACTCAATTGTTCTATAATGAGCAACTGCGAGTTTGTGGTTCAAACTAAACCAATTCTTGTCAGCGATCAAGAAGTGCTTGAATTGTTGGAGGAGCCAATTCAAGTTATTGGCACTCCTTTCCACACCAAGGGGTCAGTGTGCTATTATATAGCAAAGAGTAACTTATTATTTTCTGGAGACACATTGTTTCGTGGCTTCATTGGTAGAAGCGACTTGCCATCTTCCATCGGAAGAGAAATTAAACACTCTTTATCGAAGCTTTTTGCGCTTCCCGATGAGACTAAAGTTTTTCCGGGCCACGGATTAAGTACAACAATAGGTTTTGAACGGAAGCTAAATCCGTTTATTAAATAGCAATAATTTGCTATAATAATTAAGATTTTTTAAGAAAGGGTTAACATTATGGTAAATGTAACAGAATTAAGACCAGGAAATTTCTTCCTAGAAGAAGGAAATATTTATCAAGTTCAAGATATTCTTTTGAACAAAACCGCTATGAGAAAAATGGTGGCTAAGCTTAAGGTAAAGAATTTAAGAAGTGGAGCAATCGTTGAAATTTCTCGAAACAGTGGATATATGATTGAAACCATTCGACTTGATAAGCGCCAAATGCAATATTTGTATGATACTGGGGACTTTTTAGTCTTCATGGATCAAGAAAGTTATGATCAAATCGAAATCCCACACAGCCGTCTTGAATGGGAGAAACAATTTCTTAAAGGCGATGAAATGGTGGAAATCAGCTCTTACGAAGGGGAAATCATTGGTATTAACTTACCAGCCAAAGTGGCGTTAAAGATTACCGCTTGCGAGCCAGCGGTCCGTGGAGACACCGTCAATAAAGCGATGAAAGATGCCACACTTGAAACTGGATTAAAGATTAGAGTGCCACTTTTTATCAACGAAGGTGAAGTAGTAAGTGTCCGTACAGATGACGGAAGCTACGACGGGAGAGCTTAATTTATGATGGAAGTCCAAATATACTTATTTGTTATTTACCTCGTTGTGGCATTAGTCGGTGGCGTTGCAGCAGGATACTTCCTTGCTCGATTCATTTTCAAAAGAGAGCTCAAAAAGAACCCTCCAGTGAATGAAAAAATGATTCGTGTCATGTTAACTCAAATGGGCCGAAAACCAAGCGAGAAACAAGTTCGCGAAATCATGAACAGCATGAATAACGCAAATAAATAAAATATTTATAAGCTAGCTCTCAGCAATGGGGGCTTTTTTTACGGAAAGAAAAAGCCTATCATAGATAGGCAATTACTTAAAAACTACTAATTATTTACTATTTATTTCATCCAAGATATCTTTCGTTCAGTGCCGGCTTTAAGTCTTTTGATGTTTTCAGAATGACGAATAATGACTATCACTGAGTGGAAAGTAAGGACGATGGCAAAGACCCATGATGGCAATAGGTTCGGTCCGTATGTTGGCAATGAATACAAGCTTGTTGGAATGATGCCCAACATACAAAGAATGGCCCAAATCCACGCTAATAGTGTGCAACAAATAGGGGCAATAATACTAGCGAGGGAAACGTGTTTGCTTATTTTGAGGATTACAAAATAGAGAATTCCAGGAATAAAAGCAATCATCCATGAGGTAAATAGAATAGAACCAGCATATACCGCTACGCCTTTACCACCTTTAAAATGAGCGAAGATTGGCCAACAATGTCCGACCATGCAACCTATGGTTGCAACCCAGTAAACCGGCCAAGCGATTATATAAGAAAAGTTCATTCCAAAATTATCAACATTATTGACGGAAGCGACAAGGGTTTGGCCGTTGTCGAAAGGAATGCGAGAAAAAATAAACCAACAAAGCCACACCGAAAGTCCGGCTTTGAACATATCGATTATCATAACTAATAAACCGATTTTCTTTCCCCATAATCTTCCAGCATTCGTGCCACCGGCATTTCGGGAACCGTAATCACGAGGATCTTGGTTGAAAAAAGCTTTTCCAATCCAAACAGAGGATGGGATAGAACCAAGTAAATAACCAACCATTAGGCTGAATAATACTGCTAATATATTATATAATATATTCATAATTTACCCTCGTTTTCCTATCTTTTTATTCTACTAAATAACTTTATATTTGCAACTTAATTTGTATATAATTAAGAGCGATTAGGAGGTAGTGGGTAATGGACGAACAAAAAAACAAGTCTTTGCAGTACACCGCTAATGATATTCACATCCTCCAAGGTCTTGAGGGTGTAAGAAAAAGACCAGCCATGTATATTGGCTCAACAAATACAAGTGGACTTCATCATTTAGTGTGGGAAGTTATCGATAATGCAGTTGACGAAGCTCTCTCTGGATTTGGAGATAAAATTACAGTAACCATCTATAAAGATGGTTCTTGTTCTGTTCAAGACGAAGGAAGAGGAATTCCAACTGGCATCAATAAAGAAACCGGCAAACCTGCTGTTGAGATCGTTTTCTCTGAATTGCATGCTGGTGGTAAATTTAATAGTGCTGTCTATAAAAGCGCTGGGGGTCTACACGGAGTAGGGGCTTCTGTAACTAATGCTTTATCAGAATATCTTGATGTCATCGTTTATAACGATGGTAATATATCTCATTTAAGATTCGAGAATGGAGGAAAACTCGTTACTCCTCTTGAAGTAATTGGAACCACAAAAAAGCATGGTACTTTTGTGCGCTTCAAACCAGATAGTAAAATTTTCTCAACCGTTGACTTCAAAAGAGAAGTAATTGCTGGGCATCTTCAAGAGTCTGCTTTTTTAATGAAGGATGTCACTTTCATCTTAATAGATGAAAGAACTAACGAAACACAGGAATTTCATTACGAAAGAGGGCTTTATGCTTATGTCGAAAATATCAACGTTAATAAGACGCCGCTCACCCCTGTAATAGATTTTTACGACAGTGATGAAACCACAGGAATTATCACGGAAATCGCTCTCCAATATTGTTCTGCTGACTACAACGAAACCCTAATTTCTTATGCGAATAATGTTCGTACCAAGGATGGTGGAACCCATGAAGTAGGTTTCAAAACAGGTATCACCAGAGCAGTAAACGATTTCGCTGAAAACAACAATTTGTTAAGAAACAAAAAACTTGACGGAACAGATATTCGAGAAGGCTTAACAGCCGTGATTTCACTCAAAATACCAGAAGAAATTAATGAGTTTGAAGGACAAACGAAAAGCAAATTGGGAACGCAAGAAGCAACCTACATTGTTCAAAATGTTATCTATAATAAATTCACATATTATCTCACGGAAAATAAAGAAATTGCCATTTCAATCATCAAGAAATGTGTTGATTCCCAACAAGCGAGAATCGCAGCAAGAAAAGCCAAAGATGAAGCTCGAAACGCTAGAAAAACTAAAAGCGAAGTTATTCTTTCCGATAAATTGACACCAGCTCAAAGTAAAGAATATAAGCTTAATGAACTATTTATTGTTGAAGGTGATTCCGCTGGTGGAAGCGCTAAAAAAGGTAGAGACCGACTTCATCAAGCTATTCTTCCACTTCGTGGAAAGCCACTTAACACTGATGGAATACCTGTGGCGAATGTTTTAAAAAATGAAGAAATAGCCACAATAATTAATACAATCGGAGCAGGCTTTGGTCAATCCTTTGACATCAATGATAGCCATTATGGAAAAATTATCATTATGACCGATGCTGATACCGATGGTGCTCATATTCAAACCCTTTTATTAACTTTTTTCTATCACTATATGAGACCTTTGATCACTACAGGTCATGTTTTTATCGCTGTTCCTCCTCTTTATCGAGTCTATAAAGAAGACAAAGGTAAGCTCACCCAAGAATACGCTTGGGACGATGAGGGGTTAGATGAAGCGAAGAAAAAAATAGGCGCTGGCTACAAAATTTCTCGTTATAAAGGTTTAGGAGAAATGGATGCAATTCAACTTAAAGAAACAACCATGGATCCAAAAAGCCGCCTTTTAATTCAAGTTGATATTGAAGATCCGCTTTTAGCGGAGAATCGTGTTTCCACCTTGATGGGTAAGGACATAGTCCTTCGCCGTAAATGGGTAGAAGAAAACGTCGATTTCCGACAAACAGATAATTTTTTAAAGGAGGTCAAATAGAGTATGGCAAAGAAAAATGATGTCATAATTGATGAACCCATCAAAGAAAATATCTCGATTGAGCCTTTAGAAAATGTAATGGGTGATCGTTATGCCACCTATGCTAAATATGTTATTCAAGATCGCGCCATTCCAGATGTTCGCGATGGTTTAAAGCCCGTACAAAGAAGAATTATTTTCTCGATGTATAAGAGCAATAATCTTTTCAATAAGCCAACCAAGAAATGCGCTCATACCGTGGGAACAGTAATGGGTACTTACCATCCTCATGGTGACTCTTCCATTTATGAGGCTCTTGCAAGAATGAGCCAAGATTGGAAGGTTCGCTACCCTCTCATCGATTTCCAAGGTAATAACGGATCGATTGATGGAGACTCTCCTGCTGCTTATCGATATACTGAATCTCGACTCAGTGAATTAAGCAATGAACTAGTGAAAAACATTGATAAGAACACTGTCGAAATGCAACTCAATTTTGACGACACTGAATTAGAACCAATTGTCTTGCCAAGCCGTTTTCCCAATTTGTTAGTCAACGGAACTGAAGGAATTGCAGTTGCTTTAGCAACTGAAATACCTCCACACAACCTTAGAGAAGTTATTGATGCTATTATTTATCGTATTAATCATAAGAACGCTACAACCGAAGATTTGCTCAATTTCGTGAAGGGGCCTGACTTCCCAGGTGGTGGAATAATTTTTGAATCAGAAGGCTTGAAAAACATCTATACAACTGGCCGAGGAAGAATAGAAGTTTCTGCCAAAGCAGAAATCATTAAAACAAAAGATCTCCAGCAAATCGTTATCACCGAGATTCCTTATAAAGTCGTTAAAATTCAATTGGTTTACGAAATAGATAAAATCATCCATTCCAAATCAGTCAATGGCCTATTAGAAGTGCGTGACGAGAGCGACTGGAAAGGTATTCGCATAGTTATCGATTGCAAAAAAGACTCTAGGGCCGATTTGCTTTTGAAATACTTAATGAAGAAAACTTCATTGTTTTCTTCCTACTCTGCTAATATGGTATCCATTGTTAATGGAAGACCGAGAACTCTATCTTTAATTGAATTTGTCGATGCTTATATCGATCATCAAGTCGAAGTCATTACTCGTCAGAGCAAATTCGATTTAGGCAAGTTTACCGATCGTTTGCATCTCGTTATCGGTTTAATCACCGCTTCTTTGTCAATCAATGAGGTTGTGGATATCATTCGCAAGAGTAAAGATAAAAACGATTCAAAAGTTAATTTATGCAAACGCTTTAATTTTTCGAATGAACAAGCAGAAGCAATTGTCACCATGCCTTTATACAAATTGAGCCACACCGATGAGGAAGTTCTCGAGAAGGAAAAAGTCCAATTAGAAAAAGACATTGCCGTTCTTAATGAAATTCTCGAAGATCCGAATAAATTGAATCGTGTTTTAATCAAAGATTTAAAACAAATTGCCTTAAAATATGGTGATGATAGAAGAACTGCTGTTGAAGGAAAAATTGAGATAGAGCCTATTGATAAGCGCGATTTAATCGCTAAAGAAAATGTTATTGTTGCTGTAACAAGAGATGGCTATATTAAACGCTCATCCATCAAGTCGTTCAAAGGTTCAGGAGCTAACGCTTTACCAGGTTTAAAAAGCGGTGATTGTCTTGTCAGCGCAGGAGAAGCCTTTACCACTGACTATTTGATTTGCTTCACCAATTTAGGAAACTACACCTCCATTCCAGTCCACAAAATCAATGAAACAAAATGGAAAGATGAAGGAACTCATCTTAATACTTTTGTAACTCTAGGGGCTGGAGAAAAAATTATCAAAGCTATCGCCGTTAGCAAGTTGAGAGAAGACATTTATCTATCATCATTAAGTCGCTTTGGCCAAATCAAACGAATGGCAAGCACTTCGCTGGATTTCTACTCAAGGCCACGTCTTTCTCGCTATATGCGCCTCTTAAACAGCGATGAAGTGGTAGGAGTTCAAGTGTTGACTGGAAATAGCGACTTGCTTGTTCTTACTAGCGATGGCTACGCCACTCGGTTCAACGAAAATGATTTATCGATTTTAAGTTCAAAAGCTGGCGGAGTAAAATCTGTCACTGGCTTAGGAAAAAATCAAACTATAAGTTTGTTCGCTTTTGATGAAGAGGAAAAAGCCAAAATCCTCATCTTCACGGACAAAGGTCATGAGCGTGTGCTCGATCCTAATAAAGTTGCGTGTACACCAAGGCTAGGAAAGCCAATGCAAATTATGCCATGTTTTAAAAGTGACATCCATCGTATTGTTTCTTCCTTAAAAGCAAAAAATCAGGTCGATGGTGAATATATTGTTAACTTAGGTTTAAACAATCAGAACATCTGGTCTTATAAAGTAGAAGATTTATATCTAACGGATATAAACAAGTATGCAAAAAAGAATGTTTCAATTCCAAGCAAAACAAGAATCGAATATGTCTTTGATGATTCGTTAGATTGCATTAACAAAGATTCAACATCTCATCCGATTGTTCAAAAAGAAATTAAGCAAAAAGAAAACCCAGTCGTCGATAAAAAAGAAAAAGATTCACCTGAGAATACCGTTAAGGATGAATCGGGAACCTTTGAACAAATTTCGATATTCGATGACGAAGAATAACATACTTTGTATGTTTAATATGTAATTAGTAGTTTTTTAGTAATATTTTAGTATTAATATATTTGAAGGTTACGTCTAGTATTTTTTATCGTAATAGCCATCGAAAAAGAGATTTTGTTCGTATTACTAGGCACTATGTTATTTTTAATATAAAATAAAAGTGGAATTTATGTGTATTAGAAGAATAGTCTTTGCTCACGCAAAATCAATCTATGATATTGAAACACCCTTTTATTCTCAACTCGGAATAAAGTACTTATTGCTTGATCTAGACAATACTCTTGATTCTTATCGCATCTATTATCCGACATTAAGAGCTATTAATTTGATAAATGATTTAAGGGAGCATGGGATTACACCTATTATTGTTTCAAACAATAGAGGGAAGAGAGTTCAAACATACGCTCATTTTCTTCAAATCGAATGTATTAGCAGCGCGATGAAACCTTTTGCAAAAAAAATTAAGAGTTTTTTAAAGGCTTCTGGCATAGAACATGACAAAGTCATGCTTGTCGGAGACCAACTGATGACCGATATTGGAGCAGCAAATGCTGCTGACATAAAAGCTATATTAACTGATAAAATAGTAAATGAAGATCAATGGACAACTAGATTAAATCGTTTAATCGATATCCCACTTAGAAATAATCTGAAGAAAAAGGGAAAATTACCAGACTGGAGGACTTTTTATGGGAAAAGTTAAAAGAGTGATGCGATGCTATCATTGCGGTGAAGTGTTGCAAAGCGCCAAAGAAAATGAAAAGGGGTTTATCGGCAGGAGTCATTTGCTTGCTCCGAATGCTGAAAAAGAAGTTCTTTATTGTTTTAGCTGCTATGAAAAAATGAAAGCTATCAACACTGGTATGCTTGAACGAGATGCTGATGAGGAAATTCTCAAGATACTTGACGACGCGGTCGCAACCGACGCTGTCATCATTTGGGTTGTCGATTTATTCTCATTTAATGGTACATTAAATCCAGATGTCGTGAATAAGGTAAAAAAGTTAAAAGTCATTGTGGCGGGTACTAAATTTGATCTATTTCCAAGAAACACAAAAAAGGAGCAACTCAAAACTTTCATAAATGAGCGTTTTGCGGAGTTTGGTTTAACTCCTTATGGAGTTGTGCTATTCGGTAACACAGATAACATCGACATTGCTAATATGTTAAATAGTCTTTCTGAGGTTCGCGCCGGACATGATGTTTATATGATTGGTTCTTACACTTCAGGAAAGACAACACTCATCAATAGAATGCTCAAATCTTATACGAATAACACTCGTCGAGCGATTAAAACGGAAGTTTATCCAGGCACATCTGTCAAATTGCTAGAGATACCTTTTTCCAATTCGGCCTCATTCTATGAAGTTCCAGGCTTTTCTTTAGTCACTTCTACCTTAGGAAAAGTTGAAAAAGACATTCAAAAAATCATCACGCCTAAAAAAGAAATCAAAACTACGACGAGAATTCTCTCCCCTGGCGAAACTTTGTTAATTGGTTCGCTAGCGAGTTTCGAATTGATTAGTGGAAAACCAACGACTTTCAAACTTTATACTGCCGAGATGGTTGAATCAAAGAAAGTTTTATCCAAAAAAGCTCGTGAAACAATGATGGAAAACTACGATAAAAAGTTTTTAAGACCAGTTAGTTCAAGATTTAACACCTTCACTGATTATGATCTATTTGATTACACGATGGAAAAAGACGGAAAGGTGCACGATATTGGCATCGCTGGACTTTGTTGGGCCTCTTTCGTGGCTAAAGGTCAAGTCATTCGCGTTATGTTCCCTAAGGGAGCAGCTTTAAAAGAGTATTTAGGAAAGTTGAGATAAATATGTTATCAACACATGAAAAAAAGCAATTGAGAGCGATGGCGGAAAAGGTTACCACCAGATACCAAGTCGGCAAAAACGAGATTAGCGATACACTGATTGATATGTTGGATAAAGCTCTTGTTGCTAAAGAATTAATAAAGATCGATGTTTTAAAAGGCGCAAGCTCTTCAGTTATGGCTCTCGCTTTGGATTTATCCACTCAACTTAAGGCTGACATCGTTCAAGTAGTGGGAAAAGTTATTGTGTTATTCCGCAGGAATAAAGAAAAACCAGTCATTCAATTTAAAAAATAACATGAATAAAGTCATTTTCGGTGGAGGATTTGATCCGATTCATCTCGGTCATATCAATATGGCGCGTTTGGCTTCAAAGCATTTTGACGCTGACGTTATTTTTGTGCCTTCTCCGCTTTCAATATGGAAAGAAGAATCTGCCCCTATCAAAGATAAGGTGGAAATGATTAAATTATCCATTCAAGAATACAAGCGTTTTAGTATTGATTTATTTGAAGTCAACAGTGGAAAAGAACAAAACTATTCAATCGACACAGTTCGGTATTTTCAAGAAAAATATCCTCATGATCAACTTCTCTATCTTATCGGTGGTGATCAAGTCAACGAATTTCATCGTTGGAAAGAGGCTTTAGAACTTTCAAAGAGGGCAAAGATTATTTTCATGTCTCGTCCAAACATTGAACTAAATGAAGAAAATATTAAAAAATACAATATGATGATGGTCCCAGGAAGAATGGTGGAAGTCAGCGCAAGTGACATCCGTTCATTCCATTCCTTGAAACTGGATGAAAGAGTCATTAAATACATCGAAGATAATGAACTTTATTACATAAAGAAGATAAAATCTTATCTAAAGCCAAAAAGATATGATCACAGTAAGGCAGTAGCAAATTTAGCTTATAAAATAGCTAAAAAGCATCACCTTAGAAATGGTGACTTATATTATATTTCCGGTTTCCTTCATGACATTGGAAAAGAACATAATAGCCAAGATATAATGAGAAAGCATTATCGTAGATATTTGGATATGCCTAATTTTTCCTTTCACCAATTTGTAGGCTCTTATATCGCCAAGACTGATTTTAATATTCAGAACCGCTCAATTATCAAAGCGATTACATTTCACGCGACAGGCAATGCGAAAATGGACCGTATGGGTAAAGTCATTTATGCAGCCGATAAAATAGATCCTAATAGGAATTATGATTCAAAATACATGATTGATGCGATTATGAAAGATATCGATGATGGATTTAAATTGGTTTTAAGTGAAAATAAAAAGTTTTTAGAAGAGAACGGAAAAAGCATTAACAACAGATTAACGCAAAGCTGTTTTGATTATTACTTAAGCTAATTGCCAGGTAACAGTTGTTCAACCGGTGGTGGAAACGCCATCTTTTTTATTACATTAAATAAATAAAAATGATAGAAATCTAATTTATAAATCTTTAACCTTATATTTCTTTGACGGTTTTCTAATAAATTTAGTCAAAATAAAAACCTCTTGTAATGAGCTCCATGTAATAAACATCGGAGAGGTTGTGAATAACAATCGTAAAATATAGCACTTCGCATAATTTCCGTTATGTTAACCATTTATTAATTATTATAAGATATTATCGGTGTATATTTTGTTATGAAATATATAAAAGATAAATGATGACTTAGTAAATAAGTGAGTTTTCCACAGATAATTTGTATAAAATATCTACTAGAAAACTACTAATGCTAAACACCACTTTTGAAGGTATTGTCGAATGTAAGCATGTTTATATAAGCTTGAGTGATTAAATTTAATTTCCTATCATCTAACCTATATACGTAACTCACATTGTCGTCATTTTCTTTAAATTCAGAATCGTGTCCAATCGCACATTTTGTATAAATTCGTAATTTGTCGACTGAACGTATTTGATTAATAACAGCTAATGTACTATGCGTGGTTTTTAGGCAAGGTATGATTCCTAAATCAACATCGCTTCTTGGATGACCACCATTTTTATTTGATTTTAATGGGCACACGATAACTAAAGGATTATATTCGCCTGAATCAGCAAGTACCACCCCATAATGGCGATTAGAAAACTCTGCGTTAATATTAATCCCCCAATCAAATTCTAATATCTCTCCTCTTTTCAAATCGTAACGGAGCTTGTACTTTTCGGAAAAGGTCGAATATTCAAGTTGCCTTTTGATCCAATCTAGTTGCTCTTTTCGGCCAATCATTTTGCTTGGTACAGCGCGATCGTCAAAGTCAACGTTATCAGTCCAGCGGTACTTTCCACTACCATAATAATTTTGGTCACTCATAAATAAGTTTTCCCCCCTCAATTAACTTTAGTTATCCAAAAAGTTGGAAAAAGTTGGAAAAAAACAAAAAAATAAGTAGCACGAGTCTACTTATTTACAATATTAATTGATTTGTTATTCGAAAATTTCGTCAATTGCTTTGCCAATTAGATTACTTGGCTTATTTAACTTGAAGTTTTTGAGAACTGTTGCTCCCATATCAGCGAATGAACTTCTCTCTTCGATGTAACGTCCGTTGGTGAATGACTTTGAGTACATAAGAAGAGGCACTCTTTCTCTGGTGTGATCAGTTCCTGGCCATGTTGGGTCATTTCCGTGATCGGCAGTGACAATTAATAAGTCATCTTCTTTAAGGACTCCAATTAGTTCCTTTAAGCGGATGTCGAATCTTTCGATGGCTTGCGCATATCCAGGTACATCACGACGATGTCCATATTCAGAATCAAATTCCACTAAATTTACGAAGCAAAGGCCAGTGAAATCAAACTCTTTGGCTTGTCTAATGGTTTTATCCATTCCGTCTTCATTGCTGATGGTCTTTTCAGTCTTAACAACGCCATATTGATCAAAGATATCACCGATTTTTCCGATGCAAGTGGTCATAAAGCCATTGTCTTGTAGAACATTCATCATGGTTGGCTTTTCTGGCTTTAAGGTTAAGTCGTGTCGATTGGGAGTTCTCTTAAAATTAGAGGCATTTGTGCCAATGAATGGTCTAGCGATAATTCGTCCAACCATCCATTCGGGTTTCATACATAACTCGCGGGCTATTTCGCAGCAACGATATAACTCAGGAACACCAGTCACTTCTTCGTGAGCTGCAATTTGTAAAACACTGTCAGCAGAAGTGTAAACAATGAGAGAATTATCTCTCATTTGTTCCTCACCGAGCTCTTTTAAAATTTCAGTTCCGGAAGCGGAATAATTACCAATGATTTTATGTCCGGTTCTCTTCTCGAGTTCAGAAATTAATTCAGGAGGAAAGCCGGTGTCTGTAAAAGTTTGGAAAGGTTTCTCAGTATAGATACCCATCATCTCCCAGTGACCAGTCATCGTGTCTTTTCCGTTGCTCTCTTCGCGAGAGGTTGTCGAATATGAATGTGGGTGTTTAACTTTAGTCGTGCCCACAATTGGAGCGAGATCATTAATTCCCATCGCATTCAAAGTAGGGATGTTTAACCCATTTACTCCTTGAGAAATATGGAGGATGGTATTGCTACCCGCGTCCCCGTATTTTTCCGCATCAGGTTCAGCTCCGATGCCGACAGAGTCGGCAACAATTAAAAATATTCTTTTGAATTTAAACGCCATAAGGTTTCTCCTTGTTGACCGTAGTCATTATAAATTACTTTTTCCTCATATACAAATCATAAGCGCTCAAAATCCTCTTTGTTGAGACATGAGTATATATTTGCGTAGTGGCGATATGAGCATGGCCGAGCATCTCTTGAACTGCGACAAGTTGAGCTCCGTTTTCTAACAAATGGGTGGCAAAGCAATGGCGAAGAGTGTGAGGTGAAATGGAAACTTCGATTCCTGCCAAAGCAGCATACTTCTTTACTTGTTTAAAAAAGAACTGTCGAGACAATGGTTTACCATATCTATTTAAAAATAGATACTTGCTATCTCTACCTTGGTTTTTGCATCGCACTTCATCGAGATAACGAGCGATACATTCAATGGCATAATCTCCCAAGGGTACTTTTCTTTCCTTGGCTCCTTTGCCAAAGACAGTGACCACCCCAGTTTTTAGATTAACTTTTCCTCTTTCTAGATTAAGAAGCTCACTAACTCGAAGTCCAGTGGCGTACATAGTCTCTAACATCGCTTGGTCTCTAATGCCCTCTGGTTTCTCGGTGTCAGGCATTTCTAAAAGGTGTTCGACTTCCTCAATGGAGAGGCAGTGAGGTAGATGTTCAGGTTTCTTTGGAGTTTCAATCTCAGGTATTTCATCCTGCAGGTATCCTTCTGTTTTGAGAAAAACAAAGAAGCTTTTGGTGGAGGAAAGTCGTCTTAAAGCCGTTGATGCTGATAAGCCAATTGAAAATTCATATCGGAGGAAATCAAGCAAATCAGTGCCCAGTAAATCCTCAACTTTTTTGCGCTGATGAAAAAAGACAAAGAATTGTTTCAAGTCTTCCAAGTAAGATTTGACTGTAAGAGTCGATAACCCCTTCTCAGCGAGAATATATTGTTCATATAGTTCAAGAGCGTCTCTAATATCCATAGTTTTATTTCTTTTCTTTCATTCCGACTTCGGAAGCTCTCATTAAGGAATCCTTCTTCAGTCGACGATTCAACTCATTGATTAGCAATCGAGTGCGATTATCTTCTTCGGCTTTTTCATAATCAAAAAGGGATATTTGAATAGCCATGTCCCGTGGATCAATTAAGTTTTGCAATGTGATACCAACGAGGCGAACAGTCATTGAGAGGAAATTCTTTTCATATAGCTTAAGAGCGATGTCTAATATCTGCTTGTAGTCATTGGTGGGATTATCAAAAGTGAGCGACTTGTTGTGAACAATGAAGTTAGCTTCTTTAACCACAATTTGGATGGTTGAGCCCATTTTGTTTTCTTTAATCGCTCGCGAAGAAACTTCCTTGGCTAATTGCTCAAACATATATTTAATTTCATTAAAATCATTCGTGTCATGATAGAAAGTTGAAGAATTCCCAATTGATTTTTGCTCTTCTGGTTCGGATACGATAACATCAGATCCTCTTCCATTAATCCAATCTTTAATGACGGTATAAAACTTGCCCATAATGTTAATTAAATCAGAATCATTTTTCTCACAGCGAACGGCAAGGTCTCCGATCGTTTTAATTCCAATGCTTCTTAACCTTGGAGCGGTTTTTTTACCAATTCCGTACATTTTTTCAATCTCGAGAGGATATAAAATAGCAGGGATATCGCGTTTGCGAATAAAAGTAAGGCCCATTGGCTTTTGATAATCGCTTCCCATTTTAGCTAAGAATTTTGTGGTGGCCACTCCAATTGAACATTTCAGTTGGGTTTTGAGAAAAAGATCATTTTGCATTTTTCGAAAAAACGCTGGAACATCGTCGACTTTCTTCACTACTTCGGTGAAATCAGCAAAACACTCATCTACGGAGGCTATTTCAACAAGGGGGGTATATCTTTTCACAAATTTGAAAAACAGGCGAGACAAGCCACTATAATAGCGATAATCACCATGTTTAATGATTAAGTCAGGGCAGAGTTCTTTAGCCATGAACATTGGCATACCGCTGTGCACCCCAAATTTGCGGGCCGCGTAAGAGCAAGTTGAAACAATGCCTGAACGACCATCATGGCCGATAGCGACAGGTTTTCCTTCTAAGCTTGGATTGCGAATTTCTTCGGCGCGAGCAAAGAAGGCATTTAAATCAATGTGAACGATAACTTTGCCCATCTATAAAAATATTGTAAACGATGTATTAGATTATGTTAACCAAAACTATATAATTTTGATAATGTCTTCGGGCAGCAAGGAAAATTCCTTTTTTTGTTCCTCAATTGTGGCGTGATTAACAAAGACAACAGGAATCGCTTTGATAATAACTTCACCTTTGTATTTTCTTTTCATTAGTTCCAAAGCTAAAGATTGAGAAAAACCATTTTCCGTCGCGTATGGATCGTAAATGATAATTTTTTCATATGTTAATAACTCGTTAACAGAATCTAAATCCATTGGTTTTTGATAAATGGCGTTGAATAAAGTAAGCGAAATATTGTTTTCTTCAAGCAATTGTTTGAGTTTATGAACCTCTGGACCAACTCCAACAATAGCAATTTTGTCTCCACTTAGCTCCTTTTTCCATTTCCCGTAGGGAATGGTGGTGGTTTTCACCGGCGGATGGTAGTGGAAAACTCTCTCTTTGGGGTAACGAATGCAGAAAACTCCATGATTATTGAACGATTCTTCTAACAAAGCGCGAGCCTCTTCAGGTGTTGAAGCCATGGTCACAACCGTATTGGGCATACCAATTAAGAAAGCTTGGTCAAAGATACCTTGATGAGAATTGCCATCTTTTCCCACTAAACCGCTGCGATCAATTAAAAAGGTCGCATTAAGTTCAACCCTCGCCAAATCATGATTAACTTGGTCATAGGCTCTCTGCAAGAAAGTCGAATAAATCGAAATAATGGGGTGGAATCCACTGATGGATAAGCCGCCAGCCATTGTCACAGCGTGTTCTTCGGCTATGCCGACATCGATACATCGATCTGGAAATTTAGAAAACACTTCGGAAAGATGACTGCCATAACCAGTCGCTGGTACGATGGTCACTGCCTTCTCGTGTTCTTTCATCACTTCGACGAGATAATCATTATAGATTTGGGACCAACCAGTTCCATTTTCATACATTTGTTCGCCAGTTTCAGGATTGAAAACATGGACACCATGCCATAAACCTTTTTCATCATTCTCGGCCAATTTGTAGCCTTTTCCTTTTATTGTCTTTAAAAAGACAACTACCGACTTATCGGTCTTTTTGGCTCTGATGAGAGCTTTTTCGACAGCCTTAATGTTATGCCCATCAACTGGGCCAATAATGGAAAAGCCAAATGAATCAAAAATATTAATCCTTAATATGTGTCTCTTAAACCAGTTTTTAAAGGTTACACCAAGAGAGTATATTTTGCGGCCGAGTCGGTTACCTAACATTATTCTTTGGAAAAAATGTTTGGAGCCACGATAGAAGGCGGAGGTGGAAAAGCGGCGGAACACCTTAGATAATCCGCCAACAGGTTTCGAAATAGACATATTATTATCGTTTAATACGATAATCATCTTATGTTTATTTTGACCTGCGTTATTTAAACCTTCAAAGGAAAGACCATTGACAATGGAAGCGTCGCCAATGAAAGACACGACATCATACTTTTCTTTTTTCAGATCTCGAGCGGTAGCTAAGCCAACGCCAACGCTGATAGATGTCGAACTATGACCAGCTTCAAAGTGATCATAAATTGATTCTTTGACATCTTGATATCCCGCTGTTCCATCTTTTTGTCTCAAACGTTCTAAAGAACGACCGGTTAGTAACTTATAGGTATAACATTGATGACCAACATCGAAAACTAACCGATCCTTGGTAAAATTAAAAACGCGACATAAAGCGATGGTAGCATCTACGACTCCCAAATTGGAAGACAAATGACCACCATTCTTGGAAGTGACTTGAATAATATACTTTGAAATGTCGTCACTTAAAACATTCAGCTCTTTATAAGATAGTTCTTTTAAAAAATCTGGATTTTGTATTTTTGATAAATCAACATGCTGTATATTTTTGTTTTTCATTTATACTATTTTTCTACTAATTTACTACTAACAAAATCAATTTTTATTTGATATCCACTACTTTTTCTACTTTTGCTTCTGCTTCTTTAAGGACTTTACTGAGGTTAGCGATGATTTCTTGCCCTTCTTGATAGAGTTTTAAGCTTTCTTCAAGTGGCAAAGTTTTTGATGAGATCTTAGAAACGATTTCATCGAGCCTTTTTAATTCTTCTTCGAACCTAATTGGATTTTCTTTCATTTTCTTCTTCCTCACTTTGCTTTACAATACTTACTATTTTTCCATTTCTTACAATTGTAGTAATGGTTTCATTTTGTTTGACTTTTTTGATGTCATCCACCACTTGTCCGTTTTCGTTTAAGGTAATGGAATATCCTCTTTTGAGGATACTAGTTGGATTAAGAGCAATTAGTTGCTCTTTCCGCCATTTGATTTCTTGCTCTAAGTAATTCAACTTATCGGATAAGGTATCAGTCAAGAGTTCCTTGATATCAATGATATTCTCTCTCATATCTTTGAGTTTCTCAACTATAGCGCTTTTCATATCATCTAAGCAATATTGAAAATGCTGTTCTATTTCACGTCTATCGACTGTTGCGAGTTCAGCGGCCCCTGTTGGAGTGCTAGCACGCTTATCAGCGACGTAATCTACTAAAGTAGTATCTATTTCATGCCCAACGGCGGAGATGACTGGCATCCGGCTATTGGCCACAGCTCTGACAATCATTTCATCGTTGAAAGCACTTAAATCTTCACTTGATCCTCCTCCACGACCAATGATGAGGGTATCCAAAGGATATTTTTGTGATTCTTCAAAGGCACGAAGTATTTCCTTTATTGCGTTATCGCCTTGAACGGCGCTATAGAAGACATAAACGTCGGCGATAGGATAACGACGTTTAATATTGGTGAGAATGTCTTTGATAGCGGCGCTATTGGGGGCAGTAATAACCCCAATTAAATTTGGATAAATATTTATTTCTCTTTTGCGAGAAGCATCAAATAAGCCTTCGGCTTGCAGTTTCTTCTTTAGTTTTTCTAATTCAACAAGGATCGCTCCAGCACCCACTTCTTGCATCTCGTAGCACATTAACTGATAAGTGCCCCTAACAGCGTAAACATCTAAAGAGGCTAGAACAATGACTTCATCACCATTCTTGGGTTGAAAATTGAGATGAGAGGCAGAAGAAGCGAACATCACCGCTCCAATAAGAGACTTTTGGTCCTTTAAAGAAAAATAAAGATGCCCTGCCGCACCATTTTTGAAATTTGATATCTCACCTTTGACTAGAATGTATTTTAATTTCGCGTCTTGGGATAAGACAGCTTTGACATACTGATTGATATCATTTACAGAGTAAATAATTCTCTCGACATCCATTATTTGAGAACCCCATCTAATATTGCGTTGATGAATTGTGATTGCTTGATATCGATATATTTTTTCGCGAGATTAACCGCGACATCAATGACCACGCGCTTATCGCTTTTCTCGACGAAATAATAATGGGCATATGACATTAGTAAAATAGCTTGCGTAAGAAGAGGGAGTCTCTCCCACTTCCAACTCTTTAGGTAAGGAACGAAAGCATCTCTAATGATTCCGTACTTGGTTAAAGAAAGGATAATTACATTTTTGATAAAGTCATCGACTTCATCATATGGTTGATCGCACATCTCGCTGATTAATTCGCGAGCGTCGCGTTCCATTTCGGAGACATTAGTAGAAAAATCGACCAATTCATCATAAATGATGGTCATAATTATATAGTGTTGTTGATTTCTTGGCAAACTCATAAATTAAATGATGGAGACAACGCGAACTTGAACATCAAAAGGAATTTGTTCAGTCGATATCATGAAGGCATTGTTGATTTCATCTTGGATTAAGCGAGAGACATCCTGAATGTTGGTTCCTTTAGCCACATCAACCGCGATGCTGACATGGACGATTCCTTGATGAATAGTTGTTTTAATTGGGGTGTTTAAACGGAATAAAGAAGCTAAAGATGGGGTCTTGCTTTTCTTAGTAACATTGATGCCAGGAAGCCTTCCAATGGCCTCAGCGGCTAAACGATTAAAAGTGCGATATGAAATCGCGAGCTTTCCTCTTTTTAGATAATCATCAACGTAAATGTAATCAGCCATATTTCTCATGTATAAATATATATGAAATATATGAAAGGTGCAATTGTTACGAAGTCCAATATGATAATCTAGCGTTTTTGTGACAGCTTTTCTAGAATTGAGTAACATTTAGTGAGAATGCGTTTCAAATTGAATATTGGGACCACCACCTTATGTATTGGTCTTTTTCTGACACCCTAAAAATTTGTTTTAAAGCGTCCCGTATCTCACCAATTACTGTAATAGATGCAGAGCAAGTTCATTCATAAACAATGATTTTATCAAACGTTTTGTGGTAATCATTTCTTTTGTGCGTTTAAATAATTATGTGTTTATTTGTTTTGCGAGTTGACTTATATTTCCTCTTTCAGCAAATCTCAGCATTCCGATCTTTCTTGTGATAAAACAGTAGCTCTAATAATCCTCTCATCACAGTTGAAGTTACTAAAATATCTATTTGACAATAGTTTGCTCCGCCCATTACAATGTGAAACACCATTCCAAACGAATTAACTGGAATCAATTAATTCTATTTGTTTTAAATAGTAAAAAATGCCAAGTGGAGTAAGCATATTTTTAGATATAAATATATTTTTTCTTTGAATATAAATAAATTGTTTTATTGGAGGAGACGAGTGATTGATAGTAGTTGGTTCATAATAATTAAAACAGGAATAGTGCAGAATAGTAAATTAAAGCATTTTTTCTTGTCTTTTTTATTGATAGGTTTTTAATACTTGCTCTTTTGAAAAATAATGAGGGATTAGTTCTCGGATCAGCAAGAATAACATAATCCAAAAATGCAATAATGATTAAACCTAATGCAAATAAAAAAACATAAATTATATATCATTTGGTATAAAAGAAATTGTCCTACTGGTTGTAAGAAAAACGCTTTGTACAACAAGAGATACGATAAATAAAGACATAGACACTTGAGCAATTGAAGGCAAATTTATCGTCACATAAATTAAAAGGCCTAATAAGCATGCTTCTATATTCATAGCGAGAGATGGAAACCAATATTGCATTCATACCACTTTTAATCATCAAAAGTGAGGAATTTCACCATCATAAAATAGCCTTATAAATTTTATTCCCTTTTTACTGCAGGGAAAGAAAATACTAGCATACTTCGTTGGTCTTTCGGCTGTTCCGTGTACACCATCAACAATTGCATAGAATTCACCATCAAGAGGTATTGTTACTTTTACAATTTTCAAAATGCTCTCCGTTTTAATAGTGACACGAAATCCACCTAATAAACCTCTCCGTTTTATTAATCCATTTTCGTATGTCACAATTGTACATAAGCGATTAAAAAAGAGAGAAACAAAAACAAAAAATACGATATTAATAATGCTCAACACGATATCAAGTATCATTTTTGTATTCAAATCATTGCCATATTTGAGAATAAATAATATTAAATATTCAATCGTCAAAAAAAAGAAACAATATATAATCCAAAAGTATATCACACCCGCACTAACAAAAATTCGTTTTTTCGCTTTCATAATAAATTATTCTCTTTTTAATTTGCCTTATTTTGTAAATAATGTTTAATTAAATTAATTATACTATCATATCCGGAGGGAATAACGTTTAATTGAAGCGACAAAATAAAATTTATTCCCCAGCTAAGGTCTGGGCCTCCGAACCCAGCTAGAGAAGCACTAAACATATTAAGAAACCCGCTCCCTATCGCTCCTAGTGCAATTGAATTCCAATCAAGACTGTCGACTTTTATCCCACTGGACAATTGATTTAGCATATTAGAAAGACCACCACCAATTATTCCTGTAGAAGCGCTAACGCCAAGTCCTATTCCAACTGCAAGTCCTGTGCTTATGGCGTTTCCCATAAAAAAGCTTTCTCCAACCGCAGTAGCTATCATTATTCCTTCGCCAGCAATAATCGGCGCCAAAAACAAAGCGCCAACTCCTGCTCCTGCGCCCATAATCGCTCCTCCTAATGCTCCAATCCCAACACCATGCCAAATATTTTGTCCGTTGGCAGTGGCTGTTATGCCTCCTGCAACACCTCCTATAATCGCACCAGCTGCAGCTCCAATTAAGGCAGCTGTTAAAATCGTGAGCCCAGTAATTACAAAATTTCCATTGTTATCTTCATACATTATGGGGTTATTATTGCAATAGACATAGAGATTATATCCAGCAGGTAATTCGCTAGTGAGATAGCTTGAATCATCAATTGATAACCATCTCATCCATAGAGGAACATAGTATCTACTTAGGCAGTAATACCATTTGGATTCATGGTCATAGTAATAGCATTTAAATAGAAAAGGATTCAAGGTGCTTAAGGAAATAGAAGAGTAATCGATGATATTAGTGACGTTACCCCAAGCATCGTAGGAATATCTGACGAGGAGTTCCCCATCACTATTGAATAGTCCTCTTATCGTATGGGTGGCATCGATATAGTAGAAGTATCTCACTCCATCTAGTTCCATGAAAGAGAGAATACCACTGATATTTGGTAATATTTTTTTAAATCGCGAAAGAAAAAAACTTGATAGAAAAAAATAATCATTTTGGCAATATGCTCTTTGATTCGTGTTCATATGATGTCTCTATTATAAACCAGTCGCTAAAAATGATGGCTAAGAAAAGAAAAATTTGTTTTTGAGACTAATAGTTCAATATCGTTCTTAAAAGTTAATGGTGAAAAACTCATAATCTCGTATATCCTCTCGCTAGTAGTCAATAATTGCAAAAATTTAAATAAATAAGGCAACAAAATTGTTGCCTTATTTAAGTTAGTTTGGCCCTCTTTAGTTAATGATCAGGTGTTTTTCGCTACCGACATTAACTTAACAGTTTTGCTGGGCCAGGACGCAAGAAAGGTCTCACTTATAATTGAGTTGTTAAGAACCAACAACAAGGAGACCAATATGATTTTTAACGCCTTTTTGCTTAGGCTTGAAACAAGCCTAGAAAATCTTGAGAACAAAGAAAGCGAACCTATTAAAACACCGAGTTGTTTTATCTATTCTTTGTTACTCAAATATTTGTGCTTAATTAATTGACTGCTTTTTTTTGTTGCACTATCATTGAAGCAAAAATAAATAATAGAATCTAACGAATATTTTCTTTCTCCGATATAGCGAGCATATTTGTCGTAATAAGAGCACAAAATATCAGAGGACTTAATTTCTTTGATAATGGCATAATCATATGTCTTTCTGTTGCTCGTCGTAATTTTTACCAAAATCTGATTTTCATAACAATATTTTATGATTTCACTGAATTTTTTTATTTTGAGCATTTCCGATTTGCTGTTATGGATGTTGACGAGTTTATTTATTGTCTTTAAATATTTACCGCGATATGAAATTTTACTAACTTCTTTTATATCTCTAATGAGAACGCCATCGTAAAGACCTTTCTCATCAATAAGTTCTACGATAATTTTCCCATTATCTATTCCATTAATATAACCAACTTCGAAAAAATATGTGCTTCCAAAAAATATCGAGCATAGAGTATGTAACATTAGCAAGGGGCGTTTTGAATATATCACCGGCATCTTTTTTAAATCATCAGCAATATCTTCTTGAAGCAAAAATTCGTATTTTTTTAGTCCTGGAGAATCAAAAAACAATTCTTTGATGTTAGCAATTAATATATTCACATTGTCTTTATATACATCACCATTAAAATTTAAGGCTTTCATATTTATTTGCTCTGCATTATAAGAGACAATAAAACCATATAAAAGCCGGCCATTAAATAGATGAATTTCAAGAGCTTTCTTATTACTAAAGAGATATTGAATAATGTCACTCAAACAAGAAAAATCATTTTCATCATGAAAAATGGCATTTAAAGAAATCATCTTCCGCATGAAGTTGAGATAACTAGATTGATTAACGATATTTAATCTCTTTCGTTTTGAGTAAAAAGTATAACCATCAAAACGGCCGGATTTATCATAAAGTTTATAAAGAGAGCCATCAGTTAAAATGCCAAGCAATGACCCCACATAAAAGTATTTTTTACCATTTTTGATTTCAAAGATTTTTAAAAATTCCATAAACTATAGTCTCCCTCATCGTCTATATCATCTTCATCAAGTAAATATATGAATGGCCACAGAATATTATTTCTTTTTGGTTTTTTGTATTTTCGCCTTTTATCGCCCTTTTCTCCTCCGTGGTCCATACCATATCTCTTAACACCAGCTGAATGCCGTTCTTCATTTGATTTACGCACATGATTTCTATGCATAAACATTGTGGATATGTTGTTTATTAAGTAACCAATAAGCAATAAAAAATCAATCCATAAATACTCGTGGATATTTTCAAAATTTGCTATGATGGATTGATTTTTATTATCATAGTATGAAATGGCGCTAAATGTGGCATTCAAAGTAATTAATGAAACAATTAAAACGATTAGAGCAAGCGAAAAGCCAATTAGAGCAATAGCTTCTAGTCCGCTTGGATCTTCATACATTATGGGGTTGTTATTGCAGTAGACATATAGATTATATCCAGCGGGTGATTCACTGGTGAGATAACTTGAATCATCAATTGATAGCCATCTCATCCATAGAGGAACATAGTATCTGCTTAAGCAATAATACCATTTGGATTCATGGTCATAGTAATAACATTTAAATAGAAAAGGATTCAAGGTGCTTAAGGAAATAGAAGAGTAATCGATGATATTAGTGACGTTACCCCAAGCATCGTAGGAATATCTGACGATGAACTCCCCATCACTATTGAATAGTCCTCTTACCGTATGGGTGGCATCGAGATAATAGAAATATCTCACTCCGTCCAGTTCCATGAAAGTGAGAATGCCATTTTCATCATAGAAAAATTTCTTTTCGTGAAGAAGAATGGAACTAGCAACATTAGTCTCGGTTTCATAAACCAATTTATCACCATCGTAGTAATACTGATGAATGACACCATTGATTGTTTTAGACAAGCGCTTGCCACTAAAGTCGTAAGCAAAAGACATGGATGGAATATCAAAAGTCCCTGTTTTAGTCACATTAATCAAGCGCTTGCCCATGAAGGCAAAGGTTAAGCCATTAGTGAGAACATTGTTGCTATCGAAAACGCCATATTGATAGGGATTAAAGATGTAGTTAGGATCATAAGTTAAAACATAATTATCAAAACTCATCATCCTATTCATCGAATAAGTCATTGAATGGACCGTTGTTGAAGAATGATTGTTAATGACATTGAGGATGTTATGAGTAGAATCATAGGCGTATGAAAAATCATCCCCATTAGACTGATGGCTTCGAGTCAAACGATTCAAAGAATCATAGGTATATTGAATATTATTTGAGGTCCCACCATCAAATGGGGTAATAGTTGTAAGGCGATGTAGAATATCGTAAGTGTAATCAGTGACAATACTATTTCTAGAATCTTCAATTTGATAAACAAACGTTTCGCGATGAACATCTTGATTAATAGGAGAGTTTCCTTGATTGGGATTAATTGAGTAGCAGAAATTCTGTTCAATAATTTTATTGTCCTCATTGTAGAATTGACGACCATTCAAGAATTGATTAGAAGAATATTTATTCAGTATGTTAACGCTTTTAAAGTTATTATTAATCGTATTGATTTGAACTGTATTCAATTCCGCCTTAGTAATAACAACAGAATCTATGAAGCCATACAAAGGATAAAGCATCTGGTTTTGCTTATTTCCAAAATTAATTAAAGGATTATCCAGCCAAAAAATGGATGAACGATATATAAAAGAAGTGACTTGATTATTCACGCGAATAGTGAAGCGCGTATTGGTAGTTGGCACACTATCCACCACTATTCCATACATCCAGCTAACAGTAATTCGATGAAGTGAATTGGTAGGAATTGAAATTGACGTGGCAATCGGATCATTATCGTCGATAACGTAAGCTAAATATCCATAACTGTTTATTAGCAATGCGAAGCCAGTTCCAATTTCGAAAATATAGCGCTGTTTATTAGTATGGGTTAGCGGCGTGATATTAGCGCTGACAGAGCCAGATGTGTGACCTGATATGCCTTCAAGAAAAGAAAACCGATACGTTAAAGGTTTTCCTGAAGCATAGTAACTAAATTGATGCGAAACTTGATTATAAAGAAATGAGCAATCAGTAAAATAATTCAAGGCATAATTTTGTTCAGCTTTAAGAGGAACCGCTCCATAGTTTGTGACAAAACCATTAATAAGTGGTATTGTATCGATCAATCCATTGATGTTTGAACAATTTTCATCGGTGTCAATAAAGTGAGATGCTGATAAAAATGATGAAGATAAATCTGAATAAAAAACGTTATGAAGGTTGTTTATTAAGGAATACGAAGATACATATATTTCATTTTCATCTTCCCTATCATAATATTTGCCATCAACACTCATATAAAAAGCGGTGCAATAGCCTTGCTGATGAAAAGCATTGTCTTGCCAACTTCCATAATATGAAACAAGATGAGTCATTTTATTGTTATCAGGTATTTTAAATAGTTTGTCTTCTGGAGATTCAAAAAAATCAGGAACAAAAACTTCGTTTACCGAATCGTTAATTCTCAATCTAACTTTATAAATTGCATTATCAAAATTTTCATTACCGCTGGTCGAATCATCAGGAGATTTATAAAGTATGGAAATCGATAAATATGTCCATTCGTTAAGCGAAAAATGAATCCCGCTAAATAAAGTTACCCCTTCATCATTGTGATATGCATATTTGACATTGATATAATTGTTCTTAGCAAAAACAATAACGGATCCCAGTTTAGTGGTTCCATCAAAAAACAACGATGACAAAATTGGGTGCAAAGTATCTGTGTCGCAGCTTTCCATCTTAAACCAAAATCCAAAATTGTCGCCGCGGTTAGACACATCCGGATATTCTATTTTAATTCTATATGTCGGCGAAGCGATATTTGCAAATTGCGAGTATGAGAGCATATAAAAGGAATCGCCTGGTACAATGCTCGTTTCATTATTGCCAAAAGAATTATCATTATTAATTGGCTCAATTTCATAGTTCCCATGAAGCGTTAATGATTCGACAAATGTCGGATTTTTTATATGAGGAAAGAGCAATGTTGAGGCAATCCCTTCATGGAGTTGAAATGAAGCAGCGCTAGTCTGATTTGATAAATAAAGGGCATGATTTTTTGATTCTTGGTAGCAACGATAAAATGATGTTTGAGAATAAAGATACTTTTTATCGAGTGATAAACCATTATTGAGATTTATATGAACGTTAAACGAATTTTGCTGAATATTGATAATATCGCCATTGTCATCATATGAAAAAGTGTAAGTTCCGGCAGTTTTCAAGCGAGAGAGAGCGTCGTAAGAATAATTATATGTGATATTGCTGCATTGAGAAAAATTTGATGTCGTGCTTGTCATTCGATTAAGAGAATCATATAGAAAAGAATATCCGCCACTGCTACCATAATTCTTACTAATAATATTTTTTACTGCGAGATTCGAGTATATGTAATTTACGATCGGATTGCTGACATTATTATTTTTTAGTGAGAGATTAGTTAAATCTTCTACAGAGTCGTAAGCAGGAATATATTCGATAATTTCATTATTTTTCAATGAAGAAAATAGGCGATTTGAATACGAGA